>ERZ767285.242-NODE-242-length-22622-cov-3.645509_pt1 | contig 22622 bp, 37 predicted proteins | sample MGYA00374953_ERZ767285 | MGnify/ENA primary metagenome ERZ767285 (study PRJEB28947, sample SAMN06267186) | marine metagenome | isolation source: Columbia River Estuary | place: USA:Columbia River Estuary, USA | collected 2013-07-23 ...
GCTCAAGGTGCTGGTGGTGCTAAAGGTGCTACAGGTAACCAAGGTGCTCAAGGTGCTCAAGGTGCTACAGGTCCTGCAGGTGGTCAAGGCGTTGCGGGTGTTCCAGGTACTTCTGGTTCTATCACAATGTTGTACAACTTCCTTGCATCTACAACACCAGCATCTACGCAAATCACAACGAACAATAATACTCTAGGTAATACGGTCACTGCAGTTACGTTCCACAAGACTTCTAAGCAATATGCTTCAAGTGGTACGGTTGATAGATCTGCAGTTCTAGAATCTGTTGGTGTTGGTTCACAAATCATGATTAGTACAACTGGTTCTGGTGCTGTTGCATCTGGTGAATTCATTGTAACAGGTTATGGTGTTAACAACTCATCAGTTATTACGTTCACAGTTACTGCAGCTTCTTCGAACTCAGGTACTCCAACGAACCTACAAAACGTTACAGTTGAACTTTCAGTTGTAGCAAAAGCAGGTACTAACGGTTCTAACGGTTCTACAGGTGCTCAAGGTGCTCAAGGTGCTAAAGGTTCAACTGGTCTAGCAACTAACGGTGCTCAAGGTGCTCAAGGTGCTGGTGGTTCTAACGGTACCCCAGGTGGCACAGGTGCTCAAGGTGCAAGAGGTGCTAATGGTACGAACGGTTCGAACGGTTCTCAAGGTGCTCAAGGTGCTCCAGGTCCTAAAGGTGATGCTGCTTCGGTATCTGGCTTTAGTGGTGAAATTAACTTTGAAAGCATGAATGGCCCAGTTATGATGTCATTCGTAAATGGTTTATTACAAGCTGCGAACGCAGGATAATATGTAATATACATAATACAATGAGCTTTTAATAAGCTTTAACAGGGGGCTCCTAGAAATAGGGGCCCCTTTTTATTTGAAACAAACTAATATTTTTATAGTATAAAATTAAAAGTATTATTATGCAAGAACTATTTCAAAAACTTAATAATAATAATATTGAATTTAAAATAAAACAATATAAACATAAAATGCAAAAGCACACATTTGAACAATCCATAAATAATCCACAGGACTGGTATTGGTTTCAAAATGGATTTACAAAAGAAGAACTTGAATCAATTTATAAAAAAGTAGATGAAATTCCATTTGAAAAAGCAACTATCCTAGGCGGTGGAGCTGATATTGATGAAATCCGTAGTTCATCTATTAAATGGATTCCACAAACTTCAGAATGGGAATGGTTATATCAACGTCTAATGGATTATGCCGTTGAAGCTAATAATGAATTGTGGCATTTTGATTTGGTATCGGCACCAGAAAAAATTCAATATACTGAATACTACGATACCGCCGGCGGTCATTATGATTGGCATCAAGATATTGGACCTAATATAGCATCACATCGTAAAATATCTCTTACAGTTCAGCTTTCAGATACTGATGAGTATGAAGACGGCAATCTTCAAATTTGGAGAGGTGGTCAAGCAATTGATACAGTACCAAGAGGTGCTGGAAATGTTGTTATTTTTCCGAGCTATATGATGCACAGAGTACAAAAAGTTACAAAAGGTACTCGTCGCTCCTTTGTTCTTTGGATTGGCGGTCAACACTATAAATAAATGAAAGTACTCATTTACATCGGCTACCAGCAAAGAGACTTGGAATACCAGGACTTTATTGATGGAAATGAGATTGGTGGCACTGAATTGGTTGCTCTTAATCTGGCAGAAAATCTAGCAAAATGGGGGATTGAAACTTTCTTTGGTGGACAAATCAAGTCGGGATTCTATAATAATGTAGAATGGTTAAACTTGACTGATTGTTCATCAAAGCATTTTGATATGGTTATTTCAGCCAGTTATATGCATTTTATTGATAAGATTGATGCAAAATATAAATTACTTTGGATGCATAATACCGATTTTTATGATTGGTATAACGGTGAACGGGTATATGGTATAGAATACATACAGCGTCAAGACCTGAATGGTATTATTGCGCTTACAGAATGGCATAAAAAACAGATTGAAAAGGATTATAATCCAACATGTCCAATCTATGTGATTGGTAATGCAATTGATCGTAAAACATTTCCAGGTCACCAACAAAAAACGCCGGGTTCATTCATTTATTCATCAGCTGCAGAACGTGGTTTAAATCGCGTTTTAGAGATGTGGCCCCAAATACAAGCAACTATACCCGACGCTACACTAAACGTCTTTACGCCTGGTTATTCGTTACCCCTTGTTAATAAATGGCCTGAAGGTGTTACATTTAGGGGAACCGCTAATCAAGAAACATTACATAAGTGGCAAGCCCAATCAGAATACTGGTTTTATCCCACAAAATATGAAGAAACTTACTGTATTACAGCTCTTGAAATGCAGATGAATAAGGTAATTCCAATCACATCAAATGTTGCAGCGCTTGATGAAGTTGTTGTAAATAAATCTGGTAAGCTTTCAGGCGATGAAACAAATGAAAAGTATTTAGATATAATCAAAGAATTGCATACCTCACCCGAACGTAAACAAAAAATACGTATAAATGGATGGGAATGGGCAAAACAACAAACATGGAATGTAAGAATACAAGAATGGATTCAACTTATTAACTCATATGCAAATTAATCATATTTATATTATTAATATAAGAAGTTCATTTGAAGATATTCAAAATAGAATCAATGGGCTTGGTTTACCATATGGTATTAATTTTACTGTTGTAAATGGTATTAATGGCAGAAGGATAGTTGAAGGATTAGAAGAAGCACCAATGCAATGGTCTACTGCTGATTGGTGGAAAATTGAAGGACATCCAAATTCCTGGTGGTCGCGCGATGTTAATGCAGCTGAAATTGGATGTACTCTTTCACATATTCAAGTATGGGTTGACGCTCTCAAGAATGGCTATAAAAATATATTAGTTCTTGAAGAAGACTTTATTTCATCTGGGAATGGATGGCCATCAGATCAAATTATGAATCAGATTCCAGATGATTATGATTTTATGTATATGGGTCGTCGAAGAGTACCGGGGTTTGATGATATTCCGCATTCTACCGATATCGTTCGTGCAAATTATTCATATAATACACACGCATATTTGATTTCAAATTCAGGTATACAAAAAGCGCTTCAAAAAACACCAATGCGCGATTTGATTCCAGCGGATGAATTAATACCTGGTATTATGGGCGTACATCCAAGGCATGACGTTATTAACAGATATAAAGTTGAAGGATTCAATGCTTTTGCATTTAATAAACCAGATCTACATTTTATTACACAAACAGCAATAATGAAAGAATCAATTAATAATAATATTGAAATCCTAGATACATCTGATTGGAATGCTTGGGTTAATAAATACATTACACCCGTAATGATTCAAAAAGACTTTGAATTATTAACAGATGAAATTGGTCCATCAATTCTTGAGTTCCCTCTTTTCACTGATAGATTTTGTGAAGAATTGATTCAGTTGGCAGAAACCCGCGGTGAATGGACAGTTGGCCGCCATGAATTTTATCCAACTAATGATATGCTTATTAACTCATTAGGTCTTGGTGAAATTTATACAAGAGTTATTCAAGAATTTGTAGCACCATTGGCTATTTGGTATTGGACGCTAGAAGATGCCGGTTGGGATACAGTTGTTGATGAAACATTTATGATTCGTTATCGCCCGGACAAACAAGGACACCTTTCATTGCACCATGATTATTCATCTTATACATGTGCTGTTAAGTTGAATGATGAATTTGAAGGTGGTGGAACTTTCTTTCCACGTTATCAAATAACTGCAAATCCAAAACGTGTTGGAAATGCAATACTACATCCAGGTATGATTACGCACAGACATGGTGGTCGTCCTGTATATTCAGGTACTCGTTATATCACGGTATCATTTATCAAAAATGCAAATATTATAAAGTAATGAAGAAAGAGATTAAATTGCAAGCTTTGACGGGTGATGATGGCCAATTGGTCAGCCCGGGATTACCAGATGGCGTTAAAAACTATCTGATTGATATTGATGGAACTATCACAGATGACGTTCCAAATGAAGAACCAGAGCGTATGAAATATGTTCAACCATTTCCAGATGCGCTTGATATTTTGAACAAATGGTACGACGAGGGTCATATCATTACATTCTTTACATCAAGAACTGAAGCACATCGCGAAGTTACTGAAGAATGGTTGAATAGACATGGATTCAAATACCATGGATTGCTTATGAATAAACCACGTGGTGGCAATTACCACTGGATTGACAACCATATTGTCAAGGCAACTCGATATGTTGACAAATGGACTGAACTTATCGAGAAGAATCACACTATTGAAGTTTTCGAAGACTGATATATAAAAGATACGGACACTTAAGTCTATCAAATAAAGTTACTGAATATGTCATATCCAGACATGAAATGTATGATTGTAAATGTATGGATTCACCATATGCAAATCGATGAAATGTTCGATTTTCTATCTGGTAGAATTGATACACCACCACCTTATTGGTACAACCAAGAGGAGTGCCCGTATACGGTAACGGGTGGTTATGCAATGATTTCATTGGATTATGCACAATTCAGTAACCTTAGGTCCGTTCAAGACTGGGCTGATCCATTTACAGAATGGAATCAAATTGATGAAGAGCAAAACATTTTCTTGTGGAAAGATAGAAACCAAGATCCAAGTGATAATGGTGTCGATGACCACGAGGATTACGTCGATCTTTAATAAACTTTTTTAAAATCTTGCATATAAGTATAGTAAAACTATATTTATGTTCAGTCAGCAAGAAATCAAAAACATGTTATTCATTGATGTTGAGACAGTTACGTTTCACATCAATCATGCCGATATGGTTGAAAAGAATCCCGTATTAGCTGGACATTGGTCGAATAAAGCAAAGGTTATTGTAAGTCCGAAAGCTGGTAAGCCGGAACTTGCACATCTCTCGGAAGCAGAACTTTACGAACAAGAAGCGCCACTCTATTCAGAATTTTCAAAGATTGTGACCGTTTCTATTGGCCAGGTTGTATTTGATGACGCTGGTCAATCCCAATTCAAAGTAAAGTCATATACATCAGATGATGAGGAAGAGATTATGACGGGCTTACAAAAGGCCTTATTTGCACTTTTCAACCGTGAACCAAAACTAAAATTGGTTGGACACAACATCCTTGGATTTGATATGCCACTTATCCTACGTAAGTTTGTTAAATACAATCTTGAGATTCCACGCCAATTGATGCTGCACGATATTAAGCCATGGGACAGTTGTCTTATTGATACAAATGCAATCTGGAAATTTGGTTCTTGGGTTGGATGCACACTTGATTTACTTTGTGCAACACTTGACATTCCAAGTCCAAAAGCAGACCTGAAAGGAAATGAAGTGAGCGAAGCTTATTGGAACCGCAAAGAATTAGCACGTATTCAAACTTATTGTGAAAACGATGTAAAAGCTACAGCAAATATTGTTTTGAAAATGGCAAGACAACCAATCTGTTATTAATATGATTATAGAACAAGTTAAAAACTTAAATCCAGATGCACGTTTTGCATATTGGGTAGCAGAACGTCAGAGTATTACAAAGAAAAAAGATGCGGGTGAAGCGGGTCCTTGGACTGATGATGAGATCCTTCAATCTTACCACTTTACAAATGTTCGCCGAGAAGATGATAAGGTTAGTCGTTGGTTGGTTGAAAATCTTTATGATGAATGGACACCTTCAGCATGGGCTACAATCCTTGTCGCTCGCTTTGTAAATAACCCTGTTACACTTGGACTTATTAAAGATGACCTTAAAGCTGGTGACCTTAAAGCCGCAAAGGCAAAGCTTCAAGAGTTTGGACAGGGCAAAGAACCTATTTTCCGTTCAGCTTATTTGCAACCTGAAATTAAAGGTGTAAACCGACTAGACAAGATTTTTGATATCTTGGCACCTAAGATGCTTGAGAATCCAATTTCAACAAACAAGATTGAAGAAGCAATTGCAGATATTTGCAAGATTAAATACATGGGAGAATTCATGGCAGGTCAGATTGTTATGGATGGTATGCTTTTTATTCCTGGTGAATGGTCAGATATGCAAACTTATGCACCCGAGGGTCCAGGTTCACTTAGAGGTATTGCTCGTCTTAAAGAAGCTAAACTAGAATCAAAGGTCAAGCGCCCTGAATACAACAAGTGGCTTTGGTCGCTTTCAGAAAGTTTGAATATTCGAGCACTTGATGTTGAACATGCCCTTTGTGAGTGGGATAAATATGAACGCCTTTTGTGGGGCCAGGGTAACTATAATCGTGGCTATAAAAATACATCAGCTCCAGTTAATGTAACACCCCTATTCTAATGATGGACCATAATGTTATTTTCAGGTCGGGTAAATGGCAGGGTTATTCTGTTGGTGAGATTTGCATCAAAGATCCAAAATACATTCAATGGATTAAAGAAAATAGACCCGAGATGTTAAAGTCTCATAAGAAAAAACCAACACCGGCTAATAAGCAGATACCGCAAAAGATTAAACCAATGACTGAAGAGCAGTATGCTGAAAGAAGTTGGGGTAAAATTGAACCCGGTGATATTAATGATGCCTTTTAATTAAATTAATAAATATATAAGTTTATGAAATTATCCTTTATAATGCAATCTTATTTGGGCGATTATCCAAATTCTCGTCAAAATGCAAGTCATAAATTTGACCGCGCTGTGCAATCAGTATTAAATCAAAATAATCCTAATTGGGAATTAATTATAATTTCAGATGGTTGTAGGATTACTAAACAAAAAATGCTTCTTACTAAAGAATACAAAGATCCTCGTATTATTTTTAAATATATTGATCGTCCAAATGATCGCTTGATGTATACTGATGGTATTACACGAGGAGAACCACGACAAATTGGTAGAGAATTAGCAACCGGTGATTGGATTGGTTATATTGATTCTGATGACTATTTAATACCAACTGCAGTTGACGAACTAATCAAAACATTTGAAAAGGTTGAATCTATTTCTCAAACTAGAGATGCTGATAGTGAAATCAAAGCAATATGGAATAGGGGTATTATTGAAAACATTTCATATTATGCTGTTATTCAACAATTAAATAAAGATAAAGCACCTGCAGCTCCAATTGCGATAACTAAACCAATGGAGTTTGAAGGTCTGCCTAGTGCATGGATTGGTGTTCAAACTGTGGCTATGGGTACTACCACTATTTTCCATAAACCTGGTTTTCCAGATCACAAATGGGAGGATGGTACAACATCAGGGGTCAGTGAAGATATGTTGTTCATTAATAAAATAATTAAAGAAACTTCAAATAACGTGGGTACAATTGTAGTACCGTGTTATGTTCGATGCCACCTTCGTAATCTCTGGGATTTTTAATGATATATTATTTTTTATTTTAGTTTAAAAGTGCAGTATATGACACTTTGTCAAACTAAAATTAATAAATAGCGACAAAAAGTCTTAAAAAGTGCATTAAAGCACCCTTGGCATAATCATCGCAATATTAAAGGTGTTAAACCAAAAAAATATTTAAACTATGATCTGGACAACAACTAAATTCCCAAACCTAATGGATGATTTCTTCATGAATGATACATGGAATCAAAACATGTATTCACCTTCTTCAAGAATCGAGACACTTGACAATGCTTACATCATCAAACTAGCAGTGCCGGGTATCAAGAAAGAAGAAATGTCAATTGAATTTGACAGAGCTGAAGACTTACTTGAAATTAAGTTTGAAGGCGAAGGTAATGAGTTTGTATCGAAGTTTAAGAAATCATACAAAGTTCCATCAACCGTCGACTACGATAAGATTGAAGCGGAGGTTGCTGATGGAATCCTAACAGTAACGATGGTCAAGAAAGAAGACCAATCGCGTATCAAAGTTCTTTAAGAACTTGAGTCCGGGGTAAAAACTTGAAAAAAAGTTTGCCCCGGATTTTTTTATATCAATTCTTTTTGCTATATTTACATAGTAAAACAGTGGGCAACCACATAAATTTAGAAACATGAACAAACTCGAAGCTCTTAAATGTATTGAAGTAACCTCACAGCGCCAAGCAGACAATGGCACAATTAGTTACTATGATCCACAAACCAAGGCCACGTACAACATTTATGAAAATGGATATGTCCGTCGTACACTTGGTCGTTTCCGTTTGCCAAGTGGTCACTTGTCTCGTGAATATATCTACCAATTGAATCCTAAGCGTAAAGAAAAACATACGTTTAATCGCCATGATGGTAAATCATATGCATGCACTTCAACGGTTCGAGTTATGTTAAATACACACCAAGAACGTATGGACTGCGCGGCCCGCGCTGTTGTTAATTTCCGTAATAATTCTAATAAGTAATACATATATTATGTACGAAGATCACGACGAATTTGACGATTACGAAAACTTTGACAATTCTCAAGAGATTCGCGACGCTGCAGAAAGGGCCCGCGAAGCAATGATTGTCCGCGCCATTGAAGTTAACTATGACAAACTAATGTCTAAGGGCTTCAGTGCAAATAACATTATGCAATGGAGTTATAAAGAGAAAGAAGAGGTTATAGAAACCCTTAACTTTATGCTCAACCACTTCGAAGAAATTGAAGAATATGAGAAGTGTGCAAACCTTGTAAAGGCCAGAGAGTGTCTTATTAATGAAGAAACATTCGCGCCGGTCCTATAATATATAGGATATGGAAGATAAGCGCCTTTTAAAAATTAGAAACTATCAGGGAAAGATTCTTGACCTGGTTGATTTTGTTAAATCAAAAGAAAATGAAACAAATCAACCCGCCGAAAGTAAAATTGATATAGAAAAATATTAATCATGGAGAATCTTAAAGAAGTACTTGAACGCATTGCTGTAGCTCTTGAAAAGCAAAACCAATTAATGGAAGCTCAGGAGATGCGTCAACGTAAACTTGATAGGGCTAATTTTGAAAGTCTCAAAAAAGCATCAGTTGACGAAAAGAGAGTTATTAAGATTTCTCGTAAGCGTCCTGAATGAGTTATTACGAAACATTAGGAGTAGATTCGTCCGCTACAATGGACGAAATTAAAAAAGCTTATCGTAAGCTTAGTAAACAACATCACCCCGATGTAAATGGAGGTGATGACGCTAAGTTTAAAGAGATTGCCGAAGCTTATGAGCACCTATCTAGTGATGTAAAACGTGCTCAGTACGATGCATCAAGAATGAATCCATTTGGAAATATGGGTGCCAACGGTTTTTCATTCGATGGCAACTTTTCCGATATGTTCAATCAATTCTTTGGGGGTGATCCAAGAACAATGCGCGGACAAAACCACACCGTCATTGCTAATATTTCATTCAAAGATGCTTATACCGGCGCTGAAAAATTATTTAATATTGGAGGTGAAACAATCAAACTCCATATTCCGATCGGCGTTAAAAACGGCACAAAATTAAGAATTGCTGGAAAGGGTCAAATTAATCCATACAATCCTTCAGCAGGTCGCGGTGATCTTATTATTCAAATTCAAATCCAGCAAGATTCACAATTTATTTTACAAGGTGATGATATCTGGATTGAACAGAGTTTACCTTGGTGGGATATTATTTCAGGCACAAAGTTGAATGTTTGGTTACCTGATGGTACACAAATTAAAGTTACAGTTAGTCCAAATTCATTTAATGGTAAAACATTAAGGGTCAAAGGTAAAGGTTATCCGATATATAATACAACACAACGCGGCGAGCTCATGATTAGACTTAATGCCACGTTCCCTGAATTGGATCAAGAAAGTATTAATAAAGTAAATGAAATAAAAGAACATATAAGTGGATTGGGACAATAACACATACCGCTCTAATTTTATTTTAGAATTATTGATGATACATCAAGTTGATCCCGATTTGATGATGAACATGATATATGAAGCCCTTGTAAACGATAGTGATAAAATTTTAAACAATGGGCAAAAGAAAGAAGAAATTGAATCAGGTATCAATCAGATTATAGCATGGTTTGAGGAACGTGAACAATATGAGCAATGCCTTAAATTAAAACAAATTAAAGAGAGATGCTTAGAATCGAAGTAAAGGGTGATATTGAAAAAGCCCTAAAGAAATATAAATCAAAAGTAATTAAAACTAAGCAATTAAAGAAGCTTAGAGAACAACAAGATTACAAAAAGCCAGCCACTGTAAATAGACTTAAAAAGCAGAAAGCACTGCGTATAAGTAAGTGGAACAAAAAGAACAACCAGGCATAGTTTTTTCATAATTCATTTTAAAATATAGCACATTTATAATATGATATTTAAATGTGGTTATTAGCTAATGGTCATAACTCATTAGTAATATATACTGTATTGTGAATCAAAGACGGTATCGTTTGATACACACTTGATGCACACAAAAAAGGAAAGAACAAATATGTCATTCGAAATTTCAAGTGAAGAGAAAGATGCTCTCATGAGAGCGGCTTACTACACCCTTACAAGGAACTTCACAAAAACAGTTAATAGGTTTGTAGTTTTCAAAGACGGTGAAAATATCGTCGAGATTCCGCATGGCATAAATCAGAGATCAAAATTCATTGATGTGCTAATCCTATATTTTGAAGAACAAGAAGAGTATGAAAAGTGTGACAAACTTTTAAAGCTAAAGGAGCTGGTCATAATGGCTGGTGACTAAAAATAATTCAATATATGTCAAGTAGAAACGGACAATCACAACGCCGCGCATTCGACGGTCAATCACTTAAAGGAGTTCAACTACGTCAAACGCAGCAACAATATTTACACACTATTAACGAAAATCAAATTACATTCTGTTACGGTCCAGCTGGGACATCAAAAACATATACAGCGGTCTACGCCGCACTTAAAATGCTAGAAGAAAAGGAAATTGAAAAAGTTATCCTTTGTAAACCAATTCAGGAAGCCGGCGAAAAGCTAGGTTTTCTTCCGGGTGAGGTTGATGAGAAAATCGCACCTTACATCCAATCTTATAAAACAAACATCGAAAAAATTATTGGGGCAGAAAAGACAAAGATCCTATTTGATAAAGGCGTCTTTGATTTTGAACCACTTGCTTATATGCGAGGCAATACATACGATAATGCCTTAATGATTCTTGATGAAGCACAAAACGCCGATTATAAACAATTAATGCTTTTTGTTACTCGTATGGGTAAAGATTCAAAAGTTATTGTTGCGGGCGATGTTTCACAGCACGATATTATCAAATCTAAAGTTTCTTTGCCGTCATTTATAGAAATGCTAAAAGGCATTAAAGGCGTTGGTATCCACGTATTTGGCGAAAAAGATATTGTAAGAGCTAAAATTTTGCAAGATATTGTAAACCGTTACGACAAATGGAAGACGGACAACAACAAGTAAAAACTAGATGGGCAGTACTTGGTGATCTAAACCAGGTCTGCCAAATCTATTCTGAATCATTTGCGCCAACAAAACCATCAAAGGACCATTGGCTTGAAATACTAGCCAGCGATCATATACTTTGTAGAGTTGCTGAAAAAGACGGCAAGGTCATCGGCGTTGCTGTTTTAGTCTTGGTTGTCAAGGTTTTACGCTCTGGGAGCATTATGGGATTGATAGAGGATGTTGCGGTGTCCCAGGAAGCTCGTGGGCTTGGCGTGGGCAAACTTCTTATCGAAGACTTAGTAGCGCTGGCAAATGAATGGGGTTGCTATAAAGTAGTCCTAAACTGCTCTGACGCCAATGTTGCTTTTTATGAAAAATGCGGTTTCAGAAGGGCAGAAAACCAGATGAGAATAGATTTATAAGTAAACAAAAGTTAATTTTGCCATATAACTCTTATAAATCTAAGAGATGGCAAAGCATATTTTACTGAAAAGTTCTTACAACAATAATCCTGAACTCCGCGAAATTGGAATTGATGAAGCAGGTAGAGGTGCCCTTGCCGGACCCGTTACTGTTGCAGCTTGTATCATGCCAGCCGGATTTCAGCATGAATTGATTCGTGATTCAAAATTATTGAGTGAAGGTCAGCGCGCCGAAGCGTATAGAATGGTTATGGATAATGCTTTGGCATACCATGTTGTTCATATTTATCCTGATCAAATTGAAGAGATGAATATCCTAAAAGCAACACTTAAGGGTATGCACGACTGTCTTACACATTTGGATGAGAGCGGCAATCGTTTTGATTTTATACTTGTTGATGGTGATCAGTTCCATGGATACCACGGTGTCCCATATGAAACAATTGTAGGTGGCGATAATAAATATGTATCAATTGCTGCAGCATCTATCATTGCAAAGGTTACTCGCGATGAATACATGAAGAAAATTAGTAAAGAACATCCTGAATATGGATGGGGTTCTAATAAAGGATATGGCTCAGCACAGCACCGAAATGCTATTGAAACTGAAGGTGCTACAGAATACCATCGCCCATCGTTTATCAGTCATATGTTGACTAAAACCAGTACATTGTTTTGAAATTATTCTGGGGCTTTATTCTTTTCATGTTAGGACAATCCCTAATATGGATTCAAACTAATGGACAGTTTATTTGGCCATGGTTCAAAAAGAATCCGATCATGGTTTCTATATTGACGGGTTCTATTATTTCGTACATTGTTATTTACGCAACTAAATTGGTGGTAGACCATTTTGATGGTCTGTTGTGGCCTGGTCGATTTATTGGATTTGCAAGCGGTATGATTATATTTGCAGGATTGACTTGGTTTTTCATGGGTGAGGGTGTAAATGCAAAAACAGGTATTTCACTCCTATTAGCACTTTCACTTATTGGTGTACAAATTTTTATGAAAGCATGACAGACATTTGGTTTGCAGGTGCATTGGCAGCTTTAAGCCGTTTTATTCGTTTAAGAAAAAAACGAAAGAATCCAGATGGTGAAAGGATTGAAGTGCTATTACCCGAATGGTCGAAGTTTTTAATCTATTGGGGCCTTATGTTTATTTGGGTTAAATTTGTGAATTGGGTTTTTTGGATTCTTTTTAATATAAGTTGAAACATTTGCATTGGAGCTAATATAATTCAAAACCTAAAACCATGAGTGTCTACCATAAGTGGCGAACTGTCTTCGTCCAAATCACTAAAAATGCTTCGAGTGCAATCCACGAAGCTCTGAGAAATCCATCAGACCAAGCACACGACCATTCCCTTTATATTGATATTTTAGCACAAAATGACCCTGAGCTTGTAGAAAGCTATTATTCATTTGCAGTTGTTAGAAATCCATATGATAGATTTGTTTCGGCATGGGAATATCTTAGAAATTATTCAGAAAATCGTTGGACACTATCGTTTGAAGAAACAGTACAAATGTTCTATAAACGTGGAAGATTCTTTTATACTTCAGAGGATCTTGTTTGGTGGCCACAAGCCCGTTTTATTTCAATCAAAAAGATTATTCTTGTTGATAAAGTAATCCGTTATGAAAACTTAGATAATGAATGGCCTGAAGTAATTGAAGAAATTATGAAACGGGTACCTGAGGGTTTTTCAAGACCTAAAGATTATCTAGAGCATGTTAATCCGGATGGAGTGACCGGTAGAAATAAAAGACCTTGGCAAGACTACTATACACCTGAATTGAAACAGATGGTATATGAACTTTACCGTCGTGATTTTGATTTATTCAACTATCCAAAATAATTTGAAACAATCTTAATACTTCTACATAAAATAACTATGGCAAACAAAATCGTACTTGTTGGAAAAGCAGCTTCTGGTAAAGACCATCTAAGAAAACGTTTGATGGACAAAGGACTTAATTATGGTGTATCACATACAACCAGAGATCCACGACCTGGTGAAGTTGAAGGCAAAGACTATTGGTTTGTTTCAGAGGAAGAGTTTATGCAAATTGTTGAACGTGGTGATATGATTGAATATCAAATGTTCAACGGATGGTACTACGGCATCGCCAGTTGGATTTTTGAAGAAGCAGATATTATGATCATGAATGCAGAAGCAGTCAATCTTTTGCCTGAACATATCCGTTCACAATGTACTGTTATTTACTTAGACATTCCTTTAGAAGTACGAGTTTCAAGACTTATGGAACGTGGTGATATTCAAGATCCAATGGCCCGTCGTCTAAAAGCAGATGAAAATCAGTTTGCCGGGTTTGAAAACTATGACATTAAAATTACAAACCCAGATTTTTAAAATATATAAATTCTAAATCTATTATAATGAAGAAAATTCAATCTAAAATCACAAAGCTAGAAAAGAAAGCAACAGACCTTCAGGTTAAATCAGCTCAACGTTTTTTCACACTAACGTTTGAAGATTCTTTAGAATACCAGAATGTTCTAGATTTGATTGATAACGATTACACATGGCAATCAAAGAGTGCAGCTCTTACAGTCCATGTATACGATAAGATTAAAGAAGCTGCTGAGAAGGCAGAGCCAACTGAAGGTGGTATTGATATTAAACTTCAAGCTACCATCATGACCGGTCTTTATAATATCCTATTGAACATTGAAGCGGTTGGTGTTAAGAAAGCACGTGTACTTGCCCGTATCCTTACAAACATTGGACACCAGGTAAGTGCTGCGATGAATACATTGGCACAGGATAACGAAGAAATTAAAGCAATTCACTTGGAAATTGCCGAACTTGAACAAAAGCTAACAGAAAATGAAACTAGCGAGCAAGTCGAAGAAACGGCTTGAGATTCTTGAAGCCCTCACAGAGGGCATCATGCATCCAGATATCTTCGAAACCATTGACTATAAAAAACAGTCAGAGGATAAAATTAAACAGTTCATGTATCCACATGTTTTGGATACAATGGCTGACTATTTGGCAAAGCATAATAATATTTCAAAAGCTGAAGCCAAGAGTAAAGTCAAAGACATGCTTCTTTGGGAAGGCAATCTTAAAACAACTGTAAAGAACATTATGTTCATGGGCACTCAAAATCGTCCAGATATGGTTTTTGAAATTGCAGATCTTAAAGTTGCTATTGAAATTAAACGAGGTTCATCCGGTTCTGAATTGCGTGGAGGTATTGGTCAATCAATCATTTATTCAACACATTATGATTTTGTATTGACACTCTTCATCGATACATCAGATGACAAGCGTGTTTTCAATTCTCGCAACGGTTCAAACGAAATTAATTTTACAGATACACTCTGGAAGAACTATAATATCAAGTTCTTGATTATTTAATATGGCAACATTTTTAATAGCAAACTGTCAATTTGGAAGAAGTGGCGTAATCCGTACAAACAACAGACCATTCGGTAATATTCAAGATATGAATGAAGAATTGGTTGAGCGTTGGAATGCTGTGGTCACAGATAGTGATACTGTCATTCATCTTGGCAATTTTGCTTGGGATCCAACAACGGCTGAAGAAATGTTTGAAAAGTTGAACTACAAACAACTTTTGATTCTTCCAGCTGAATATGATCAAGCGGCTTTTGAGATTCAATCAACAGGTTCCCTTCCACCAAATGTAAAGATTATCAATCGTATTTTTGATAATCCAGGAATGAACGCTACTTTTTCTTATTGGCCACTCCTAGAATGGCCATTGAAAACCAACGGTCATTATTTATTTTACGGCTACTACGGTAAAAAGTACAAGCCAGACCATAAGAAGAAGATGATTAATATGGCGTGTGAGTTTTGGAACTACACACCACAGAACATCCATTCTCTCATCCGATTATTTGAGGATGAAGATTTTAATTCTTAATGTTAGTAACTTTTTACATAAAAGTTTTTTTATGTCAAAAAGATTTTGTATATTAGCAATATAATTAATAAGTGCATTATGGCAAACCACATGGAAACAACGGTTGAGATTGAAAATCTCACCAAGGCAGGTGCTGACTACTTGCGTGAACTATTCAAGTCCGAGGACAACAATGAAATTTGGCACAGTCAATTGGCTATGCGAATGTACGGTTTAACCGAAGAGCAAATTGAAAGTCCTGAATATGGACGTGATTGGTACATTGATAAGTTTGGTGCTAAATGGATGGAAGTCTGGACCAATGATATTTCAGATGAAGCTGCTTCATTTTCTATTACATCAGCATGGTCAGTTCCAGTTGATTTCTTAGAAGAATTGGTGTGGCGATTAAACAATGCCCAGGGTACTAAAAATGTTTTGGCATCTGGTACATATATGGATGAATCATATAATCCATGTGGTGTTTTTGCATTGGCACATCAATCTTCTGATGTTGAAGATATTTTCGATGACGAAGATATTGACTATGATCGACTTAATGAAGACTTTGATGATTACAATGATGAAATTGGTGATAAGCTCCAAGAAGAATTGGCTACTATCAAAGCGTATACAATTAGTTACATTGAACAACTTAATGATTAATAATATGGACGATAAAACTACAGCGGTAATTTCGCTAACAATGGCTATTTTATTTTCATTCCTAATGGCATTTCCTGTAATGCTTGTTTGGAATCATGTATTAACTGATGCCGTTGATGGCGTTAATCCAATTTCTTATTGGGGTGCTTTTGGTTTGACTTGGTTGTTCCAGTTTTTGTTTAAAGATGTAAGTCCTAAAAAAAGTTAATAAAATGTCCTCCGGGACTTTTTTATATCGATTTTTTTTATTATATTTACATCTAACAAAAACAAAGAACATATGGCAACCTATCGCGAACTTACAGAAAATTACATTGCAACCCATTCACACCACGATTATACACTTCTTTATAACCGTGTGAAACCAGGGCTTATTCGTTATATTGCAAACATTATCAAAGATCGTGAGATCGCAGAAGATATTGCAGTCAATACCTTGATTAAGATGTGGACAAAGATTGACCAATACAATCCAGAATACCAAATCACAACTTGGTTATACCGTATTGCAATGAATGAAGCTCTTGGATACATCCGTGAGCGAAATAAGAGCACTTCCATGGATCGTCTTCGTGATGACTTTGGTGTAGAAGTGAATTCATCAGGTGCTTTTGAAATGAGCTCTATTCAAGACCTTATTGAAGAAGCCGAGATGAAGACTGATACGGATTTTTATAATGAAGAAGAGGAATTGACTGATCGCTACGAAGCTGCACTTGATGCTATTCGTAATTTGAAGCCACTTTATCGTGAGATTCTTGTAGACCGTCTTATCAACAATATGAAATACAAAGATATTGCAAATAAGTACGACTTGGAATTGCAAACAGTTAAAAACCGTATTCGCCGCGGACGTGCAATCATTTCAGAATCAATCATTCAATGAATCAACGTAAACCTAAACTCGATGAATTTCATTACCATGAAATGACAGACCGTTTGAGTGTTGTCATGATGGTTATTGAAAATAATTTAGTGCAACACCCAGTTGCCAAATTGAATAAAGAGATTCAAACTCTGATTGATGAGGCAAATGATAAATTAGCTGAAGCTTATCAGATTTCAGGCAATTTAGAACTTAATAAAAAATAGGAGGATCCATCGCTCGAAAGAGAGGAAACTCGGGACATCTCTGCTTAAGGTGGAAGCGAAAGCGTTTGACCACCGAGGATGCAACACGTAATAGTCTATAAGGGTGAGCAGCTTGGACAAGGTGGTGGCTTAGATTAATGATGGACTAGACAGAATCCCGGTTATGAATCCTATAAAAAGACACTGAGAAATCGGTGTCTTTTCAATTACTTTAGAATATATACAGCATGAAGAAAATCAAGCTATATGAGCAGTTCCTAAGAGAAGCGAAGGAACCTCAAGACCTTTATAAAATCTATTTGGCAGTTGATCCAAAAAGTGGCCAAAGATTTTGGAGCTTTAAAGATTTTGCTGGAAGCAAATTCTTTATTCAGCTAACACCGGACAATTATAAGGATATTGAAATTAATCCAAATTATCCTATTTTGACTTATAATTCTGGAGTTATTAACACTTTACTTGAAGAAGGGCTTATTAAACTTGAAAATGTTTACAATAAACCTGAATTTATCAAGCAATCTGGCTCAAAAGCTGAATTTCATAAATTGGTTGCAGGTGATGAAAACATTCCAAAAACTGCGCATTCTGCAGACGATGCACTTGAAATGATTGGTTTCCCAATGATTGCAAAACCAGCCGAAGGCCATTCAGGTTTAGGTATCCAGGTTTTAAAATCTCAAGAAGACTTTGATGCAGCGGACCATGACAAGCTTGATGTGTATTCTGAATACATTGATAAAGTTTCTGAACATAGATTCTTCACATTCAAAGGAAAGCCATTCTTCTGGCAAGAACGTCATCCACAAAATGACAAAGCAAAAACAGGTGATGGTTCGGGTGATGAAAAAATGTCATTCACATATACGAAAAAGAACCTAAAGAATCTGCCACAAAAGTACTTTGACTTGATTGAAAAGTTTGGCAAGATTATGGAAGACTTACCATATATCTGCTTTGATGTTATGGAATCAAAAGATGGAAAGCTTTATATCATTGAAAGTAATTCTCAACCAGGTGTTCCATTCGATTCAACAGTTGCTATCTATAGAGTATTGTTCGAAGACTTCTTTAAAACACCGGTAGAACCAGCGACTGACGCTGCCCTTAAAGAGCTGAGCAAACAACTTTGCGATAAGACGCTTGAGATTGATAGGGACAGATTCTTCATTGACGAAGACGCACGATAATCCTCTTAATCTACCGAAGTGATGAAAGGGTAGCCATGAGGGACTTAAAATCCCTTGAACAGTAATGTTCGTGCGGGTTCGAATCCCGCCTTCGGTACAAACGCGTCCATGGTGTAATGGTAGCATAGCGGTCTCCAAAACCGTTTGTCTGGGTTCGAGTCCTAGTGGGCGTGCAAATTATTTTGAAAATATTTACTCAAATATTTTTTTATTTCATTTTTTTGTTGTATATTAGCAAAGTAATCATCAGATAGTGGTTCAAATTTAATAGAGACAGTAAACCTTAATTAAATTTATGACTATGAAAACGATGATGACAAACGAAGAAGCAGCTAAGCAATTGTTCGGCCACTTGGTTGATACTTGCGAAAGTTGCAAACAGAAGTTGGGAGTTTGGACTGAGAATCCTTTTGATGCAGATGTCCGTAACGAACACAACATGATGTTCCTTTGCAAAGAGTGCTTTCACGAATTGCAGATGGACATCTGAGGTCTTTGACTTGGTGGTATTGATTCTTTAGCTCAGTTGGTAGAGCAGTACACTTTTAATGTACGGGTCCCGGGTTCGAGCCCCGGAGGGATCACAAGCGGTTATGCTTCCGAAGTGCTGGTTAGTGAAACACCTAATCGATGAGCCCATCAAAAAGTGAGTAGTTTTGTGGTAACTACTTAAAAGTAAACCGCAACACAGTCAGGTGGCGGAATGGTAGACGCACGAAAAAGCAGGTGAGATACAGACTGCTCCAGTAATGGATGATCAAGTGTCCTCGGAAGGCTCACACACAGGTTCGATTCCTGTCCTGACTGCAAATAATGGGAGTATCGCATAGTGGCTATTGCAGTTGACTGTAAATCAATCGTCTAACGACATCGGAGGTTCGAGTCCTTCTACTCCCACAAAAAAAATAGTGTAAGATTAAACAAATTAGCGCAATGTTAATATAATGTTAGTTAATATATAAATTATTAACATTAAAATAACATTGGGACTATGAAAAATCTTAAAAACTTTTTAGTGATGATTTTTTCAACACTATCTATTGCGTCAATTTCATTGGCAACACTAATGTTATCTACTTCATGTTCTTCTAACCATGATCTAGTTGACACTTCAGCGTGGGCTTCAAAGCAAACTTGCCAGTTTGATCCACATTGTACACTTACATCTATTCACAGCCATATTAGCTTTGAATAATTATTTGGGTTTTATCAATATATAAAGTATGTTGAATAAAGACCTAGAAATTAATAGTAAACAACTATTCAGAAGATTCAATCCAAAAGATGGAATGTTCTATACACCTCCTATGCCATGGGAAGAATATGATTCAGAACATGGTGAATTTAGAGGTGAATTTGATTCTCTTTGGAGAACATCATTGGCATATATCACATATGGTGACCAAGATTTAAAAGAAGCTATTGTTAAATGCTTTAGAAAGTTTACAATGATTAACTTTCCTGGAAAGTATTGGTACCAAGCATCTAGGGCTTCAAACAGATATGGTGAAGATGATGTATCAAGAGATCAAGTTATTTTAGCATTAGTTGCCTTAAAGTTAAGAGGGGATGAAGCTGAACTAAAAGAAATAACAGCACACCTGCCATTTAGATTAAGCAGACGTTTTAGAATGACACCTGGCATGTGGTTTTGGGTTAAGTACCTTGCTACAGGTAAGTCGGGTTTTAAGACTGCTTATTTGTTAATGAATTTGATTGAGCACTGTATTTCAGTTCCAATGACTAAAGGTCTTAGATTTTTAGCTGGGGCTACAAAGCCAGTTGCTTTACCACATGATAAAAAAACAATCTGGCCATTTGATCAAAATAGTTGGAAAGTTAGATTATATAAAGCACTAGGTTATCCTGAATATGGCTTACATTTTGCATCTTGGATTCTGTATTCTGTTAATGATGACAGTTTACTAGCAAGAATGGGTAAAACTGTTATGCGATGGCAGATGCAAGATTCTAATCTATTACTTAGAATCTTATTAGACGGACAACCGGTGAGAGAAGAAGAAATTAAAGCTTTTACACCAACTAATACATTTATGTGGCAACGAAGAACTGATTTTTCAACTTCTTGGGTATATGAATTGAAACCAGAACAGTATGAATTTAATAACTACGAGGTTGATATTCTGCATACTTTATTGAAAAAATAATAAATGGTGACTATAGCTCAGTCGGTTAGAGCGCTTGGTTGTGGTTCAAGAGGTCGTCGGTTCGATTCCGATTAGTCACCCAGATATATAAGTTGCGTATCATTCAGACCGATCGCAACGGTCTTTACGCGGTCCCCCGTCAAACCCGGTCCTTGTGGCCGGGTTTTTTTATATTACTGGGGTTTTACCTTGATAAATTAGATATATACAGAAACAAAAAACATTTTAGCTAAAATGGCAAATCCACATAATAGAAAACCAATTTACTACAGATCAGCTAATCCAGGTCTTGGCAACGTTGACGAAATTGCAAGTAAGGTTTTCCAATTTGATGAAACTGGTTCTAAGCCAGCAGAAGTGCTTACAGGCGTTGCAGTTATGCCACCTCAGCAAGCATTAAATGAAATTCTAGTTTGGTCTGATTCAAACACTTTAGGTTACGCAGGTATTCCAGATGCTCCAATGTTCTGGGGTGATGGTGGTGTAGGTGGCGAAAAGATCATGCAAATGATTAACCACGTTGCTGGTAGAAAATCAGGTCTTCAGTTCTATGAGCTTGAACCAGCTAAAACTTGGATCTTATCACAAGATGATATCTATACAAACCTATTGCCACCACTAAGCGGCGGTGTTCTTGGTTATGCAGATATTACAGTTGAAGTAAGAAACTCACAAAATAATTTTGCACTTGATTCTTTTTACTTCAATCAAGGTTTACCTCAAGCGGTTCTTTATGGTACACATGGTGATTCTCCATTGAATAATCCAGTTGCATGGCTACCAATGATAGATGGTGATTCTCAAACAATTACTAATGTTCCAATTGTAAGCTACAATAACATGCCATCTATTAACTGGCAAATGAACTTCTGGTACTCATGGAATGGTGTTATCAATCCGGGTAAATATTTTACATACTACCATAACGGTGTACACCAACCTAGATCAAACTGGTACACATCTACTTCTATTTCATCTAATTTTACTGCACCAAACCCAGGTCTTCAAAATGGTGACGAAATCAAGTTTATCATTAGTGATGTTCCAGGTGTAGCTCCATTTACTGCAAGTGGCGGATCACCAAGCACTCCTAGTGTAATTAATAATTCAGATTACATGAGAATTGCATCTACGTCATCTATTACGGCAAACGGTCAAGTACACTTCAGTGCACCTAATCCAACAAATGGCGGTGTAGTTCAAATTACTAGATACGATGCAAATGGTGTAGATTACGCAACACAATTAAGTAGCGCTATTGCAAATAAAGTAGCTGGTTCTGCTTCTAATACTAGTGATATCACTATCGGTTTCAACGTAGAACTAGATTCAAGTGGAAACGTTGAAAGTGTATTAACAGGTACATATGGTTGGGGTATGAGTTATGCTGCATATGATACTTCAACACTTCCGGTTGGAACTACATATTACAATGTTGCTAACCCAACTCTAAAAACAGTCAATGGTATTGAGGTTTACGAATTCGTAGGATCTATGGACACTGGTTACTCAACAGGTGCCGTTACTGATTCTGGTACTCCAGAACCAATCTTGGTTTCACTAAGACACTCATAAGATCATTACAAATCTTTATGTTAAAAGCCCGGTCGAAATACCGGGCTTTTTCTTTTTGAAACATTTTAAATGGATGTTATATAATATCTGTTCTACGGGATGTAGATCAGATGGTAGATCGCCTGGTTTGGGACCAGGAGGCCACAGGTTCGAGCCCTGTTATCCCGACTTTTTAGTCTTGTAGCTCAGTTGGTTAGAGCATTCGCCTGATACGCGAAGGGTCACTGGTTCGAGTCCAGTCAGGACT
>ERZ767285.243-NODE-243-length-22601-cov-4.397576_pt1 | contig 22601 bp, 12 predicted proteins | sample MGYA00374953_ERZ767285 | MGnify/ENA primary metagenome ERZ767285 (study PRJEB28947, sample SAMN06267186) | marine metagenome | isolation source: Columbia River Estuary | place: USA:Columbia River Estuary, USA | collected 2013-07-23 ...
ATGTGTCTGCCGTGAGTTACAGGTTAGTCTATCGAGATCAAATTTCAGGAGCTGCTGCGGACGCAGTCGGCGCATTCCCATCTTTTACTTTGTATCGTCACCTAGTAGATCCTGATGATACTTTTACAAATGTGCTAGGCCAAGCCAATTTGACGGCAGCTGTTGCTCCAGCGGTGAATCAATTTACGGACGCCTTAGACTTTACCGCAGAGAATGTGCTTGCTGAGAATATCTATCAGCTGACCATAACCTTGCTTATCCAGCGCGCCAACGTAGTTGAGCGCTTTACTATTGGAGGAAGTGCAGGGTTGCAACAGTATCACTCACTGGTGATCAGGGGTAACGGTATCGCTACAAAGGCTGATGCGGCATCAGCAGAGGTGGCTGAGGAAGGCCAACTGGTCGGTGTCGAGATCGGCATGACCGTGCTCTCAGATCGTGGATTGGTGATGACTCAGAAGGGGGGGATGTCGAGACAGGATATTATCAACGAATACGGAACCCATTACACAGATACTATCAGCGTGCCGCGCTTCTAAGTGATGAAAAATAAATCGATTATAATCGCTTTCCTTGTAATGGCTTTCGCTAGCTTCTCACTGAGCTCATGTGGCTCTGGTGGGAGTGTATCAACTGGGACTGCCGCCTCAGCTCAGGGGCAGACGGCGCGCTTGAAGCTTAGTAACAAGTTGTATCGCCCTATCGCAGTTCGGCTGGAGCGCCTTGGGCAGATAGGATATCGAGATGTCACGGTGCCTGCAAGGTCGTCCGAGTCGATTAGTGTCCAGGCTGGTACATACAAATACAGCGCGGTGGCTGATGGCTTCAGCCCCACTACCAAATATAAGGAGATCGAAGCTAGTCGTAGCTACACCCTTTATTTCTAACTTGCTGATGTTCTTGGCTTGCTAGCTTACAATGGTTTTTGTTGACGTAACTATGGTCCGCACAGTCGTAAACAAGAGGTTCAGCTGTCTTGGCATACTCGCAATGGTTACCGCTAGCGTATTATTAGCGTCTTGTTCTTACACGCACCCTGACCTCAGACGGAAGCCGTCGAGAAAAGTAGTGTCGAAGCCGCAGGTGACGATACACAATCATTCGCAAAAGGATATTGTGGTCGGTGTTGATGGGCCAGAGAGTCGTTTTATTGAGATTCCGGAGGGGGAACATCGTAAGATTTATCTGAAGTCGGGTAATTATAAGTATGCGGTTGCTGCTGAACATATCAGTCCGGTGACTGGGCATAAGACGTTCAAACCTAATCATCGCTATACATGGAATTTTGGCGTCAAGCAGATGCGTGGGCTTAGTTTTTGATAGTGATACCGGGCCTTTTTGAATTTTGGGGTTTGGTAATTGGCAGTAGTGAGGTTAAACAAAAGCCATGGCTAAACTTCGTATTGTTTTTATGGGCACGGGTGATATCGCCCTGCCCTCATTGCGCTCTTTGCTCAATGATATGGAGCAAGCCTATGAGCTGGTAGCTCTCGTGACGCAGCCAGACAAGCCTGTTGGTAGGAGGCAGGTAATGACCGCTCCTGCCATTAAAGAACTGGCACTGAGTCATGATGTTGCTGTCATGCAACCTGAGTCGGCTCGGGAGAAAAGTTTTCTCGAAGCACTAAAGGCTACGCAGCCAGATGTGATCGTGGTGATGGCCTATGGCCAGATCCTTTCGCAGAAATTACTAGATATTCCATCTTTAGCTTGCATCAACTTGCATGCTTCATTGCTTCCCAAATATCGGGGGGCAGCATGCATCCAAGCAGCCATTGATGCGGGGGATAGCCATTCAGGCATTACTGTGATGCATGTGGTTAAGGCTCTCGATGCGGGGGATATGATCCTGAAGATGAAGACGCCAATCGGTGCATGTGAAACCGGAGGTGAGTTGCACGATCGGCTCGCAGACATAGCCCCGGAGGCATTACGGAAAGTGCTGGGGCAGTTGGTAGAGGGTGATGCCGAGCGAGTGCCCCAAGACCCTGAGCAAGTAAGTTATATTTCAAAATTAATGCGAGAGCACGGTGAGCTCGACTGGTCACTATCTGCCAAAGCGCTAGAGCGTCGCATCCGCGCTTACCATCCGTGGCCTGGAACCTCTACTACGTTTGTCGATAGCAAAGGCCGCAAGCGCAGGCTCAAGATCTTCCCTCAGGTAAATGTGAATGATCAGTCTGGCAAACCTGGGCAAGTGCTCACGATCGACGGGGTGCTGGTGGTTGCCTGCGGTGAGGGCGCGCTCACGGTCAAGTCGGTCCAAGCGGATGGTTCACGTAGAATGAGTGCTTCTGATTTTCTCCTGGGTAATGCCTTGAGTGTCGATGATATGTTAGGCGCCGATGATGAGTGAGCATGATCGATTGCTTGCTCTGGCGACTACTTAATCTAATGAATCTCCGATCTAGCGAATGGCCAAGGCTTCTTTGAGGAAGGGCGCGGTGTGTGATTTTTTTGAGCCCGCGACTCGTTCAGGCGTACCTTGGCTAACGATACGACCACCTTGTTCTCCTGCTTCAGGGCCGATATCGATAAGGTAGTCCGCTTCTGCCATAATGGCTGTGTGGTGCTCAATAACAACGACGGTGTGCCCTTCGTCTACCAGGCGGTGCAGTACATCGATGAGTTTGTCGACATCTTGCTGGTGCAGGCCAATAGAAGGTTCTTCAATGAGGTAAAGGTTGGCGTGGTATGCCTTGGTGCCCTTGATGCGAGCTCTTCCTTTGGTAAGCTCCGCTACAAGTTTGATGCGTTGTGCCTCACCTCCTGAAAGTGTTGGGCTTGGTTGGCCGAGCTGAAGATAGCCGAGTCCCGTGTCAGAGAGTAAACTGAGTGTACGGTGAAGTTTAGGTACAGCGCTGAAAAACTCAGCGGCTTGACGAATATTCATCCTTAGCACCTCACCGATATTTTTCCCATTATAGCGAATATCGAGTGTGGCGGCATTGTAGCGCATTTCATGGCAGCTTTCACAATGAACCCAGGTGGTAGGGAGGAAGTCCATCTCGAGTTTGATCCGGCCATTGCCATTGCATTCAGGGCACTGGCCTTCTTTGTTGTTAAAAGAAAAGCGTGATGCAGTAAATCCACGTGCACGAGCCTCGGGTAGCTGAGCGAAGAGCTGGCGGATCGTATCTAGGATTTTTACATAGGTGGCTGGGCAAGAGCGCGAGGTTTTACCGATCGGAGATTGGTCGACCTCGAAGCAAGATTTGATCAAGTCGAAGCCTGACTTAGAGCTGTAACTAGCTGCCTGTGACGAGTGATTGCCCGCTGCGTGAGATAAGCATCCTCGCATTAGGGAAGATTTGCCACAGCCAGAAACACCGGTCAGCACGCTCAGCCGCTCGAGGGGAATACGGGCCTCAATTTCTTTGAGGTTATTGGCATGACATCCCTTGATGCGTAACCAGCCTGTTTTTGCAGTAGCCTTGGGGAGTGTTCTACGATGGGATCGAGATGCTGAGTTCTCAGCTGCGAGGGGGGAGGGAGCAGTCAGAGTTCCTCCTTCGACGCCAGCTCCTGGACCCAGCTCGATGAGGGTGTCGGCACGGGAGATGGTCTCGTCATCGTGCTCGACCACGAGCAAGGAGTTGCCCCGCTGGCGTAGGGATTCTAGTGTATCGAGAAGTTTTACATTGTCCCTGGGGTGAAGCCCGATAGTAGGCTCATCAAGGACGTAGAGCACACCTCGTAAATTTGAGCCGAGCTGGGCTGCTAGCCGGATGCGCTGAGATTCGCCACCAGAGAGGGTGTCGGCAGAGCGGTCTAGCTGTAGGTAACCGAGCCCCACGTGGTTGAGAAAGTGAAGGCGTTGAATGATTTCAGGTACAATGTCACGCGAGATGATTTTGTCTCGTCCACTGAACTGCCATTGTCCAAGGACATCGATAGCCTCGACAACCGAAAGGGCGTTGATGTCATGGATCGCATGCTCGTGAATGAGGACATGGCGAGAATCTTCTCTCAGTCGTGCACCATGGCAGTCAGGGCAGAGATAGCGAGACTCAGGGTCTGATGAACTCAGGTTTTCATGAATCTCAGCCTCTAGCTCAGAATTGTATTGGTTGGCTTTAGTATGACGGGCTGTGGACAATGAGATCATGCCATAGCCTCTGCAACTCGGACACCAGCCTCGGTGTGAGTTGAATGAAAAGTGATGAGGGTCTGGTTCTTCGAAAGACCTCCCCGTGACAGGAGATACACGTGAGGAACTGTAGGTTTCGAGCTCCACTTGTTTTGTTTTACTCGGTGGGCTTTTAAGAACCGCACAGGTTCCTTTGCCGATTTGAAGTGCCTGCTCTGTGGAATCACAAATCGCATAGATGTCATGTGGTTGATAGCGCTTGAGTGGCTGGAAGCCTTCGGTATCCATCAGCTTGCCGTCTACAAGAAGCTGTGTGATGCCTCTTTTGGCGGCAGCGATCGCAATATCGGTGTGGTAGCCTTTACGCGCTCGTATCAGTGGTGCAAGGATACGAAGATTTTTGTGTTTTTTGCTAAGCTGTCGGATTTTTTTCTCGATGGTGTCGGTGGTTTGGGAAATCACTGCCTCGCCAGATTCGGGGCAGTGCTGGATGCCGAGCTTTGCATAGAGTAGGCGTAGAAAGTGGTATATCTCAGTTACTGTGCCTGTGGTGGATTTACCTCCTCCTCGTGAAACGCGTTGTTCGATCGCCACAGTTGGCGGTAAACCAGTGATTCGGTCGACATCAGGTTTCTCGAGTTGGCCAGCAAATTGCCGCGCGTAGGGTGACATGGAATCGAGGAAACGTCGTTGTCCCTCGGCAAAGACGATATCAAAGGCGAGGGTTGATTTCCCAGAGCCAGATAGACCCGTGACAACAACAAGTTCATCTCGAGGGATATCAATAGAGATGTTTTTGAGGTTGTGCTCACGAGCACCTGATATCTCGATAGCGTTCGAGACTCTTTTCTTTTGCTTAATGTGTTTTGCAGTCTTTGCTGCTGAGGTTTTGTTAGTCGAATGGTTGCCTAGTGTGGTTTGCAAAGCATCAGCGGTGGCGGATTTCTCGGTGAGGATCTCCTCTGGGGTGCCGTTGAAGGTTATGTTGCCACCGTCGGCTCCGGGGCCAGGGCCAAGGTCAATGATGTGATCTGCACATCTAATGACATCAAGATTATGTTCGATGACGAGTAATGTATGGCCAGCGTCTGTCAGGCGTTGGAAGACTTCCAATAGTTTTTCGATATCGGTGAAGTGAAGTCCAGTTGTTGGTTCGTCTAAAATTAGAAGTTTGGAGTCTGACTTGTGCGCTTCGGTGAGGATTTTACAAAGTTTGAGGCGTTGAGATTCGCCACCGGATAGCGTGTTGAGTGGTTGCCCAAGGCGAAGATAGCCCAGGCCAACATCGATAAGAGGCTGCAGGGTAGTGATGATTTTCTTGAGGAGTCGTGCCTCTTTTGCGGCGCTATCCATGATGTGTGTTTTAGCTGAGGCAATCGCCTCGGTGATGGTGAGCTCGAGTGTTTCTGCAATGTTGCGCCCTCGATAGGTGTAATTGAGGGCTCTGCTAGTATAGCGTTTTCCATCACACTCAGGGCAGGTGATGAAGAGGTCTGATAGAAATTGCATCTCTACTTTTTCGAAGCCGTTGCCGAGGCAGCGCTGGCAACGGCCAATACCTGAGTTGAATGAGAAATAGCCTGGGGTAAGCTGTTGATCTTGGGCGTCCTGGCTCAGGGTGAAGAGTTGGCGGATAGCATCAAAGGCGCCGGTGTGAACTGCTGGGGTAGATCTAGGCGTACGTGTGAGAGGGGACTGATCGACTTGTTCGACGGAGCTAAGGTGCTGATGGCCAGTGATGGATTTGATTGGGGCCGCTTCCTCAGAATTGATAATGCCTAGATGCTTGGCGAGATTGAGATAGAGGATGTCGTGAGCTAATGTTGATTTACCTGATCCAGAGACACCCGTAAGACAGGTGAAGATGCCAAGGGGTAACTTGAATGTCAGGTTGTTGATGTTGTGTTTATTAGCTCCTTTGATGATGAGGTTTTTCTTGGCTCTGCGGCGGCATGAGGGGACGGTGATTTGGGCGGCACCTGAGAGGTAAGGTAAAGTTTTTGAATCAGGGAATTTTTTGCTGATCGACTTTTGTTGGGCTTGGCGACCAGAGAGTTCAGCAACAATACTGCCGCCATGCTCTCCTGCAGCAGGACCAAGGTCGATGAGGTGGTCGCAAGATCGCATGACCGTTTCTTCATGTTCGACGACAACCACGGTATTACCTTTGTCTCTGAGGTCGTGCATGACATTGACCAGTTGGTTGATGTCGCGTTGGTGCAGGCCTACGGTGGGTTCATCCAAGACGAAGAGGGTATTAGTGAGTGCCGCACCGAGGCAGGTGGTGAGGTTGACACGTTCGATTTCACCCCCTGAGAGAGTATTGGCTGGGCGATTTAAGGTGAGGTAGGTGAGGCCTACTTGGCAAAGGTAGTTGAGTCGTGAATTGATCTCGACGAGAGCATGAGAAATAGATTTTGAATTATTGCTTTGGAGGTTATCTGCAAACCAAGTGGAGAGATCCTTCACTGGCATTTGCCATAGCTCGGGCAAGGTTTTGCCGTGGATTTTGAAACAGAGCGCGTCAGGTTGCAGGCGTGATCCATGGCAGTCCGAGCAATCTGTGTAGGCACGGTAGCGTGACAGGAAAACACGGACATGCATTTTGTAGGATTTGGTTTCCAGCCAGTCAAAAAATCCTTTCACGCCATACCAATCGCCGTTTTCCCATGCGTCCTCTGAATCATCGCGCTCGCCATAGAGGAGCCATTGGCGTTCATGGTGCTCGAGATCTTGGTAGGGGGTATGTATATCAATGCTGGCCGCACGTGCCGCATGGAGGAGATCACGCTGGCATTCAGCGCCTCTGGCGGTGGTAAAGGGTGTGACACAACCTTGTTTGATGCTCAGCGAGGGATCCGGAATTGCTTTGCTAAGGTCGATGCCAATGGTGCGACCAAAGCCACGGCAGTGAGGGCAGGCTCCGAGAGGGGAATTAAATGAAAACAAGGATGGGCTAGGAGCACGCAGGGTAAACCCTGTGGATGGGTTAGTCCAGGTGGTGGAGAATGATTGTGAACCATCCGAAGTCAAAATCTGAAGTTCACCTTTACCCAATACTATAGCATTATCAATGGCTTCTGTGAGGCGTGCCTTATTGCGGGTGCTGATCTTGAGGCGATCTTGGATGACGAGCACAGTAGTGTCTAACTTAAGCTTCGGCTGAGCTTCGTCAGTCCGGTATGCTTTGCCACGATGATGGATGCGGATGTAGCCTTGCTGATTGAGTATGGGCAAAACGTCTGAGCTTGGTGTGCCGGGGGTTATGGTTACAGGAAATGCTACCATCACGGTCTCGTTGCTCTGCTCTGAGTGACACCACTTAGCGATTGAGTCTGCTGTGTCAGGTTGGATACGTTCTCCTGTTTGTGGGTCGTATGCTTCCGCAAGGTGGGGAAAGAGAAGCTTGAGATAATCATTGAGCTCAGTGAGCGTGCCTACGGTGGAGCGCGTTGAGCGAATAGTATTTTTTTGCTCAATGGCAATGGCTGGGGGAATGCCGTCGATGCGATCAACCACTGGTTTGTCCATACGGTCGAGAAACTGACGCACATAGGGAGAGAATGTCTCAACATAGCGCCGTTGGCCTTCGGCGTAGAGTGTGTGAAAGGCGAGCGAGGACTTTCCAGAGCCCGATGGGCCTGTAATCACTGAGAACTTACCTAGCGGAATCTCAAGGTTGAGGTTCTTAAGATTATGTTGACGAGCGCCCGAAATACGGATGCTATCAGTAACTTTGGAAGATGGTTTGGAGCTTTTATTCTCTGACACGAGGGCAATATGCTGCTGTAACAACAATTTGCCAATGAAGAGTTGAATCATCCATCAATTTTCGGTGCAGAAACCGAACATAATGGCTGATTATTGAATGGTTATCTATTTAGAATATGGTCTACAAATTCTTGTTCAGATACTCGAACTGCATCTATTTCTTGTTCGACGGTAGGTATTTGGTCTTCAAGCCCTTGCCCAGCTAAATCACCTTTAATTTGTAGTAGCTTCTTTTGGTAGAAGCCCTGTAATTGTGCTGTTTCCCCGAGGTAGCCCTTCTCGATGTTGTCTTGGAGTCGAAGTCGGCTTTCGTAAATTCTGACGACCTTGTCTGGCATGCCATCTTTAGAGAAATCGGAAGGTATGTGACCATCTGCATCTAGGTTTTTCATTTCTTCTAGATAGGGAGCTATTTCTTTTTGTCGGCTATTGGGAAAACCTCTCAGATAAAATCTCAAATCAAGGTCATAGCTCTTGGTATTGTCGCTAAATTTTTTATCTGCTTTAACTTTAATTTTTTCTGTAAGGTCAAAGCACTTAGCACGCAATTGCTCAAGCTCGGGGCATTTCTTGTGAGTTTTGGGCATGGACTTAGGCTTAGACTTGATCTTAGGCTCTGACTTTGTGCCTAATTCCCTATCATTCATCCCATTTGAGGCAAGGCGCCTATTTTTTCTTTGCGTTTCTAGTTCAAGTTTTGTTTGCTTTCGCTTGTTTGCTTTTTGCTCGGTCACCTCAGCCTTCTTACGATCATTCTCGACAATGGTTTGGGCGTTTTCGGTTTCGCGTGTAGCTTTCTTTTTCTGGTAGAATGTCCAGCTTCCATAGATCGCGGCAACCAATATTAAGATGACGAATAAATTACGAGCTATGGGACTACCTTGTTTCTTGATGACTACGGGTGGTGCTGCGGCACTGTTAGCTGGTGCGGCTGCAGCCTGATTATCGCTTGCTGTGATCAGTCGACTGTTGTTGGTCGTTGATTTTTTCTCGTCTAGGATAGCCTCGATTGCCTCAGCCATCGATTTGGCGGTTCTGAAGCGCAGAATGGGGTCGCCATTCATGGCTTTACGCACGATGTCATCGAACCGAGGATCACAGCCAACAAGAGTTGCTGCTGGCATGTAAGGTTTCTCAGGTAGCTTACTGGTGAGAAGCTCATAAAGCATTGCACCCACAGAGTAGAGATCAGTGCTTTCATCAACAGCGCTGGGATTGTGGACGACCTCGGGTGCAGTATAGCCCGGCGTTCCGTAGGCCGTGTCTGATTCGTGTTCTCCGACGGGACGGGCCAGACCAAAGTCGCTTATTTTTGGTGATAGCTGCTCATTGAGCAGAATATTGGCAGGTTTGATGTCTCGATGAAGAATGCCCTGCTGGTGTGCGTTGTCTAGACCGTAGCAAATTTCACAGATGATGCGCCCAGCTTCGGCCTGATCAATGGTTTTGCCATACGAGGCATGGTAGAGAGAGCTTCCATGCACCATCTCCATAACGATGTAGAGCATGCCGTCAATTTGACCAAAATCATAAATACCCGTGAGGTTTGGGTGGTTGAGCTTGGCCATGCTCTTGGCCTCACTCTCAAAGGAAGATCTGAAGGTCTCGTCTTCACCAAAGCTCCGAGGTAAGATCTTTATAGCAACCTCTCTATCGAGGGACTTTTGTTTGGCAAGGTAAACGGCACCCATACCGCCTTTGGCGATAAATGAGAGAATTTCAAATTGGGGCAGAAGAGCCGCAATTTCATTAAGCTCAGGTGGAGTAAAGCTATTGTCGGATGCGTCTGCGCTCATATGCTAGGATCTGTATTATGGTATTCGTGTAGAGAGAATATCTATGGTTCAACGCAGTTTATTATGATTCCCAACAAATTAAAAGCGTAGAGGAATGATTTTTACTTTTCGAAAAATCTCAGCTTGCGTTGTTCTTGTTCTTCTCTGAGAGCAATAGACAGTATGGAAGGCGCCAAATTTCCTGCGGGGCTTCTCATTCCCTCTCGGATTATTTGAGATGGGTTGAGGGACTCGCCTTGAATTGGGACGTAGCCGCGACCAATGTAAATGCCCGTGCTGTCGCGTATCTCAAGATGGAGGTGAGCGGGGTAATTATTATTGGCGGTTCCCACGGTGCCTATTTGTTCTCCTGCGTGTAGGAGTTGACCGTGCGGTGCGTAGCTTTTATCCAAGTGTGAATACATCGACAATATGATTTGGCCCGCTAGATCTCGATGAGCTAAAATAATCGTTTTCCCCCAACTGAGTGAAGGTTCGCCACGAAAATAGACAATGCCATTGGCTATCGCGTAAACAGGGTCCCCCAAATCTGTGTTCATACCCCCTATGCCATTGATGTCGTCTCCGGTATGATGGCCGCCGCGTTCCTGGTTTTGGTCCCAGTATTGCTGGGCGTTGTAGCTAAGACCACCACGCCTTGTTCCCATGGCTGCAGACATGCCGGTGGCTGTAGGTATGATCACGCGCTCGAATGCGTTGAATTGGATGAAGCGGTGGTCAAAAGGGCTCGGCTTCTGAGTATTGAGCAGAGGATAGCCAAGAGGGGCGTCTGCTTGCTGTGCTGAAGCAAGTGATTTGAGTGGAACTCGAGAATCTTTATTGCTGTCGGTGTAACTTAAAATAAATAAGCTAAGCAGGGCCATAAAAAAGGTAACCGCAAGCGCATAGACGATTCGTTGTCGGATACGTTGAGGCATTTTGCTACGCATGGCTAAAAATTCTGGCTGTCTAGAAGTCTAGAAGTATTTCTGCGCGACGATTAGCGCGCCTGCCTGCTGGAGAGTCGTCACCAGTTTTTGTCGTATTTGGCAAGCGAGGCTTTGACTTGCCATAACCAACGATCTCCATTTGCTTTTCGTTGATTCCGTTCTCTGCAAGGAATTGCATGACTTTCTCGGCTCGGTCGCGTGATAAAGAGAGGTTGTATGGGTCGGAACCCAAAGAGTCGGTATGACCTGATATGGTAAGTTTTTTTTCTGAACTCAGCTTCAGAAGTTTTGCCACGATAGTGAGTTGTCGCTTTGTGCGAGTGGTCAGGTTTTTAGCATCTAGATCGAAATAAATAGCCAAGGTGTCACCTCCTTTAGGATTCTTGATCAGTGGGCTGTAGTAGGTATCGCCCCCAAGAGCGCGTTGGGCATAATCTGAAAGAAGATTATCTAAATTAATCTCGGTGATTTGCCAGGGTAAGTCGATATTCTCTCTTTTGCTTGTGATGGAGAACATGGCAAGTTCACCCGTGCTTTTGGAGCGAAGTCGAACTAACCAACCTGAGCTTGTATTTTTGAGGAACATTTTCCGCAATGTTTTCTTTTTTAGTAAGGCATAATCACCTTCTTCGAAGATAATACAGAGACCAGCTAGTGTGGCGTAAGATACCTTGGAGTCATCGATGAGCTTGCCTGCGGCCGCAGCGTCTAGGCGCGTGACGGCGCCAAGAAATTGTTTGATTGTGATTAATGCCGACTGGTCGTCAGCTGGTGATTTGGATGAAGGTTGATTGTCTTTTGGCCTATTAGTGTCGGCTGTCTTTTTATCTGCTCCGGGTAGGATGATGTTTTTGATTTTCCATTTTCCATTAGCCGATTTTTCCAAATCAATGATGATTTTGCTGTTGTTAGCGAGATTAAGAGACCATCGGTTTGGGTATCCGTCGACACGAGAGAAGGGGTTGGCAGGGTCAAGTTTGAAGCCGGAGCTGGCAGCGAGCCTTTTAAGCTGCTGAAGCTGAGATTGGGAAAAATGGGATTTCCCAATGTAATCGATCAACGGTTGGGCATTTTTGGACTTGTCCGCGGAAAGCATGATTTCACGAATATGACCAATTAACTCCTCGGGAGTGGCCTCCTGATCGTTAGATTCATCTATGTTTTTAAGTTGATCAATACTGTCTGAATTTTCAGCCTGTTGATCAGGGGTGATGGGATCTTTCTGGTCTATGGCACACTTTTTTATCAGGAATAGCGCGATTACCGCGATGACAACGGTAATACCTGTAAAATAGATAAGTGATTTCTTGGAGCTTGTCTCTTCCATGAGCGCAACACTAGCGGTAAAAACGACAACTCCAATCCAAAAAATACAGAGGCTGAAAAATCAAAGTGTCACGTTTGGCTAGGAGTGATCATGTTGATTTTTTATAGCCGGGTAATTTTTGATTTGATATTTGATCCGCCTGCAAAGTTCCGTGAGTTGATGATGCTGTTCGCTTGTGGCTTTGGCCTGATCGAATCGGATAATAGAGTGTAAAGCTACTGCTGGAATAAGTAATTCTTCGAGTTTATTATCAATAGCTTCGTCGCTAAGAAGTAAGCGCTGTAACCACTCACATAATGGGGTGCCTACCGGACGGCGACCGATTTTTTTGGAGGCTAATGATTCCAGTTTATGCAGTGAGGTGTATGGAGCGTTTTTTGGGCGTTGGTAAGGTTGTAGCCTGATATCTGATTTCCTCTGTCGAGAGCTCCATAGGCGCCAGCTGACCCAGATCACAACTAAGCTAAGGATACCAGCCAAGATATAGAATACCCTAGTTTTGTTGGCTTCATTGGTGCGCCAAATGAGGAAATCTTCACGTAGAAGTTGCCATTTGTCGGCAAGTCGTTGTTTCCAATTATCGATATTTTGAGCTTCGATGGATTGCCATGATGGAGGAGTCAGGTCTATGTCGATCCATTTGCCCTTATTATTGCTTTTGGTAGCAGGCTCAATCCATACACGGCTCCAGGCATGTGCGTGTAGTCCCCGCATTACCCATTCGGTTTGGTCTTTGCCTTGCTCATACACGGCATAGCCAATGCAATAGCGTGCAGGTATACCAGCTTCCCGAAGCAAGAGTGTCGTAGCCGTTGCAAAATATTCACAATGGCCCGTACGAGAACTCTCCAGAAAGAGACCTATTGAGGATTGGCGTTTTCCACGGTCAAACCTTGGCGTAGTCAAGTGGGTGCTGTAGGTGAACTCATCAATAAAGAAGTTCTTTATTTTCTTAATTTTTTCTGAGGTGCTGAGATCAGGGCTATACAAGTCTAGTTGAGTGCAGATCCTTTTAAGGGCCGCTTGCTCAGAGGGGGGGATAACAAGGTCTGTATTTAAGTTGGAATTGGCTCGTTTCTCTGGTGGGTCCTCTGTGTTAGGTGAAGCCCCCGTCCATACGGCATATTCGACCACATTATAATCGGGGTTTGCCATGCGGATCGTTCCTAGAGAGTTGCACTCAACGGATGCTTCGGCATCTAAATCGCCAATCGCAATAAATTGGTCTGGTACAGGAAGCGGGTGCTCTTTCACTTTGGCGTCTACTTCTCCAATGATAGAGATAGGCGCTTTAATGTTCAATAGTGGCTGGGTCTCAGAGAACCAACGGATATCTCGTTGGACTTCAGTGACTGCAGCACTTGAAGAACCTCTATAGCCGAATTCGTCATAGTCGTTTGAGCTGCCAAGTATTGCGGGTATGTAGGTCCACGTTGCCTTAGAATATCGGTTATACGTTGCCGAGCGAAGCAGCTTGGGGTTCTTTCCATCTTGAAGCTTCATCCGCCATAGGATTTTGGGATTTAATTTAATCCGACCTAGCCTGCCGATACTCGTTCTTGTCTCGGAGGCTGACATAGTCTGATTGAGCATGACCTGTTCGCCACCACCACCACGGTAGTGGCGAGAAACTTTATACATGCTCCATTGAACAACCCATGAGAGCCCAAGCAAGAGAATGAATGCGCAGGCCCATGCTAGAGGTCTGCGCCCATTGTTTTTGGTGTATCCATAGAGGCAAATCCCAACTAAAATGGACAAGCCTATGTAGTGATAGAGGTCATAACGGCTGGCCTTGGCGGTAGCCATGATCACAATGGTGATGTAAGGATAGCCGGTATTGAATAATCGGGGGGTTATTTTTCGGCCTTCCTCGATATCTTGGAGCATTTTTCTTCTCGCAAAAAAAGAGAAGGTGCTAAGGGGGATATTTTTTGCGTTACCGAATCGCTGAGCAAGTTCAATAGGTAGAAATATAAATGGGGCCCATACAAAGAGGGTGTGAACTCTCCCTACACGCATGCCGTCGATCCATGAGATAGTTGCTATGAGCACCGCGCAAAGAATGCATAGATGCCATGCTTTGATGTAAGATTCATATTTGAAATCCCAACGTATGCCGACAATTGACCTAGATTCCAGTATGATGGCAGCTGGTATCGCGGCAGCCAAATGACCTGTAAGATAGCCCCAATAGAGGAGTGCTATCCCAGCAAGTAATTTTGGCGGTGCGTTGGACATGTAGTTGTTGGTTTATGCCTTAATCATTGCAAGGTCTGCCTCGACATGATCGACGCGTAGCCAGTGAACCGGCAAAGGTGAGGGGTGGAGTTCTTGGAGTTGGGCTGCTTCCTCTGAGTTACGACAAATAGCAAGTATGACCAAATCCATGCCAGCTCGGTGAAGACGGCTTATGGTGTCACACCGCTGTTCACACCACCCAGTGAAGACGCAGATAGAAGCAGTTAATTCATCACTATACTGCAAAACAAGTTTCTGTAATGCATCAAAGTCAGTTCTGGGCTCGCAGTTTACACCAGCAAGTATTTCCAAGATGCTATCGACGCGTTCTTCTCCTCGTCCTGAGCTGAAAACAAAGGCCTCGTCATGAATGAACATCAAATCTAAGAGGCTTTCTTGAGTATCGATGCTCGCCGCAAATGATGCGGCTACTGATACTGCCTCTTCAAATAAATCGGCTTGTTCTTGGCTCGCAAAGGTGTCGAGAATGAGTCCATAACGCGGAAAAAATACGTCCTCATACTCTTTAACGATAGGGATGCCTGTGCGAGCCCAACTTTTCCAATGGATGTGCCGTAGTGGATCGCCTGGGCGATATTCACGCACACTGGTAAAATCCCCTGATTGGCCAATGGTGTTGGATGATGCTTCGCCACCGAGCTGGAATCGAGCGCTCCCGGGAAGCTGCAATTGAGGGATACGGTAGCGATGTGGTAAGACGATGAGCTTGTCCTCGCTGGAGTGTGCGCTAATACATCGCTGGAAAATACCGAATGGATCTGGTAAAAAAATACGAAGGTCCTTGAGCATGATTATTCCGCGTTTTTTTGGCGTGAGGCTCAAGGGTGTTTTAGCGTAGGCGCCTGGTGGTAATGAATTGATGAAGGCTGAGGGACGGCAGGAAAAAAGGGTGAGTTTCTCTTGCAGCCATTCCCATCGATAGTAGCAAAAAAGGCGGTCGAAGATATTTCGGTTTTCTTCTCCAGGTTCCCGTGAGTTCATGAACAGCGCACGATTGGGTCGATTATCGGGTTTCATTTCCAAGAAATTGGCTCCCGACAGAGTTCGTTTGCCCATGTTATGAATCTCAACATAATACTCAAGAGGCTCTCCTGCGGTGGCAACTCGAGGTAATCTGCGAGTTGTGCTTACCTTGGCCCTGCGAAAAAGTAACCATAAGATACTGAGGGTGAGCATGGCGAAAATCATGCCTCGAATTTGATAGACGGGGCCCAAGCTATACATGGGCATTAATGTCCACGATATAGGGATCAATATAACGAGCATGATGCCAGCAGGTTTCACCCTCTGGCTAAAAAAATGCGCGACGCCTGAGTTGTTATAGTAGATCCTATGGATCAACCTAGTAAATAGAGGGGATGGTTGGCTCGCCGCCATGAGGAGATAATTGATTAAACAGGTGCCGGAGTCTGTTCGAGAATTTTTTCGACTATAGATCGTCCAGTTTGGCCATTAAACTTAGCCTCCGGTGAGACGACGAGACGGTGTGCAATAATATCGGGTGCAAGCTGCTGAATGGTTTCGGGAGTCACGAAATCTCTTCCCTCGAATAGTGATAGGGCCTGAGAAACTTTCATTAACGCAAGTGAGGCGCGAGGACTAGCAGAGAGCTGTATATCTTCAATTTCACGGGTGGCGCTAGTAAGGGCGACAATATAGTCTTTGAGCTCATCGCTAACGCGAATAGTGGCTACAGTGTTGATGATTTCTTGTATTTCATCGAAGCTTACGGATGGTTGAAGGTGGTCTAGCGGGTGACCATCATTTTGAGATGTTAAAATGGAAGCCTCTTCTTCCGCGCTGATATAACCTAAGGAGCACTGCATAGTGAATCTATCCATTTGAGCTTCAGGTAGGGGGTAGGTGCCTCTGAACTCAACTGCATTTTGGGTCGCTATGACAAAGAACATGCCATCCATTTGATGGCAGATGCCCTCTATTGTCGCTTGGCGCTCAGCCATCGATTCGAGTAGCGCGCTCTGTGTTCTGGGGGATGCTCTGTTGATTTCATCAGCGAGTAGGATGTTGGTGAAAATTGGACCTGGATGAAAATTAAATTCGCTGGTTTTCTGGTTGAGGATGGATACTCCCAAAATATCAGATGGTAACAGATCAGGGGTGAACTGAATGCGGTTAAACTGAGTTCCTTTGATGGATTGGGCTATCGTTTTTGCCAATGTCGTTTTCCCGGTACCAGGGTTGTCTTCGACTAATACGTGACCCCCTGAAACCATACAGGCTAGTATGTTGCGAATGGTTTTATCATGCCCTTTGATAATGCTCAAAACCGAATCTTCTAAGCGGTGTGCTGTGTCTAGCGATTTCATGTGTTAGTATTTTAGCCGTCGGATACGTTGAATAAAGTATTATTAGTGCTCAATCTTAATTTTTATTAATGTCTTGTTCGCATCGTTGAATGTGCTCATCAAAAATAGCCTTTAGCGTTGTTATAGATTTCAGGGGGACTGTGTTTTTCAATTGTTGCCAATTTTGTTCATTAAGAAATTTTCTGCCGCTATTGCGAGGATATCGAAAATCTGCATTGGCAAATAAGCGTATGCCTTTTTGGGTGTTGGAAAACAAATAGAGTGGGTAATCACATAGTTTTGAAACCTTAGATGTGTTTTTTGTCGAAATACCGACCCAGCCATCGGTTTGAGAGATGCCTAGTATTTGCATGTTAGGTAATTGATCGTGGGCTCCACGAATTCGGCGTTCGGTCTGTTTGATAAGATTATTTTTGTCTGTGTTTGCCAAGATGAAGGACTGAGTGAAGCAAGCCTTCATGTCTCCGGCAAGTAGTGCGGCGTAGTATAAATCCAAAGTTTTTTGCGCCTCGTCAGCAGATGGTGTTTGTTGTGATGTGGGTAAGGTTGTTATCACGGTCTGACTAAATGTGGCGTTAAGCCATTTCTCATGCGTTTGTTGACGTAGATGAGCGATAAGCTTTTCTGTTTTGCTTTCTTGTCCCGCTTTGATTTCAGTTTGGCCTACTATTTGAGATATTCTCGATTGTAGCATGGAGTCAGGAAGTATGTGCCAGCTGTTATCATTCTTAAACATCCATATCTCTTCTTTTTCAAAATAATGAGCGCCTTTGTATGGCCTGAATTCAATCGTGGCCAGAGCCAGTTGATTGTTGGTGGCTACATCTCCAGTAAAAGGTGTCTGGATTCCGTGCTGGCTTAGCTTGTTCCAGAGTCGTGCTATTTGTTGTAAATTAACGATTTCCGTAGAATGTTCATTATGTCTGATACATAGACTAAGAAAGTGGTGGAAACCGAGCTCATTAATAGATGTCTTAATCTGATCTAAAAGCTGCTCTGGTGACTCATTCGCGTTTCGAGATGTTTCTTTGAGAATGGATGCCGCGGTTTTTTCTTTAGACGCTTGATCGACACGCTGAAATTTCCGCCTTTTGGTTTTCGTTAAATCGCTAAGTTCCTTTGGAAGTCGAATCCTTATTTGTCCGTTTTGGCGATGGGTCTCAAGGGTGATGATTCTGAAGGCATGACGATCATTGACTTCAGAAGCTTTAGGGTCGAAACACCCCACGATTACGTTGCCGGTCTTTTCATCAGTCTCGATGACGGTGGCAACACATGCCTTAGTCAGGTAATGCCAATCACTGGTGGTTGTTGGCTCGAGCTGTAGAGCCTTGGTAGTCAGCTCGATTGCGTCATTAAGGGATCGTATTTCGCTAGTTGATGCGGCCCCCATACTGGCAAGAATAGCAAGGGTGTTCCTATCGCGACATTGTTTGAGGAAATAAGAGGCTATTTGCTCTGGTGTCATTTCTGCCAGGCCAGATTTCTGAACGATTTTGATAATCTTTGACTTGATTTCTGATTTGGCTTTTTGGATGTGCCTCGATCTATAGATGTTTTTTTGTTGGGCCATCCAAGTTTCCAGTTTTTTGACCGAGCGCTCCGCAGCCTCGCTATAGCCGTAGCCAGTATTGGAAAATGAGGCTAGTAGTGGAGCTGGAATCCACCGGTTGTCTCGCCACAGCATGGCAACTGGGATAATACGTGTATCAAGCGGATTGATCGTGTTGTCAGCGCGTATGAGAACGGCTGCAAAATTTGAGTCTGTTAATTGCGCTTCAACACAGAGGACGTCAGTATCCTTAAATTCGTGGTTGCGAACGCGTGCAATTCGCGCTTCTAGCTCGTTGCGTCTTTTAGCGTTGCAATGTTTTGATACTGCCGTGTGTAGGTCGAGCTTTAGCTGGCCATTGGCGATGAGCCCCAGGAATTGTATTGCTGTGCTTGCCTGCTCTTCTTTGGCACTTGTATTTGTGGCTTTGTCTTCAGCGCAATTTGCCAATGGGGATGTTGCCACGAGCAAAACTAGGGCTGATAACAGCGTCATTGAAGTCGATGAAGCTTTGTGGTTATGAAGCCTAATATCGATAAATGGGTTGAGTTTCAAATAATAGAGGGGGGATGCTATTGGGTTAGCTCTTCGAATGCTTTTTCTTTTTGTTTTGATTCCCCCTGTAACTCTAGAGGGCTCGGTATTGCCGAATCGTCGTAGGTTGGTGGCTTGGAGATGATTGTTGCCTTGCTCTGTTGCAGGCTGGCGTTGAAGTCGTCATGTGGATTGTGTGTGGTGCCGCTAAGTTTTACTGTGGTGTAGATATTGCCATCCACTGGAGCTGAGAATATTCTGGGCGCTGGATTCTTATTGTCAAAAAGTCTGGAGGGTATCCCTATTTTTAAATTTCCTGAAAGGGCGCCCTCATTTCCCATTGCAATATTTCCCTCAATGGTAAGTAGTTGGCTACTTATAAGCTTCAGGTTTTCGAGGGATACACCGTTACCAGAGCGTATGACTGAGCCTCTACAGTAGGTGAATGACGGGTGTAAGTAGTTCGATTTGCCAGTAAGATCTCTTAAGTCATTGAGTATCGGCAGCTTGCTGATGTGCAATTGGTTTGAATTAAAAGGTATGATCAGGCTGATTCCATTCTGTTCATTTTTGTCGTTGTCGAGTGTAAGGGATCCCATGTCGCTGTTGATCTCACCTTTAACAATTTGCCCAAGATCCTTTCCTAAAATATCCTCCAATGGGTAGTTGGTGGATTTTACATCCAAAACAATTGGTTGCTCTTTATCTTTATAGACAATGCCTTTGATGGTGAGCTCGCCTTTATGATTATTGGCAGCTTTGAGTCGTGCTTCTATTTCAGTATTCGAAGACCGAAGGCTTGCAATGCCTGAGGATATGGTCAGTTCTGGCCAGTAGGGTATATTTATAGTGCCGTTATTGAATGAGACTTGATATTGCCTGTTGGGAAGTTGTTGTAGCGTAGCATGAATACCCTTGATCGAAATGCTAGGATTGTAAGCTCCAAAAATAATATCTAAAGCTGCACAGCGATATGAGCTGAAACGGTAATTTGTGATTGTATTTGCAATGGTTTGAGGTCGATTTTGAGCGGGCATTTGCAACTCAATGACCCCTTTTTCTGCAAGTATTTCATTACCACGCCATGAGTCCGAAAAAAAACTGGTTGCTCTGATGTCAGTTTTGATTTTTGAAAATTCGGCTGCATTAAAAAAGCTGTCACTACCCCATGAGATTACGGCTTGATTGGCAGTTGCAGAAACGGGAGTTACTCGTAGCTGAGTTAGCTTTGTTAGATCAGCCTCAAGGAGCCTGGTGATGCCCATTTCTGTTTTCTCTTTGAATGAGGCTCCATTGTATTTAGTAATGATGAAAATCGTAAAAACTACAGAAAAGACAGCGAGACCTATAGTGATTCCTATAGCAGCCCATTTTGATCGAGGGTTAGTTTCTTTTGGGGCCTGTTTTGATCGGCGTTTGCGTTTTCGAACTTTGACGACTTGAGTGCCATCGGCGCGGGTTACAAGCTCCCCGTCTTTCATGTCCTTGCCTTCCTCGCGTTTTTGACCCTTCAACCGCTCCATCATGTCATCCATCGAGTAATGGTCATGGTGGTTTTCCCGGCTGTCATTTTTTTGCTCCATGTTATTGAAATTTATTTTTACGCGTCAGCCATTTCTCTAGATGGGCTTGCGCTACTATGAGGCTATCGTTTCCTCCAAGCTTGGCCGGTAGGGTCGACTAGCTCTGCGTTAACCGTAATAATAATAGCTTCGCGTATTGTTTGGCTGGCATCTGAGCGGAATAGTCGACCGGCAAAAGGGATGTCTCCAAGAATGGGAACTTTATCCTCAACCTTTGTTTTTTTGCTCGTAATGAGACCTCCAAGAACGACCGTTGAGCCATCTTGAATGGTTAGCGCAGCATCTGGCATACGGATGGTTCTGAAAACGGGCATCAGGATATTGTTCCCTGCAATTGTCTGTTTCGTTATGTTGCTGAAGTTGTCTCTCGCAATGGTGACGATCGTAGCGCCGTAATTTACAAAGCCATCAAATTCAACTAATTCCGGGCGAAGTCGGAGATCAATGAATTTTTTGTTGGGGCTGATTGTAGGTTCGACCTCTAGCCTCACTCCGGTGTTGCGGGTTTCAAAACTCGTTGGCGTAGCCGATGTGACAGGGAAAATTTGTATGGCCCCCCCCTCATCGTTGGATGTTATCGAAGCTCCAACCGACTGCGGCACTTCAGGAGGCTCGTATTCCGTCGGGTAAATAAATTCACGAATAATTTCTATGGTTGAGGTCTCGCCACTGCGGGTGATCGTTGATGGTTTTACCATAATATCAGCAGCTTTGCTCTGGTCGAGACCACGCATCATCATGTCTATGACCATGCCGCTGGTGATGGCGGTCAATCGCAGGATGCCGGGGGCTCGCTGCTTACTATCAGAGGATATTCCAGCGGTTTTATTGATGAAGCTATCGATCGCATCTGGGGCGATGGCGCTATTGCCGCTTCGGTTTCCAGACGTAATGGGGTTTCCTTCCAGCGGACTCAATGATCCACCACTGCCGACACTGCCACCACTGATGATTGCGCCTGCGCCCAAGTCTAATGGAGTAATAGCCCAGTCAAAGCCGAGCTCATTTAGCTTCTCTTCAGTGACTCGAATGATTGTAGTTCTGATAATGACCATTACTGGCTCCTCATCGGTGATGATCGAAACAAGTTGGTCGACAAGGTCGATGTTCGTAGGGCTATTGCGAACCACGAGCGCATTGTTAGCGGAGGAATAAGTTGCAGATGCACCTTCGGGGAAGCTGATCCCGTTTTGTTTTAAGAAATCGGTGATGCTTATGCGCTGAAGGGTCTTCCCGTCAGCGTCATCGTTACTGCCAAAGGGGTCATCATTGAGATCCTTGCCGCCGGCTGTCGCAGATTGGAGGAAGTTCGGCGGCACTCGGAACGTTCTGAAAATGAGACCTTCAGCTAGAGATCCTGTTGGGGCTAACACAACAGTCGTGCCGTCGATACGCCATTGGGTGCGTGTTTGTTCCGTGATATAATCTAGTAGCACGGAGAGTGGTAAGTTTTGCGCGTTGATATTGACCCTGCTATTCAAAATAGCTTTGGCTGCATTGGACGAAGAATCACCAGTGTTGAGCACGATATCGATTCCGGCTTGGTTGCCCGATGCATCTGAGGCGTCTCCCATTTGGCTCTGGAATTTGACGTAGTCGAGGGCCTCTTGCAAAGTCTGATCATCTATGTCGATAGATTCCACTACAATGCCTGTGAGCTTATTACGTATATCTGTAGCCGACGATGATGAGCTATCAAAGGGGAGGGCCAGTAAGTTGTCTTCAGCAGCGGGCACATGTAGCTCCCAGTTGCTGTCGACCTCGGCCAACATGGTGGCCCTAGTCTGATCTCTTGCAGCACGATAGTAATCAGATTTGATAACACTGATGCGCTCCATGCCACGCCTTGCCGCTTTGTTGTAGGGGTCGATGCGAAGCACTGATTGGTAACTGGCGTGGGCGGGGTCATATTGGCCGAGTTGGAATTGATCCTCAGCTTTGCGGAGAAGATTGATGACTCGTACCACATCATCGACATGCTTTGGCGTCAGGACGGGATTGTTCCTGATCGGGTCATCAAGGTGCCGCCTGAGTTCGAGGGCACCCTCGTGAGATGGTGAGATTTTAGGTTTCAGCACTTCATTAAGAAGGATACGGGCTTCGTCGTATCTGCCGTTTTTAGCGAGGTTTCGGCAATATTCGGTGGTCGCGGTGGCGTAACGATCGGCTGCGGCGGCTCGAAGTTCTTGGCTCATGGAGCCTCCTGGCAAAAGAGCGAATGCTTGTGCGTAATCTCCAGCGGCTTGCTCGTAGTCTGCTTTTTGGTATGAAGCGTCGCCGCTTCCGAGTAGGTCATGTGCTTTGCTGGCATTATCAACTCTACGATTAAGCTCTTTTTGAACCACAGAATTTACAGCGAAATCCTCAGTGCGTTCTTCAGCTGATACACAAAGGCTCGTAGATAACACGCAACATGCAAGCATGCTCCGC
>ERZ767285.244-NODE-244-length-22535-cov-2.547066_pt1 | contig 22535 bp, 18 predicted proteins | sample MGYA00374953_ERZ767285 | MGnify/ENA primary metagenome ERZ767285 (study PRJEB28947, sample SAMN06267186) | marine metagenome | isolation source: Columbia River Estuary | place: USA:Columbia River Estuary, USA | collected 2013-07-23 ...
AGGCACCTCCGCGGGTGGGTTTATTGCCTTAGGGGCCGCCCTGATCGACGATCAGACACCGGGCGGTCCGCTCGAGGCCTACCCCTACCAGCCGGCGGCAGTTATGAGCACGGGCGCTAACCTGACAGCTGCTCTAGAATCACCTGGCTTTAGGGCGTCTATATCGCCGGTGATGATGTTTCGCTACGAATTCGATACCGTTGCCGGCCCCGAAGACGAGTCCTACGAATGGCCTTACTCGTACCGCACCTGTCTTGAAATCCATGCCAAGGACGCCACCTGCGACTTTTTCCGGCTCGATGGCCCGGGCCACGTCAGTGGCATTGGCGCAGCCGGTGCTTATGCCAAATGGTACCTGCCCTGGTTCTATGAAAAGATGGATTTAGCGAACGCAAATTAGGGTACTGTCAGGTAATGCCAAGTTAACGAGCAGAAATTGCTGAACTCGGCGCATGAACACTTATAAACGCCACCGATTCCCGCCCGATATCATTTCCTACGCTGTCTGGCTTTACTATAGGTTCAACCTAAGCCACCGAGACATAGAAGATCTACTTGCTCAGCGAGGCATCACAGTCAGCCGTGAAGCCATCCGCCTATGGTGCATAAAATTTGGTGCCATCTACACACGCCGACTGAAGCGAAAGCACCGTGGTTTCAGCGTCGTGCCTTTTGCTCAAGAAACCTTCTTAGACGATATATGACCTTGCCAGCCTTCTTCCTTGAGCAGCATAATTCGTCACATTCCGTGTAATTGTTAGTAGTCGAAGAGACTCACTTGAGGCGGAGCTCGAGGTTCTGGTAGCTGATTTGCTGAGGCTGGTGCCGAGAATTTGGCATTCAGGTAATCAAGGATTTTCTTAATGACCAGAGACTCGGCGATATAATCATCGTTCAGTCCAATAATCAGGAGGTAGATGATGTCAATTGAGAATGCGAAGGCGTTAATCAAGAAAGCAAAAAAGGATAAAGAACTCGCTGAGAAACTTGAGGCCGCTGGCAGACTTCAGTGAGTTAAGTTGCCAAAACCCTCTCAAGATAAAGAAGGACTGCAGCGGTGGCCTCCCTGTGATACATCGGCGTGATTTTTCCGTGTTCGAAAAATGACTTTCGCCAAACAGCATCTGCAATATCGACGGCAATTTCGCAGCACTTACCGACCTTGGGGGCTTTGGATACGTTTGCACGCACGACGAGAAGCGCATGCACATCCCTGCCGATAGTTTTATTCAAACTGACAACTTTCGAAATTGACCTGGGTGATAAAGCCAGGATCATCTCTACAGGGTTATTATTGTAGAAGTCTCGTGATTTACTCAAAGCTTCAGTCATCAACTGGCGCCAATCGGAAGACTCTGCCAGCTCAGTCACGTGGGCCATCATTTTTTCAACGCCACGAGCGTAGAGCGCATCAGTAAGTGCCTCTACAGAGTCAAAAAAGTGATAAAGAGAAACCCGAGGAACCTCGGCTCTGTCGGCAATCGCCATCAGCGTAAGCGGCTCTGGCGATTGGTTCTCAATAATAAGAGATTCGGCGCTCTCCGTGATCCGGTTATAACGCTCGATGCCCGGCTTTCTGGCGGGTGTTCGGCTCGCTCTAGTTTTGGCAACCACTTCTCATTTCCTACGTCTGCCTCGAGGGGCTTGGGCATAGTGTCGACTAAACATCAGCTGTAACCACCAAAAGCCCGGCTCAAGTGGAGTATTGTAACTCATCACGGGTTCAGCACACTCGCGGATCTGGCAAGCCAGTGCTGCTAGTCTGTAACCTGGTTGAGAGGACAGTCACGTTGGTTCATCCCTACACACAGCTAGGTCAAAACATCAGGGACGCGGCTTTCATCCACGCCCCTGATAACGACAGCGGTTGATGCCCTCACTCAATCTCCAGCACTACCTTGTTAATGGTCCCGCTAAACCTGGTTGCCACAGGCCCTACGCCAATATCATCGGCAACCGGTGTCTGGTTATCAAGACCCACATCCGCTGTCTCGTCAGCGGAGAAGATCAGGGGCTGTGTGCGGCCAATTCTGCCAGACGCCACCTTTTTGCCGTTCACAGAAATGGTTGCGTCACCGCCTTTGCCCAAGCCGCCACCGTCGTAGTCGAAGTCCATGACAATGGTTGCCGGGCCTGGAGGGATCGGCTTCTTCGCCGCAACCGTGAATCGCTCAAGGCCGAGGAAGTTGTAGGTGTAAATCGGTCGGCCATCTTTCATGTAAAGCGACCAGCCACCAAAGCGGCCACCCTGAGTCAGGATCACGCCGGTTGTGCCTTTGTCGACTTCTACCTCTGCGGTAATGCTCTTCGACTTGTTCTTGGAGTTCATGAACACATTCTCCAACATGCCATTCATACCGTCGTACAGCGTGAGTGACTTACGGTCGCCCATCAAATCAGGGCGTCCTGCGATAGCTGGATTCATACGTTCTACGGTACGATCGTCGATCGGCAGCACGTTGTATTTTTCAGCTTCCTCCATGAAGAGCGCTTCCATCGCCGCCACACGCTCAGGGTACTGATTCGCTAGGTTATTCACCAAGCTGAAGTCTTCCTTTGCGTTATAAAGCTCCCAAACGTCATCCTCAAGCGGCTTCTGTTGACCCGTCTGCCACGGTGCGCGGTGCAACACGCGGGCAAACCAACCATCTTGATACAACGCTCGGTTACCGAACATCTCAAAGTACTGAAGTGTGTGCTGCTCAGGGGCATCAGCATCATTCAAGCTATACATGAGGCTGGTACCTGCCATGGGTTCCTGAACCGTTCCATTGACGCTTTTGGGCTCCGGCAGGTTGGCAGCCTCAAGAATGGTTGGCGCAATATCGATCACATGAGAAAACTGGCTACGAATCTCACCCTGACTGTCGATACCCTCAGGCCAGTGAACGATCATGCCGTTGCGGGTGCCGCCAAAGTCGGAAGCAACCTGCTTGGTCCACTTAAACGGTGCATCAAAGGCCACCGCCCATCCTGCTGACATATGCGGAAAAGTATATTCGCCGCCCCACTCGTCAAGACGCGGCAAAAGATCTTCGACCTTTTCCTCCACCTGGTTGAAGTAGGTCATCTCGTTATACATGCCGATGAAACCACCTTCTGCACTGGTGCCGTTATCACCCGCAATGTAAATGATGATGGTATTGTCCAGCTCGCCAATCGCCTCTACCGCATCAACCAGTCGGCCGATATTCACGTCTGTGTGTTCCATGAATCCGGCAAAGACCTCGGCCTGACGCGCAAAGAGCTTACGATGATCTTCAGGTAGATCTTCCCAAGCACTCAAATCTTCTGGGCGACCGGCCAGCTGAGTCGCTTCAGGAATTATGCCCATCTCTTTTTGCTTGGCTACGGTCTCAGTGCGGACCTGATCCCAGCCCTTATCGAACTGACCTTTGTACTTGTCGGCCCACTCTTTGGGCACATGGTGCGGCGCGTGCACTGCACCCGTCGCAAAGTACATATAGAAGGGCTTGTCGGGCGTCATAGACTGCTGCGCCTTCATCCAGCCAATCGCCTGATCCGTCATGTCGTCGGTAAAGTGATAACCCTCGACGTGGGGCGGATTAACGCGGGTCACACCATCGTAAACCAGCGGGTACCACTGATCGGTCTCACCCCCAATAAAGCCATAAAACTTGTCGAAACCTGAATGCGTCGGCCAACGGTCAAACGGACCGGAGACACTGGTTTCCCACGCGGCAGTCTCGTGCCACTTACCAAAGGCGCCCGTGCTGTAACCATTGAGGCGCATCATTTCGGCCACTGGCGCAACTCGGTTAGGAATTTTTCCGGTGTTCCCCGGAAACCCTGTCGCGCTCTCCATGATGGAGCCGGTATTGGTCTGGTGATGGTTCCGACCGGTCTTCAGCGCGTTCCGTGTTGGTGAGCAGAGCGCCGTCGTGTGAAAGTTGTTATAGCGCAAGCCGCCCGCAGCCAAGCGATCCATCGTCGGTGTATTAATGGGACCACCAAATGGGGTGGTCGCACCAAAGCCGACGTCATCAATTAACACAATAATGACATTCGGTGCACCCTCTGGCGCCTCGACGTTGAACAATGGCGGCGCCTCGACACTGCGAACGTCGAGCTCCTTAAACTTGGGCGGATCAGGTTCTGCGATCGGCAGATGTGTTCTATCAACCTCATTCGATTGGCTGACCATCGAGAAACTGATCAGAGGCAAAAACCCCAGCGTAGCTCGAACTATATTTCCAAATTTCATGTCACTCTCCTGACTTAATTGCTACCAAGTTACTGTTGTGCTGCTTTTATTTACTGATAATTTTTGTGCCGTTGTCTTAACTGAATTGTCACAAGGCTGTGCGTGTAAATGTTTCATGTCTGTCATCACTAAAACATTGGTAAAGGGGTAAAGGTTAAATTGAAAGAAAGCCAGTCACCTTCGAAACGCCCTTTGGCGTGCGTCTCTTTCATATATTTTAGGGAAAAATTAAGTCTTGGCGTGAGCCAATAGGCGACCTGTGCACCCAGTGCGCGTACCTCCCCTTTGGCATCAGGGTCCAGCTCCAGGGGCCCTGCCGGGCGTGAATCTCTCCCGACCTGCCACTGACTGAATCCGGCAATACCCACTTCAAGTCGATCGGTCAGATATTGGCTGAAACCGTACTCTAATGTGAGGTGATCTCCCGGCGTGACGTCGGTGCCATCTTTTTCGCTGTGTGTTTCATAAGTGGCAGTAAGCATAAACGCAGATGCCTGAGTGTCATCCAGATAGTAATAGCTGGATAGCTGTACCTGCCCGGTATAAAAGCCTAACCCGACGTTGTCATTGTCGCCAGCGTCATACTTGCCTGTCGGTAGGTATACCCCGGTACCAAGGGCGATATCGTAATGCGTATCGCGCCATCCCAGCCATAATGGCTGAATCAAGGTATCGCCAAGGCCACTGGCTTCGGTATCGGCTTTGAAACTGTTCTCCAGGCCGTCAAGTTTAGCGGCGAGCGAAGTCGTGCTAGCCGAGGGCGCTATGTAGAACGCATAGTTTGCGCCCAGCACGTTGATGTCGGTTGACCAAACAAACACCGGTGTCACTGCCAGCAAATTGACTTTAGTATCTAGTCGAATTCCAAGGGGCCCGGGGAGTGTCTTGACGTTATCGCCGCGGACGTCTCTGTAAGTGTCGGCCTCGTAGTACGTGTTGTACTGCACGAAATACAAGCCGGGCTGAGCCGGAACAGCCAAGTCCCTTATGTTAGCGACCCCGGGTGCGTAATGGCCCATCTCTCTCGCCTGGACATTGCCAGCCAGCGTAAACGCGCTTAGGAGATAAAGTACAACAATACGCACAAAACTACGCCTCTGATTAGAACCCACACGATTGTGTGTTGCTTGATCCCGCTGTTTGTTGGAATCGCCAACTGCACACGCGTCTTGAGATGGGGTAAGAGCTACGACCCTAACTCATATTAGCAAACTAATGTTCACTAACGATGCAAGTTTGATGCCATACAATTTCATAGTGAAAATAATTTTGATGGCCGGGCAAGCTTATGAAAATAAGAGAAAAAGCCTTTAAGGAATATTTCTCTATTAACATGTCTGTCACAGAGTAGAAGCGCCCGACAATTATGTTGCAAAATGGAATTTTTTAAGCAATGCAAATTGCAATTTCAGTCCGCAAAGCTCATGTTATGAAACTGCCAAGTTAAGTACCGCAAACCGGTAGAATCGGCGCATGAATACTTACAAGAGTATCGCCAACTTAACTACCCGAAATTGGTAGACTCTGTTGATGGCTATATAAGCGCCACCGATTTCCACACCTAGGCGGCCCCCAGACATCATCAGCTACGCAGTCTGGCTCTACTATCGATTTAGCCTTAGCCATCGAGACATCGAAGATCTACTCGCCGAGAGACGCATCATTGTGTCCAGAAAAGCGATCCGCCACCCACCGACAATCCTTCACCGTTCCCGCCCACAAAGGTGGCAGATGCAGTCTCTAGAACTCATGAATCTATAGGAATTGGCCGGCCTGAGCCTCGGCGGCCCCGCCGATTCGAACGGCCGACCTGCGGCTTAGGAGTAGGGGGAGGAGGCAGGTTGCCAGCAGTAAGGCCATTAAGAATTGGGAGAAAAAACTGGGGTAGGGCACGGCGCCGCACCAACCGAGACTATCCCGAACCTCCACCAGATCGATTTCGCTGCTTCCTGTGCGTAAGCCAAAGAATTGTAAGCGCTTCTCCAAACCGAACACCGAACTTCTTCCAAGCTTTGGTCTGCTCATTTACCGGCGGTCTGCTCCTCAATTGCCCGCCAGGCCGCATCAAAGGCGGCATCCATAAGTGCGATGGCTTCGGAGTCGGTATTGGCAATAGAGATACGCCCGAATTGGGCGCGGCCAATTTCGTGGGGTGCCTCGCCTTTTTCCCAGTCGGGGTCGTCCAGGGAGAGGTAGGGATAGGCGTAGCCGTGAGGAATACGGTTGACGGTAATCGCGCGAATATCCCGTTCGTGCTCAAAGCCGTGGTGGCCCAGCATGGATTGCAGCTGATCTCGAATCTGCTGCTCGTAAGCGGCAAAGGGGGTGCTGTAGACACGGTGGCGCCCCATGCGCAGTTGGTCGCGCCCGGAACCCTGTTCCTGTCCCTCGGTCATGGGGGAGTTCATCATGAAGACCACCATCGGGTCATCCGGTCCCCGGGGAGGCTCATAACCGCCGACGCTCATGCCGGGGGCACTGCTCACCCATTGAAACGGATCGTGGGGGCATTGGAACATTTGCGCGCCCAACTTTTCGTAGGCCTGCCCATTTTCCAGTTGCACGTTGGCATACACGAAGGGGGTTTTTACACCGTAGCGAAGGCCTTCTTTCTGGGCCTTCGGCATTTCCGAGCAAAGGTGCGGTATCAGCGCGTTGTAGCAGGCCATGACACAGTGGTCAGCTGTAACGCGCAATGCCTGGCCCTTTTGCACGTAGTCGACCTCTACGTGCTTCCCACCGATCTCTCGCACACCCACCACGGTGCTGTTTAAGCGAATGCGGGTGGCCTGGTTTGCGCGATCCAGTGCATCGTAGTTAAATCGCGCGATGGCAACGTCCTTTGGACCCTGCATGTCTGGCGCTACCGCAGGAACGAGTTTCTGCACGATAAGGCGCGCCACTGAGGCATTACCATCGGGAAACATTTTGACGTTTAGCAGGCTGTCCAGGAATGCACCGGCAATGGATGCAGATGTCCGACCCAGCCAGCCCAGAGACTTGATGCCTGGACCACCCTGGGTGATACCTTCCAGCGCACTGAGATTCCAGCCGGACATGCCCGTGAGGTGGACCAGCATGGCATTCATTACCGGCAGAGATGTTTCGTCGAGCTTGACGCGATCGAGCAGGAACCGGTTGTAGCTGACCGTGTTGATGTACTCCCACGTTTCGGTGAGTGACAAGTCGTCGGTAAAGTCACGCTTGCCGCCGAAGAAGTCGATGAACTTGTCCTGTTCGCTGCTTGGGATAGGCAGTTTGCGTATATAGTCCTCGTAACCTTCGCCGCCGTACATCATGGCTAACCAGTTACCGGCCAGTGTCGCATGGCCGTCGGGGCCCGGGAGCGAGACGCCGTTGGGTGCATTCATATCGCCTGCCAGAAACTGGCCAGGTGGTGTGTTCACGGCCATGCTGGCAACAAATTGATCGTCGATACCGATGTCCACCATCAGGTTGGAGGCTGCCTTGCTGTAACCGCTGGGACTTTCCAGGTTCTGGGCACCGCCCAGACTCAACATCATCCTGCCGTTCTGGTGAAACTCGTTGCGTTTGGCGTGGCCACCAAAGTCGTCGTGATTGTCGAGAATCAGAATCCTGGCCTTGGGTCCCATTTTCTGTTGGTAATACCTGGCAGCGGCCAGGCCGCTCATGCCTGCGCCGACTACTACCAGGTCATAGTGTTCGTCCAGTGTTTGGTATTGGGACGGCTTTTCTCCGCGCCAGGCCAGTGCATGAGCGACTTCGAAAGACCCATCGTGGCTGCCTCGCATACCGGTCAGGGTAGGGGGGTAGTAGCTGGCGGATAATGAGTCACTGAGCATGGTTGGCCCTGACTGGGCTGCTCGGGCCCCGGTGCCGCTATAACCCTGTAATAGCAAGCCTCCTGCGCCAGTCGCAACACCATTCAAAAAATCCCGACGAGTTACTGGTCTAACCATCTGTGATCCTAAATACTTTACATGTCATATGACATGTTCTAGCATGTCGCTTGACATGTCAAATTGAGGAAAGCGATTTTATGACGGCCGAACGCAAGCAAGAGACCTTGCAAACGGGAATTGAAGCTACTGCTGACGAGGGCTATTCGAGCCCGAGGGCGCGTTCTCTGGCGCGGGCCAGCGGCATGAAGTTGGGTGCGCTTCAATATCACTTCCGTACCTGGGAAGAGTTACTCCGTTGCATCGTGGGCTATATCGATAAGTACATCGCGAAGCGTTCGAAGGTCAGGACCTCTAGCTCGGCTCCGCGAGTGTTACTGAAATTATGGAGTTTATGCTCACAGATACGGTTGTCACTGAAGATGCTTTGTTCGGAGACAAGCTGTGGCCAAAACTGTGGGCTATTGGAGCAGGTAGAGCCGCTGGTTTCCGATCTGAGGTTCGCAAGACGATGCTGAAATTTGTAGAAATAACATATGGAGAAAACTCTTGAAAAATGGCATTTCGCTCGACTATCAAATCAACCGCTTTGGTTTTTGGTGCGTCATCTTCGTACTTGCGACGGCAGTCGTATCATTGTTCTTGCCTCTGGATGCACCGGAGGGATACAACGCAGAGCACGCTGACCGCATTGCCTGGCTGAATGCCAATAGAGGAGCCTTTATTGCGGGGTGGTTGAACCAGATTGTCGCAATGCTCACGCTGTCAGGTGTGTTCTTTGCTATGGCCTGGCAGATTCGAGTCGAAAATGCGCTGCGGGCAATGCTTGCAGGTATGGTCGTGCTGATGTCCGTTGTCGCTTTCATTATTCCCAAGTTTATGGCGGTGTGGACAATTCCCTTGTTGGCTGAAACAGCGGCCAGTGGTGCGGTGGGTGCCCAGATGTCTGACACTCTGCTGCTACTTCTCAACGTGTCGATCCCCTTTTCGCTCTATACATCTTTCGATTTTCTGGGTTTTTGGCTTTATGGGATATTTGCGCTGTTGGTGATGGCTCCTCTTTATGGGAAATCGAAAAGTGCAAAGATTTCGGCGGTCACACTGGGCTTGTTCGGTCTCATTTACCAGTGCTTGTTCATCCTGCTGCTCGCTGGCGGTATCGAGCCGGCCGCAATCAACAATTACTTCTTGAGCCCTTCCATTCTGCTGGTGATTTCAGTCATCGCTATGGCTTTCAATTTCAAAGCTGCAATGAAAAATCAGGTGGAAGGCTAGCCGGTTATGAGTACTACACCCATGCGCACCCTACTCGATATCCAGCGTCAGGCATTCCTGGCCGATGGCTTCCCGTCGGCGAAAATACGGATCGACCGGATCGACCGCGTGAAGGACATTCACGTTCGCTACAAGCAACAGATTGTCGAGGCGCTGGAAGCGGATTTTGGTGCCCGGCCCCCTGGCCAAACCCTGGCAACGGACGTCGCCACCATCGTCATGGAGGTGAATGAGACCCGTCGCAAGATTCGGCAGTGGATGAAACCCGAGCGTCGCAAAACGCCTCTCATGATGCGCATGATCGGGGGCAGGGCGGAACTACAGTTCCAGCCGCTGGGGGTGGTCGGCAATATTTCGCCCTGGAACTTTCCGTTCCAGCTGGCGTTTGCTCCCGCTATCGGCGCCTTCGCCGCGGGTAACCGAGTCATGCTGAAGCCCTCGGAACTGACCCCGCTAACATCGGCACTGATGGAAGAGATCGTTGCCAGCGCTTTTGACCCTGCTGAGATGGTGGTGGTGAACGGCGGTGTGGATGTCGCACAGGAATTCAGCCAGTTACCTTTCGATCACCTGGTATTCACCGGTGGGCCGGAAGTTGCTAAACATGTTATGCGCGCTGCTGCCGATAATCTGGTTCCGGTAACACTGGAGCTGGGCGGTAAATGCCCGGTCGTGGTGGGTAAGTCTGCAGATATCAAAACTGTCGCCGACCGGGTAATGGGCACCAAGACCGTCAACAGTGGCCAGTTGTGCCTTACGCCGGACTACATATTTCTCCCGGAAGGCAAAGTGGAAACCTTTATCGAGGAAGCGCATTCGGTGTTGTCCCGGTGTTATGAATCCCTGCTGGACAATCCCGACTATACGTCGGTCATCAATGAGCGACATTGGCAGCGGCTCAAGGGGTATATCGATGACCTGGAGGCGCGCAAGGTGCGCATCGAGGTGTTCAATCCTGCCAGTGAATCCTTCGATGACCCCGGGAAACACAAGCTGCCCTTTGTGATGCCCGTCGAGCCAGATGAAGATTCGCTGATCATGCAGGATGAAATATTCGGCCCCATGCTATCGATTAAGACTTACCAGTCACTCGACAAGGTTATTGAGTTTATCAACAACAAGCCGCGGCCACTGGCGCTCTACTATTTCGGCAAGGACAAGCGTGAGATAGAAGCGCTGTGCCAGCGCACTACATCCGGCGGTGTCACCATCAATGACTGTGTCCAGCACGCAGCATGCTCCGACCTGCCCCTGGCGGGCGTTGGCAACAGCGGCATGGGCGCCTATCACGGGCACCACGGGTTCCTGCAGTTCAGTCACAGTAAGGCGGTGTATCGGCAGGGGCTTTTTAGCATGAGCAGCCTAATCCGGCCGCCTTATGGTGAGCGCAAGATGAAAATGATCGATTACATGACATGAAACCAATTGGACGCGCGTTACTCGCGCTATTTTTTAGTAAAGAACAGGGTAAACCAATTCAAAAGGGCCTGGCCCGAAAATTTCACACTACAGACTCCTTCAGGGGGAAAGCATGAAAATATCTAATAAGTACTTGCTCACTATCGCCGTCAGCGCCGCAGTCGCGCCGGGCGCGTCTTTTGCGCAGCTGGAGGAGGTATTGGTTACAGCGCAAAAGCGTTCGCAAAACCTCCAGGATGTGCCCATCGCCATCAGCGCTGTCAGTCAGGAAATGCTCATTAAGACGGGTGTCAACACCTTGAGTCAGGTGATACCTATGGTTCCCGGTGTTACCGGGTCGGACTACGGTCTTGCCACCAATACATGGGCTATACGGGGCATCAGTAGTAACGATTGGACCGTTGGTTCTGAACCGTCTGTGGGCGTGTTTTTTGATGATGCCTATGTCGGCCGCAATGCCTTCGCAACTGGCGTGTTCTTCGATATTAATCGGGTTGAAGTAGTGAAGGGCCCCCAGGGAACGTTATTCGGCCGCAATGGTCTTGCCGGCGCTATTAGTATGGTGAGCAATAAGCCCTCTGACAAAAATGAGTTTAGTCTTGGGATAGCCTATGGCGATGAGGGGCAGCAGCGTTATGAGCTTATCGGTAACCTGGCAGTCAGTGACACCTTCGCGGTGCGTCTCGCTTATCAACATGATGAGTGGGAGGGCATGTGGGAGGAGGTCAATAGTGGCGATGACGCTTACCAGGAGAGCGACACCGTGCGCCTGACAGCGCGCTGGAGCCCAAGTGATGATTTTGAAGCGATATTGAGGGCCAATTACAGTGAGGCAGAGACCAACTACACCAGTGCAATGAACATTCCTCTCAGCACGATCGCGCCCGGTGACAAGTTTCCTGACAAATACGCCGTTAATGACCCTAATTATGAAGATGCCGAGGACTACGGGTTTGGCTTGCGCCTGACCTGGAATTTCGGTGACACCATGGAGCTAGTCTCTATTACGGACGTGCGCACGGGTGAGAACGATTACTTGGAGGACGCTGATGGCACTGATAACGATGCTGCTGTCGATGCTATCTACGGCCCCATCACGGGTGGTATTACCATCCCCTATAGTGGAACTGGCGAGATCGACACTACCTACCAAGAATTTAGGCTGAGCGGTGGCGCAGACGCTTTGACGTGGTTTGCTGGTGTCAGCTACTACAACGAAGATTCGGCGGCGCCCGATTATTTGGTCGATCTGATTGATACGGCTTTTGGGCTGGGCTCGATAGCCAGAACCCTCATCAAGAACGAAGGAGACAATGATTCTTATGGCGTCTACGGGGATGCTACTTGGTATGTGACTGAAAAATTTGCCCTAACCGGCGGTGTCCGCTGGAGTTACGACGAAAAGGATTGGTGTACAAACACGCTTGAGGACAATCTGGGCGAGGCAGGTGGTCCTACTGATGGAGAACTCTGCACCGAGGAGGATTGGGATGAAGTCACTTCTCGCCTGGTTGGTCAGTACAATATCAGTGATGATGTGATGGTGTTTGCCAGTCTGTCTGAAGGATACAAGGGCGGTGGCTTCAATAATTCGGCGGCCGACACCAATGGCGATTTTATAGGCGACACTATATTGCCCTTCGATCCGGAAACCAGTGCAGCCTTTGAGGTTGGCATCAAGTCGATGTTGATGGATGGCAAGCTGCAGTTGAATGCCTCGGCTTTTTATACCGAGTTTGAAGATTTGCAGATTCAAACCACGAACATAGAAACCGGTTTGCAGACCTCTAATGGCGGCGATGCCGAAACCAACGGGCTGGAGGTCGAGCTAAACTTTTCTCCGGTTGAAAACTTGGTTCTGATGGCAAACTACGCTTATCTGGATGCCGAGTTTACTGATGGAGAGCTGAATGGCTACGAGCTTGCCTACGCACCGGAGAGCACATTTTCAGTGGGGGCAAACTTCGATCATCAGTTTTTGGGCGGAACGCTAAACTGGTTTGCGGTCTACAACTACACGGATGACTTTTATCACGACGCTGGCAATGGGAGCGAGGAAGACGCCTATGGTCTCCTCAACGCCAGGGTTGGCTATACCCCGACAGACGGCAATTGGGAGCTTGCCCTTGCCGGGGACAATCTTACCGATGAAGACTACGGCGCATATCGTGGGGACCTCGGTCTGGGCGAGGTAATTCACTGGGGCTATAAGCGCATGGTCAGGGCTGAATTCAACATTTACTTCTGATCGGCCGCGCTTGTGAACGATGCTAAAAGGATATTGCTATGAAAAAACTATTGTTTCTTGTTTGTCTATTGGGGAGTGTCCTCGCTATGTCTGCTAAGGCCGAAGTCAGTATATTGGGGCTCAACGCGGATCAGCTGCGGGAGATGGAACTGGAGTCGATACCGCCCTGGCCTGACGAATTGGTTCTTAGTGGAACCAATAAGCACTGGCAGAAGATCCTGCATCTGGGGGAATTTGTGGTGGTGTTGTACGAGTCGGAAGCTGCGGTCATTGATGTCAGTTATCCGTTCCCTTACGACGAGTATGTGCTGGTACTGGAGGGGGAGGTGATTCTTACCTCAACCTCTGGAGAGCGACAGCGTTACAGTGTCGGTGAGAGTTTCGTGGTACCTAAGGGCTGGATGGGTACCTGGGACATGCCGGTCAAGTATCGCGAGAAAATCGTTGTGGAGCGAAAAGCCTGGGACGAGTCAGAGGGTTAAACTACTGTGAAAGCCAATATTACCCGGCGAGATTTTCTTAATGGCGTGGCTCTCGGAGCGGCAGCAGCAACGGCTGCCGCACCCTTTTCTGCACTGGCCATGAGTTCGATCGAAGCTACTTCCGCAAGTTACTACCCGCCGTTGCTTAACGGCATGCGCGGCAGCCACAAAGGCTCATTCGAAGTTGCCCATGCGCTGGCCTGGCGCGGAGAGAAGCCCTCTCAATATAAGGCGCTGGATGAGCACTACGACCTTGTGGTGGTGGGAGCAGGTATTAGCGGCCTGGCGGCAGCTTATCTGTACAGAAAGCAGAAGGGGCCAAATACCAGGATACTGATCCTCGATAACCATGACGATTTTGGTGGCCACGCCAAGCGCAATGAATTTGAGGTGGATGGCAAGATGCTGCTGGCCTTCGGTGGCAGTGTCAACCTCGAGCAGGCGGCCATGAGTCCAGCGGCGTATCAATTACTTGAGGAAATCGGAGTCGAGTTTAAAGCACTGCAGGATGCCGCTGCCTCCGACTACTGGCTGTCTAACCTCACCGCGGATTTCGGTTATTACCTCGGTAAGGATCTCTACGGCGAGAACCGCATTGTGGTGGGGCCCTGGGGCACTGCGCTGGCGGGAGAGGGCGACTATCGCGCGCTGATTGCCGGACTGAAATTGCCCCCGAGGGATGAAGAGTTACTCATCAGCCTGGTGGAAGGACGCAAGGACTACCTTGCTGACATACCCCTGAAGGAGAAAGAGGCCTATCTTCGAGGTAACAGCTATGCCGACTTTTTGTATAACAAAGTGGGGCTCTCGCCGCTCGGCGGCAAGCTGATCGAGCCCTGGGCCCAGGCTATGTTTGGGGTGGGCATTGAATGTATGTCAGTGATGGAGGGTTTTTATCTGGGAGGGCCGGGTCTGATGGCTGTAGGCTTGCCCGACGAGTATACCCAGGCGGATACCGAGGTTGATCCCGATGCCTACAGCAACCCTCTGTTCCCCGATGGCAATGCCTCGGTGGCGCGACTTTTTGTCAGGAAGCTTGTCCCGAAGGTTGCACCGGGTCATACGATGCAGGATCTGGTAACGGCACGCTTTGATTACTCAAAGCTAGATCGCAAAGATTCGAATGTTCGAGTGCGGTTGAACAGTACGGTCGTCAACGTTGCCAACCGCGGTAGTGAGGCCGTAGACGTTAGCTATGTCAGCGGCGGTGAGGCCTTACGGGTAAGTGGTGATCACTGCATATTGGCCGGTTACAACGGCATGATCCCCCATCTTTGCCCGGAACTGCCCCAAGCGCAGAAAGAGCATCTGGCCTACGGTGTCAAAGTGCCGTTTATCTGGGCCAACGTGGTGCTGAAATCTGGCGCAGCAGTAAAGAAAGGCGGGACATCAGTCTATCAGTGCCCCGGCAGCTTCTTCCCACTGGTGTCGTATGCGCCTCCGGTAAGCCTTGGGAGCTACCAATCCTCACAGAGACCGGATGACCCGATGGTGATGTTCATGGGGCATATGCCTGCTCCCGAAGGGGACGGCACACAGTCGGGGCGGGATCTTTGTCGGCTGGGCAGGCACAAGCTGTACACCACGCCGTTTGAAGACTACGAGAAAGAGATTCGCAAGCAGCTGACAGGAATGTTCGGCCAGTACGGATTTGATCCGGACCGGGACATCGGTGCTATTACTATCAATCGTTGGTCCCACGGCTATGCGTATGAGTACATGGAGCTGTTTGACCCAGAGTGGAAAGAGGGTGAGGCGCCACATGAACTGGGGCGCAAGCCTATCGGTCGAATCAGTATTGCCAATTCCGACTCCGAGGCCCATGCCTATGTGCAGGCGGCCATCGACGCGGCAGTCCGAGCAGTGGATGAGGTGGTGGGATGAGTCTGCTCCGCCCCCCATCGTTGATCAGTATGATCGTCATCCTGTTGGTAGGTCTTGTCAGTCAATCAATTGCGATAGCCGAGGAAAGTGTCAGGCCGCAAGATCTGACACTCGAATCCTTCCAGTTCGGACCCGTCAATCGCTGGTCTTTCAGCCATATGCGGGAAATACTCCCAACGGTGAACATCCCGCGGGATCCCGACCGATTCCACCCGCTAGAGAAAAGCGATGACTTCGTTGCTGATTTTTCTGTTGCCTTCCAGGGACGCAAACAATCGATCGATGATATTGCCGCGCATCAGTACACAGATGGCCTGCTGATTCTCAAAGACGGTGAAATTCTTTTCGAGAAGTATTATGGCCACCTCAGGCAAGACCGCCCGCACCTGATGAATTCGGTGTCCAAGTCTATTGTTGCGCTGGTAGCCGGAAAGCTGGCCGCACAGGGTGTCGTCGATCTCGACAAGCCGGTGTCCCATTATGTGCCCGCGCTTGCCAAGAGCGGCTATGGCCCCGATTCGCTGCAAAGCCTACTCGATATGCGTGACGGTTCCGACTACAGCGAAGACTACCCGGACTTCACGACGACCTTTCGCATCCAGGACTGCGCCATTGGTTGGACTGATGCCGACTACTGCCCAGAGGATGGGCCAGTTGGTCTCTATGAATTTCTGCCAACCATCGGGCGCGACAACTCAAAGTTCGGAAAATTCAGCTATCGATCTGGCTCTACCAACGTTGTCGGCTGGGTGCTCGAAGCAGCGACAAAGCAACCACTGGCAGAACTGATTTCAGAGCATGTCTGGCAACCCATGGGCGCCGAGTTCGATGCCAACATCACTGTGGACGAGGGCGGTGCTGTTCTGGCCGATCATGGTATGAGTGCCACCTTGCGTGATCTTGGCCGTGTGGGATTGTTGGTGCTGAACGACGGTAAGGCATTGGGCAATGCCGTAATTCCGAGTGCATTTATCCAGGACATTTTAGGCCAGAAAGGTGACGTTAGCTGGCCTTACCCTTTGCTCGACGGATACGAAGAGCCTTACTACCGTTCCTTCTGGTGGGGCGAAGGGAACCCTGGCGGCGACGTGAGTGGCTATGGCATACACGGTCAGTTCGTTCGCGTGGTGCCTGAGGCCGGTCTCGTCATCGCTATGTTTTCGACCTGGCCACGGGCAGATGGCAACGATGAGACCCACGGCTGGGGGGCGACGGCCCAACTAATGGACGCATTGATCGCCAGGTTTCGGTGATTCGGAGAGGGCGTATTCATGTTGACTAAACTATTGATCGTAGACATGTCACACACCCGGTGCGAGGGGTAGCGTGGTGAACCTGCTCCAGTATCGATTGCTGAACGGCTGGCCGCTGTTTTTCTTGATAGCAGCCGTGACCTTTGCCGCTATGTTTACAGCTTATTTGTTGATAGGGGTCGACACCCCGGAACCGGCGGTCAATATGATTCGCCTGTCAGTGCAGCTCGCCTCACCCTGGGTTTTTCTTGCTTTTGTTGCCAGGCCCATGACGCAATTGTTCCCTGGTAACTTGTCGAAATGGCTTTTGCGAAATCGCCGTTACTTCGGTTTATCTTTTGCTGCTGGCTTTGGCTGGCAGGCGGTGTTTATCGGTGTGCTACTTGCCCTGCATAACGCCTATTACTGGAAAGAAATGCACAATGACATTGACTTGCTGCTGCGAATGGCAAGCTATGTCTTTCTCGTCGCCTTAACCATTACCTCGTTCTACCCTGTGCGTCGAAAAATGCGTCCGGAGCATTGGCGCTGGTTGCACCTTGTCGGCATCTGGTACTTCTGGGCGGCGATCTGGGCGAGCTACGCCCCGATGGCGTTGAGCAGTAATGCCAAGACCATGGATGTTGTGTACACGGTCGTCGGCCTTGTCGCACTTTTTCTGCGTGTTGCAGCTTACCTAAGAACACGCAGTCACAATCTATCAGAGGCAAACGAACTATCATGATAAATTCCATCGGACAAATCCCGGCTGAAGCAGCAAGGCGCTATGGTGATCGGGCCGCGCTGATCGTTCCCGATCGAGAGTTGACCTTTAACGAACTCGAGGCACTGACCAACCGCTGCGCTAATGCACTGGTCGCTCTCGGCGTACAGCCCGGCGATCGGGTGACCTTGTATTCCGGTAATTGCTGGGAATGGGTCGTCAGCTATTACGGAGCGCTTAAAGTCGGGGCGGTCATTAACCCGATCAATGTGATGCTGACACCGGGCGAAGTCGAGTTCGTGGCAAATGATTGCGGCGCCAGTATTGTTATCGCCTCACATGAGAAGGCACTTTCTATTGCGGGTGTAAAAGAGAAATCCGGGGTGAGGGAGTTGATTGCTTTTGGTGATGAGGCAATGCCAGAGGGAATGTTGTCCTTCAACGAAATTTTGGCCGCCAGTGACGTGGCGTTTGAGGTGGCGGATATCGATCCCGATAGTCTGTCCACAATCGGCTATACCTCTGGAACCACAGGCCACCCCAAGGGTGCGTGCCTGTCCCACCGTAACATACTGCTCAATGTCGCCATGACGGCCCTGATGCATCAGCGCAGTGATCGGGATACCGTTGTGACTGCGCTCCCTTGCCCGCATGTATATGGCAACGTGATTATGAGTTGTGCCATCCAAAACGGCTCGACCCTGGTGCTGCATCCCGCCTTCGAGGAGGCGACCATTCTACAGAGCATACAGGATCACAAAGCCACCAGGTTCGAAGGTGTGCCGACAATGTATATGTTTTTACTCAATCACCCGCAGTTGGTTGATTACGATTTGTCGAGCCTGTGCTGCTGTACTGTGGGCGGACAGACAATGCCTAAGCCAAAGATGGAGGAGGTGGAAGCACGCTTTGGTTGCCCTCTCATTGAGGTCTGGGGCATGACCGAGCTGGGCGGTCTGGGTACTACCTTCGCTGCCAATGGTCCAATCAAGAAAGGCTCTATCGGAGTTCCCATTCCCTACGTTCAAGCGCGAATAGCTGATACAGAGGATGCGGGAAAAACGCTTCCCCCGGGAGAAGTAGGCGAGTTGATGATCAAGGGCGGTATTGTCATGCAGGGCTATTACGGTAATGAGCAGGCCACTCGTGAATCGATAGAGCCTGATGGCTGGTTACATACGGGTGATGTTGCCTCTATGGATGAAGACGGCTGTATATTCATCGTTGATCGCAAGAAGGACATGATTCTCACTGCCGGCTTCAACGTTTATCCCGCTGAGATTGAACGCGTCGCAGCCGGCCATCCCGATGTGGCCCTGGTGGCTGTGGGCAGTATCCCGGATGAAGCTAAGGGCGAACTGGCCAAGGCCTATATTGTGCCCAAGACAGGCGCAACCCCGGACGCGGATGACATTATTGCTTACTGCCGCGAACACCTGGCCGCCTACAAGGTGCCCCGTGCCGTACAGTTTGTTGACGACCTACCCAAAACCAGTACCGGCAAAGTGATGCGTCGTGAACTGAAGACGCTTGACTAGGCTATGAACGTGGAGACCCCGCAATGAAAGTAGATAGTAATTTTGTGATGAGCATCAATGGTGATGCTGTAACCACCGAACACACCCAGCCTGTTTACAATCCGGCCACACGGGCTGTTTTTGCCCAGGTACCGGATGCGTCTCGGGAGCAGCTTGATCAAACGGTTGGCTTCGCTCGGGCGGCACTTAAGGGTTGGGCAGCAACGCCGGCTGAAGGCAGACAGGCGGCCCTTGAGCGTTATGCCAGTTTGATTGAGGCCCATGCTGAGGAATTTGTATCACTGCTTACACGGGAGCAGGGCAAGCCTAAAGCAGGAGCAGAATGGGAAGTGTTTGGTTCAGTTGATTGGCTGCGGGCAGTGGCGTCCCAGCGGCTTCCCGATGAGGTCGTTGAAGATGGTGATCACCGCCGTGTGGTAACGCGCTTTACCCCAGTGGGGGTTGTCGGGGCGATTGTGCCGTGGAACTTCCCTATATTGCTGGCGATTTGGAAAATTGCACCGGCGCTGATGGCAGGATGCACGATGATCCTCAAGCCTTCGCCCTACACGCCCCTGTGTGATCTGAAGCTCGTTGAGCTTGCTCAGGAGGCTTTTCCACCGGGTGTTATCAACGCCGTAAGTGGGGGCGATGATCTGGGTATTTGGATGACAACTCACCCGGACATCAACAAAATTGCTTTTACCGGTTCCACTGAGACGGGGCGACACGTAATGAAGTCGGCGTCAGAAACTATCAAGCGTGTCACGCTTGAGTTGGGGGGCAATGACCCTGCTATTGTCTTGCCTGATGTCGATGCCAAGACCCTAGCCCCCCAACTCTTCTGGGCAGCTTTCCAAAACAACGCACAGTTTTGCAACTCCACTAAGCGTCTCTACATCCACGAAGATGTTTACGACGACGTCAAAGAGGCACTCGTCGATTTCATAACGCAGCAGATTAAGGTGGGTGATGGTGCGGAAGCCGATACTGACTTGGGCCCTATTCAAAACTCTATGCAATATGGGAAGGTTCAGGACTACTTTGCCGATTGTCATACGCAGGGTTATCAATTTGCGGTTGGGGGCCACATTGACGAATCTGCAGCGGGGTGGTTCGTGCCCGTATCTCTGGTTGATAACCCTCCCGATGATTCGCGCATCGTCTGTGAGGAGCCCTTCGGCCCAATATTACCGTTGCTGAAGTGGTCTGATGAGTCGGATGTTATCGCTAGGGCAAATGACACTATTTACGGCCTGGGAGCGTCGGTTTGGGGTAATGACCAAGTGGCAGTTGAGCGTATTGGCCGACAGCTTGAAGCGGGCACGGTTTGGCTCAATGAAGTCCACCAGTATTCACCCTTTCAGGCTTTTGGCGGTCACAAACAATCTGGATTAGGCTGTGAAAATTCATTGCACGGTTTGATGGAATACACCAACTGGCAAACTATAACGATGAATAAATCCCCTGAAGTGTGAGTGCCGGTACAGCGTAGGCTGTGGTCTGGCGTTTCAGGCGGGGGTGTCCCCTCGAAATACAAAACCGCGCTACGGTAAGAGCTGGGTCAAAAGAAGCGCGACTGCCCCTGTTATAGTGGTAATGCCCCACCGAAGTCGCGGGCGCTAGTACTAAGGAGCATTGGTGGATTACGGAGCAGTCAGTTTAATACCTACGGCCCTCGTTTTGGCGCTGGCAATTTGGAGCCGCCGAACACTCGAGTCGGTGATATGTGGTGCTATCGTCGCGTTCCTGATTATGGACGGCTGGCAGTTTGCCGACCGTCTGGCGACTGTCACTACCGAGGTTCTAGCCGATGAGTCGACGGCCTGGGTGCTGTTGGTTTGTGGTCTTTACGGCAGTTTCATCGCTCTACTGGTTAAGGGCGGTGGTGCCTATGCTTTTGGCGAATGGTTAGCGCCCAAACTGCAAGGTAAGCGGAGCAGCCTGTTGGCTACGTGGATGTTGGGCCTAGTTATTTTTCTCGACGATTATCTGAACTCTCTCACAGTGGGCGCCACCATGAAGTCGGTTACGGATCGATATAAGACTTCGCGTGAGATGCTGGCCTATGTGGTGGATTCTACTGCGGCACCGATGTGTTTACTGATTCCCATCTCGAGTTGGGGCGTCTACTTTGCGACACTATTGGAAAAAAATGGGGTGGCCGATTCAGGGCAGGGTATTGCGCTGTTTGTCGAATCCATCCCCTATATGTTTTACCCATTGCTGGCGATTGTCGTGGTGCCGCTGGTGATAGTTGGTGTCATACCTCTGGTGGGTTCTATGCGTGCCGCTGAAATACGAGCCGAAGAAACTGGCGACCTCGGTATTGTTGAAGACACGACATTGGCTGTTGAAGCTTCAGAAAACGCGACTAAGAGTGTGTTTTTCTTTCCAATAGCAGCCTTACTATTTTTTACGGTAGTTCCTTCGGTAGACCTGCTGAGGGGGGTCATTCTTGGCATCGTTGTCACGCTTGTGCAGTACAGCGTACTTAGAATTATGCCCTTAACTGAGCTTTTTGATACTTGCATTGAAGGGCTTAAATCGATGGTTCCGGTGTTGGCTATGCTATTGGCGCTGTTTGTATTTGTGGAGGCTAACAATGCTATTGGCCTGACAGATTATGTGATTGCCGGCATTGAGCCCTACATGACGGCCACGCTGCTACCGGTACTGATTTTCATTGCGATATCAGCGGTGGCTTACACCACGGGATCAAATTGGGGTGTGATCGCAATTGCTATGCCGGTAGTTTTCCCTCTGGCAGAGGCCTTTGATGTCAATACACCGCTCATGGTTGGCGCACTGTTGTCAGCGAGTTGTTTTGGCAGCCATGCATGTTTTTATTCAGACTCCACGATTTTGAGTGCACAGGGTGCAGGCTGTAAAACTTACGATCACGCTATATCGCAATTGCCTTACGCACTGATAGGTGCGGTGTGCGCGTCTGCTTTGTTTATTGTGGCGGCTCTTCTTATTTAATGAAGTCGGTTGATAACGTGGGGCTAGAAATTCTGCATTCAAACGCGATGCGCTACTTTGATAAGGTCAATCCGGCTACCTTTGCTCTTGGAACACCATGAGTTGTGAAGTACTTGCGCCGCAATCTCATTTGAGTAGCTTCGTGTCTTAGTGCTCGTTAGAGCGTTCGGTAACGTAAGTGTCTAGCCACTCAAAATATTGTTGGTACAGGTGTTTTTCATAAGAGGGCACCGACAGGCTGTGATACTCATTGGGGTAGACCACCAATCGCGCGGGAATATCTCTGCGTTTAAGAACGATGTATAGCTGCTCGCTATTTATGATGGGCACATTCCAATCTTCTTCGCCTCCTACGACTAGTGTCGGAGTGGTCACCTGTTCGAGGGCATAGAACGGGGAGATGTTATCCCAGGCTTCTTTGTTTTCGGCAAGCCAGGGAAAGCCCAGCTCCTCCTCCCACCAACGCTGGTACTGATCATGCCCATAATTTGAAACGTATAGGGTTGCGCTTGCACCGGTAATGGCCGCCGCAAAGCGATTTGTTTTTGTGATCACATGATTCGTCAGCATGCCGCCATAGGACCAGCCATAAACCGCCATGCGCTCTGAATCAATCCAGCCCTTGTCGATGCCAAAGTCCATTGCCGCCATGACGTCGATAAA
>ERZ767285.250-NODE-250-length-22167-cov-3.871752_pt1 | contig 22167 bp, 26 predicted proteins | sample MGYA00374953_ERZ767285 | MGnify/ENA primary metagenome ERZ767285 (study PRJEB28947, sample SAMN06267186) | marine metagenome | isolation source: Columbia River Estuary | place: USA:Columbia River Estuary, USA | collected 2013-07-23 ...
CGAGGGGTCAGAAGGCATTGCCGCCCCTACCTCTGGGGAATTAGGATCATATGAGTCACGGAGAACGACGTAGCTGCGACGGACTAAGGATACACGGACTCCTCCTATATCTACAAAGGACTCAGAGAAGTTATACTGGTCTTCATTGAACCTATCGCGGGCGTAGTAATACTTGTAAAAGTCGCCAATGTTGTCGTTGGGAACTGCGGCTACAAACTTATGATCCGTAAATTCTGAGTGATCTTCCCCAAACTCAGGTAAGGGAGATGGTTCTAGCTTTTCGTTTTTACGATCTACTAACTCATAGAAGACAAAGTCATTCTGGTTGGGCGTCAGGTAAAGAAAAACCCTGCGTTCGTTGGCATCGCCATTCTGTATAGAGGAAACATAGAACCACTCCTCGGATACTTGCTCAATTGTTTTGTGAGAACCTGTATCCTCATCTATGTCCCAGAAACTATTTGACTCATCCGCCAGCAGACTACCTACACTTAAGCTTGATCCCTCAGGGGTCTCGTCACGGTGAAGGAGGTTGGTCGTTGTAAATATATGAGCGCCTGTGTTCTTATCATACGCTGTCGTGGTGATAGGAACTCTCTTTAGGTAGAGACATTTTTCCAGAACGAACATAGAGTCCATCTCGTCTGGGTTTCTCTTTGAAGAAATACCTACTGTTTCGCCGACTCGTGATTGCTCCCTAGAAATTAGGGTATACTCGTCTGTTTCGTCAAATGGGTCTGCCTCTACGATGGGCATCGGCGAGCCCAGTGCTGGGGAATCCTCATCATACTCTGACCGTAGAGTAATATAGGTACGTATTACCTGATCGTAGGTTCCAGACTTGTGGTTAACAGTCGAGTGCTCAAAGTTGTAATCATCCTGATGATCACGTTTAGCAGCATAATAGTAAAAGTAGGTCTGCCCTTCTTCATCTGCTTGGACCGCTTGAGTAAAGAAATGGTTAGGATACTTCCTAAAATCAGGGTGTGGGTCTCCATATTCAGGTATAGATTCCTGAATACGTTGCTTATCTACTTTCTCGTAGAATAAGAAATCTTCGTTACGTGGGCTAACGAAGATAGAGAAACGCTGACGTTGGCTACTCAGAGGCATAGCAACATACTACCTACTATTCTGAGAAAACCAATACAAAATTCTATGGCTTAGCCTTAAGCTCAGCGGCGAGCTTGTCTAGTGAACTACTAAGTTTACTATATGATTCCCTGTGTTCTTGGCGGTCTGCGGTGCGGGCGTCTCTGTCCTCTCGCCTAGCCTGTCTATCTTCTTCACGAAGTAGACGGTCCTCAGACATCATATCTTTAAGGAAGACTCGATGAACTTCATCCCGTTCGTTTATTGTTTTTAGGAATAACTTACTGATAAAATATAATCCACCGACTGCTACGCCTAGGGGTCCGCCTTCTAATATGATAGTTGAGATATCCATGTTATGATAAATTCATGTGCTTCTCAAGTCTAGCGACTCTTTCCTCTAAAGTCAATGGGGGCTTTGTCTGTTGACCAAATCCTAGGTATTTGCACACCCCATTAGCCACTGCACGAGCCATTTTATTGCGGTTATCCGAGTCACCTATGAACTTCTCACCCAGTGGGTTATGTATAAATTCACCCTCCATAAGAACGGCTGGGCAGTTTGCTCTACGGATAACGGAGAAATTTGCTTCTTTATCTAGGTCGCCATCAGACCAATCCATTCTAGCAAACTGTTTGGGAAACTCGGACGCGTGGGCTTCTCCAATACACGTGGCAAGCTTATCGGAGTTGTTGTCTTTCCTTGTGGTAAAGACCTCCCATCCATTGGCAAGCGCACTATCAGCCGAGTTAAAATGGTATGATATAAATAGTGAACATCCTTCAGCATTACATATATCCGCTCTCTTGGTTAGGCTTAGGTATGTATCATTGGTGCGAGTCATTACCACTTCAACAACAGGGTCCAACATGACCTTGATACGTTCACACACATCAAGAGCCATGTCAGATTCTCTCAAACCTGATGGACCTAAAGCACCCACGTCACTACCTCCGTGACCTGCGTCTATGCATACTTTCACTTGCCAGAGTAGTCTACTAGGACAGGCTTGAAGCCCACATCGAGGCCACCTTTAGCAGAGTAATCAATGACTGCTTCACCACCCATTGATTGCCCGTCACCTAAGGTAACAGTGACATCAAAAGGTAGGCAGGAAGAAAGCGATAATGCTAATAGTGCAATGATATACTTCATGAGTATTAGTCTTTCTTAAGAATGTTGATAGCTGCAATTAAGCTGACACCAGCCGTGACAATAGCTTCGATCTGTTCTGGCTGCAACTTGGCACCCACCAATGTAGCGACAACAATAAGTCCCCGCCATGTTGACTCTTGCTTGAGTCGGTTCAGTATTTCGTTTAGGGTCGTTTTCATAATTTAGATTAGTCAATCGTCACTGAGCCGTCTGCTGCTACAGTAGTAGCTGGCTTGGCTGCGACTTTGGCATTGATTGCATCAAGCTCATCTTGCTTACGTCCAGCGAGGGTCGTGTTAAGATATACGATGATGTCTTCATTAAGGGCAAAGATCTCTCCAGCATCAGTTCCGAGTTCGGCAAGCACAGCAGCAGGATCATCAGATGACCAGATAAGATCCCAGCCGTGATTCCACGATTGGATTAATTGGTAAGCCATTTGTGATGTGGCGCGTTTTACTTGCTTTGCGGAGCGTTGTGCTGGTGTCAGCGGGTTTGCTTGGGTTTGGTCTAATACACTCATGTTATTGTTGTTTGTTTGTTATTGGTTACTTGGTGCAGCGGGTCGCCAAAATTCAGCACCCGCTAATGTCTGGCACAATTCCGTGCCTAGAATTTCTTGACTATCATCCACAACAGGCTTCACCTCTTGTCGAATAGTGTGTAGGTCAAGCCCATGAACTGAGTCGTCCTCAGTGGTGGCTTGAGCTACATTATTAAAATCGTGCTTTGGTGCTTCCATTCCGAGGAAGTCCCATACTTGTGCCATTGTCTCTGTAGGCTTAGATGTCAAAGCATCAAACTCCACTAGCAATAGGCGGTCTGCTAAGCCTCGTTGTGCTACGTCTTGTAGGCGGTTGTAGGCTAATCCTAAGACACCACTTTTAGCTAGAGTAACATTGGCTCTACCTCTGACTGATTGTGCCTCAATGTAGTCACCTACATCACCACGCTTGTGCGCTTCTTTACGATGTAACTTCTCCATGCTTGCAACAATCTGGCTGATGTTCCGCACTGGCACTAGAATCTTAGCCTGTCTGCCTAATGCAAACTCTGCCATCTCAAGTAGGCTTGTCCAGCCGCGACCCTTATCAATGATGACGGGCTTGTCAGTATCGTGGTAGGCGTGTAAGGCTGCGTGCAGGACACGCTGTAGGTTCTTATCATCCGCTAAGTCCTTGGATGCCTTATGCTCTAGCCACTGATTCCAGCTATTACGTAGCACGAATAAAGCTTCGTGACACGCGCTTGTGGGGGTGGTGTGGACGTCAGGATGCTGCGCCATGATGTTACTCAGTAGCGTAGACCCACTGCGGGGTAAGCCGCAAATCATGTGTATTGTTTTATTGCTCATGTGGGAGCTATGTTGAACAAATATATTCGGTTATACAATCTTTAACGTGCCGCCATCACTCCAAACGCTTCCGCTTGGCAATCCTGTTGCTGAAGTTGGGATGTTCTTTATAGACAGGTTGTTTACAAATGTGCAGTTGGATCGGTCTGCCGTGATCGTGTCTCCAACGATCATGGCTCCAGTTTTGTAATTTGTGTCGCTGCCGTCACCGCACAAAATTGCACTACGCTCACCACTTGCAGTGTTGTTAGTCCCACCAACAACGGATGAGTACATACCGCTTGCAGTGTTACTTCTGCCAGTACCAACAAAACTGTAGCCTCCACTTGCAGAGTTAGTGCTTCCAGTAACTACGGCATTACAACCCAAACCATACCAATCACTAGCAGTATTATTGGAACCCGTACCAATAAAATTATGTATCGAGCTAGAAGCTGATGTATCGTTATTGGAGCCACCCACAATAACATCGTAGTCGTTTGCAGCATTATTATTTTTACCCCCACCAATAACGCTGTAATTACCAGATGCGGTGTTACCACCACCACCACTTATTGTGCCATTATAGCCGCTTGCGGTATTACTATTGCCGCCAGATACAGTAGCATAATAACCAGATGCAGTATTTTCTGCGCCACCACCGACTGTGGCATTAGTATTGCTTGCTGTGTTCCACTGACCCCCACTAATAGTTGAGCCAGTTCCACTCGCAACTTCTGTTACAGCAGCGGTTTCCATCTGCAAGTTCACCGAGTAATTGCCGTTGGCATTTGGTGCGCCAGCAGGATTATTGGAAGAAGCTGCTTCAAGTTGGTATGTCGCATCAGTTCCTTGAACTGTGCCACCGCCACCACCGCCAGCAACAGTCTGCCAAGAGCAGGTGCCGTCCCCATCTTCACGTAAGAACTTAGCCCCTCCTGTTTCGCCAGTAGAAAGAATCGACGTACCTTCTGGTGTGCCACCGCCACCACCAGCAACTTGCCATGTGCCTGCTCCGTTTGCGTCAGTTGTTAAAACGTAGTTTGCAACCGCGCCTGTTGGCATCTTGAAGCCAGAGCCAACATTTAGGTTTGGAACGTATGCCGTGTCTGATGCGTCAGAAGTTATATTTGCCCCTCCTAAAATCACAGAGCGGTGATGTCCAGTTTGGACTTTGTGACCATCTCCTGCCACAACTGCGCTCTGTTGTGCATCTTCAATGATGGAGTTTTCCCCACCTACTGTAATGCTGTGTTTTGCTACTGAAGTGCTAGCACCCGAAGCTGCCAATCCTACTACATGATTAGCTCCCCCTACTGTGTTTGTGTATTTTGTATTTAGAGTGACGCTTGTTCCACCAAATGCTTCAGCTTCGTGTCCTTTTACTGTCTGACTCAGACCGCCAAATGACGATGAATCACTACCAGTTACTTGGTTTGATCTTCCACCAAAAGTTACAGTTCTGTTCCCCGTTGCTTGGTTTTGGGTGCCTCCAATAGACGCGCTGCTATTACCAGTGGCTATATTATGATTTGCTGAATTTGTTGGGTGTAATGTTGCAATTCTGCCAACTTGAATATTGTTCAGAGTTGTTGATCCGTTGTCTGTGACTGACTCAAGAGTCGGGTCGGATGGTTGCAATGCTGTGCCAGCTAATATCCCTTCGGCTGCTGTGGCGAAGTCACCAGTTGCTGCTTCGGCTGCTGTGCCTAAGCCTAGGCTCGTCCTTGCTGCTGCATTGTCAGCACTCTTTAAAAGGTTGTCTACGTCTGTGGTTACGGTTACATTTGCCATGATATTTTATTTGTTAAGGTTGTTTATAAACTGATGAACCATCGGGTTGGAAATACTTGAAGCCCGTTGGTGAACGGTATTCATCTGTGATGACGGGTGGAAGCGTCCCACCACCACCAGCAATGATGGCTACGGCGCGTGCGCCCATTCTCATGCAAGCTAATCCGATTCCCAGCATCTTACTTAAACTTGGTTGTATGCAGCGACTGAACCAGTTGCCAATGTAAATCCAGTGATTTGACCGTATAGGACAAAGCCAGCAGGGAATGCCACTCCTGTGCCATTGTCACCGCTAGTGCTTAGTTCTTTCCATGTCAGTGATGACAGGGTCGAGTCGTTGATAAAGGCCAAGGCACAGAAATCACCAGTCACGGCTCCCGTTGCTGGGAGGGCGATGGTAGCTCCAGCTTGACCGAATGCTTGCTTTTCAATATTTGAGGTTGCCATAGGAATAAGGTATCAGATACAGGGTTAAAGTTACAGGTTAAATTATCCGACGATCCAGTTTGAACCATTATAGAATACAGGGACGAAGTTTGCACCGCCAGAGGCTACTATCTGACCGTGGTGGTTCGATAGCGCGTTATTAGAATCTGTGACGAAGGCTCTTGCACCAACAAGAGGTGAGTTGGGGAGGTTTGCAAATGTAACTACTGGAGATGAAAGGGTCATATCAGACCCGCTTGCATCCGTATACATTAAATCTTTATTATTAGCATTCCTAACCCATAGTTGACCTTCGGTGCTTATGTCTGGTAAAGCAGAAGTTCGATGGCTAAGGAATAATGAGCTACTAATATGCATCCCATTAGCCACTCGGAAGTTGGCTGTGTTCTCTTGCGTGATAATGTAGTCCACTGCGTTATCATCAGCGTAGGCGAACACTCCATCCAGCCTACCTAAAGGTGCACCAACAGCCTTGACTCGGGTTCCGCCTATTATGCTCCCTCTGCTGTATTCGATGTCATTGTTGTTCCCTCCTAGTATAATGGAGGCACTGACATTCGTACTAGAGTTGTCGTTCCCTCCTAGTATAACGGATTTCTCCATGTAATAACCAGAGTTACTGACGCCCCCGATGATGGCGGCATATCCTCCCCCCATAAAGCCATCTAGGGTGTGTTGCGATCCTCCGAGAACTGCTGAGTTGTATGTCGCTAATGTGGTGTTATTGAGATTCCCAGAGTGAGCAATAACAGCGGAGTTACTATATGTCACACTGCAACTGCTACTTGAAATAATTGTTGAATTGCTTCCCTGATTACTAATTGTGTTACTGTTGCCCGCGATTACAGTAGAATAAGTACCTGATGCACTATTATATCGCCCACCAATCAATACTGAAAACTGACCAGCAGCAACGTCATCGCCGTTACCCTGCATCTGAAGATCAACCGAGTATTCACCTGCTTGATCGCGGATGCGGAACGGTTCCGATGCTGGTATAATATTGTAATAGGTGCTTCCTGTTCCTTGTTGGGTGCCTCCACCACCACCTACGGTTTGCCAACTACATGTTCCGTCGCCGTCCTCTCGTAAGAACTTAGTGCCACCTGTTTCACCAGTAGAAAGAACTGATGTGCCTTCTGTTGCGGAAGCGCCTGTGGAACTGTATATCAAACTACACTGTTCTCCGTCACTTGCAAATCCGTAATCAGTTGAAGATGAGGAAACGGGAACGGTAAGATAACTACCGTTGTCGGTTGGAGTGCCTGTCACATTCCACGATGAATGATATCCTGAGGATGACCCGACTACGTGCATCACATCACCTGACTTTATTTTATTAATAAAACCACCCGCATTATAAAATCCACTTTCAGTACAAGACTTGCTCAGGTACAGATTACTGACCCCAGTTGGGTCAAAGGCGGCATCATAACGAAATTCACCTTGAGCAGCCCCAGAGCTGGTGGATGTGCCAAATCCCCATGTTAGACCACCACCACCACCACCACCACCAACACCACTGCCGAGCGTCTCTATCTTATCGTAGACTGCATTCTTGGAGGGGGCTGTGGTCGTGTCGCCGTCCCAACTTATACCATAAGCTGTGTCGTCTGCGCCCGATGTAGAAGCTCCTGTGGTTTCCCACGCTTCGCCATTAAACACCCACGATTTTCCGTCTTGGGTATAAGTGTCATCTTGAGCCGCTGGGGATGGAAAGTCTATTTTTGCCATGGTATTTTTATGTTATGGGGTAGTTGAGGTATCCTGAATAGTAATAGTCTCGGACTGAGAGGGGTCATCATCCAGTGTCAGTGTTAGGTTTTGGTTACCTTCTGTTAGGAGATCTTCAACTACATTAATCACTAGTGATGCTTTGTTATTGAAGACAGTAAAGGAACCAGTCAAAGGCTCGACTATATCTGCCGCCTGAACTCCCGTGATGGTGTAGTCAACCGACGAGTTATCACTTAAATTCTTAGTGTCTATTTCAAATACTACAGACCCACCTTCGGGTATGAAGTCTGTTGGAGTAATCTTAGACAATACATATTCTGGTGGGGTGTGGTATATTGTGTTACTGCTGACCAATATGTCCGCAGACGGGCCTAGGCTCAAGGATCTGAGGGGGGATACGGGACTAATGGACGTGACCTGCTGAGAGTTATTGCGAGCTACATTTATGGGTGCAACTGGATCACCATCAAGCTGTCCAAAATATACTGCATAGATCTCCCCATCTGGTGTTATACCGACACTTGGGTAACTAAGGATATTAGATTTATCAAATCCCGAAGTTGGACCCTCGTTGAGGGAACCCGATATGTAGCGTTCCTCTTCAGTGAATTTTTCTAAGTCATAATCGAGACATGATCTATTCCATCTTGATGGAACGCCCTGACCATCTTTAACGCCGCCAGAGTATTGTCTCATTCCTCTGGTTATCCAACTCCCTAATGTTACCATGCGTTTTCCGTCCTGTGATATGAGGATATTTTGGTTACATCTGTCACCAAACGAAGCTCTAGAACCCTTAAATATCCATCTACCATCCGTAATATCTATCGAAATGAGAATCAAAGAATGTTTTATATCGCTTACCTGTGAAATCAGATAGCTGGCGTCATAACGTTGGTAAATGCCATCCCAAAGATATGTTCTTATAGTCTGATCAAGCTCAGATTCAGGTACGGACACAACCACCGAGACGGTATTATTATACACATCAGATACATCTACAAGTAATTTATAGTCGCTTCCAACTAGGTTGGGGTTTTCTAGAACATTGCTACCATAGTCATCACTTCGACTAAGGACACGCCAATCTGGATTAGTAAAGGTCGCTATGTTAGTAGACAGTACTAAGCTCTTTGTATTGAGGTCATAGTAAATTCTTTTACTACTATCACTTAATACTACACCCATGGTTGCGGATGGTAATGTGTCTGATATAGAATAATAACCCGTGGTTGGGTGTTTATATTTAAACGTCACCTTATCAGATTGAGTGTATGCGATTCCATCCCCATTACTATTTACCTTTAATTGAGAAGGTGTATCAGACGACGTGAGGAAGGTATCAACAATAGACCATGTCGCGGATGTAGTTGATGATCTGCTATATACATTTATGTTTCCTGATGCGTCTATGGCTGCTATGACCAGACCATCGCGACTAAGAACAGAATCCTGCGTTCCTGACGACACAGGGCTATCCCCTGTTATTGTCTGCTCGGAATAGGCACGATCAATATCAAGGTAAGATGCGGGGACAACTGGGGGTGTCCACAGAGTAGTTCCGTCTAATTTAAACTCGGTGATATCAACACCGTCCTTAACAATGGAATTAATTAGATCAAAATTTACAGTCTGCGTTGCCATGTTATGAAGTTGTAATAATTAAGGTTGAACCTGATACCTGAAAGTCTGCGTTGTTATCATTTGTGATAGTTAATACAGAACCGACTACTGTGTATGATGCGCCACCTCGTGGTCCTTCTGGTCCTTCTGGTCCTTCTGGTCCTTCTGGTCCTTCTGGTCCTTCTGGTCCTTCTGGTCCCCCAAGTGGAACCCCACTAACAAAAGATGAGCCATCATAAATATGGATTATTTTATCATCATCTGTCATGTAGGTATCACCTATTGTAGCTCCAGTTGTAGGTAAGTTTCCTGCACTAGGTAGTGTTCCCTTGAACTTAATACTCTCCCCCGTAGGGCCCTGTGGCCCAATCAGTGACGTCGGCGTACCCCACGACCCTGCCGTTTTAGGGCCATATATCTGAGAGGTGTCTGTCTTAATATAAAAATCACCGTCTTGTCCTTCGGTCGTAGGTATTGAAGTAGAATTAAGTATTGTATATGATCTTGGCCCTATTAAAGAGACTGGTGAACCCCACGAGCCCCCTGTTTTGGGGCCATAAATATCACTGGTGTCTGTCTTAATGTAAAAGTCTCCATCTTGTCCTTCGGTCGTAGGTACAACTGTACCATTCAGTATTGTGTAGGCATCAGGTGGTCCTGTAGGACCTACAGGACCTGTAGCTCCTTGTGGACCCTGAGTTGCCGTAGCTACCCACTGTTCAGAGTTATCATCTATGTAATACACATATAATATTCCCGTGTGAGTGTCATACCACAGGTCTCCATCTGCTGGGTCGGCTGGTGCAGATGGGCCATCTACTGTCACACTTACTCCATTTCCGTTGACCCATGAGGACCCATCCCATTGGAGGGTCTGTCCTGTAGATACATTAGCTAAATTTACATCATTAAGGTCTCCTAAAGGTTCATTTGTGATGTCTAGGATACCACTCGTGTCGCCTACTCCCGTCCCACCACCTAATATGACATACCACCCAGAAAGTGAAGAGGGGTTATCAGTCTTAGCAATAATCAGGGTGCCTACTTCGACGCTTTGCCCCCACAAACTACCACCTACAGATATTACATAAGCATCCCCATATGCTATAGGTTCACGGGGAAGTGAACCATCCAAGTCAGGTACATTCTGGGTAGCGTCATAATCTCCTTTGAGGGTCATAGAGCCGACCAAGTCGGGGTATTCTGGGAACTCTATTGAAGCAATAGATGAGTCTACGTAGCTTTTAATTGAAGACGATGTAGGTAACTGACTACTGGCCGACGACATTGTGGGGTCATTAACAACCCACGAGTTACTGACTACGGAGGACTGATCATTTCTCGTATACTCGCCATTAATAACATCTTCAACGGCTGATGCGTCATCATCTGTGAACGCGTTTGTGTTGGGCTCTAATTCATAAGCGATCTTAATCTCTGCTCCTGTCTGGTCCGCTGTAGCTTCCTCTTCAATAGCTAAAAGCTTCAGGCTTTCAACATCTGTGAAGGCATTGGTATCAGCGTTGGACTCGTATGCTTGCTTAATAGCGGCTGCGTCGTTACTTGTTGTTACTAAGGTCCAGTCACTTTCCGACGATGCACTGTCAACTTCCGCAATAATAGTTGAACCGACCTTTAGTGTCTGGCTGTAAAAAGTACCTTCGGTATCTACAATATATGTGTCGCCCGCCGCTATTATTACTGCGGCGGGGGTAGTCAAGTCAGGTGTATTAGTGGAGGCATTATAAGCACCTTTGAAAGACTGTGCTATATCAATTTGCAAAATTTCATTATCTACATATGACTTGACGCTGGCCTGTGTGGGGACTTTTGTTGTAGAGTTACTAGCTAATGTATCTTCATCTAAAACCCATGAGGTGCTGCTCACATCTGAATCAGTTGTCCTAACGACAATATTGTTATCTGTAATTTCAGATAGGGGGTGGGTGTGTGAAACCGCTGCAAACGCCGTAGCGTCTTGTAGAGCTGTGTCTGCTAGGTCGCCTTGTGCGGCTGTGGCAAATGCTGTTGGATCTTGCAACGCTGTGGTTGCTAAAGTACCTTGCGCTGCTGTGGCAAAGTCGGTTGTATCTGCTGCGGCTGCTGTGCCGCTGTCTGAGATGTCGGAAAGTGTGTGAATGTGTGCTGTCGGGTCACGGTCATCGGACAACCGAGAGTCATTCCCTTTGACGACTTCTGATGCAGCTGCGTTACCTACAGTAGGGACATCTAGGCCAGCCGCTGTTCCAGAATCTGTAATCTCGGAGAGTGTGTGAGGGTGTGAAGTAGGGGTTCGTGCATCACTCAGCCTTGGGTCAGTCGTGTCAATTAGTGTGGCATCGGTAATGTCTGCGTTGATGGACGCCAGACTACCTGCTTGGATGGCGTTATCAGCTTTAGTGCCCTGATCTGCTGTCGCGAAATCCGCAGTATCCGCTGCTGCTGCGGATCCTGCATCGTTGATGTCTGCCAATACGTGGTCGTGGTTGACATCTGCTTTTCCTTCTAGAGATCCAGAGACCCCTGTTAGCTTGATAACTTTGATTGGGTTGGACATACTAGTGGGTAATGTGTTTGGAAGTTGTTAGGACAATGTCATCCGAGTAATGAATGTCTCCACCCCCATCAGTAAACTTAATGTCAAACACTAAGGTCATTTCTGGTGGCAGGTTTAAAGTGTCAGATGCAGGTGCGTAGACACGTACCTGTCCAGCCGAGGCGGCGGTATCATCAATATTGAACGAGATAAGGGTCTCGTTACTGGCGGCAAGTTTCAGGTCACTTGCGAAGGACCACAAAGAGAGATCAATAGGTTGATCTAGCTCATCTACACAGAGGCAAGTCTGAGAAAATGTAGAACCCCTCTTGATCTCTATTTCGATAGACATTATTTAAGCGTATTCCTCTTTGTCTTTGTCTTCTTCGTCTTCGTCGTCTTCAGCGATTGCTTGTTCTACTGCGGTCGCGAAGTCGGCTTCTTCGTCTTCGTCTTCGGGTGCCTCTTCTTGGGGCTCTCCCTCAGTCATTTCCTCGGACATTTCTTCAACCATCTCTTCGTCGGCAGGTGCTTCTTCAGCAGGTGCTTCTTCAGCAGGTGCTTCTTCGCCTCCTTCGACTAATGCTTCGGCTTCAGCTACTGCTTGGTCCGCTTTGATCTGCATTTGTTGTGCCTCAAGCTGTAGAACTTCCGCTTTAGCGCGGGCTAGTTCTGCTTCTATAGCGGCGGCGAAATTGTCAGGCTCTTCTTTAGGTTGGTTGTCCATGAGGTAAAAGGTGTTGTGGGGGGTATATATTTTATACCCCCCACAACGGTTAGTTTGTTTTAGCGATTAGGCTGCTGGTGTAGCAGAATCACGCTTGAATAGGACTACATAGCCGAACTCAGTTTTGATTGGCTTGGATGCAGAAGCAAGGATGCCACGGAAGAAACCAGTGGTTCCATCAGGGTTCTTGTCTTCGTGCGGGATGTTCAACCAGTTGAACTTACCCTTGTAATCACAAGCCTCGAAGCTCAGACCATTAGATCCACTGAATGGGTTAGGAATCTGGGACTCCATGACCTCTGAGTGAAGAACGAATGCTGCTTCGATAGGTGCTACCTCGTATTCTGCGTTGTCAGTGACAATGCCACCAACCATGCTGTAAGGCATCACGCGTGTGAGGACACCAGCAAGGATTGTGTAACGAGGAGCAAGATCGTCAACCATGTGGTAGTAACCACGGAAGGACTTCTCAATACCAAGTGGAGCGATAAGATCGCTGACTTTAGCTGCGTTGTAACGTACGTCATCACGGAAACCTGCTTCAGTCTGTAGGGCGTATGATGCCTCAGAAGAACAGACAAGTGCGAAGACTGGGCGACCATTCTCACGACCATAAGCATCACGACCAGCACCCTTGCGGACGTTCTGGTAGTAAACTTTGTCGAGTAGTGCATTGGAAATGTTTGCATCTGGGGAGATGTCAGTATTTCCTACACCAGAAGTGGTGAGATCCATGCTACCAGCAACAGATACATCTTCAAATGCTTGGGCTGAAGTGCCATCACCGTTGCCATCAACGATTGAGCTAACTACAGAACCAGCAGTTTGAGCACATACAAGGTTACCAGCAAGACGCTCGTACTCATCACGATAACGGTTTTCCCATGTGTAGGCGGTAGCCTCAGTCATGAGATCCATGATAGCGCGGAGCTGGTCTTGGCGGTGAGCAGCGTAACGTAGGTCCTCCAAAGAAATCTTAGGAGACTCAACTGTTGCGCGGCGTAGGGTGTATGGCTTCAGCTTACGGCTGAAGTTGATGTATGAACGCTGATCTTGAGCAAGGTCTGTGGCAGGACTTGCAGTATCACCACCGTTGTTACCAGCGAACTGATTAGCTGCACCAGCGAGTGGCTGGTCGCCTACAAGTTGAGACTGGTTTAGGGTAGATGATGTCTCAGTGATAGCGATGTCATGCCAGTTAACACCTTGGCTACCTCCGATGGAAGTAGTAGGTAGAGCACGATCATAGATCATTGTCTGTTGTGTGTAGCCCATGCCTTCTGGGAAGGGTGACTGCTTGATAAGATCCATCCACGCAGATGTGTGGAGGGTTCGTTTGTGGATGTCAGCTCCGATGCGTCCAGCTTCCTGAACGAGGGCTGCGTCGATTGCGGTGATACCTGTGTCGGTTACACCTCCTTGGAATGTTGCCATTTTATTAGTTGGTTTTTAGTTGGTTGTATTTAATGTGCCTGTCATATACGACAGACAACGAGGTTTGTGTATCAATTGCGATACACGATGTCTTTTTTAGGGACGGTTACCTTTAAATAGAACTACTTATGGCTAGAGCGACCGATGGTATCCGATATGTAGATGAGATAAAACTCGTGTAACTTCTCGGAGTCTAATAGAACTAATTAATGGCTAGAGCAACCTATCCGATATATTACGGATTCATTTAACCAAAAAAGTCCCACACCGTCAAGGGACAATGTGGGGTGACAAGGTAAGTGGGAGGCGAATAAACATATGAAAAAAACCTACCACCTACCTTGACGGACCACAACACGGGGACACTACAACCCCTCAGTGGAAATTATTGACCACCAAGTATAGACTCGATGGATGAAGCGAAGTCACCACTCTTTGAAGCGGAGCCAGCTAGTGGTGCAGAATTAGTTCCACCTGATAGCTTAGGCTCTGCATCTTCGTATGATGCAAGCTTGCTAGTAAGTTCTTCGATGAGCTTCTGTGATGAGGCGTACTCTTTGACCATTGATGGTAAAAGGCGGGCGGCTACTGCTTGGTAAGCAAAGTCTACTGAGTGCACGACTGTTGGGTCTACATCAGCTGCTTCTTTCTGGATGCCTTCTAGGTCTAGTCCCTCGAAGCCAGATAGGAAAGGTACCTTGTCCTTGATTCTTTGTGTGACGTTCTTAGTTACCTCAACACGCTGCGCGGCTCGGTCGGCGAGTGCGATCTTGTTTTGTTCTTCAGACAATAGGGAGGCTTCTTTTAAGGCGGCTTCTGCATTGTTGTGCAAGTTGTCACGACGCTCTAAAATTGGTTCAATTTCTGCTGCCAGTCTGTAAAACACTGCTTTGTCCCTATCGCTAGCACCGACCATCAACTCAGCAATTATTTCTTCCTGTTCGCCGCCATCTTCTACGGTCATTGCATCTACTAGGGACTCATAATCAATACCATGTGCATCTGCGAGAGACTCGACATGTGTAAAGATTTTTTCTAGTGGTCCTACCACGGCATCATGATAGGCGTTGGTCTGCTCCAAGCTGGTCAGCATTTGCTGGTTCTCATACTCTTGGACACGCTGTTGTAAAGTTTCTACGGTCTCGCTACCTACTACGCCTTCGAGCTCGGCTACTTTAGCTTCTGCTTCTTTTGCTCTTTGTGTAAGTGACTCACGCTCAACACGTTCTGACTTAAGTTCTGTCTTGAGTCTCTGGAATGCGGAACTAGCTTTCGGTGTCCAGTCATCACCGACGTCGGCGTCGAGTGAATCAAGTAGATCGGATGTCTCTTCGGTGGACTCCTCCTTGGTTGCCTCTGGTGTCTCCTCAGTTGCTTCTGCTTCTGGAGTGGACTCTTCTGTTGCTGGTTCTTCCTCCTGTACAGTTTCCTCCTCCGCTGGTTCGTCAACAGCGTTGATGCTGGCCTCTAGGGCTGCTTCAAAGGAAAAGTCAGCTGATTCACCGCCATCCACTTCAGGGATGGCGGCTACTGGGTCAGCTGGGGCGGATTCGGGTGCGGGTGCAGTATCAGACATTATAATGTTGTTTTGTTATTGTAGGTGGTCCCATTCAGTTGTGCTGAATGTTTGGTTTAGGTTTGCTGGGGCTGAGCAAAGTTTTCGTAAATCATCAAACGCGTCACAGTAACCAGCAAAGACTGCGTGGTTCATGGAGTTGGTCTCGGTGTTTCTAATGGATCCTCGGGTGGGTCGTGCGTTCTCTTTAAGAACGGCCTCTGCCTTGCGGAACACTTCGCTGTTCATCAGCTCTTTTAATGATCCTGCGTTACCACTGGCGTACCATCCCTTGACACTTGAGTCTACTGGGATCGGCTCGAGTGGGAATGATTGTGGTTCTTTCTTACGGAACATGGGTTGAATATTAGGGACTTGATTCCCAATGTTCAAGGTAAATCGTTAAGTATTTCCCAGTTATCTCTGGGGCTGTCTATTAGATTCCAGCTCATTGAAGAAGGACCAATGATGTCTGTTAGAGGATACAGGGCAAAGGCTTCGTGTTCAGCGATGTACATAGCCATGTAATCGAAGTCCCCTTCTTTATATAACGTGTAGCGTGGCTTGCCTGTGTTGTTTACCCTGCGCTGGCTCGACGGCTTGCCAGAACCTATAATAACTTTCCAGCGTTCTTTGTGCGTTGGCTTGACCTGCTTTTGCTTGGCACCTTTCTTGACCTGAATCATGATGGGCTTGCACCCAGCCTTGCGGATGATCACATCCGTTTTAGTATTATGGGACGTGGGCAGGAACGCCTCGTAGCCGTGCAAGGTGGCCTGATATACAAAGGCGGCTTCGGCTACATCTCCTGTGTTCAAATCAGTTTATCTTTTTAGAGTAGTATCGACCGTCTTTGGCTTTCTGGATCTTGTAGCCAGCTTTTTTCTCACCCTCAACTGTAAGGGGCCATGTCTTGTGCTTTTTTCCTTTTAGCAACATACCAGTCTTTGGGTCCCTACTAGCCCAGTGCCCTGTCTTATCAGGCTTTATGCCAGCGACTCGGGCGCTTTCGTAATCATAACCATCTCCTTCAGGGTCAAAACGATTTAGCGCCTGTTCGATAGCTTTGGCAAAGTCACTCATTACCCTCTAGCGTCTTCTTGGAACTTCATTGCTGCCTCAGCGTCGCGGATTGCTTGGTCCTGCTCGTGCTTCTGTTGCTTGATTGCCATTTCAAGTTCTGCCTTCTGTTGCATGATCTGCATTTGGACTTGTGCCGCTGCGATCTTAGGATCTTCCTGCGGCTGCTCTCCACCTTGCTGCTGCATCATGGCTGCTTCCTCCTCGGTCATTTGCTGCTGGGCTTGCGCTTCGTCGCGCTGGATCTTCTCCATTGCCTTGGCAGTGTTGTTGATCATCTCTTCACCATACTGCAACGACTGCTTGGCTTGTGCAACAAGACCCTCGAGTGCTGGCTCGCCGCTGGCGAACTGTGTATGCTCGGCGATGTGCTGGTAGAACGCCTGTAGAACTGGCATTGCTTGCATTGGGTCTGCCTGACCCGTGTTTAATGCTTCCAGTAACTGGCCAAATGACTCTAAATGGATACCTAAGTGTGTACCATGTAACTCCGAAGACAATACAGGCATCGGTTGTCCCTGATTCAGGGTAGCGGTTTCCATGATAGCGATCTTATTGTCCACTGTTTCACGTGGAACATCCATCTGCGGTGCGTATCTGTCAGCGATATCGGCTCCAACACGGGTAGCTACGATGTCACGGGTCAGGTTAGCACGACCTACTTCGTCAAATGAACCACTAATTGCGTTCAATTCACGTAGGGAAGCTAGTCTGTTAGCCCTTGATCCGTCTCCGATAGCCCTAACAGCTGTGGTTCTGGCTAGATCTAGGTTTTCTAGGAACTCTTTTGGCACCCCACGGTCATAACAACGGTCGCAAAAGTCCTTGGTGCGCTGGTCTTTGGGTGATTTGATCACGCGTTTTACTACTTCACGTAGCAAACGGCCCCAAGATGCGTAGAATAAGTTCAATGCGGCGCCGCTTAACTGGGTGCTGACGTCCATATCGCTGATAACTTGATCCTTATTCCTGTATGGGCTGGACTGAGACGGGCCATATGGGGACTGTGTGTCCGTATTCATGGCCAATTGGTTCTGCATATCCTGCAATGCGGGCTGCACTGCGTTCGATAAGTTAGGAATTGCCTTCTCAATGATGTTAACATTGGGGCTAAGCACTGCATATGAACCGTAAAAGGTCATGTCTAGCTCCTCAAGGGCTCTGCTAGACTCTGGCTGAAGCATAACTGCCGAAGAAATCATGGCTCCGTCGATCATCTGGCAACGTAAACGGTTGCTGGTCTGGACGTGCGAGAAGACTCGCTGCCCTAAACCACGAATCGAGTGGTATGTTCCGTTAGATCCTACGCCATACGTAAACATTACGTATGCTTCTTCTGCTGATTTGTATCGAGATGGTTTCTCGTAAAGGAATTTGGATGGGCTTGACTCGACACAGGAGTAATGACTCAGGGTTCCGTCTGTCTCACGCACCAAAAAGTGCAACACAGATACCGTTGGGTTCTCTACACCGACTAGTAAGTCGTTGTTCTTGATCTCAGCTTGCAGGGATTCGTAATCAGAGTTCAGGTTTCCTGTAGAAAAGGATCCGCGTCCGTTGGTAGTCACGTTCTTGACCATGACTCGCTTCACCTCATCGACGTTCCACCCTACCTTGGCTGCGGCTTCAGGGTTCTTGATGAAGTTTGCTAGTTCATGGATGTGGTAAGAGCGACGGATTACGGATACGTCAATGGCTTCCTCGGAAGAGGGTGTCTGTCTCGGGATTAGGATGTCCTCGAATGAGCCCACCTTAAACTGCCAACCTTCTGGCGAGTCAAAGTATGCGACACCGACACCATGTTTAATGAATGTGGTGCATAGGCGTAAGTAGTTCGAGTGAAACTCAGGCCACGCCTTCAGTAGCTGCGTGAGTTCTGAGCTGACGATGTCTTCCCACTCGTGGCGCTGGGCATCTTCACCGACTGTGCCTTTAACATTAACAAACTTCTCAAGGGACGAGTATAAGTCCACATAAGCTGACAAAGAAATATCAAGTAGACGCTGAGCTTCTCCAAAATTTAAGTTGGTTTTTTGACCCTGACCTGAAGCGTTAAGCTTCGACTGGTCATAGGGAGCCGCTCCATCAAACATCCCGTCGATGCGGGCGCGTTGTAGAGCTGACTGTCGATCAGCATCCTTTAAACGGGTGTATATTGCAAGGGCCGATTTAACGTCCTTGAGTCGGCGTGTCTTGGTGCCGTCTTCTTTTACCCCCATCGTGAGCCCGAGCCCATCAATAACGTCTAGGGACTTGGGTTGCTTCGTAGGTTTGTCTGCCATAAGATGTTGGGGATGTTACTATTTTATAATGAAGTGGTCAAGGTGCATTACCACTTGACCTTGTTGGCCCAGTAGGCGGCGGACATCTTGGCCTTCTTAATGTTCTTAGCGTGCCTTGCTTTGAATGAGGCTTGACGCTTCGTGGGTTTCCTGTCCCCAGTTACACCCTGTTGTCCAAAGCGAATGAGTTTATGCTTACCGCCCTCACTAGCCATCACCACGTGACTCTTCTTAGGGTGCTTAGGTGTGCGCTTAGGTTTATTAACCCCAGCGAGACCTAGTCTTTTGATAGTAGCCTTGACGCGATCGGAAGCCATGCGGTTAACATTACACAAGATCTACCCAGTCGTCAATACCTGTGACTCCGCCGCCCTCCTCGAGGTTCCCCTCAATAAAAGAAACGAGAGCGAGTGTCTCGGACTTGGTTAGCTTGGTGACATGAATCTCGCCTGAGGCTCGCCATGACTTAATGATTTCTACTATGCCATTGTTCCACTGGAATGCTAGGCGATAGTTCTCTGCTTCGTATTGGTCTAGTTGTTTGCTCATAATAGTATTTGTTTAACCCACGTAGCTAATCGAGTAGGCATGTGGTCGTATAGGTAAAGTCCAATGTGGATAATGACCACTAGTTCTCTAGGAATCCTGTATCGTGTAAGCTGCTTGATGAATCGTCTACGGTTGTGTGTCGTGGTGTTGGGATACTTATTAGTAAGTATATCGTGAAAGTCCCCTGCGCGATCAATGCGATACATGATCTCAGGTCCGTAATTACAAAGTATATACTCCCGAAGTAGGGTCGGGATTGACGCGCCATCTGTTTCTTGTTTCATTCGTGCATCTCCGTTAGTTGTTTCATACGTTCTTCCTGCATCTCTTTAATCTGCTTGCGACTGTATGTCCGTGGTCGGAATGATACATCCCTTAGGTTGACTCGCTCGATGGGGCAACGACCGCTTGTCTCATCCAAGTAATACTTGACCTCTCGAAAGTATATACCCTGAGCATCCTCGGTCTGGTGATACACAGTCCCGCCATGGTCCACCAAGTAAAGACACCAAAGGTCAGGTATCTCTATAAACTGAGAGCCGATCTCTCGAGGTCTATTAGGTAACCAGTCATGATCTTCGCCCGCTGTTATCATAGCCTCCCTGCGAAGTGCATGTGGGTTACGACTACGTCTCTTACCATCGTCGAAGGTGATCTGGACACGCAGCTCTTTCCAGTTTCTGCCTTTGCGAGATGATGACGTAGTCTTAATAGGCTTGCGCGAGCCACTCTTTAGTAAGCGATATACCCTACCGTCAGAGGCGATCTCATACTTAGACGCGTTGGGTATGGGGTAAAATTGTAGTGCGGTTTCGCTCATAGGGGCATACTACTAAAAAGTGAGGGGGTGTCAATCCGTTTTGGAGGCTAATTTTACGGGCCGAGCTGTAGCCTATATTCTATATGGCCTAGCGGCTAATAGAGATGACCACAACAACCTCTCTTTTCAGAGAAAGTTTTTTTTGACTTTGTTCCTCTTAGAAGAATAATATAGGAAAAAACTTTCTCTGAAAAGAGGGGTTGTTGTGGTCATCTCTCTTTTTATTTAGCCCTTATTCCATAAGGCCCACAGGCCAATAGAGGGGTTGTCAATCAGTAAAAATATATCGTTAAATAAACGCAAACTACTTGCATTAAGCACTATATGTATTCACTTTGTGCCTACTTAAGCAGCAAATAGGCAATAACGACAGCCGTCGCCAAAAGCAACACAAGAGCCGCCATAACCATCAGGCACCCTGTTTCGTGAGCCTTGTCTATCTCATCCCGCATCATCTAGGTCTTAGATAGTTGTGTTCTAAAATCCACGGTATAATTAGGTTCTCGACGCACCTTACATACGCCTCCTCCTCATTACGCTCCATGTATGCAATACCCGTTATTCGGAATATCATATGTGACACCTCGTGTATAAGCGTGAGCCAGTGCTGCTTCGGGTCATCTATGCACTTCAGAGATAGGAAGATGGTGAGCTGGTCATTGTCACACAGACCCCACTCCTCTATATCTGAATACCGAACCTTGATCCATTTACCCAGAACCTTGATCCGCTTGACCTTGCTGCCCTTCTTAAGCTCTTTCTTCATCCGTCATCGTGATAAAGCAAGGTGTCGATTCGCCGAGCCATGCACCTATCTGATTAAACTCGAAGAACTCTTCTGCCTCCTCATAGTCCATACCCTCCTTCATATGCGCCGCGATGACTTTGTCACGGTCGTAGCACACGATAGGCGGCTGCCCAAATCGCTCTACTACACCTACGATGCACTCGTCATACCCATCCATAATGAGCATGTCCTCTGTAATTTCATCTTCTAATATCATGACTTTTTGTTGTATGGGCTAATTGGTGCCTCGCCTCGGTCTTCGAGTGTTCGTTGCAATAGTGCTAACGCCCGCCATGCAACTTTCGCTGCATGTAGGATACCGTCATCATCGAGCTGGTCATACTGCATCAGGTGTCTTACTAGGCAGTCCGACTCATCGGTAGACTTCTCCCTTGCCCAATGGAGCGGTTCACCTGCGTTGTGTTGGTCGTTTCCTGTCTTACTACACTTAGCTACCAGCCACAGCGCATCTGGGAAGTAGTTAAGCACTCCACTAAATATAGGCGCTTGCTTCCGTTCGTAACCCTTGTTCCAGCCTCCTTCGTCCTGTAGATAAGGCTTCGAGTCGCCTTCACCGACTCCTATACTGGACCATTCTCGCTTTTGTTTATCGCTCATTTTTGTGGTGTATGTGTTCTCTTGACTATCATCTTGTATCTGGTCCATGCCCGTAGATCAAGTATAATCAATACTTTCATTAATTTTTTCATATGAGTGCATATATATACACACGCGCGGGAGAAAAAAGAGCAAGGGGAGGGGTGGGGTGTCTATGATTGTTCACATGAACACTGTTCCATGAACACTGTTCGATCAACCCCTATTCATAGAATACAGCATCAATAAGACATAACTCCCTCATAATCAACAAGTTAATGTGACGTATTACATATATTGTCCGAAGTTGTGGAGGATATCGCCCTTTAATAGGGGGAGCATGATTCAGGGTGGAGGATTGAGCGCATATCCCCGCAATCCCTTGTTTCATATAGGATGTTGATGGTATTCGACTAGCTATCCCCCCCTAGATAATGAGAGAAGGGGGTTTAACACGCTGTTAAACTCATTCTCCATATAAACAAAACAAAACAAAACATATGAAAACTATTAAAGTATCAAAGCAGGTAACAGCATTCATTGATGGTGGCGAACAAATCGCTATCACTGATTATAATCAAAGCGTGGACTTCAACCACTATATAACTGATAGATGGA
>ERZ767285.252-NODE-252-length-22043-cov-10.694073_pt1 | contig 22043 bp, 24 predicted proteins | sample MGYA00374953_ERZ767285 | MGnify/ENA primary metagenome ERZ767285 (study PRJEB28947, sample SAMN06267186) | marine metagenome | isolation source: Columbia River Estuary | place: USA:Columbia River Estuary, USA | collected 2013-07-23 ...
GTCGTGGTCATCATGATCATCGTGGTCGTCATGGTCTTTATGATCGTCGTGGTCATCATGATCATCGTGGTCGTCATGGTCTTTATGATCGTCGTGGTCATCATGATCATCGTGGTCGTCATCACCATGCGCGGAATGATCATGTGCCTCAAAAAGAGCACCCTCACGGAAATCATGTAATATGATACCCTCTTGATCTAAAAGTGTTGTTACAGATGCTTTAGTTGCAAGTGTATCAATTGCACTATCTAACCACGGTGTTAATTCTTCACCCATCCAAAAAACATGATCAGCATCTTGAAGCGCCTTCGCTTCAGATGGCCGTAGCCTGTATCCATGTGGGGATGCTCCAGACTGTACAATTAACTTTGGGGCACCTACGCCATCCATCACTCTCGAAACTAAAGAGTGAATTGGCGCAATATCTGCTGCAACATTGGGCACATCAGCTATGACACTTGTACTCATTAGAGTCATAATTGTTGATATTGTTATAAGCTTTCTGGACATTACTTTCTCCATGTTATATTATTACATTGAGTGTTACTAATATAATATGTTATAACATTGCAATAGGAGATTTCCCCGTGAATAAAAAAACTTCAACTTTGGTTGGTTTCAAACAGCATAATCATGGCGATTGCCTAGAAAATGCAATTAATACAGCCGAAGAGTATTGCATCAAAAATAACTTAAATTTAACGCCAATACGTAAGAAGGTTTTAGAATTATTACTTCACGAACATAGAGCCCTCGGTGCCTATGCAATACTTGCAATGCTGCGCGAACAAGGTTTTAGCAATCAGCCACCAGTGGCATATCGTGCATTAGATTTCCTTGTAGAACATGGCTTTGCCCACAAAATAGAAAAATTAAATGCATTTGTTGCCTGCTCTCTTCCTGGCGCAAATCACTCACCAGCATTTTTGATATGTAAAAAATGCAATATGGTAGCTGAAACACAATCCTCCCCACACAATATTTCATTTAAAGAGACAGCAAACGCCACTGGGTTCCAAATTGAACATACGATTATAGAAGCCCAAGGTATTTGCCAGTCATGTGTGGAAACAAATCAAGTATGAATTTAATTAGAATAGAAAATCTTTGCGTAAATTATGGCGCAAAGGCAGTACTGCATGGCGTTGACCTTAATGTTAACGCAGGCGAAATCGTTACGGTTGTCGGCCCTAATGGATCAGGGAAAACAAGTCTCCTTCGAGCAATAATTGGCGCAACCTCGCCGCAAAAAGGAAAGATAACATTAAAAGATAATCTAAAAATAGGATATGTACCCCAGAGATTAAATTTTGACTCTAGTCTACCAATGACTGTGGAGCGCTTTATGCACCTCTCAAACAATATTAATAAAAAAGAATGCTTTAGCGCTCTAGAAAAAGCTGGAGCGCCAGATATTTTTAAGAGTCAAATATCTCAAATCTCAGGCGGACAATTTCAGCGTGTACTCCTTGCACGCGCAATATTAAATAAACCAGACATCTTATTGCTTGATGAAGCCACACAAGGACTTGATCAGCCAGGCTCTGCATTATTTTATAAACACATAGAAGATGTCAGGCGAGAAACAAACTGCGCCATTTTAATGATTAGTCACGATCTTCATGTTGTAATGAGTACTTCTGACCGCGTAATTTGCCTAAACGGACATGTATGCTGTTCCGGCACTCCCGCTAGTGTTGCCTCTGATCCAGAGTACAAGGCAATGTTTGGTGCAGGTACTGCAGGAACTTTGGCACTATACCAGCACCACCATGATCATGACCACGATCACTCAAACAAAGAGGTAGAGCCAAATGCTTGATGATTTCATGACAAGAGCAGTGCTGGCTGGAATTGGTGTGGCGTTAGCAGCGGCACCTCTTGGTTGTTTTGTAGTCTGGAGAAGAATGGCATATTTTGGTGAAGCTATTGCCCATGCCGCTATTCTGGGAGTTGCAATATCACTCATGTTGCAAATTTCAGTTTTTGCTGGTGCATTAATGGTTGCACTCTTAATGGCATGGATTGTCACTCTTCTATCTGGAAAAAATTATGCCATGGATACACTTCTTGGTGTTTTAGCCCACTCATCACTAGCATTTGGGCTTGTGTTTGTTTCCTTTCTATCAGGAATTAGAATTGATCTAATGGCCTATTTATTTGGTGATATTCTAGCAGTATCGCAATATGATCTCGCTGTAATTTGGCTTGGCGTGATCCTAGTTCTCTTACTTATGTATTGGAGATGGTCTGCGCTTTTAATAAGCACATTAAATGAGGAAATGGCATACGCCTCTGGATTAAACCCCAAACGCGATAAGATTATATTAACACTCTCTTTAGCCATAACAGTAGCAGTCGCAATAAAAGTTGTGGGTGTTTTATTGATAATTGCAATGTTAATTATACCAGCCGCTAGTGCTAGAATTTTCGCACGGACTCCAGAATCAATGGCTATAATTGCAGCAATTATAGGATGCCTATCTGCATTTGGCGGACTTGAGGCGGCATATATTTTTGATACACCTGCGGGCCCTACCATAGTTTGTATAGCCGCAATTTCATTTGTCACATTTAACATATTAGGCTTTATTTATAAAAGTATAAGACAGTGAGACAAGCACACTAATTTTAATAACTTTAATTAATTTGCAATAATACTTATCGAGATAGGTATATGTTGACCTACATGATATCTATTATATGTATACGATGATCCCATTACATCGCCCCATTCATAATCAATTTTATAATTTTTTATTGTTTTTATTGTTTCAGGGATTTGAATTATTTCACAGTTTCTTATTGGCTCGTAACCTATAATAGAAGTTGTTGTGTTATTTTTTTCTGCTGCAATAATACCTCCCAATACTGCCCCTACCGCAGCACCCTTGTCTTTTCCTGTGGCACCTTTTCCTAACAAACTTCCCAATAACATACCTGCAAAAACATCCCCACCAGTAGTACCCCTATTCAAAGTTTTTCCATAAATTGGGGTGTCTACCGTATAGCAAGACTTTTCTTTTTTGTAGGCTTTAGAATAAGTATAATTAGGTGTTATTTTTGTTATTTTAGCATAAGTTTCTGCATTAGCAGTAACTGGAAAATATGCTGTTAAACAAATAACTAATACTTTTTTTATCATAATCTTTCTCCATCGTTTTTGAATCTTTATATTTTATAAATTCAAAACCTTAAGTTATTCAAAAACATTGCTTTGTTATTGAATAACATTTGGGTTATTGTGATTAATGAGATAAATTTAATTGGATAAATTATGCTTTTTAAACTAATAAAGTTTTCATTAGTATTGTGCTTTACAACTCTTTTTTCTGCTGCTTATGCAAATGAATGTTTTGTGTTATACAAAGCAAAAAAAGATAATCCACTAAAACTACATCTAGGATTAATACAAATAAATGGTCAATGTGCCAGCCATGATATTGAAGGAATAACTATTCAGCGATTAAATTCATCAGGTTGGAAATTACTTAAAATTGTTAAGTTTACCGGCAAAATTGAAGTAGAGAAAATGGAGAAAGATTTAGGTGATTACTTTCTTAAATATTAAACGTGATAAGTTCTTTTTAACTGTAATTATTATTGGTCTGATTTTAACATTTATTGCATTTGGATTGTTATATTTTACAGTTCCTGATCCACAAATTTTTAATAAAAAAATTGAAGGCATATTTATTGAAAATGATTTTACCAAACAAACAGAAATAAAACTTTTAGAAGTCTTAGCTCAATCGGGCAGCTTATTTGAAAATTCTGTTGCACTTTATTCGAAGATTATTTTCACATTATTTTTTGTTGTACTGACTGTGATGATGATTTGTGTCGCTTTAATTTTTTCTAATATAGAATTACGTAAACAATTTGATTTATTGCAGGATAGTTCATTCAATGCACAATCTATTGAATTATTACGTTCAGAAAATTCTGTTCAAATTAATGGTGATTGGTTTCAATTAACCACAAGTAATATCGAAACACTGAGTGTGCTATTAGAATGCGGGCTTGATGATGAGTATATTACAGGGACAGCACTTGAGAGTATACTTAGTGGTAAAAATGAGATTGATTGTGATGACAATGCGGGTGCTATGCGAATAAAACGCCTTCGAGATAATCTAGGTGGGCAAATTATAGCTTCAAAGTTTATCAGGCATGTTCCATCTAAAGGATATCAGATTACTAGCTCTAAAAATAATATAAAATTAGGATAGTTATATTTTTATACAAATAGTAAAGACGCTCTCACAAATATTATAACAAAAGTGAGAATGGATCGCATTGGTAACAAAACAACCAGTACGTTAAAGTTGCAGTTTGAGCAAAGGCATTAATAAAAGGAAATCAGAATTTTAAAATTTTTAATTATTTTCACAGATAAGAGTTGACCTCAAAAAGCGTTCATCATTACACCGTTCTTTTACAACATCTGTATATTTTAAATCAGCCGAAAAGTATAAAGCAGCAATAATAAACATTACCAAAAGAGAAGTCAGTTGAAGTAACTTAATTTTATTATTTTTAATCATAACTCATCAGGACCATTTACTAGGTCAATTTCATCAATAGTATCTTGATTTAATCTTAATAGAGATCTGCTTTTCTTTACCTTGCTTTGTAAGCGAAAGATAATTCCTTCAGCTTCAAGGTCCTTTACAAAGCTTAAAAATGCTGGCCTTTTACACCTATTATAATGTATCATTTCGAATGTTTCTTCGATTCCATACTCATCATTATTTCTTGTAAAATCATAAAGTAATATCAATAACTCAAACCCGTATGGTTTAGAGCAAAATCTATTTACACTATCTACATCTAATAACTTTAAATAGTTCTTAGTTAGCATGGTTCACTTCCAAGTTTATAAGCCTACATCTTATATTTTACGTTATCATATAACACTATTATAAGTCATAAAATTAATATATCAATATGATACCTAACATTTAGATCTTATCTATTTTATTTTCAACATAACGCTCAATCATATAGGATCACGAGTTTGAAAATTCCCATATTTATAAGGTTTATATTTAAAAATATACATATTCCATTATTTTTTATGACACTTGCTCTTCCAGCATGTTTAAAGACAAATTTATTGGAAAATAGGGCAATTCCATCCGGGAAGCATACGGTTGTTATAATGCCAGGACAGACATGTGCAAAAACAGAAAATGGTAGAAATTTATTTGGTGAAGACATTTTACACCCTTCTCATAAAGAGTGTTATTATCAATAATTTAAACAATTATATGTGATTTGAGATTAGTAAAAAAAGTATAAAAAATCTAGCCGGCATTAACATTAACATTTATTAAAATAGTATCAAATTAATATACTAATTTAATGTCTTAAATTTCAAATGCATATTTTGGTAATGATCTATTAGCAAGTTTATAGAGGATCATTAGGTTGAAAATTTCAAAATTAAAAAATTATAAACATAAAACAGTAAAGTATTCTTTAATGTTCTTAGTTACTCTTGGTCTCCCAGCATGCTTCCAAACAAATTTACTGAACAATAAGTCAGCTCTATCTGGTAAGCTTACTGTTGTTATAATGCCTGAACAAACATGTGCAGACGAGTCAAATGGTCGAAAGTTATTTGACGAAAAGATATTACAGACCTCACATAAAGAATGTTATTATAAATAATTAAAGAATTATAGACTTTCTATAACTATTTATAACTTAGCCATCACAGCCCTAATAACATCCAAACTATATCCCTTTTCGTATCTAACACCTAGGGTTGATACTGATCTCCATCCACATATCTAAATTCATAGGACATTCCATTCCCCTGAGAAGATCTAGTTCGTTATTTATTTCGACAGGATTTCAATAAGTTGTGCAGAAGTTATGGCGACCCCAGCAGGACTCGAACCTGCAACCCCCTGCTTAGAAGGCAGGTGCTCTATCCAGTTGAGCTATGGAGTCGTTGAACACCTCTTAAATCGAGAGAACAAATAGGGCAAGCTCAATGTGTCCATGTTTCTTTTCTATTAGTGGCAAAGTTATCACCATAACCACCATTTCGAATGACATGTTTACGTTCTTTTGGTTCTTGCAGAGTATATGTAATTCCTTTTTGATCAGCGTAAGCAATTGCCTCATCTTTTGATTCAAAAGATAATTTTACCTGACTATCCATGTCACCAGAACTCGTCCAACCCATCAAGGGATCAATATTTCTCACTTCACTTTGTGAAAACTCTAGTACCCATTTCTTTGTTTTACCTTGGCCTGACTGCATAGCATTACGAGTTGGCTGATATATACGTGCTGACATTTGGAACTCCACTTCTATTAAGCTTCTTATTGCTATTATTAAAGAAAAACTCAAGTCCTTATGAAGCGGCAATTCGTATCATAATCACTTAGAGTACTTGTCCCCTAGTGTGAGCATATGCAAAATTAGAGCAAATAACGAATCGTAAGTATGTCTGAACCATCTCTCTTAAATAAAGCACCTGAAGTTGCCTCACGTAAAAAACTTGAAGGTGGCCAGAAATTTGTTTTAAAAAGCCCTTTTGAACCTGCTGGAGATCAGCCTGTTGCAATTAACGAACTCGTACAGGGTTTGGCTGATGGTGAGCAAAATCAAGTTTTACTGGGTGCCACTGGAACTGGCAAAACCTTTACGATGGCAAAAATTATTGAACAGACCCAGCGCCCTGCGATAATACTAGCACCAAATAAAACCCTAGCCGCGCAATTGTTTGGCGAATTTAAGAATTTTTTTCCAGATAATTCAGTTCAATATTTTGTAAGCTTTTACGACTATTACCAACCAGAAGCTTATGTAGCACGATCTGATACCTACATTGAAAAAGAAAGTCAGATAAACGAACAGATAGATCGCATGCGCCACGCAGCAACTCGCTCACTTTTGGAGCGTGATGACGTTATAATTGTAGCATCTGTATCATGCATTTACGGCATTGGATCCGTGGAAACTTACGGCGCAATGACCCAAGATTTAATTTCAGGCAATGAATATAGTCAACGTCAAGTGATGGCTGATTTGGTTGCACAACAATATAAAAGAAATGATACTGGATTTTCGCGAGGCTCGTTCAGAGTAAGAGGCGATACTCTAGAAATTTGGCCAGCTCACCTTGATGACCGAGGTTGGAGGTTGTCCTTTTTTGGAGATGAATTGGAAGCCATTCAAGAGTTTGATACACTTACAGGTGAAAAATCAGCTCTGTTAGAGTCAGTACGCGTATATGCTAATTCACACTACGTCACACCTCGACCAACAATGCAGCAAGCCATGAAGGGCATAAAAGCAGAACTTGTTACACGACTAAAACAACTCAATGACGAAGGTAAACTATTAGAAGCACAACGCTTGGAGCAAAGGACTAATTTTGATTTAGAAATGCTCGAAGCAACAGGTGTATGCAATGGCATTGAAAACTACTCGCGATACTTAACAGGACGCGCTCCAGGCGAGCCACCTCCGACACTCTTTGAGTATATCCCAGATAACGCAATAGTTTTTGCAGACGAAAGTCACGTTGCAGTTCCACAGATTGGTGGAATGTATCGGGGAGACTACCGTCGCAAAATTACACTTTCTGAACACGGCTTTCGATTGCCATCATGTACAGATAATCGACCATTAAAATTTGAAGAGTGGGATGCAATGAGACCGCAATCAGTCTTCGTTTCCGCAACACCCCAAAAATGGGAACTAGAACAATCAGGAGGTATCTTTGCAGAGCAAATAATTAGACCAACTGGATTGCTAGATCCACCTATCGAAATTAGGCCAGTAGATACTCAAGTTGATGATTTACTTTCAGAAATAAGAATAGTGATTGAGCAAGGTAATAGAGTTCTGGTTACGACATTAACAAAACGAATGTCTGAAGACTTAACAGAATATCTACATGAGCAAGGTATTAGAGTTCGCTACATGCACTCAGACATTGATACCCTTGAGCGTATTGAGATTTTACGTGATTTAAGGCTTGGGGCTTTTGACGTTCTAATTGGAATTAACTTATTAAGAGAAGGATTAGATATTCCTGAATGTTCACTTGTTGCCATACTTGATGCGGACAAAGAAGGATTTCTAAGATCTGAAACATCCTTAGTACAAACTATTGGACGGGCTGCAAGAAACTCTGAAGGCAGAGTGATAATGTATGGAGATAAAGTAACGGGCTCCATGGAGCGCGCTATTAGCGAAACAAATAGACGTCGCGAGCGACAAATTAAATATAACATAAAGAATAATATTACACCCGAAACTATCAAAAAGAATGTTGAAGATATTATGGGTGGTACATTTGAAGGCGATACAGATGAAAGTCGTATAACTGCCAAAATTGATAAAAAACCACTCGTTGGCGCAAACTTACAAGCCCATTTAGACAGCTTGAGAAAAGACATGATCAAGGCTGCTGAGAACCTAGAATTTGAAGATGCAGCGCGCATTCGCGACGAAGTAAAGAGGCTTGAAGCGGTGGAGCTGGCAATAGCTGATGATCCACTTGCAAGACAATCAGCAGTTGAACAAGCCGTAGAGAAAGCCGTCAAAGGTGGTGGACGCAGCACTGCAGGTAGAGGTGGAACAAGAACATGGCGTGGGAAAAGTAGCCCAAAATTTTAAATATCTATATTGCCATGATTTCTGTTCTAAGAAATTCAACACCAGCAATTTTCCAGCTGCCTTTGAGCAATATTAAGCGATAGCGTAGTAAGTGTAAGTCACCAGACAAATCTTCAATTAATACATTCTGAAATGCTACAGAGTTTTTACTTTTTGTTTCTTTGAAAGTGAGATTTTTTTGGCGAAACACCATTGGGTATCCTTGGCGAACCATTGAACCAAAACGGATATAATTACCAAAAATACTTTTTATAGACGGAGACGCAAACTCGAATGCAGCCTCCATATCATCGTTACTGAAGGCTTCAATCTGGCTTCTAATGACTTTCTGGTACTCAGTTTCATTTGATGAGACTGAAGCGGTGGATAGCATTATAATAAGAAAGGCTGTGAGTATTTTTTTCATACATTAGAGTTAGTTTTTTTATAAAATACGTCAAATTCATGCATAAAAAATATTTACATATATGAAAGACTTGTAAATTTAGTAAAATTTAGTAGTTGTATATATAGAGTTTATACAAAAGGAATTGCTGTGTTATTTAATTTAATTGTTGGGGCAATTGCGGGCTTTGCCACTCGTTATTTTGAAAATTTTCCAAATACAATTTTAGTTGGTAAATATAAGATGTCAAAACCTGAGCAGCATGTTTTAGCATTTGCTATCTTATTACTTGGTGCATCAATTCTTATAAGCTTAGGAGGCAGAGATGGTTTGCCATTTGCTCTTATTTTTGGAGCTAGCATAGGTTATTTCCACAAATACTTATGGGATATCTGCAGAGACCAATATAAAACTTTCAGAACAGATGCAGACGATGATGTTTCTAATGAAGACGCATAATTAAGTATTAATTATTTTTTTCTTTTATATAAAACCCTTCACCAAGCCTCTCCAAATTATAAAGTAATTTTGGCGCAATAAATCGTGGGCCAAATTTTTCAGTTAAATTTTCACAAATATTTATAGCGCGTTCAGTTCCTATCATATCAACCCAACCAAATGGACCTCCAGACCAAGGCTGAAAACCCCACCCTAAGACAGCACCAACGTCTCCTTCGCGTATATCTTCAAGAACGCCTTCTTCAAGAGCTCTCAAGGCTTCCAAAGTTTGTGTCATTGCAAGCCTGCATTTCACTTCAGTAATATCTGGTTGATTACTTGATACTGGCCATTGAGCGCTTAGTCCTTTCCAAAAACCCAACCTTTTTCCGTTTTCATCATAAACATAAAAACCTTTTAAATTTTTGCGTCCCATGCGTCCTTCACTACACATCTTTTCAACAATAGTGTCAGCTGCACTGATGGGATATGAATCTCCCATTGCGGCGCGGGTTGCTTTCATAATTTTAAAACATAACTCAATTGATATTTCATCTGCCAATTGCAATGGACCAACTGGCATGCCCATTAATTTTGCAGCATCGTCGATTAAGCCTGGCTCAAAACCCTCATCAAGCATTCGAATGCCCTCATTGATGTAAGGTAAAATGCAGCGATTGGCATAAAAATATCGCTCGTCGTTTACTACTATTGGAGTTTTCTTAATTTGCTTCACAAAATCTAAAGCAACCGCAACAGCTTTATTACCAGTATTCTTACCCTTAATAATTTCAACTAAATTCATCAAATGGACTGGGCTAAAAAAATGAATTCCAATATATTGACTTTGATTACGGCTAGCTTTAGCCAATTCTGAAATAGGTAATGTTGAGGTGTTTGTAGCAAAAATCACATCCTTAGAAATCTCAGCTTCTGCAGATTGAGTAACCAACGATTTAATTTTTGGATCTTCAAACACTGCCTCAATTATTAAGTCACACTCATTGAGATCTTCATATTTTACGGTTGGTAAAATGCGCTCAAAAATATTTTTTGCGTCCTCTGCTGAAAATTTATTCCGCTTTAAACCTTGATCCAACATACGCTTAACCGAGAGCAGTCCTCTATCAACACCTTCTTGATTTTGATCTAAGAGTACTACATCAACACCAACTTTTGCTGATACAAAAGCTATTCCAGCACCCATCATACCTGCTCCTAAAATACCTACTTTTTTAATGGGCTCATACTCAACACCAGGGGGCCTTGAAGCTCCTTTATCAAGGGCTGGTTTATGAACATGAAGCGTTTTTATCATAGAATTTTGAGTTGAATGTGTAAGAATATTTACAAGCCAATTTAACTCAGACCAAAGCGCTTCATCAAAATTAATATTTTTATTTTTATATAAATCTTCAAACATTGCCCCAAAGCTTGGATGTATACCCTTTAAACTAGATTTTTTATTGGCTTGTTTTATCTCATCTTCCAAACTTGAAAACTTTTTAAGTATTTTTTCTTCACTAGAATATCTTTCCATGTCCCATGGTTTAATAATATTTTTTTTCAGATTGGATTTTATCCATTGCATTGCAAATGGTATTAGCTCGTCTGATGATTTCATCTCATCAACCAAGCCATGTTTTATTGCATTTTCAAAATTTATGTACTCACCATTTTGTAACAAAGATACGCATAGTTCTTTGTTTATTTTACGGATAAGTCTAGAAATAGATCCCGCCACAGGTGGCATACCAATTAAAATATCAGGAAAACCAATCTTTCCTATTGGATTATCACTTACAAATATTTTGTGACAAGAAAGTGCAATCCCAAAACCTACTCCCAATGCATCGCCATCCAAAGTACAAACAATTGGTTTACCACCAGTATCTTTATTATTTATTCCTGCAAGTTCAATTTTGCGTGTTAAATTAGTAAATACCTTCAGTCCCTTGAATAAATTTTCCTGGTAATTCTCTGAAATTATTCCAGGTATTTTGCTAATACAGCCTAGATCTAAACCCCCTGAAAAATTGCTCTTTCCAGAGGTTATTATAACTCCAATGACATCATTATCAGACAAAGCTTTGTCAATTTTAATCTCTAAATCTGACAAAGATTGAAGATCCATTATATTCATATTTCTTGTTGGGGTATTCCAAGAAATAACAGCAACCCCATCATTAGTTTCATATTGAAAATCAGGCATATTATCAGTTCCCAAAATCAGCTCATAGGCTGATTATATTAATTAGAAATTTCTTCATCACTTGTATCCCATAGCAATAGCATTGTATTCCTTTAATGAGTAATTAATCTTCGTAATTTTAGAGTAACAATTAAAATGCAATCCAGTCCAAAATTACGCCAATGTGCACCAACTTGGTGTAAAATTGGACTTTTATCTTTTGGTGGTCCTGCAGCTCAAATAGCACTGATGCACCGAGAAATCGTAGAAAACAAAAAATGGTTAACTGAAGAACAATTTTTAAATGCACTTAATTTCTGCATGCTTCTTCCTGGTCCAGAAGCAATGCAATTAGCTACTTATTCTGGATGGCGTATTAATGGCATATATGGTGGTTTAATTGCTGGTTTATTTTTTATTTTACCAGGGGCAATTTTAATAGCTTTTTTGGCAACCATTTACGCCTTCTATGGTGATATACCGCTTATAAGCACTTTATTCACGGGTGTTAAAGCGACTGTTGTGGTTATCGTTCTACAAGCGCTACTTAAAATAACCCCAAAAGCCCTGAAAACACATATTCATACACTAATTGCAGTCTTCGCTTTTATAGGAATATTTTTCTTGAACATCCCATACCCAATTATTATTTTCATTTCTGCTGCATTGGGATATTTAATATTGCCCAATAAACAAACTGCTTCAAAAATATCGCACACGCATACTCTTACCAAAACGTTAAAAACAATACTTATCTGGTTATTAATATGGTGGGCGCCTATTCTATTCGTGTATCTATTTTCTGAACATGAAATACTTACTAAAATAACAATCTTTTTCTCAAAGTTAGCAGTTGTGACATTTGGTGGTGCATATGCAGTATTAAGTTATATGGCTCAAGATGTTGTAACAACAAAGGAATGGTTAACAGCAGGACAAATGATGGATGGATTAGGCCTTGCGGAAACAACCCCTGGACCCCTGATTTTAGTTACAGAATTTGTTGGGTTTCTTGCAGGCTTTAAGGAAGCTGGAATTTTGTTAGCACTGCAAGCTGCAGCCTTAACCCTGTGGGTCACCTTTGTCCCTTGCTTTCTGTGGATATTTGCAGGTGCACCCTATATCGACTGGATAGGTTCTCAACCACGTCTACATGGAGCATTATCAGCCATAACAGCAGCAGTTGTGGGGGTAATACTAAATCTATCTGTTTGGTTTACATCCCATGTATTTTTTGAAAAAATTTATGAAACTAAACTTGGTCCACTAAGCCTACTCTGGCCAGATTTTAATAATCTAAATGTTACTGCAATTTTTTTAACTATTGTAAGTATTTTATTAATCATAAAACTAAAATGGAATGTAGCATTGGTGTTAACAATTAATGCAATTTTAGCTCTACTATACAGTTTGATTTTTTAAGTGTTACCTGACCAATTAACAATTATTATTTGGCCAGGTAAATTACGATCTTAATTAATAAGCTCACCATTCAAACCCTGATTAATAAGCTCTATTGTTTCATCAACTCCGTAAAGTGATATAAATCCACCAAATCTTGGTCCTTGAGACGCCCCCAGTAAAACTTCATAGATAGCTTGGAACCAATCACGAAGATTCTCAAAATTGTGATTTTTACCAACAGCAAAGACCAACGACTGCAAATCATCGCCATCTGAAAGTGAGTAATTTGTCAAATCCACCGGGTCTTTTCCCATATCTAAATTCTTTTTATCAATCATACTTTTTGCAGTTTCAATGGACACAAGTCCTGCAGCTAGATCGCTTAGAGCAGCACGCTCCTGATCTGAAGGTGATCTAAATACTTTAGATGGCTTCACAAAATCATGATAATATCGCACAGCAAAACCAGCAGCATTATCCATAACAGGGTTTGTTTCTGGTGAAGCATCAGGCGCATATTTATTAATAAAGCCCCACATAGCATCTTTAGTCTCTGCACTTGAAACAGAAGCTAAATTTAAAAGCATCGCAAATGGAATCACCATATCTGAAACTGGTACATTACCTTTGTGAATATGATAAACTGGATTATTAAGCTGTGCTTTAACATCTTGAGTATGGAAAGCGCGTAGTTGTTGGTGATATTCATCAACTGCTTTTGGTATTACATCAAAGTGCATACGCTTTGCCGTCCCAGGCTTTTGATACATGAAATATGATAAACTTTCAGAGCTTGCATACGTGAGCCATTGATCTATCGACACACCATTACCTTTTGATTTAGAAATTTTTTCTCCATTCTCATCTAAAAATAGCTCATAGAAAAAATGTGAGGGTGCTGGTGCACCCAATATACGGCATATTTTATCATATATATGGGTATTTGTTGAGTGATCTTTACCATACATTTCAAAATCAACATTTAAAGCTGACCACCGCGCACCAAAATCTGGCTTCCATTGTAATTTAACATTTCCACCAGTCACGCTCAGAGTTGTTTCAGTTCCATCTTCATCATCAAATGTGATAGTGCCATCTACTTTATTTACAGACTTCATAGGCACATACAGTACCCGACCTGTTTTTGGTGAAATTGGTAAAAATATTGAATAACTTTTTTGACGCTCTTCACGCAAGGAAGCCAACATAACTTCCATAATTTCATCATATTTTTCAACAGCACGTAATAATACTTTATCAAAAGCCCCAGATCGATAATATTCAGTAGACGAATAAAAATCATATTCAAAACCAAACGTATCTAAGAACCGGCATAACATTGCATTATTATGAGCCCCAAAACTATCATGAGTACCAAATGGATCTGGAACATCTGTTAAAGGTTTTTGTAAAAAATCTTGCATCATTTCTTGATTAGGAACATTTCCTGGTACCTTGCGCATTCCATCAAGGTCATCGGAAAATGAAACTAATTTTGTTGGCATACCACTTATAACTTCAAAAGCATTTTGGATCATTGCTGTTCTAGCCACTTCACCAAAGGTACCAATATGAGGCAGCCCAGAAGGGCCATATCCAGTTTCAAAAAGAACATATCCTTTTTCTGGGAGCTTACCTTTTAAACGTTTTAATACTTTTCGCGCTTCATCAAACGGCCAAGCTTTAGATTTTAGGGCTTCTTCATGCAAATTAGACATATTTTTTCCAATAAAAATGGTTATTCCATTACTCCCTATTGCCCCCAAGCCAGTTGGTCAATATTCTGTTAACAACAAAAAGTAAGATTCCAAATGATACAAGATGAAACAACCCCATGGTCACCTCAAGATGCTCTAATAGCAATGATGGTAGCAATATCCGTTTCTGACCAAAATATTAAGACATTAGAACTTCTTTCAATCGAAAGAACCGTCAATCATTTGCCAATTTTCGCGCACTATGATCTGGATAATTTAAAAATTGTAAGTAACACAGTTTTTGACCTACTCTCAGAGGAAGAAGGTTTAGACGCACTTTTTGGGTTGGTCACTGCAGCTTTACCTGAAAGACTATATGAAACAGCATATGCACTGTGCTGTGATTTAGCAGCTACAGATGGGCGTTTAAGAGAAGAAGAATTACGCTTTCTACAAGAAACCCGATATGTGCTAAATATTTCTCGCCTTAATACCGCAGCCATTGAGCGCGGCGCAAGAGCTAGGCACATGGTTCTTTAATCACTTTGACCATTTACCTTTTTCTCTGATTTTTGAAGAAGATGAATCATCCATAGGTCCTGTTAGAAGGCTCCAAGATGGGGCGTCTTTAAAAGGTAGAGCTGTAGATGACTGTGAAGAAAGTCGGCTTTCTCTAAACATTCTAGCTGCAGGCGAACAATTAGCCGCAAGCTGTTGATTTGGTCTAGCCATCACCCCTACTGGAAGCATATGCATTATATCTTGCCATCTATCCCAGTTGTGAAATGTTGCTAAGTTGTCCGCCCCCATCAACCAAACAAATCTCACACCTTTGTATTTTGATTTTAGTAAAGTTAAAGTTTGAGCGGTATAACGTGTATTAAAAGTTCTCTCTAAATCTGTAACAATAATATTGGGATGATTAACCAGCTCCTTACATGCAGATAATCGTCTGTCTAAATCAACAGGTGCGTCCTTTTTTAATGGGTTTCCTGGACTAACCAACCACCAAACGCGATCAAGACTGAATTCTTTCATTGCCCATTTACTGATATGCAGATGTCCAGAGTGAGGTGGATCAAAAGATCCTCCAAGAAGACCTATTCGCAATCCATGTGTTGCTAAAGGCAATCCATTTTTCATTTTTCCAACCTTTTTTGAGCTTGGTGTTCATCTTCAATTAAGCCAATCTTCCAATATCCACTTATATAGATATCATCATTTGGTATTTGCGTTTCATCTTTAAAAAATTTGCGTAAAGATTTTATAACTCCGCTTTCACCAGCAATGCATGTTTGTATGATACCTTCGGGAAATTTTTTTGCTCTTATCATTGCCTCTTGTGCACGTGATTGCTTGTGAGGATCGGAATGTATTAACCAATTCATATTAATACCCATTGGAGCGTCTATGTTTTGAATATCATCTTCAGATTGAACTTCTATTATTGCCATTCCCATAGCATTTCTGGGAAGCTTTTCTAATGTTGCAGCCACAACTGGAATTGCAGACATGTCTGCAGCCAATAGGTACCAATCAGCATAATAATCTTTTATTTTTACGTCACTTGGGCCTCTAAAACCTAAAAAATCCCCTGGCTTTGCATTCATAGCAAAATTTGATGCTGGACCACCATCGCTATGAATAACAAAATCAATATCTAATTCCAAAACATCTTTTCGAAAATTTCTTACTGTATAAGTCCTTACAGTCGGCCTTGGTCCATTTAAAATTTGCTCTATTAAATCTTCAGGATTTTGCTTTTTATTTGGAATGAAGATCTTACAATTTGCCCCCTCACACCCTAATGGTCTGCTTTCCAATTCCGGAGCAGTAAAAACTACTCGAACCATATGTGGTGATAAAGAGAATACATCTTTAACAGTTAAAATACATGGCACTGGTTTAGGCTTCTTAAGCATTTTATTACCTTAGATATTCTTAATATAAAATCACACGAACTATGGATTAGTATCTCAATATATTAAGCAAGCCAACATACATATAAAATTAACATCATTATCTTAATTTTACACTCATCGATTGCACCCTTGGACTAGCTCAGATAAAACGCAACAAATTATTAATTTCTTGGAGTCAAAAAATGGCCGCATACCAATACGTATATCATATGGACGGAGTGTCTAAAACATATCCTGGTGGAAAAAAATGCTTTGAAAATGTGCGTCTTTCATTCCTCCCAGGTGTGAAAATTGGAGTAGTAGGTGTAAACGGCACTGGTAAATCAACTTTAATGCGGATCATGGCAGGTATTGATAAAGATTTTACTGGTGAAGCCTGGCACGCTGAAGGTGCAACTGTTGGTTACTTAGAGCAGGAACCTATTTTAGACCCAACTTTATCAGTTCGCGATAACGTGATGCTAGCCGTCTCTGAAAAAAAAGCAATCTTGGATAAATACAATGAATTAGCAATGAATTATTCTGAGGAAACAGCAGATGAAATGGCATCACTGCAAGATCAAATTGATGCTGATGATCTTTGGAATTTGGATGCCTCAATTGATATTGCAATGGAAGCTTTACGCTGCCCAGCAGACGATGCAGATGTTACAACATTGTCAGGTGGTGAATCTCGCCGAGTAGCACTTTGTAAACTCCTTTTGCAAAAACCAGATATGTTATTACTTGACGAACCAACAAACCATTTGGATGCCGAAACTATCGCATGGCTGCAAAACCATCTTAAAGATTACAAAGGCACAATCTTAATTGTTACTCACGATAGATACTTTTTGGATGATATTACAACTTGGATTCTTGAATTGGATCGTGGGCGAGGAATACCTTATGAAGGTAATTATTCTGCTTGGGTTGAACAAAAAGCCAAACGCCTAGCTCACGAAGCAAAAGATGATAAAACACGGCAAAAAACACTCGAACGCGAATTGAAGTGGATGCGCCAAGGTGCAAAAGCACGGCAAGCTAAATCAAAAGCACGTATATCTGCTTATAACGAAATGGCAGATCAATCAGAGCGCGAAAAAGTTGGCACAGCTCAAATTGTTATTCCAAACGGCCCAAGACTAGGTTCCAAAGTAATTGAAGTAAATAATATTTCAAAAGCATTTGGTGATAACTTATTGATAGATGATTTATCCTTTAGCTTACCACCAGGTGGAATTGTTGGAGTAATTGGGCCAAATGGTGCAGGTAAATCTACTTTATTTCGCATGCTAACAGGTCAAGAAACCCCTGACAGTGGGGCTGTAGAGTTTGGCGATACAGTTCAACTATCATACGTAGATCAGTCACGCGCCGATCTGGATGGTAAAAAAACTGTCTGGGAAGAAATATCAGGTGGCCAAGAGATTATTGAATTAGGCGATGCTGAAATGAATAGCCGTGCATATTGTGGTGCATTTAATTTTAAAGGTGGCGATCAACAGAAACCGCTAAACCTTTTGTCTGGCGGTGAACGTAATAGAGTTCATATGGCTAAACTATTACGTGAAGGTGGTAACGTTCTACTCCTTGACGAACCAACAAATGATTTAGATGTTGAGACATTGCGTGCATTAGAAGACGCAATCGAAGATTTTGCTGGCTGTGCCGTTATTATTTCTCACGATAGATTTTTCTTAGATCGCTTATGTACTCATATGTTGGCTTTTGAAGGTGATAGCCACGTGGAGTGGTTTGAAGGAAACTTTGAAGAATATGAAGAAGATAAAAAGCGCCGATTGGGCCCTGATGCATTAGAGCCAACACGTGTTAAATATAAAAAGTTTACACGTTAATTTACCAACACTTAAAGCCCCTAATGTTACAAATTAGGGGCTTTTATTTTTCAAAATTCTATTCTTTATTATCTAAGAGACTCTTATATGCTTCAATTATTCCATTAACTTCTTTTTCAATCGAATAATTGTTTAATATATACTGCTGCGCGTTTTTTGAAAAATCATCTAGTTTATCATTTTTTGATAACCAGTCTATAATGGCATCAGATGCACCATCTACATCCCCTAAATTAACAACTGAGCCATATTTTCCATGTGAAGAAAATTCTTCAAAATAACCCGTCTTTGTTCCAACGAATGGCGTTCCAGACGCTAAAGATTCCAATGGTGTCATGCCATACCCTTCATATCGGGGAAGTGTGATTAATAATGATATAGCTGACATAACTTTTGGCATAGACTCAGCTTTAATTTCACCTGTAAATATTATTCGATCAGATAAATTTGCATTTGAAATTTTATTAGCTAGTTTTTCTTTAAATCTTTTATGCTTATTTTCAACTTTACCAATTATCAATGCAACCATATTTGGTTTTTTAGGCAGTATTTTTAACATTGATTGAACGAAGAGATCTGTACCTTTTTCTGGGCGAATTCTGCCAACACAAGCCACACCAAAACTACCACCATATTCAAGATTTTTCCAAGCTTGAGCTCGATCTAAAACAGGAAAAAAATTATCTGTTGATACACCATGAGGCACAACTGAATGAACGTTATTTATAAAACTTGCAGCTTCTTTTGATGTAGCAATTAAAAGATCCATCTTTGAAATTAACCACCTTGGATAAGCAGAATGGCGCCTCTGCGCAGCAGAAGTAAACACTATCTTAATGGGCTTCTTCAATACATCACGGACCCAGATAGCGGTTCGCATTTCTTCATTTCTTCTAACATGCCAAATTGTAAAACCAGTATATTTATCTACTTCAGATGAAATTAATGTTGCTTTCTTTCTTGAAATTGGGACTGGACAATTAGGTAAAGGCTCACCTACCAAATGGACATCTAGTACATCCTTCTGGACAGCAATAACTGCAGCAGCTGTAGCTGAAACACCTGTAAAATTCTTGTTAAAATTAGTAACTAAAACTTTAGGTAATGACATTCATACATTCCTTTAACTTCATGCAATACTATAATGTGCAAAAATTTAAATTGCACTAATTGAAATCACAGTTTCCATTGCAGTAAATGATCTAGTATACCTCAAGAAACGGAGTGAAGTGCATTGGTTAAATACAACTTATTTCTTTTTTTTCTTTGGCTAATCGTCATTCCCGCAGCACTGATACGTTTATGCACCAAAAAAGATACGCTCCATACACTTAAAAATAGATTGTCTTTTTTTACAAATTCAAAACCCCAGAAAGACACAATTTGGTGCCATGCAGCGAGCGTTGGTGAATTTAACACACTAGAAACATTAATACCTTATTTAAAAGAAAATTTCAAAAGCCACGAAATTATTTTAACTGTTTCAAATATTATTGCCTATGAACAAGCAAGACAATGGTCAGACAAACAAATACACGTATCAATAGCACCACTTGATTTCCCAATAATAGTGAAAAAATTTATCAAACATTGGAGACCGGTAGCTTTATTAACGATGGAAAACGAAATCTTTCCTAATCGCATAGCTCTTTTAAAGAAGGCTGGATGTAAAGTGGTTTGGGTAAATGCTAGAATTTCTGAAAAAAGCACTAATTTTTGGAATAGAAATTTAAATTTAAAAAATGAGGTTATAAAAAATATTGACCACGTATTTGCTCAAGATAAACTTACATATCAAAGATTTAAAAAACTTGGACTTAGTTCATCAAAATTAACCCAAACTGGGAATTTAAAGAAATTTCGCACTCCCCCAAAAGTTGATAAAAATTATGTAAAAAAGATCAATAAATCTTTTGCATATGAAAATACCATTTGCATCGCTTCATCTCACCCGGGTGAAGAAATAATAATCCTAGATGCCTTTAAACTAGCCTTGCAGGGAAATTCTAATTTAAAAATGATAATAGTTCCTAGGCATCCCAAGCGAATGCAGGAAATTATAAATCTTATTAAAAAGTATAACTTCAAATATTCTGTACGATCGAAAAATGAGTTTCCTTCAATTAATGATCAAATATATCTAGCAGATACAATTGGCGAGCTGCCTCTTTGGTATTCCTCCTCACCAATAACATTTGTTGCAGGTTCGCTTTTACCTATCGGTGGTCATACACCCTATGAACCAACTTTTTACTCATCAGCAATTATTCATGGCCAATATTTTTCAAACTTTGAAGAAGCATATGGTAAGTTAAACAAAAATCAGGGCGCCATAAAAGCCGTTAATCCTAAACAAATATCAGCCGCTTGGGAGAAGTTAAGAAACAAAGACTTCAGAGATACGACAATTTTAAATGCGAAAAATATTTTCCATGGATCTAATGAAAAAGATATCTTGCTAAAATTGATTTTTAAAAAAGTGTCAATCTAAATTTTATTTGCTTTACTCTTTGTTCCACCTGTTATGCAGCCAATACCATTGATCAGGATTTTTTTGAATTCGAGCGCTAATGCGGTCATTGATTTCATTTGTCATTGTTATAGCATCAGTATGAATAATTGCTTCTTCATACTCCAACTTAATATTTTGACCATTTTCTTGACGAACAGCGAATACTGGCACTAATGGCAAATCATATCTTAAGGCCATTTCTGCCGGAGCAGTTGTTGTACGTGCATCTTGACCTAAAAACTTAATTTGCTTTCCTGAATGACTATCTTGATCAACCAATAGTGCAAAAAAGCCCCCTTTTTTAAGGTGCCTAATCATACTAATATTTCCCTTGCCACCTCGAGCAATTATTGGAAGCCCACCATGTTTTATTGATTTAAGAAATAAGCGTTCATAGAAAGGGTTATTATTTTTACGATATACAGCGCCAGTTTCCATATTATTTTCTGCTAAATGATGACGAATAGCTTCCCATTGTCCAAAATGTGCTGATACGATTATAGCACCTTGCCCATTAGACTTTGCTTCTTTTAAAGTTTCAAACCCTTCGCCATCTGCTGAAATTAATTTTTTACGTTTCTTATAATCATCATTCATCAAAAGTTCAGATAATGTAAGGGCAGTATTGCATCCAACTTTTTTAGTAATCGAATTTATTTCTTTTTTAGATAAACCTGGAAACACAGTAATGAGACCTCTGTGCACTCTTTTTCGCGCTTTGGGCAAATACATTACAATCAGCTTACCCAAAAAACCAAACATTTTTCCACGTAACCAGAAAGGAAGGATACGGCCAATAGCCAAAACCACCCAAATTGGTGCAAATTCAACAGCACGGTATATGTGTGATTTTTTATATTGGTGCATTTTTAAATTTTTATTTCCTTACTTTATAAATTTAATAATTATTTAAATAGAACGAATAATGTCTGCAGCATTTGATAAACTTTTTGCTTCAAAATAACGCTCATGATCGGTCATTGGTTCAGCCAATTCAAGTTCCCATGTA
>ERZ767285.254-NODE-254-length-21875-cov-2.942288_pt1 | contig 21875 bp, 19 predicted proteins | sample MGYA00374953_ERZ767285 | MGnify/ENA primary metagenome ERZ767285 (study PRJEB28947, sample SAMN06267186) | marine metagenome | isolation source: Columbia River Estuary | place: USA:Columbia River Estuary, USA | collected 2013-07-23 ...
ACTGAGAAGGCGTCCGGTCATCTTGTTGAAGTTTTGCCTCAACAGAATTGAAACGTCGTGTAAATTTTCCATTTGCGTCCCGTAAAGCCTGCTCGGGATCAATGCCCATATGCCGGGCCAAATTGGCCATGACGAACATCAAGTCGCCAAACTCCTCGTGCCGATGCGCGGCGCTCTTAGCCTCTTTCAGCTCATCAATTTCCTCGCGCAGCTTGTCGAGCACTTGCTCGACATCTGGCCAATCAAAGCCGACCCGCGCCGCACGCTTTTGTAATTTGACCGCCCGTGTTAGCGCCGGCAAGCCCAAAGCAACCCCGTCTAAAGCGCGGGTTTGATCGGCCTGCGCGCGTTCTGCGGCCTTAATGGTTTCCCAGTCAATGGTTTGCTGGTCTGCGGTTTTATCCCGCGATTGATCGCCGAAAACATGCGGATGACGGGCCACCATTTTATCGCTGATCGCATCGGCGACACTGTGGAAGGTGAAAAGCCCTTCCTCCTCTCCGATTGCGGTATGATAGACGGTTTGCAGCAGAAGATCGCCCAGTTCTCCCTTCAAATCGGCCATATCGCCGCGCGCAATGGCATCGGCCACCTCATAGGCTTCTTCGATCGTATAGGGGGCAATGGAGCTGAAATTTTGCTCAATGTCCCAAGGGCAGCCCGTGTCAGGATCACGCAGGCGGCGCATGATATAAAGCAACCGTTCAATGCCCCCATCTTTTGCATGTAGCAGATCATCATTCTCCATTGCTTTGCTCCCTCAATTCCGCTTTTCTTGGCCCATAAGGAGCCAGCCCATGCCAATCGTCAACCGTATCGCTGAATTTGCCGAGGATATGAAAGCCTGGCGCCGTCATTTGCATCAAAATCCAGAGCTTGGGTTCGAGTGCCATGAAACCGCCGCTTTTGTGATGGAGCGTTTGCAAGAGTTTGGCATCAGTGAAATTCACAGCGGCATCGCGCAATCGGGGCTTGTGGCTTTGATACATGGCCGTGCGCCCGGTCCGGTGATTGGTCTGCGCGCCGATATGGACGCGCTGCCAATTGAGGAGGCCACCGGGGCCGCCTATGCCAGTCAAGTTCCAGGTAAGATGCACGCCTGTGGCCATGATGGCCATACCACAATGTTGCTCGGGGCCGCGCGCTATTTGGCGGAAACGCGTAATTTTGCCGGCACTGTGGCCTTAATCTTTCAGCCTGCCGAGGAGAATGGGGGCGGGGGTGAGGTTATGGTGCAAGAGGGGATTATTGAGCGTTTTGGAATAGAAACTGTCTATGCGCTGCACTGCGAGCCGGGCGCGCCAGCCGGGCAGTTGAGCACAACGCCAGGTCCGATCATGGCCGCGGTGGACACATTTGAAGTGCATATCACCGGGCAGGGGGGGCATGGGGCCATGCCGCATTTGGCAGTGGATGCCATTCCCGCCGCTGTGTCGATCACCCAGGCCTTTCAAACCATCGTCAGCCGCAATCATAATGCGGTCGAGGATTTGGTAGTGAGCGTGACGCAAATTCACGCCGGCACCATCGACAATGTGATCAATGACAGCGCCTTTGTTGGGGGCACGGTGCGCAGTTTTGCCCGTCCGGTGCAGGACATGGTGGAGCGGCGGATGGGAGAGATTTGTGCAGGGCATGCGGCGGCCTTTGGGGTGGATGTGACATGCACCTATACCCGCGGCTATCCCGCCACGATCAATTCTCCTGACCAATCTGCCTTTGCCAGCCAGGTGGCCGAGGAGGTCTGTGGGACGGCTTTGCTAGAGACAGACCGGACCCGCGAGATGGGAGCAGAAGATTTTTCCTACCTTCTGGAGAAACGGCCCGGCTGCTATTTGTTTTTAGGGCAGGGCGAGGGGGCCGCTTGGCACAATGCAGCGTTTGATTTTAATGACGAGGTGTCCCCGGTTGGGGCCTCATTTTTTGCGCGTTTGGTAGAGCGCGCGCAACCTTTGGAGCAGTAAATGGCCTTGAAAGATGCAGCAAATGACGTGGACAATGCCATCACGCGCGTGGGCTATAAAGGCATGTCCTTTGAAAATGCGTTCGGCGGCGCTTTGTCTTTCATGCGTCGTCGCTATTCAAAAGATCTGGAGGGCGTGGATCTTGCGGTCACGGGTGTTCCGTTTGATCAGGCGGTGACCAATCGGCCAGGCACAAGGCTGGGCCCGCGCGCCATCCGTGAAGCGAGCACCCTGCAACCCTGTGATCCGCCCTATGGCTGGGACATCAATCCTTTGGCGGATTTCAATATATGTGACTATGGGGATTTGGCCTTTGACTACGCCAATATCCCTGCCTTTCCCGCAGCTCTTCAGGCGCATATTTCTGGTATTCTGGCTCAGGGGCCAGGGGTTTTGACCCTTGGCGGAGATCATTACATCACCTTCCCAATTTTGCGGGCCTATGCGGAGAAGTTTGGCCCCCTGGCTCTGATCCAATTTGACGCCCATTCCGACACTTGGCCGGATGATGATCTGGCGCGTGTGGATCATGGCACTATGTTTTACAAGGCTGTGAAAGAGGGGATTGTGGATGTAAAACGCTCTGTTCAGGTCGGCATTCGCACCCAGAATGATTATGACGCTGGCGTGCATGTCATCGATGCGCCCCGCGTGCATGAACAAGGCTGGGCGACCACTGTGGCGCAAATTAAAGAGATTGTCGGCAATCACCCAACTTATCTGACGTTTGATATTGATTGCCTTGATCCGGCTTTCGCACCGGGCACTGGCACGCCGGTTTGGGGCGGCCTGTCGTCGGCGCAAGCGGCTGCCATGTTACGCGGGTTGCGCGGGATCAATATGAAAGGCGGCGATGTGGTTGAAGTCTCGCCGCCCTTTGACACCACCGGCGCCACGGCGATTGCGGGGGCGCATGTGGGGATGGAATTGATGTGCCTCTACTGTTGGAACCTGCGCGCAAGCCGGCCCTGAGGATAGAGGCGCGCGCCTGCGGCTGATCAATTGCTGGCAGGCACGATCTTAGTGGCAACACCGGTGGCCAGCATCTCTTGCGGGGTCATGGCATACATACCTTCGGCAGGCGCTTTTTCGATGGTGAAAAAGTAAAAATCTTCTGCCTGCGCGCGCGTCCAACCAATGCTCTCATAAAAGCCAATATAGAGTTCATGGGCTGGGTCATCGCGGGGAAGATCCTGCGCTGTGATCCCTCTCCAATCAGCCCAAGAATGCACGCCCACGACCGCGCCTTCTTCTACCACGCGAGATTTGCCTACAAGAAAGAAATCTGTTGCCCCAGAGGCAATCATACCCTCTTGGGGCAAATAGGTATCACCCCCCCGAGCGGCCACCCAAGCGGCTCCTTCCAAATTGGCGCCATCATCAATGGAACCGGGCATTTGCCCTAGAACAATTGTATCAATTTCAGGATGCTCTCCAAAGATATCTTTGAGCTGCTCTGGGGTGTAGGCGTTAATCATTCCCGACATATGCAGCTTGTTATCCTCGACACGAAACTCGGTTGTGTAGATGGTATTGTAGTAAATTACGAAAAATAACGTGGGAAAGGCCAAATAAAGACCCCCAACTCCGGCGACCAAAACGGCAAGTGCTATCAATAGTTTTTTCAAATTCTTCAACCTCCTGTAATGTAACGATGTTTGCACAAGGCATGGCTGGAATCAAGATGAAATTGCCGGCCTGAACGGCACAGCTGGCACAAAGAGCAACTGGGGCGCTTGGCAATACCCCATGCGCATGGGTTAAGTTTTCCATTGCCACAGCGCGGCATCGCTCGCAAACTCGGCGCAAAGACAAAGGATATACGAATGCCCAACCAACCGATTTCCGGCAATGACCTGGCCCGTTTTGCTGGGCCGCAAACCTTTATGCGCCTGCCTGAGGCTCAAGGCCCCGAGGGCTTGGATGTGGTGATCATGGGCATCCCCATGGATATCGGCACCTCTTGGCGGTCCGGCACGCGGTTTGGTCCAAAGCAGATTCGCCAAGAAAGCGCGATGATCCGGCCGTATAATTTGCAAACCGGCGCGGCGCCTTTTGACAGCCTTCAGGTGGCGGATATGGGAGATGTGGCCATCAACACCTTCAGCCTGGCTGAGAGTTTGAACATTATTGAATCCGCCTACGACGGTTTGCACGACTACCCTGTGGTGCCGGCGACGCTCGGCGGGGATCATTCTTTAACCCTGCCAATCTTGCGCTCCATTGCGAAAAAGCACGGGCCTGTGGCCTTGGTGCATGTCGATGCGCATGCGGATGTGAACGATGAGATGTTTGGAGAGCGTGAAACCCATGGGACGGTGTTCCGCCGCGCCTATGAGGAAGGGCTGCTTGTGCCCGATTTGGTGTATCAAATCGGCCTGCGCGGCACGGGATACACCGCAGAAGACTTTTCTGAGGCGGCCGGTTGGGGCTTTAACATGATCACGGCGCCAGAGATTTGGCATAAATCGCTGACCCCACTGGGCCAGGAGATTCGCCAAGCCATCGGGGATCACCCCTGCTATCTGACCTATGATATCGACAGCCTGGATCCCGCCTATGCCCCCGGCACCGGCACGCCAGAGATCGGCGGGTTGACCACGCCGCAGGCCATGGAGCTGATCCGCGCTTTACGCGGATTGAATATCGTGGGGTTTGATATGGTTGAAGTGAGCCCTATGTATGACACCTCGGGCAATACCGCCCTAACAGCGGCGAATTTGATGTTCGAAATCTTGAGCATCCTGCCCGGTGTTGCTTATCGTTGAGGGTCTAACCTGTGATTAAAATTCTTGTCGTGGCGCTGGCGCTTTTTGCGGGCTTGCAACTGGTGGCGCGCTTCTGGCCGCTTGTGTATGCGGACTGGCCGGGCGGGCCTATGGCGCCCGGACACGCCACGCAAACGCATCTCAGTGGCTATTATATCCGCCGGGATGATCTGCCCTTTACGCAGATCAGGGCGGCTATCTTGGCCGATCCACGCCATGAAATCCTGATGCAAGACGCCCGCCTCAAAGTGCTCCTGAGATCACGTTTTTGGGGCTTTAAAGATATCATCGAGCTGTGGCGAGATGAGAGCGGCACCCATCTGCGCGGCCATTCAAGTGTTGGTGGCTCCGATTGGGGCAGCAATAAAAAACGGATTGAGGCTTGGATTGCTGATTAAAATCGCGTCCAAAGCCCTGGCCCCTCTTGACCCCGCAGGCGACATAGGCGAGCTGAAGGCATGATAGCAGAAGATACATTACAGCAGATCATCCAAAGGTTTGAGTTCATCGAGGCTCAAATGTCTGAGGGCGCGGGCGATATTGCCAAATTGGCTAAGGAATATTCTGACCTGCGGCCGGTGGTCGAAGAAGTGCGGGCCTATCAGACCCTGCTTCGCGATATTTCTGATGCTGAAGCGATGATGGATGATCCGGATATGCGTGAGCTTGCGGCCGAAGAGCTGCCTGTGCTCCGCGCCGCATTGCCCAAGGCCGAACATGATCTGCAGCTCACGCTTTTGCCGAAAGATGAGGCGGATGCGCGCCCTGCCATTTTGGAAATTCGCCCCGGAACGGGCGGCGATGAGGCTGCGCTTTTTGCCGCCGATTTGATCCGCATGTATCAGCGCTATGTGGAGGCGCAGGGCTGGGGCTTTGATGTCATCGAACATCAAACCACCGAACTTGGCGGCGTTAAGGAATTTGTCGCCCATATCAAAGGCGAGGGAGTTTTTGCCAAGCTGAAGTATGAAAGCGGTGTGCATAGGGTGCAGCGCGTGCCCAGTACGGAAAGCGGCGGGCGCATTCACACCTCAGCGGCCACTGTGGCGGTCTTGCCCGAGGCGGAGGATGTGGATATTCACATTGATCCAAGCGACATTCGCATTGATACCATGCGGGCCAGCGGGGCCGGTGGTCAGCATGTGAACACCACCGATTCAGCGGTGCGCATCACCCATTTACCCACCGGGCTGATCGTGGTCAGCGCGGAAAAATCGCAGCACCGCAACCGTGAGATTGCCATGCAGGTGCTCAAAACCCGGCTGTATGATCTGGAACGGGCGCGGGTGGATGGGGAGCGATCTGCCGACCGCAAATCACAGGTGGGCTCTGGCGACCGCTCAGAACGAATCCGCACCTATAACTATCCGCAAGGCCGAATGACCGATCATCGCATCGGTCTCACGCTTTACCGGCTTGAGCAAATCTTACAGGGTGATTTGGACGAAATCATTGATGCTTTGACCTCAGAGGCGCAAGCGGCCTTGCTGGCGGAAATGAACGGATGAGCCAAACTCTCCAGACGGCCTTGACCCATGCTGGGCAAAGGCTTTCGGGCGCCGGTATAGAAGATTCTCGGCGCGAGGCGCGGATTTTATTGGCCTTTGTTTTGGGCATAGACGCGCTGCAAGTGTCTTTGCGGCTCGAGGAGACGCTAACTGCGGAACACTCTGCGGCGTTTGAAGCCGCTCTAAAATCGCGGATGGCGCATGTGCCGATGTCGCATATTTTGGGCTACCGTGAGTTTTATGAACACCGCTTTATCGTCACCCCCGATGTATTGGATCCGCGGCCTGAAACCGAAGAGCTGGTGGCGCGCGCCCTATCGGCCCCGTTTCAAAATGTCTTGGATCTTGGGGTCGGGTCGGGCTGTATTATTCTATCGCTTTTGGCTGTAAATTCATCGGCGTGCGGAGTTGCGGTGGACTGTTCGGCCAAGGCGCTGGAGGTGGCACGGCGCAATGCCGCAAAATTGCAATTGACGGATCGCGTGCGATTTTGCCGATCTGACTGGTGTGCAGAGATTCCATCCGAGCGCTTTGACCTTATTGTCTCCAACCCCCCCTATATCCACCCAGCCGTATGGAAAGGCTTATCGCCCGAAGTGCACCATGAGCCAAAATCGGCGCTGACAGACGGTAAAGATGGGTTGAGCCATTACGCGACCATCGCGCATCAAGCGCATGGATTTTTGGCGGCAGAGGGCCGGTTATTGTTTGAAATTGGCTATGATCAAGGGGCAGCAGTGGCAGAGACACTGCGCAAAGAGGGCTACCGCGACATCGCCATTTTGGAAGATTTTGACCATCGGCCGCGGGTCGTCTCCTGCCGAGCACGGGCGGAGAAAGCGGAATAATACGGACAAATAACGATTTTTTGCTTGCTGATTTGACCCAAACATGGTTTGTATAGGGCGTTGAGACCATGCGCAGGCATGTACGACATGAAACCCAATCATGACCCATTGCAGTTAGTACTTAATCGGTCCGTCGCCAAATAGGCTTTTTCAAAACATGAGATCTTCAAAAACGCGCCCTCGCTCGAAGAATAACCGTAATAATAACAATCGCTCCGGCGCGAACATCATGAATCGCGTGTTCGATAGTTCAGGGCCTGAGGGCAAGGTGCGTGGCACGCCTCAGCAAATTATTGAAAAATACCAACAGCTCACCCGTGATGCGCAATTGTCAGGTGACCGCGTGGCGGCCGAAAACTTCCAGCAGCACGCTGAACATTACATGCGGCTTTTGGCAGAAGCGCAACGTGAAATCGAAGCCCGCCGTGAGCAGCAAGATCGCGAGAATCGTGAGAAACAAGCCCAGCGGGATCAGGAACGGGGCGAACGCAATGATCGCTCAGAACCGCGGCGAGATCGCGGCGATGTTGAACAGGTCAAAATGCCCTCCGCCTTGGATGTCGCCGATTTTTCTGATGCTCCGCAACCAGATTTGGCACCTTTGAACCCGAACGATTTGTCAGAAACGCCACCGATAGAGCCGACCAAAATCGCAGAGTCCGCCAAACCACGCTTGCGTCGTAAGGCAGCGAAACCGGTCAGGGATGCGGCGCTTGCAGCTGATGCAGCAGCCAAGCCTGCGCCTGTTTCAGAGGATTAAGTCGGTCTATTTGGTTCTTAGTACGTCTGAGTCCAGCACGCGCGAAGCGCGGCATGATATTGGTTACGCAGTTCTACCTAAAAATTTTAAAACCCTCCATTATTAGGAAGAAATATTGATTTTTAGGACTATTTCGCCAATCGGCGCGCCAAGGCACAGAAGCCTTCAAGCGAAATTTCTTCGGCTCGCGCAGTGGGTTCGAGTCCCGCATCACGGAGTGCAGTTTCAATGTCAGGTGCCGCAGATTTCAGGCTTGAGCGGAGCATTTTGCGGCGTTGATTGAACGCCATTGCAACGGTGGAAGATAAAAGCCCCGCCGGCGCTGGAAAGCGTGGCTGTGCCAAGGCTTCCAGATGGACGACGGCAGAATGGACTTTCGGCGGCGGCGTAAAGGCTTCGGGCGGCAGTTCCATGACCACGGAGGGGGTACTTTTCCATTGGGCTAAAATACCAAGGCGCCCATAGGCCTTTGTTCCCGGCTTGGCGATGATCCGCTCGGCCACTTCTTTTTGGAACATTAAAGTTAAACTGCTCCAAAATGGGGGCCAGTCTTTTGGTGTAAGCCAGCGCACCAAAAGCTCGGTGCCCACGTTATAGGGCAGGTTGGCCACCACGCGTACAGGCCCGGTGAGTTGGCCGCGCATGTCAAAATCCAAAGCATCGGCGTTGAACACATCCAAACGGCCGGGATAGGCGGCTGAAATCTCAGACAGCGCAGCCATGCACCGAGGATCTTTTTCCAAGGCCACGACCCGCCGCGCGCCGGCAGCCAAAAGTCCGCGCGTCAAACCGCCCGGACCGGGGCCAACTTCTAAGACGTCATGGCCGCTGATATCTCCGGCCAGCCTGGCAATTTTTGATGTGAGGTTGAGATCCAGTAGGAAGTTTTGCCCCAAAGATTTTTTTGCATCTAATCCATGGGTGGCGATCACGTCGCGCAGCGGGGGAAGGTCGTCAATTTGCATTCTGGCGCGCCTTTATCATGCGATCTGCACAGACTATGGCTTGAACCATTGAGGATGCATCCGCAAGGCCTTGACCGGCAATATCAAAGGCCGTGCCATGGTCGGGCGATGTGCGCACGATGGGCAGGCCCAAGGTGACATTCACGCCACCAGAAAAATCCAAAGTTTTAATCGGGATCAGGGCCTGATCATGGTACATGCACAGGGCCGCATCATAGCGGGTGCGCGCCTTTGCGTGAAACATCGTGTCGGCGGACTGCGGCCCAGTTATGGACACTCCGGCGCTTTGCAGCTCGGCAACCCAGGGGGTAATTTGGTCTATGTCCTCCCGGCCAATCTTACCGCCTTCGCTGGCATGGGGATTGAGCCCGGCAACACTGATGCGCGGTTCTTCTATGCCAAAGTCACGGCGCAAAGCGTCATTTAGGATGTGCGCGGTAGTGTGAAACAACTCCCGGGTGATGGCCTTTGGCACATCGCTGATGGGAATATGAATGGTGAGCGGGACCACAGAGAGGGCCGGGCAGGTCAGCATCATCACAACCTGCTGCACGCCGCAGAGATGCGCCAGAAACTCCGTATGCCCTGGAAACTGAAACCCGGCGCCGTCTTGCAAAATCGCCTTGCTAATCGGCGCGGTGCATAGACCGGCCATCTGTCCGGCCTGGGTGAGCCGCACCGCCTGCTCAATGGCTGAAATCACCCCGGCCGCGTTGCGCCGATCAGGTTGGCCAGGATGCGCAGGCTGGGCGAAGTCGATCTGATGCAGCCAAATGTGATCTGGCGGCGGGGGCGCCGTATCGGGTTGAAACAGCGTGACCGGAACACCCTGCGGAAGATGCCGCCGATCGGCAAAAAGAACCATAGGGATGTCACCGCCAATTTCTTTCTGCGCGGCTATAAATATTTCCATCCCGATGCCCGCAGGATCACCGCAGGTGACGGCAAGGGGCGCCTGTGTGGTCTTATTTGTCATCAACAAAGCACCTGTACCAAAAATCAAATTTCAAAGCGCCAGGTGCCAAGACTTCTGGGTTTGAAATTTTGTAAAACCACCACCGCAATCGGCGTTAATGATAGACGATATCTGCACTGGCGCGCAGCTCGGCGAGAAACCCGTCGGCCAGGCTCGTGATCCGTGCCGAGCGCAGATTATTTGCAACTTGTCCGCGTGAGACATCTTCCAGTGCCGCATAGACCCGCGCGCAGAGCATGACAATTTCAGCCTGCTCCCCCTCTGCGGTCGGCATCTCATCAAATTCATGTTTATCGAGGCCCATCAGCCGCAGAGATAAAGCTTGGAGAATTTGATCGGGGCTTTCGGAATGAATTGTGAAAGTGAGCGATGGATCCGCTTTGACCGCGCCGTAAAAATCATCGCAGGTATCGGCCATGCGCGTGGCGGATGTCACAGCATCGGCCGGCCCACTCACCCGTGCGTATTCAATGGCCGATATCTCTGGTGATTGTGCCGTGGTCTCTGCCACATCACGCAGTTGAAACAAGACAATGGCATTCGTCACCTCAAGGGGCGTGGTGATCTGACCTGGACGTAAACCGGAAATGATGGGACGCAGACCATCGGGCAGGTCGCTCAGATTGGCCCATTCCAGCCGGCCACCATTCACCCGCGATTGTGCCACTGAAAGCCGGCGGGCTTGTTCAGAGAAATCGGCGGCTGACGTGATGCGCCCCAAGCGTTCCGCCGTCTGACGCGCGCTGTCCAGCTCTTCGGCAGATCCGGCTGGTAATACAATTTCAGTCAAGAGCACTTTGACCCCGCCCTGGGCTCCCGCTGAAGTGAGCGCGCGGTCAATTTCCGCCTCAGACGGCGCGCTGCGGGCTGCGAAGCGGGCCCGGATAACTTCGCGCCAGGTCACCCCAGCTTTGATGAAATCGCGATAGGTTTGCTCATCAACGCCGTTTTGGGCCAAAGTTTCCAGCAATTGATCGAGATCAAGATTGGCGTTGGCGGCAAACTCTTCCATGGCTTTAACCACCTGCGCGTCGCTCAAATTAATGCCGGCACGGTCAGCTGCTGCCATTTTCAAGCGATCTTCAATCAGGGTGTCGCGCGCGCGCTGCGCCATACCGGAGGAGCGCTGCAAAATTTCCAAAAACCGCTCGCGTTGCTCCAGCTCATAGGCTGTGATTGCGGCCCTGTTCACGGAAATCACCGGATCAAACGGCCCCCGCGCCTGAACTGCGCTGTGGAGCGCGCCGATCAAAACAAGAGCTGCGAGACCTAAGCGCAGGGTGATCTTGAGCATTTCAAACCTCGTTTATGATGCGCCGCATTGACGGCTTTTCTTTATGTTTCTGACGCCTGTAGAAAATCCAGCCAGTGCTACACTCAGACCAAATTCAGTTTTGTCTGTCAATGTAGCGGATGTTGCGAAGCGACGCGAGGCTGAAAAATCCACGATAACGCATTCATTTGCATATTCTAACCCAAACTCGAATTTGGACGCCTCACCGATGGAGGTGTCAAATTGAAATTCTGAAGTGGAGCGCCAATCGGGCAAAAACTGATAGTCCCATTTTAATGCAAGCGAGCTCAACGGCACGTCACGATTTTCCGCCCCATCGGCGGCCAGTCCAACATAGGTTGCATCCAGCTGATGTTTGCTTGTGTGCCAGCTGGCGCGGAGCTCGGATTTTTTGAGCAAACCGACATTCTGAAGAAGGCTGCGTGCGACCAATTCTATGCCCAAAGGGGTTTGCACATGGGCGGCGAGGAGCCAATCGCTCACATGGCCTTGGAGACCCGAGGTCTTAGTGAAGCTATTGGCGTTATCAGTTCGATAAATTCGGCCAATCTCCCATCCAATTTTAGTTTGATTGGGATAATCAATGCCGCCGGCCAGCCCGATATTCAGCCGCATACCAGTTTCGATGAGATCAAACCCTGGCGCGCGATTGAAGCGGAACAGATTGCCCTCGTCAAACTCGACCTGCGTACTGTCTTGATTCGGAATGGTGTCTGAATTTGCCATCACCCCAGCCAATTGGATGCGCGGTTCGAGCCTCTGCACGGCTCCTCCGGCAAACCGCCGGGCGAGGGGCCAGCGCAGACCAAGGCCGCCGCCGCCGGTGATCCGGGTGATGACAGGCGCGATATCTTGGTGCTGGCGCACAATGTAATGGGACGCTTCCAGCTCTGTGGCAAAATCTACAACGACTCCTTTGGGCAGCACCCAGTCGCGGCGATATTTGGCCAGCGAAGAGAGGCGCAGCGTGTCATAGCCGTCAACCTCATCACCGCTGTCGGGTCCGTCGATGGGCGATGTGGAGGAGCGGTAGCTGGTCAATAGGCTTGCTTCCAGATCGAAAACGCCGCCCAAACCCTTGGGATAGCTGCGCTGTTGTGCAATGGCTTCGGTGACCAGGGTTGGCTGGGTGGCGTTGTTCTCGCTGTCGCGCAAGGAATGATAATTGGAGAACCGCAGCTCAATATTGCGGTTTCTTCGGCTGCGCTCAAGGGTGATTTTGTTTTCCAGCCTATCAATTTCTTTGACATCATATTCAAACAAATAGGCCGGATCGCTGGTGCTTTGCAGCTGACCGCGAAGCGCGTAGCCACTGTCTAAGGCAAAATCGGCTGTGCCGAAGAGATAGCCGCGATCTTGGCCGGCAAGAAGCGTGTCGCGGGAATAGGCGCCTTCAAGCTCAATGGTGCCGGTGTGATAGGCATGGCGATATCTCAGGCCAAGGGTCTTGGTGCGTGACGAGACCATTGGCGACAGGGTGATATCGTGATGATCACTTAGATTTATGAAATAGGGCGTTCGGATCGCGGTTCCTAATGTCGTTGAGGTGGTCAGCTCGGGAACCAAAAACCCTGTGGCGCGTTTCAAGCTGGGATCGGGCAGCCGCAAATAGGGAAAGAAAAACACGGGCACGTCCATGACACGCAGCTGTGCTTGTTCAAAATAAATTTGCTTTTCGCCGCTGTCATGCACGATCCGTTTGGCCCGGATTTGCCAAAGCGGTGTCTGACCTGTGCAGATAAAACAGGAGGTGGCCGAGACATTTGAGGCCTGGCTATAGGTTGCATTCAAGCGGGAAATTTGGGCTGCTGCAATTTGCACTTGCTGGCTCAAGATGATCCGCGCACTTGTGATGATCCCGGCTGAAAGATCGGGTGACAGATCGGCTTGATCTGCCAAAATGACTGTGCCGCTGGCGTCTTGCAGCTTGATGGGCCCGGTCAGCGACAATTGCCCGTCGCCGCTGGCATAGGTGATGTCTTGGGCGGTGATCCGAACGCCGCTATGCCAGACCACCACGGAACCACTGGCCCGCAGGGTGCCATTGGGCAAAATTTCAATACGGTCGGCAATCAAATGGGCCGCGTCCTGTGCCCAAAGCGCCTGGGCCCCGGTCAACCATAGGAGCGTGAGAAGGAGCAGTCTCATCTAGCCGTCCTCTGTGTGCAAAAGAAACGCCAGTGAGAGGCCAATGGCTGCGACGGGCGGGATCCATGCCGCCCAAATTTCTGGTAATTGGCCATTTTCACCGAGTATTTGGGCAAAATTGCGCAGAAAATAAAGGCCGAAGCCAAATAACAAGGTCATGAGCACGCGCAGACCTGTTCGATTTTGCCGACCATGTCGCATCGTGAATCCCGCACCGATCATGACGACAGAGGCTAGAAATAAGGGCAGTGCCAACTCCATGTGAAACCAAACCCGATGGCGCCTGGCTGAAAAGCCGGCTTTTTCCAACTGGCTGATAAAGGCGGGCAATTGCCAGATCGGAATGGAGGACGGGCTGCCAAAGCTGTCGTGAATATGATCTTTGGTCAATTCGGTTGGAATTTTATACTGCCTTTTCGTATCGGCCTCGGCTTCCGGATTGCCGCCGATTTCCAACTGCCATTCCTTCGCATTGATAAGATGCCAAAAGCCGTCCTCTAAAGTCGCTGTTGTGGCCGCAATGCGCCGGGTGGCCTTGCCGCTGAGATCGAATTCGTAAAGCGCCACGTCAAACAAGCGCGTCCCATCCAAATTGCTCCGCTTGGCATGTATCACTGTTTGCGCCTGGTCATCGCCTTGGCGCAACCAAAGCCCTGTGCTTGAAACAGAGACGGCGCTGACCCGTGATGTGAAAAAACTCGACGAAAGCAGCTCATGTTTTTTCTGCGTACCCGCCACGATTGGGTTGACGATGGTGACCGCCAAAAGCCCGATCACCAGTGAGGTGAGGATCGGCCCATAGAGGGCGCGCAGAGCTGAGCGCCCAGCGGCCCGGGTCACGACCAATTCACTGCTGCGCGCCAGGCTCAAAAACAACATGATTGAGCAGAGCACTGTGATCAACGGGAGCAGTTGGTAGAGTGCGCTTGGTACATAGAGCGCCACCAAATGCGCTTTCTGGCTGAGCGTGACATCCAAGCCTCGAAACCGGCGCATTTGCTCGATGAAATCCAACAAGACGAACAAAATCAAGAACCCGCCCAAAACATAGGTAAAAGCCAGGGCAAAACGTCGGGCAAAATACAAATGCAAAATCATATGCCAGCCGCCTTATCCGAGTTCCAGATTTGATCGGCCGTGAAGATGATGCCGTAAGACAGCACAGCGCCGCATAGGAGGGGCAGGTAGAGAACCCAAAGCGCATCATGATTTTGGCGGCTGTAATCCATGCATAGGCCTTCGATAAATTTAACCAAAATCAGACAAATTACCGCCACCAGGATTGGGCGCCATAGGCCGAAACGGCTGTATCGGGCCGTGACCATTACGGCAAAGCCAATCAGCACCAGACACATTGACAATAATGGTCCCGCCAGTCGCTGATGCAGCGTATAGAGCATGTCAAAACGGGCGCTTTCACGCATATCTGGCACGCTTATGAGTTGCGCGATCAGCTGTAGGCTGGTGAAATGTTCTGAGCGCTTGGCTGCGGTGCCGCCTGGGCTGACAATCTGACCAATATTTATGACGAAATCATTGAACCGCGTGACGGCCAGTTTATCGGTGGTCAGATCGAGGTTTTGAATGACACCATCAATCAATACCAAGCGTGGCCCAACCTCTGAACGCACTAAAAAGGCCTTGGCTGCTGAATAGGTGATATTTTTACCCGGGTCTGAAGCATCATTGAGAAAAACGCCTTCGAGCTGACCCTCGGCGGTGATATGGCGCAAATAAAAGGTGATGGTATCGCTCGGGGTTAAGAACTTGCCTTCGGTGAGCAGCCTTGCGGTCAGGTTTTCCGCAACTTCCATCTGCCTTTGATGTAATTGCGCTTGGCTAATTGGCACTAAGATGCTGCTGAGCACCAAGGTTAAGACAGCCAGGCTGATGGCAAAGCCCCAAACGGGCTTGGCAATCTGAGCCACCGACAGGCCCGCGCTTTGCACAACCACCAACTCTCGGTCTGTCGCGAGACGATGGATCACATAGATGACCGCGGCAAATCCGGCGATTGGGGCGATTACAAAAATCATCCAGGGAAGGGTCAAAGAGGTGAACTCCAAGAAAACCAATGCGGATTGACCATCGGCAATCAGCCGATCAAACAGGCTCACCGCGCGGTTGATCCAATAGATCAACACCAATACCAATGCAAAAAACCCAAACATTTTGAGCAATTGCTTCAGAATATATGTGTTGATCCGCCCCATATGGCCCCCGCAGTGATCTTGTGTTTACTGCTAAAGGAAATTGCACAGAACAGAAACATGAATCTGGTCAAAATCAATGCGACAGGCTAGGCTTTGCCCATATTTTTGAAAAGGAACACCCATGACACCGCTGCCAAAGTTTACCATCTCTGAGTTGGAATTAGATCGCTTGCAGGACTATGAGGGGCAAATCGTGCTTTTGGTGCAAGAGGATGGCCGCATGGATGTGGTGGGGCGTCGGATCAACAAGGCAACCAAGGGGGCCCTGGCCAGATTTTTGGCCTCCAAAGGCTTTGAAGATTTGGAGGCCGGTAAAGTCATGACCCTCTCTTATCCCACCGGCTTGATGGCCCGTGCGGTGAGCCTGGCGAAAATCGACCGCAATTGTACGCAGGGCGCGGCGCGCAGCTGTGGCGTGGAGATCGCCAAGGCCAGCGTCAGTGAGCGCTTCATCATTGCGTGCAGTAAATTCAAGCGGATCAGCGATTTAATCGAGGGCATGGCGCTGCGCAATTATGAGTATTTGGATCAAAAAAGCGACGCTGCACCAAAACCCTTTGATGTGGAGGTGATGGGCGCAGATGCGCTGGAACAGCAGGCGGAGATTGAGACGAAATTGGCCGTATTGGACGGGGTGTTTTTCACCCGAGATCTGACCAATGCGCCGGCCAATGTGCTGACAACAAGCCATTTCGCCGAGCAGCTTGTGGCTTTGAGCGATTTGGGGCTCGAGGTCGAAGTTCTCGAAGAGGCGGAGCTGGAGAAACTTGGTATGCGCACCTTGCTTTGCGTCGGCCAGGGCTCTGACAGCCCCTCGAAGGTTGTTGTCATGCGCTGGACCGGCGGCGGCGAGGAGGCGCCATTCGCTCTGGTCGGCAAAGGGGTTGTCTTTGACACGGGCGGCATTTCCTTGAAACCGGCTGGTGGCATGGAAGATATGACCATGGATATGGGCGGTGCAGGTGTTGTTGCCGGGGTGATGAAAGCCTTGGCGCAGCGCGATGCCAAGGCCAATGTGGTCGGGGTCGTGGGGCTGGTGGAAAATATGCCCTCCGGCAATGCCGTGCGCCCTGGAGATGTCATCAAATCCATGAAAGGCGATACGGTCGAAGTCATCAACACGGATGCCGAGGGGCGTTTGGTTTTGGCGGATATTCTTTGGTACACGCAAGAACGTTTCGCACCCAGCGGCATGATCAATCTGGCGACTTTGACCGGAGCCATCATCATCGGGCTGGGCCATGAAATGGCCGGTGTGTTTTCCAATGATGACAAATTGTCTAAGGATTTCATCACGGCGGCCACGGCCGAAGGCGAAGGCGCTTGGCGTATGCCCTTGGCGCCGGCCTATGATAAAATGCTCAAATCGCGCATTGCTGATATGAAAAATGTGGGCACGCGGGCGGCGGGATCGATCACGGCTGGGCAGTTTCTGCAGCGGTTTGTGAAAGATGATATGCCTTGGGCGCATTTGGATATCGCTGGCGTGGCCTCCATTGCCTCGGAAAGCGCCTTTGCGCCAAAAGGCGCCACCGGATGGGGCGTGCGGGCCTTGAACCGTCTGATTGCAGATCATTACGAGATCAAGGGCGAGGATGCGCCGGGTGAGTGAGGTCTATTTTTACCACCTGACGCGCCAGAGGGTGGATCAGGCCCTGCGCCCACTTTTGAGCAAATGCCTGGCCAATGGCTGGAGGGTGGTGATCCGAGGCCGTGAGGCGGCGGAGATACAGCAGCTTGATGATGCCTTGTGGCAGGGACCGGCCGAAGAGTTCCTGCCCCATGGTCTTGCCGGCGCAGCTCAGGAGGCCGATCAGCCTGTATTGCTGGCGCTCGAGGGTCATGAGGCGCCGCATGATTGTTTGATTTGCATCGGCGGCAGCGCCGTCACCGCCGATGAGGTCCTATCCAGCAAGCGCGTGTGCATCCTATTTCAAGATGACAATGGCCAGCACATGCAAAACGCGCGGGCGCAATGGAAATCTCTGACAGAGGCGGGAATTGCGGCGAAATATTGGAGCCAGGCCCAAGGCAATTGGGCGCTCCAGGCTGAGAAAGAAGCCAGCAATGCCTAGGTCTACTCCCTAAAGGCCAATAGGTTTTCAAACGGGTTCAGCGCTGCAGGATCAGTTGATCTTGGGCAATTTCAATCCGCCCAAAACGCCCGAGGTAGCTCATACCCAACAGGCTTTTGTCCATCTCACCGCCATTGATTGATACGGAGATGCCTTGGTCCAAATAGGGGCCAAGGCGAATGGTTTTGAGGCGGCTATAGGCGATAGGCACAACGCCATTTGCAGTGCGCGCGCTGCCCAAAAACGCCAGTTCGTCTAAGTCAAAACCAATGCGTGCGGCATCTTTTCGCGACAAAACGATATCACTGGCCCCGGTGTCGACCAGAAAATCAATTTCGGTGCCATTCACCTCAGCTGTCACATAGTAATGCCCGTCGGGCGCGCGGGGCAGGGCAATTGCGCCGTCCTGCCGGGTGATGGGCAAGCTTTTGCGGCCATAATCGCGACTGATATCGCCCCAGAGGCCATAAATGGCCATGCAGCCCATGAAGATCATGCCCCAGACCAGAGCCATTTGCAGCGATTTGCCGACCGATTGGCGATGGCTCGCCAAATAGGCGCCGCCCAAAGCCAAGAGCAGCAGGGCCAAATATCCAAGACTTGCAAGTGAGTCGCCGCTCATGTCAGCCTTCCTAATGTGCGCGAGAGAGCCGCGTTAGCCCAGAGTCGCGCTAAAGCCCAGCAATCCGTTTAAGATAAATTGCACCGCTAAGGCGGCCAATAGCATGCCCAAGACCCGGCTGACCACCAAAATTCCGGTTTGCCCCAAGGCGCGCTCCATGACACCCGCGAGCATGAATAGAATAAAGGCTGTGAGAACCACCGCGCCCATCACCACAATCACACTGATTTGCTGTAATAGATTGCCCTGTGCCTCATTGGTCAACAAAATGACCGTCGCAATCGCCCCGGGTCCGGCAATCAGGGGGGTGGCCAGAGGGAAGACGGATGGATCGTTGTCATCATCTTCAACGTCATCGCCCTTGGTGCTGCGCCGTTTGGCGCGCAGCTCAAATAGCATTTCTAGGGCGGTTAAGAACAATAAAACCCCACCGGCAATTTGAAAGGCCGGCATCGAGATTCCCGCAAACCCTAAAACAGACTCGCCGAAGAATCCAAAGAGCGCCAGAATAACAAAGGCGATCATACAGGCGCGCATCCCAATGGCCTTGCGCTTTTTGGGCTCGATTCCCTGGGTCAGAGCCACAAAAATCGGCGCCAGACCGATCGGATCAATCACCACGAATAAGGTCGCAAAAGCCCAAATCAGCGGCAGCGTATCAATCAACTCAGACATTTTCCAATTTCTCTACAGTTTCACTGGCGTTGAGCCATAGCTTTTCGGCCCGCAACAGGGCGGTCTCCACTTCATGAAACTTTTTTTGCCAGACCGCAAGGTCGGCGGCATTATGATCCTCATAGAGCTTTGGATCTGCGAGCTTTTCTTGCAATTTTCCATGCATCACGGTGATTTTTTCGATACGCTCTTCTGCGCGTTTCAGCTCGCTGCGGGCCGCAATCCGCAACTCGCGTCCGGGCTTTTTGATCTTGGGCTTTTCAGAGGATTTCTTGGGCGCGGTGCCGCCGAGAAGAAAATCGCGATAGGCCGCGAGATCCTGGTCAAACGGTGTGACCCGACCGCCCGAGACCAACCACAAACGGTCGGCTACGAGCGATAAAAGATGCATGTCATGGCTCACCAAAATCACCGCGCCAGAATAGGTTGTCAGCGCTTGCACCAAGGCCTCGCGGCTTTCTATGTCCAGGTGGTTTGTCGGCTCATCCAAAATCAGCATATGCGGCGCATCCAACGTGGCCAGCAAGAGCGATAGGCGCGCCTTTTGCCCGCCTGAAAGACGCGCAACCACTGTATCGACCTGATCGGGCCCCAGACCAAAGCCCGAGAGCATGGCGCGCAGGCGGGCCGGGCTGTGATCGGGGCGTTCGGATTGCAAATGTTGCAGCGGTGTTTCGTCGAGGTTCAGCTCATCGACCTGATGCTGGGCAAAATAGCCAATGCGCAATTTGTTATGGGTCACAAGCCGCCCGGCAGAGGTTTTGAGCCGGCCAGAGATCAACTTCGACAGGGTTGATTTTCCTTCACCGTTCTTGCCCAGAAGCGCAATGCGGTCGTCCTGATCAATCCGCAACTCCAGCTGAGATAGGATATCCGGCCCGCCATAACCGACGGCGCCGTTTTCAATCGCAACAATGGGCGGTGACAGCTCTTCGGGCTGCGGGAAGGTAAAGACCCGCTTTGCCACCTCCTCCGGCGGGGTGATCAGCTCCATCCGCTCCAGCGCCTTGACGCGCGATTGCGCTTGTTTGGCCTTGGAGGCCTTGGCTTTGAAGCGATCGACAAAACTTTGCAAATGCTCGCGCTGCGCCGATTGCTTTTTCGCCGCGGCCGCTTGCACCGCGCGTTTGGCGGCGCGGGTTTTGGCGAATGTATCGTAATTGCCTTGGTAGAAGGTCAATTGCTTGTTCTCAAGATGCAAGATCCCGCCCACGGCGCGGTTGAGCAAGTCGCGGTCGTGGCTGATCACCACCACCGTATGCGGATAGCGCGCCAAAAAGGCTTCGAGCCAGATGGTGCCCTCAAGATCGAGATAGTTGGTCGGCTCATCCAGCAGCAAAAGATCTGGCGCGGAAAACAACACCGCCGCCAAGGCCACCCGCATCCGCCAGCCGCCTGAGAAGTCAGAGCAGGGGCGCTTTTGCGCCGCCTCGTCAAAGCCCAGACCTTTGAGAATGGCAGAGGCGCGCCCTTCGGCGGACCAGGCATCAATATCGGCCAGACGGGTTTGCACCTCGGCGATTCTGTTGGGATCTTCGCTGGTATCGGCCAAGAGCGCCGCCCGCTCGACATCTGCGGCCAAAACCGTATCGAGCAGCGACAGATCATTGGCCGGGGCCTCTTGCGCCACGCCGCCAATCCTGGCCCGACGGGGCAGTTCAATCGCGCCACTTTCCAGCGCCAATTCCCCGCGTATAATGCGAAAAAGCGTGGTTTTTCCCGTGCCATTGGGGCCGACAAAGCCCACTTTATGGCCGGTGGGAATGGTTGCACTGGCGCCCTCAAACAAGCGGCGGCCATCGACGGCATAGGTGATATCTTGGATTTTCAGCATGGCTCTCCCATGACGCGAAGCGCAGGAAAGGTCAATCCCGCCGACCGATGAACCCGGTGAGAACCGCCGCGCCAATGGCTGTAATCACCCAGCCGGCCATTTGCACAAGCCAGCGCAGCTGGTGGCCCCAATCGCCCCACCAGCCCCGTTCGGCTGAGGGCGCCCAATTTTTTTCCTGCCCCAAAGCATCCAGCGGGATAAATAGATCGAGCGCATAGAGAAAGGCGCTAAAGCTTGTATAGTCGCGCCCGGATGTGGTCTGCGCCCAAGCGTCCAGCTGCACGCGCCAGAGCGGCGAGTCGGGGACGGGGTCCGTTGGGAAACTGTCCAGCCAGTCCTGCGAGGTCAAGACGACCGAGGAGGTCGGCGCAAACTGCCCGTGGATGTGGATTTGCTGGGCAAAACAGATGGTGATCCCCAAGATAGCGGCGATCCAAGGCAACACCCGCGCGGGCTGGTGCCCATATCCGAACATCAGGCCAAATAGATAACCCGCCGCGCGTTTTAGCACATTCAGGGCAAATTTTCCATCTGCCCACAAGGAGGCGGCTGCCGGGCGCAGATCACCGTTCAAATGGTCGCGTGATTGTTTGTGCGCGGCTTGGCCATCCAGATATTCTTGTCGCCGCTGCTTGTCTTCACGCCGCACCAAGACCCGCGCGGCATCCCCGGCAAACCCCTGTCGGCGCAAGACATTGGCCAGCTGCACATAGGGTTGCGGGGTGAAACGTCGGGCTGTTGCGTCATGTTTGGCCAGCCAGTCCAAGCGTTCCTGCACATCCATGTCGCTTTCGATCCGGTCATAGCGAAAGGAGGACAGGCGTAGCATCTTCACAGACTGCCAAGAGCCGGGACTATCAACCAAGGTACCAACATGGGCGTCGATCAAATCAACCTCGATCCCGTCACCCGTTACATCCTTCCAGATAAACCCGGCCCGCACCCGCATCCCTTTAGCATCTAAACCCGTGTTAAGGGTGGCGGCGGACATCTGCAAATTTCCGGCAATCTCCGCCCGTTTCAGATCTACCCAGCCCCGGGCCTCAAACCCGGTCCGCAAAAACACATCCACCCCGACTGATATGGCACTGCAGTTCAGTGCCATACCCTTCGCCAAAAACTTGCCGCCGTCGCAGGCCAGCTGCCCGGTGATTGTCGCGCCGACCAGATCGACCAGACCGATCGCTTCAAATCCGCCCCGCAGATGTAGGTCTCCTCTGCACTG
>ERZ767285.256-NODE-256-length-21830-cov-3.404542_pt1 | contig 21830 bp, 18 predicted proteins | sample MGYA00374953_ERZ767285 | MGnify/ENA primary metagenome ERZ767285 (study PRJEB28947, sample SAMN06267186) | marine metagenome | isolation source: Columbia River Estuary | place: USA:Columbia River Estuary, USA | collected 2013-07-23 ...
ACAAACTCTCTGAAACTGCTGTTCAAATCTTCCGAGATCGTGGCATTGAGGTGGATTTTGATCCAAGCATTGGCAAGGACAAAGACAAATTGCTCTCTGTCATTGATCAATATGATGGCTTGGCCATTCGCTCTGCGACCAAGGCCACAGAAAAAATTATCAATGCGGCCAGCAATCTAAAGGTGATTGGCCGGGCTGGCATCGGTGTGGATAATATCGACCGCGCCGCCGCCTCCAAAAAAGGTGTGATCGTGATGAACACGCCCTTTGGCAATATGATCACCACCGCAGAACATGCTATCGCGATGATGTTCGCTGTGGCGCGGCAAATTCCTGAGGCCAGCGCCTCTACCCACGCGGGGAAATGGGAAAAATCCAAATTCATGGGGGTAGAGCTTACGGGCAAGACCCTTGGCGTGATTGGCGCGGGTAATATTGGCGGCATCGTCTGTGAGCGTGCCCTGGGCCTCAAGATGAAGGTTGTGGCCTATGATCCCTTCCTCTCCCAAGAGCGGGCCGAAAAATTGGGCGTGCAAAAAGTGGAACTGGACGAGCTTTTGGCGCGGGCCGATTTCATCACATTGCATGTGCCGAAAACCGAGCAGACCAGCAATATTTTGAATGCTGAGGCGATTGCCAAGATGAAACCCGGTGTGCGGGTCATCAACTGCGCCCGCGGTGGTTTGGTCGATGAGGTCGCTTTGGCCGAGGCGCTGAAATCGGGTCATGTGGCCGGGGCAGCCTTCGATGTGTTCGAAGTGGAGCCGGCAACAGACAGCCCTTTGTTCAACTTGCCCAATGTGGTTTGCACCCCCCATTTGGGCGCTGCCACAACGGAAGCGCAGGAAAACGTGGCCGTGCAAGTGGCTGAACAAATGTCTGACTATCTGCTGACGGGCGCTGTGACCAATGCGCTGAATATGCCATCGGTGACAGCTGAAGAGGCTAAGACCATGGGGCCATGGTTGGCATTGGCTGGGCATTTGGGTGCCTTTATCGGGCAAATGACCTCCGAGCCCATTAAGGCGATTAATATTTTATATGATGGCACGGTCGCTTCGATGAATCTCGCAGCGCTCAACTGCGGCGTCGTGGCCGGGATCATGAAAGCGGGTAATCCTGATGTGAATATGGTGAGCGCTCCAGTGATTGCAGAAGAGCGCGGCATTAAGATCAGCACGACCAATCAAAATAAATCTGGTGTCTTTGATGCCTACATTAAAGTCACAGTGGTTACCCAAACCCGGGAACGCTCTGTCGCGGGCACAGTGTTCAGCGATGGCAAGCCGCGCTTTATCCAGATCAAGGGCATCAACGTAGATGCGGAAATTGGGCGTCACATGCTCTATACCACCAATAATGACGTGCCGGGCATTATCGGTGTATTGGGCTCGACCATGGGAAAAAATGACGTGAATATTGCGAATTTTACATTGGGGCGCGCTGCGGAAGGTGGGCAGGCGATTGCCTTGCTGTATGTGGATGCGCCGGTCTCTGATCTGGTATTGGCCGATTTGCAGGCGACTGGAAAATTCAACCAAGTCAGTCGTTTAGAGTTTGATGTCTCATGACGACGCTCTATGCAATTGGTGACATCCATGGCCAATTGGCCGGGCTGACCCAAGCGATTGAATGGATTGAAAAAGATGGTGGACCCGAGGCCCCCATCGTCTTTCTTGGCGATTATATCGATCGGGGGCCTGACAGTCGTGGCGTTTTGGATTTTTTGATCCAGGGCCGCGATGCGGGGCGGAATTGGACATTTTTAAAGGGCAATCATGACCGGATGTTTGAGTGGTTTTTGCAAACTCCAAGCCGGGCAGATCCGCATCTGTTTACCGATTTGAGTTGGCTGCATGAGCGGTTGGGCGGGCAAGACACGCTGCGCTCTTACGGTCTGGATTTCAGCGCGCGCCGGCGGCTCTCTGCGGTGCATGACGAGGCGTTGCGCGCGGTGCCAAAGGCGCACCTTGATTTTCTTGAGGGGTGCCCTTTGACCTTTGAGACAGAGGATTTGTTCTTTTGTCACGCAGGTATCCGCCCCGGTGTTGCGCTGTGTGATCAGAATGAAGAAGATCTTTTGTGGATCCGCGAAAAGTTTCTGGATTTTGACGGTCGGCATCCAAAGATTATCGTGCATGGCCATTCGCCGATCGAGCAGGCCTGCCATTATGGCAACAGAGTCAATCTCGACAGCGGCGCCGGCTATGGCCATCCGCTTACGGCTGCGGTCTTTGAAGAGCTGAGGTGCAGCATTTTGACCGCGCAGGGCCGGCGCAAAATATCTATGGCTGCATAGATCCGCCGCCTTTACGGTAGATGCTCTTTAAATGCGGCGAGCACAGAGCGGTAGACATCGCGCTTGAAAGACACAATCGCCTCGGGCAGATCGGCGGGGGCGATCCATTTCCAGGCGGAAAATTCAGGCTCATCTGTGTCAATATTCACATCTGAATCTTCGCCTAGAAAACGCATCAAAAACCATTTTTGTTCCTGGCCGCGGTATTTGCCGCCCCAAAGCTGTGGGATCAAATCCGCCGGCAGCTCATAGGGAATCCAGCCCGGGGTTTCCGCAAGGATTTGCACTTTTTGCGCTGGAACGCCGGTTTCTTCTTCCAGTTCACGCAGGGCAGCCACCCGGGCATCCTCGCCCGGATCAATGCCCCCCTGGGGCATTTGCCAAGCCTCAGAATAATGCTCGAGCCTTTGGGCGACAAAGACCAGGCCCGCCCGATTGATGAGCATGACGCCAACATTGGGTCTATAGGGCAGCTGTTCAATATCAGGGTGTCGCATCTGCTATTGTGCCGGTTGGATGGCCGATAGGCCTTTGAGCAGATCGATCGCATAGGACAGCTGGAAATCTTCATCGCGCAGCTTCGCGGCCTCATCGGCGCGGGCGCGCTCTTGCTCAATTTGATCGCGGTCCGCGTCTGACAGGCTGTCGTTGTCGAGTGACCCGCGCAAATCAGCTTCAGTGCGCGTGGTGCCTTCGTCCTCAGCGGCTTCATCCTCGGTGCTGTTGGGGTCTTTGCGGGGCTGCTGGACAATGATGTCGGGCGAGACTCCAAGCGCTTGGATGGACCGGCCTGATGGGGTGTAGTAGCGCGCAGTGGTCAAGCGCATCGCCCCATCGCCGGCCACGGGCATGATCGTCTGAACAGAGCCCTTTCCAAAGCTCTTGGTGCCCACAACAATCGCCCGGCGGTGATCTTGCAATGCGCCTGCGACAATTTCAGAGGCAGAGGCCGAGCCGCCATTGATCAAAACCACAATCGGTTTTCCTTGGGCCAAATCGCCGGCCCGCGCATTCCAACGGTCGCCATCTTCGGGCGCGCGTCCACGGGTTGAAACGATCTCACCCTTTTCAAGAAACGCATCCGACACTTTGATCGCTTGGTTCAGCAATCCGCCAGGATTATTGCGCAGATCAATGACAAAGCCGTTGATATTCTCAATACCGCCTGCCGCCTCAATTTGCTTGGCAATTCCGTCTTCAAGATTTGGGTAGGTTTGGTCATTAAATGTGCTGACCCGCATCACAATGGACTGGCCAATTGTCTTGTCGCGCACGGCGGTCAATTTGATGGTGTCGCGGATGATTTTGATGTCAAATGGCTCAGATTCACTTTCGCGCGCAACGGTGATCACGATTTCCGAACCGACCGGACCGCGCATCAATTGCACCGCCTCATCCAATGTCAGGCCCAAAAGACTCTCCCCGTCCACATGGGTGATGAAATCGCCAGGTTCGACCCCAGCTTCGGCCGCGGGGGTGTCATCAATTGGGGTGATGACTTTTACAAACCCATCCTCTTGGGTCACCTCAATCCCCAGCCCGCCAAAGGCGCCCCGGGTTTGAATGCGCATATCGCTGGCATCATCGGGCGACAGGTAGCTTGAATGTGGATCCAAAGAGGTCAGCATGCCATTGATTGCCGCTTCAATCAGCTTCTTGTCATCCACTTCTTCCACATATTCCGCGCGGATGCGGTCAAAAATATCACCAAAAAGCTCAAGCTGTTTATAGGTTTCTGCTTGGTCGGTTTCCTTGGCCAAAAGCGGTCCAGCCAATTGCGGGGCGACCACCACCCCGAGGAGCCCGCCGAGCATCGCTGCAATCAAAAACTTTTTCATGTTACAATCCTTTTTGCATCGGGGCACTGCATCCTGCGCCACCCGACTTGCGTCTTTGCCTATATAAAGCCTGTCTTGCCCCGGCTTTCCAGCCCCTACTGTGCTGATTGCGCGCCCAAACACGTTATTCTTTGCCAAAGATGGCAGCTCGGCGCGTCTATGGGCAGATATAGGCGAGAATGGGCGGGATTTTGCCGTTAGGGGTGGGTGATCAAGGAGTGACCTGTCATTTCGTCAGGTTTGGGCAGATCCATCAGCTCAAGAACCGTGGGCGCGAGATCGGCCAATCGGCCGGCGCGCAATCGGCAACCCTGCGGCAAGCCCACCCCGATGATCGGCACCAGATTTGTCGTATGGGCCGTGTGTGGCCCGCCGGTGATGGGATCAATCATCATCTCGCAATTGCCGTGATCGGCGGTGACAATCATCTTGCCGCCGCAGCGCTCCAATGCCTCCACCACCTGGCCAAGTCCGTGATCCACCGCTTCGCAAGCGGCGATGGCCGCCGCTAAGTCGCCCGTATGCCCAACCATATCAGGATTGGCATAATTGGTGATGATCAGATCATAGCCTTGCTCAATAGCGGCAACAAAGCGCTCTGTGACCTCTGCGGCTGACATTTCAGGTTGCATATCATAGGTGGCGACCTTGGGTGAGCTGGGCATGAAACGATCCTCGCCAGCGGCGGGCACTTCCAGACCGCCATTCATGAAAAATGTCACATGGGGATATTTTTCAGTCTCCGCGAGGCGAAATTGGCGCTTGCCATGGTGCGCCACCCAGGCGCCCAGCGTGTTGGGGATATCGCGCTTTGGGAAGGCGGCTGTGAGATAGGTGTCATGGTCATGGGAATAAGACACCATCCCCATTTGTGCGCTTAATGTGACCCGGGGCGCTGTGTCAAATGCGTCAAAATTGGGTTGGCAAAGGGCGGCTAGAATTTCACGGGCCCGGTCGGCGCGGAAATTTAGGCAAAATAGGCCATCTTGTGGCCGCAGTCCCGCGTAATCGCCAATTACGCTGGCGGGGATGAACTCATCGGTCTGGCCCTCCGCATAGGCGCGGGCAATCACCTCTTGGGCGGTGGCAGCTTTGACGCCTGTGCCCTGGGCGATGGCGCTATAGGCGGTTTGCACCCGCTCCCAACGGTTATCGCGGTCCAAAGCATAGTAGCGGCCAATGACTGTGCCAATCTGCGCGCCCTGTGGCAGCAGCTCTTGCAGGCTGGCGAAATAGCCCGGAGCCGAGCTGGGGCTGACATCGCGCCCGTCGGCAATGGCATGGATGAGGACGGGAATGCCCATGTCACAAAGTAACCTGCTGGCGGCCAGAAGATGGTCAAGATGCCCATGCACCCCGCCGTCGGAAATCACCCCCATGAGATGCGCCGCGCCACCGCTGGCCTTGAGTTTGGCAGCAAAGTCCAAAATGGCAGGGTTTTGGAAGAAAGTTTTGTCCTCAATCGCCAGATCAATCTGCCCCAAATCCATAGCCACCACCCGGCCAGCCCCAATATTGGTATGGCCAACTTCGGAATTGCCCATCTGTCCGCTGGGCAGACCGGCGTCAGGCCCATGGGTGATTAAACGCGCATTTGGGCAGCGCGCCATGAGGCGATCAAAATTTGGCGTATGCGCCAGGGCTGGGGCATTGCCTTCCTTGGTGTCGCTCAAACCCCATCCATCCAAAATGCAAAGTACTACGGGTTTGGTCATGACAAGCTCCTTTTCTACGCGCCTCTGTTTACCTGATCGCTGGCGGTATTCCACCGTTTTAGAGCTACTGGTTTTGGTACTGGGTTTTTGACCGATAGCGGCCACACATTCATGGTGCGGAGAATTTGGACTCTGAGCCTAAACCTACCTCGCGCTCATTTCAATTTTCTGCTTTTGCAACAGGTCGGTGTCAGCCCGAGGCAGACGGTCGGTGACCGGCTTGAGGTATTGATCCTACTTGCTCCATCCGCCATTTTCTGATTTGGTTATGGCATCTAAGTTTTTAAGCGCCAGCATCAGGGTGCGGTTGTTCACATTTCCATTTTAAAGGCGATATATGGCTGATTTTGTTTTGAAGTTTTTGTCCCCAACGGAACACCCACACATACCTATGTGAAGAGAACCGAAGAAAAAAACGAGGAAAAACTTGACGCTGCTCTCCACACGCCGAAGATGGTTATCTCGGTATCGGGCCCCTCCAAAACGGGCAAGACTGCTTTAGTTAACACTCTGATCACAGCGGATCGAATTATCCCCGTTACTGGCCAATCGCTTCGCTCCTCAAACGATCTGTGGCAATCAGTTATGCGATGGATTGGCGGCCCAGAGGAAATTGAAAAAATAAGGGAGCAGGTTCTGAAAGCAGGTGCTGCTGGGAAGGCGAGCGCAGAAGCAGGGGTGATTTTAGCCAAGGGGAAGGCAGAAGGAGAAATAAACGGGGGTGTTGAGTTCACAGCGGCAACGTCAGAGAAATACGGCATCGAGTTTTTTGAAGCTGTTGTCAACGAGCTCAGCGAAAGTGAATTTGTCGTTTTCTTAGATGACTTTCATTACATTTCAGAAGATGCACAAATTGACATCGCCAAATCTATCAAGGCTATTTCCGAACGAGGCGTTCGAGTTTGCATTGCCTCTGTCCCCCACAAGTCAGACGATATGGTTCGTGCCAATGACGAATTGACAGGGCGCATAGTTTCGATCCTATTCGACTGTTCCAGAATTGAAGGGCATCGCGACAAGCGGTTTTAAGGCTCTCGGCGTTAAAATTGCACCCGAAATAATAGAGGCGCTCGCGACCGAAGCACTCGGTTCTCCTCAGCTTATGCAGTCTCTGTGTTTGAACTTATGCCTTGAGAAAAACCGCAGAAACGAACAAGTTCTTGAAACGAAAACGGAAGTTTCTGACGCGGAACTGCGCGCCGCCCTAGAGCGCACAACGCATCAAACCGACTATTCGAGGACGGTTGAAAAACTGCACACCGGCGCGAAAGAGCGCGGGACACAGCGGAAAGAGTTTGAGCTAATAGATGAGACTAAAGGCGACGTATATCGTGCAATTCTTCTTGCGCTTATTCAAAACCCTCCAAGGCTTAGCTTTGATTATGACGAGGTCATGGACAGGATAAGGGAAGTCTGCAAAGAGGCCCCCCCGGTAGGTTCCAGTGTCCAGCTTGCTCTCAAACAAATGGACGGAATCGCAAAAGACATCAAGAAAGACACCCCTGTCTTGGAATGGGACGATGATAAGCTTGAGGTCACAAACCCTTATTTCATGTTTTATCTTCGGTCTTCGCAGAAGGTCGATCAGATTTATAAAGGGAAGTCAGGAATGGTGTAGTCCTTTGGGCTTCGCCTTTCAGTCCAACGGCGGATGCATCCGAGCGTTTGGAGTGCTGTGTCTGAATGTCGGTACTGGACAATTCGCGAAACTTTGCAAAGCTCGCTTCCTGCGCAGTGCTGACAATGTTCGATGAGATTGCTGCACATTGGCAAACGGCAGGTTTGTCCGCACAACAGACATTTATCAGGTGCAAACCGACGTCTGCGTCGGCCAGTCTTTGGGTCAAAACTCAAGCGTATTTGCGCTGGGTCGAAACCGACCGTTTTTGCACAGGCCCTTCTGGGCAGGACTCGACTCTGAGATAGGCTTTGGCATATAGAACATATAGTGAACAAAGTCTGCGGTTATGTCACATCGACGTGTTTTATCATTATGGTTTCCTCGGATGGGTGCAGAGCGGCTGTTGCGACAGGCCCGTATGACGCAAGAGTTGCCTTTTGCCGTGGTGCAAGATCGTGGGCAGATGCAGGTGATCTCCTCCCTGTCACAAATGGCGGAGGAGCGGGGGCTGCGCTTGGATCAACCCTTGCGCGACGCTATGGCCATGTGCCCCGATCTTATCACACGGCTTCGAAATCCTCAGAGTGAAGCGCGGTTTTTAAACAGTCTGCGCCGCTGGGCCTCTAAGTTTTCGCCCTGGGTGGCGGAAGAACCGCCTCATTCTTTGGTCATTGATTTGACGGGTTGTGCACATTTATTTGGGGGTGAGGAAGGGGTTATCGAGCAGGTGGAGCAAGATTGCCTGGATCTTGGCCTTTCTGTGCATATCGGCCTGGCGGATACAAAAGGCGCCGCATGGGCCTTGGCGCGCTATGCAGGTCAGCCCTTGGGGGTGAGCCGCACGGGCGATGCGATTGATCAGGAGGCCCCCGCCACCCGGTCGCGCGCCGTCAAACGCCGCAATTGGGAGCGTGGAGGCGCCGCGCCGCAGCTGCGCAGCAATCGAGGCGCATCGGGCCGTATTGCCCAGCCTGGCTTGACGCGCCAAGCCCTTGCGCCTTTGCCTGTGGCAGCTCTGCGATTGGAGGGGCATGTTGTTACAGCGCTCAGCAGGCTTGGACTTCGGCGGGTGGAAGATTTGATGGGCCAGCCCCGCGCGGCCCTTGCGCGGCGGTTTGGCAAGGGGACGGTTTATCGGATGGATCAAGCCTTGGGCGTGGCCCCCGAACCCATTAGCCCGGCGAAACAAGCGCCACATTTCGCCTGCCGTTTGAGCCTGCCGGAGCCAATTGGTCTGGCTGAAGATCTGTTGGCCGCTTTGGATAAGCTGCTGCCGCGCTTGGCGGTGCGTTTGAACGAGAAAGGTCAGGGTGCGCGGCGATTGCGACTGGAAGCCTATCGCACAGATCAAACCATGCAATCGCTTGAGGTGGGGTTGGCCCGACCTTCCGCCGATATTGCGCGAATGCGGCCACTTTTGGCATCAAAATTAGGGGATATCAAAGCAGAATTTGGCATTGATGTGCTGCGCTTGGTCGCGGCGCAAACAGAGCCAATCCATGCCCATCAGCACAAAGGGCATATTGAGGCTGGTCAAGCGGTTGCGGCGCGCGTGTTGGAAAATACCAAGCTGGATGATTTGATTGGCACATTGGGCGCCCGCATCGGACTGGAGGCCCTGACCCGCTTACATCCCGGTGACAGCCATATACCGGAAAAAGCCGCGCAGGTGCAGGCCGCTGCCTGGTCAGTGCCACATTTGCACTGGCCGGCCCCGCCGCGCGCGCGACCTTTGGTGCATTTTTCACCAGAGGCCCTGCAGACCCATAGCGAGGCGGCATTGCCGCTGACATTCAAATGGCGCGGTCAGCTTCATGAGGTGCACAGCGCTCAGGGGCCAGAGCGGATTGCCCCGGAGTGGTGGCTGGCTGAAAGAGCCTGGCGCAGCGGGACGCGTGATTATTGGCAAGTGGTCACCAAAACCGGAGACCGGTTTTGGCTTTATTTCGCCCATGGTGGTGCCATCTCGGGCGGGTGGTTTTGCCAGGGCCGCTTTGCTTAGGACAAAGCAGCCCTGACGTTGGAAGCAAGCAAACGAAAGATCAGCATCGCGTATCCGAGTGGGGGCAGGAATGACACTTAAAGCCAATCTCCCGTTTGCTTGACGCCCATATTGCAAGTTACAAAGGCCATGTGATGACCTGAAACGGAAAGTTGCGGGACCATTTCAGGGCAGGAATACGACAGGGTTGATTATTGGTGAATTCGGCGCAACTCTACGCTCATGAATGTTGTAAATATTAGATCTGAGTCTCTGCGGAAAATTCCCGAAAAAATTGCCTTTCATCGGTTGGAATTGGCTCCCATCCTTACGCTATATGGGCGTATGGTCGCTGCGGGCGAATGGCGTGACTATGGTATTTCTTGCCTGCGCGATGTGGCTGTCTTTTCGATTTTCAAGCGTACAGCGGAAAACCCGCTCTACCGCATCGAAAAACGCCCCAAGCTGCGCAACAAACAGGGCATGTATGCTTTGATCGGGGCGCAGGGCCAAATTCTCAAACGCGGCCATGATCTCGGATCTGTTTTGGGGGTCTTGGAGCGGCGGTTGATCCGGGCGGTTGATTAGGGGCTTGCACTTTAGGTCAGTTGCGAGCGCTGAAGCATGGGCCCATCCCCGGCCGCCTCTATGCGGGCCATTGCAACGTCAATCGCTTCAATGCCAACGGCCATTGCATGCGCATTGGCGTGGATCAGATGGGTGGCGCTGAGGGTCAAAGCCACATGGCCGGGCCAGAAAATCAATTGCCCAGGCGCCCAATCCCCCTCGGTTGCAGGAAAAAATTTCTGTTGTGGGCCTGAATCTCCTGGACAAGCGCGCCCCGTGGCATGGCAGGCGGCCTGTACCAGACCTGAGCAATCAATGCCTGCCGCTGAATTGCCTCCCCATAAATAGGGGCATCCAAGGAACATCTTGGCCACCTCTCGCGGATCGGTCAGAAAATCGCCCGTTGCGCGCAAATGTTGGCGGGGGATGAAGCCGGCGGAGGTTTGGTAAAAATTGCCGTGCTCTGCGCTCACTGTCACCTGCGCGCCGAAGGGCAGGGGGATTTGATCGTGTGACTTAAGATTGGGTGCCGCATAGGTATGGCTGGACAAGGCACTCACCCAATGTGTTGCGGGTGTGTAGGGGGCTAAATCTGCGGTTTTTATATAGCCTTGATAGCCGTCTTTCGTCGCCTTGCCAAAACACCAGTCGCCCGCGCGCTCTAAGATCGTAAAGCCATCGCCAAACAGCAATTGACGGTCGCGTGGTCCTTGCGGCTTGCGGCACAGATCGCTGAGACTTTGGATGATTTGAGACTGCGCGCTCATAGATTCAAAATGCGCGGCAAGGCGTGAAACAAGGCGCGCGTGCCCTGACCCACGCCGCCTTTGGGGCGGGCTGGGGCGGCGCTGGGCTGCCAACCATAGCAATCAAAATGCACAAACTTTTGGGTTTGGGTGACAAAGCGCTGTAGAAAAAGCGCGGCAGTAATGGCACCGGCAAAACCACCGGCAGGGGCATTGTCCAAATCTGCAATGCCGGGTTCAATCATGGCCTCATAGGGCGCATGCAAGGGCAATTGCCATACTGGATCGTTAACCTCGGCGGCGGCGGTTGCGATCTCATGGCTCAAGCCATTATCCTGCGTGAAATAGGGTGCAATGTCAGGCCCCACCGCGACCCGCGCAGCACCGGTCAGTGTTGCCATGCAAATCATCACGTCACAGGGGCTTTCATCGGCTAAGGTGAGGGCATCGGCGAGCACCAACCGGCCCTCGGCATCGGTATTGTTGATCTCGACCGTCAGACCCTTACGGCTCTTCAAAATGTCTTGCGGACGGAAGGCCGAACCACCGATTGCATTTTCAACGGCGGGCACCAAAACCCTTAGCCTCACTGGCATATTGCTGGCCATAATCATTTTGGCCAGCCCCAGAACATGCGCTGCCCCGCCCATATCTTTTTTCATCAACCCCATAGAGGCGCCGGGTTTGAGGTTCAGGCCACCTGTGTCGAAACACACGCCCTTGCCGACCAAAGTGAGCCGCGGACCTGCCGTGCCCCAGCACAGATCAATGAGACGTGGCGCCCGCGGCGAGGCGCGGCCCACCGTGTGAATCAGGGGGAAGTTTTGCGCGAGCAGCTCTGCGCCCGTCACGACTGATATGTCCGCCGCATAAGTTTTGGCCAAGTTGCGGGCCGCCGCTTCAAGCTCTGCCGGGCCCATGTCGTTGGACGGTGTGTTGATCAAATCTCGGGTGAGAAATTCACCGGAAATAATCGCCTCAATTTTTTCAGCATCTACACCTTCTGGGCAGATCAACTCGGCTTTTGGGGCGGCATTGGCGGCATAGCGATCGTATTGATATTTGCCCAAAGCAAAGGCCAAAGCGAAGTCCCTGGCTCGGTCTTGATCGCTCTCGACCAGGTCAAACACCTGTGCCGGCATTGTGGACAATCCGGCAACCACACCGAAGCGTTTGCGTTTGCGCTCTGTGGTATCGCCATAGCCAATGGCCAGCCGCACCGGCAGACCCTGCTCAGTGAGGCACAAGATCTGGCCCAATTTGCCCGACCAATTTTGGGTTTTGGCGGCGTTTTGCGCCGCGACGCCCCTTGCGGCCAGCCAGTTCTCCGCCTCCGCGCGAGCAATGAGGTGCAAGGGTACGGCGTTGGGTGTGGGTGCGGCAAAACTCGCTGACATGGCAGATCCCTCGAATGGCTTTATCATAGGTAAACATTGCCCTGTGGCGAATGCAATGCGGCGCGGTCTTTGCCGGACAAAAACCTGCGTGGATCCGTGAATGCGGGGGGCTGACTAAAGCTGTCTGTTCTTTTGGTCCTGTATCGCCCAAAGCGATGCCAGGCACATGTCGCCCAGCCGCACCAACCGCGCCACCGCGGCGGCCAGAGCGGGATCATCGGACGCTGCGGTTAACGCACGCACATTATGGGCGGCATTGGTCAACCCGCCCAGTCCAATTTGATGTCCGATGCTCATCAAAGCATCAACGGCCTTGCGTACGGCAGAGCGATTGTTTTGCTTGCCGGCGCATTCCAGAACGGAAAGGCGGATGGCGAATTCATCTAAGGCGCCGTTAATAACTGCTTTCGCCCGTTGGGGCTCAAACTCACAATGGATCTCGTCAATTTTGCTGCTGCAAAAGGGAAGATGTTCGTCATGCAAAAGCATGCTAATTTGAGCCATGAACTCACCTATTTACTACGCCCCCACAGCTGGCTGCTTTTTGCCCAAAAAAGTTTACCAAACTCTAAGCAAAAATGAGGATTACCTCTCGAGTTTTTTGTAACTATTTGGTAAGTTCAATTCAATATTTATGTATAAGGGGGTGCCGATGGTCTACGTGAAACCGCTGCCAAATTATTTAATTCAACGTTATCATGGCTGGAAAGCGACGACGTTTGAAGACAATCATGCTTGGTATCGCCGATTGGCCAGTGAAGGGCAGCGCCCGCGCGCCATGGTCATTTCATGCTGTGACAGTCGCGTTCATGTGACGGCGATTTTTGGTGCAGAGCAGGGGGAGTTTTTCATTCATCGCAATATCGCCAATCTGGTGCCGGCCTATCTTCCGGATGGCGAGCCGCATGGCACCTCTGCTGCGGTTGAATATGCGGTCACCGCGTTAAAAGTATCTCATATTATCGTCTTGGGTCATTCCAGCTGTGGCGGGGTGCGGGGCTGTCACGATATGTGCACCGGACATGCGCCAGATTTGGAAAAAAGCAGCAGCTTTGTTGGCCGCTGGATGGATATTTTGCGCCCAGGCTATGAGCGGGTCAAAGATATCAAGGATGAGGCGGCGCGTGTGGCGCGATTGGAACGTGAGGCTGTTTTGGTCTCCGTTGAAAACCTCATGACCTTCCCATTTGTGAAAGCCGCAGTCGAAAAGAACGAGCTGACCCTGCATGGCCTGTGGACGGACATCGCCGAGGGCTCTTTGGAGCAGTTTGATTCAAACTTGAAGGATTTTGTGCGGATTTAGAGCCGGTTCAACCCGCAATACCAAGAGCCAATGAAAAGGCCCCGCATTTTAGCGAGGCCTTTTCATTCCATATTCAGGATTTTAGCCCTTTTTGAGGACTTTATTGCCCAGGACTTCCGCGATTTGCACGGCATTCAACGCCGCCCCCTTGCGCAGATTGTCGGACACGCACCAGAGGTTGATGCCATTGTCGACCGTGACATCTTGCCGAATGCGGCTGATGAATGTGGCGTAATCGCCGACGCATTCCACCGGGCTGACATAGCCGCCATCTTCGCGCTTATCGATCACCATAATGCCAGGTGACTCGCGCAGGATATCGCGGGCTTCATCCTCATCGAGGAAGTCTTCAAACTCGATATTGATCGATTCGGAATGGCCCACGAAAACTGGCACGCGCACACAGGTGGCGGTGACCTTGATCGCGGGGTCGAGAATCTTTTTGGTCTCTGCGACCATTTTCCATTCCTCTTTGGTGTCGCCGCTGTCGAGGAAAACATCAATATGCGGGATCACGTTAAAGGCGATTTGCTTGGTAAACTTGGTGGGTGGTTTGTTGTCTACCGGGTTGTAAATCGATTTGGTTTGATCCCAAAGCTCATCAATCCCTTCTTTGCCTGCGCCCGAAACGGATTGATAGGTGCTGACCACCACCCGTTTGATCTTCGCGCGATCATGCAAGGGTTTGAGCGCCACAACCATCTGCGCGGTTGAGCAATTGGGATTGGCGATGATGTTCTTTTTGTGGCATTCGAAAATTGCATCAGCATTCACCTCTGGCACGATCAAAGGCACCTCCGGGTCGTAGCGGTAAAGGCTCGAATTATCGATCACAATACAGCCCGCCGCCGCCGCTTTCGGGGCATATTCTTTGGTGGCTTCAGAGCCCACCGCAAAGAGCGCCATATCCCAACCGGCGAAATCAAAACTCGCCAGATCGGTGGTTTTCAAAGTTTTGTCGCCAAAGCTCACTTCCGTGCCGAGGGATTTACGGCTGGCCAGAACAGCAATTTCCGCGATTGGAAATTCACGTTCGTCCAAAATGTTCAGCATTTCACGGCCCACATTTCCAGTAGCGCCGACAACAACAACTTTATAAGACATAGGTCTCTTCCTTGTTTCAAAGACGGGCTCGTGTATCGCGCCAGGTCTCCAATGGAAAGAGGCAGCTAGTCAGTTCTATCCTGTGAGAAGATATAAATTATCAATCCCAGCAGTAATGTCACACAAAATACCAAAATGACCGCGTTATATGAGACAATCGGCGCCTGACTTTGTGTTATCTTGCCATCAAAAACCCGCGCAGTGACATTTTGCATGATGCCAACGCCTCCGATTCCAAACAGGTTGATCAAAGTCACGCCGCGCCCCATCAGATGATCTGGGAAAAAACTGCGGCCATGGGCGACCAAAATCGGGAATGAAGCACCGAAAAAACCAATTCCGGCCATCAGGACGGCGGTGCTCCAGAACCCCGCGTCGCCATAGAGATAAAGGGCAAAGCACAACAGGCCGCCGATGAGATTGCCTGTGAAAATCACCCATTTACGCGTTCCCAATAAGCGGTCAAGCGGACCATAGCAAAAGGTGCCGGCAATCATCGCCAGAGCCATCAGCGTGGTCACTGTGCCAACCTGGGCTGTGGAGGCGCCGAATACATCGGTGAAATAGGGACCCACCCAAAGGCCGCGCAACCCAGCAGAGGGGGCATAGCTGACCAGCACCAGCGGCAAGATGAGCCAGATGGCGCGCATCCGGAGCAGGTCGAGCAAGCTGCCCTTTTCATCGGTTACAACCTTTGGCGGATCCTTGACGATCACGTAGCATAGGGCGGCAATTGCAAGGGTGATGAGCGCGATGATGACGATCGACAAGCGCCAGCCTAGGACGTCAACAAGCAGCGTGAGCGGGAAGGCTGCGCCGATATTGCCGACCGAGCCGATACCCAAGATGAAGGCGGCCATCGTGGCGAAGGCCGCGGCAGGAAAACTGCGGGCGATCACATAGTATGCGGCCATTAAAACCGATGAGCAACCGATGCCGATCATCGTCATCGCGGCGGAAATATGCCACGGTTCGGTTGCGGCTGCGAAAACCAAAGCGCCGCCACCGGCTCCCAGAGCGAGAAGCGCGGCATTGGTGCGCCTTGGACCCAAAGTGTCCAAGGCCCAGCCGACGGGTAATTGCATCAGAGCGAAAGTTAAAAACCAATAGCCAGAGGCCGCCGAGAGCTGCGCGGCTGTCGCACCAATATCTGCCTGCAAGGGGGCTGCTAAAACGGCCAAAAATGCCCTGTAAAATTGGGACAAGACATAGGCAAAAGTCAAAATTATCAATGTCGCGCGCATGGCAATCTCCAATCTGAAGCTGTGGTGCCATGGCTTGCCGGCTGGGTAAAGCCAGAAGTGATGACTTGTGCAGATTGGCCGGCAGAGCTAGCCTTTGGCCAGACACAGCAAAAGGCGTAACAAGAATGGATTTTTCAGGGCAAACAGTGTTGATAACCGGCGCAAGCCGCGGCATTGGAGCGGCGGCGGCTGAACATTTTGCAACCCTTGGGGCGCAGGTGGTTTTGACGGCTCGTTCTGAGGCTGAACTGGCGAAATTGGCAGAGAAAATTGGGTCAAAAGCGCTGGCGATCGCCTGCGATATTGCCGATTTTGCACAGGTGCAGGCGGCTGTTGATCAGACCGTGGCGCGCTTCGGTCGTCTTGATATTGTCGTCAACAACGCAGGAATGCTCTTGCCTGTGCATCGAATGGCGGATTTCGAAGCCGCCGATTGGGACCGGGTGATTGATGTGAATGTCAAAGGTGTCTTTTACATGATGAAGGCGGTCCTGCCGATCATGACGGCGCAGGAGGGCGGGACGATCCTCAATATTTCGTCCGGTGCGGCCTATGGGGTGCTGGAAGGATGGAGCCATTACTGCGCCTCTAAGGCTGCGGTGCTGCAATTGACCCGCTCTGGCCATGCTGAATATGGCGATCAAGGCATTCGCTGTTTGGGGTTGAGCCCTGGCACTGTGGCGACGCAGATGCAGGTTGAGATCAAAGCCAGCGGGGTTAATCCGGTCAGCCAATTGGAGCTGTCCGACCATATTGCGGCCTCCGATGTGGCGCAGGCGATTGCCTATCTCTGCGGGCCCGGCGGCGCGGAGTATGCGGGGGAAGATTTCCATCTGCGTGAACCCGCCTCGCGCGCTTTGGTTGGACTGCCACCCAGATAGGTCGCTGATGAGGTAAGGGGCGCAGGTTTAGAGCTCCGCTCCGGCGGTCCACTCGCCCCATTTCATCAGCGTATTGGCCCCAAGCCAGGCCAAAGGAGGCGGGGGCAGGCGGCGCGGGGCGGCTTGCTCTTGGACCTGTTGCAACAGTGGGCTGTCATGCCCACTGGCCAGGTCCGCGGCCAGCATGCCATGCAATGTGCCCTTGGCCGTTCCCAAACCGTTTTGGCAGCAGGCCGAATAGAGCCCCGGCATTACCTCACCAAACGCGGCGACATTATTGCGCGAAAGACACAGGCGCCCGCCCCAGCGATATTGCATGGATACATGGCGCAGCGCGGGGAAACGGGCGGAAAAACTTGCGTCATGACTGCGCGACACCGCGCGAATGCGCCGCTCAGAGACCTGCATGGACGGATCGAAAGTGGCGCGATTTCGGATGATGATGCGGTCGCCGCCCATCCCAGATATGCGCCGCACGGTTGTTCCTAAAGGGTCGGCGGGTGTGGCGCCCCAATTGCGCGCCCCGCCCAAGGTTTTCACCTCCTGAGCGGTCAAGGCGCGGGTCATGCTGGCATAGGTGAACACATGAATAAGTTGTTGCGGGTAAAGCCCGAAGGAATTGGCGTGGCCATTGACGGCCAGAATAACCCGCGGCGCTGTCACCTGGCCCGATGGGGTGGTGGCTGACCAGTCACCATTGTGCTCAAGCGCTGTCACGGGCGAATTTTCGAAAATCAAGGCATGATGTGATGCCAGGCCGCGCGCGATGCCGCGGATATACATGGCCGGTTGCAGCATGACCGTGCCGGGGGTGAAGAGGCCAGATTGATAATAGCCGGTTCCGGTCAATTCCGCCATTTGCGCCGCATCATACATCTCCCAAGGCTCGCCCATCCGGGTCAAATGGCGGGCATAGTCTTGATTGTGGCGATGACCCTTTGCGCTGGCAGCCGCATTGAACTTGCCGCAAGGGTTAAACGCTTCGCAGGGCAGCTCAAATTCCTCGGCCATCTGGCGGGCGAAGGCAATTGCGGCGCGATTGGCTGCGATCTGCTGTCGGTCTTCCTTAAGCGCGCCGCCGTAATCCTCCGACGCCAGATCATGGGGCAGATCAATCATAAACCCCGAATTGCGTCCTGCAGGGCCATCGGCAATCCGGCTGGCCTCAAGCAGAATGATTTTATCTGCCGGGTGCAGCTGCTTGAGCCGCGCCAGTGCCGCCAGGCCAGCAAAGCCGCCGCCAATCACCAACCAATCGGCGGTTTGCCTGCCCTCCAGCCTTTGGGCCGCTGCGGCGGGCGGCAGAAGATCCGCCCAAGCGGCCGGGCCGGGATCTATGGGCAGGCGCGAGACTTTCATGGTCAATACTCTTGGTTCAGCGCGTCGGCAGCCGGGATCTCCCGCTCACGCCGCGCGATATAGTCGCCTAGGGCTTCATCAATGCCAGGATCCAATTTTGGTTCCTCATATTCGTCGAGCATCTGACGCGCGCGTATCAACCCGCGGGTGTTTGTGTCCAGCGCGCCATCCGCCTGCCATTGTTCAATCGAATTATTGTCAAACATCTCTGGCATGAAAAAGGCGCGTTGGAAATTTTCAAGCGTATGGGAATGGCCAAGGTAATGCCCGCCCGGCCCAATGTCGCGCACCGCCTGCATGGCTGCATCAAAATCATCCCAGCGTATGCCCTCGGCCATACGATAGCCCATGGCGCAAAGCTCCGCGTCCACCACGAATTTTGACATCGAGCAATGCATACCAGCTTCGTTCCATCCGGCGCTGTGCCAGATGTAATTCGCTCCGGCCATGAGCACGGCATTCAAGGTCATGGCACTTTCATATCCCGCCTGCGCGTCAAGGACTTTCGCCCCACCCAAAGTATTTGAAGTCCGCCAGGGTACGTTATAGTGGCGCGCCATTTGGCCAATCATGAAATTCATCAAACTGATTTCTGGCGTGCCGGCCATAGGGGCGCCGGATCGCATACTGACGGTGGCCAAATAATGGCCATAGATCGCCGGCGTGCCTTTGCGGACAACCTGCGTATAGGCCAGACAGCTGAGGGCTTCGGCATTGAGCTGCGCCACGGTTGGGGCGACGGATGCGGGTGTATTGGCGCCGCCCAGAACGAAGGGGCTGCATAGGATGGGTTGGTTGTATTTGGCAAAGGCCCGCAGCGCCCCCAGCATCGTTTCATCCCAAACCAGCGGGCTGTTTCCATTGCAATTGCCTGTGACGACCGGATGGCTTTGCATATAATCCGCACCAAAGAGCAGGGCACACATCTCCATGACATCCTCGGCATTTTTGGGACTGGTGGTCATGCCCATGAAGGTCTTGTCGGAATGTTTCATCGACGAATAGGTAATGCGCAAATGCCTTTGGCTGATCGGGTGATCATAGGGTTCTACAATGTGGTGAGCGGAAGAGTGCATCGCGGGCAGCATATGAGATAACTTGTGAAAATTTGCCAAGTCTTCCAGGGTTGGATTGCGCCTGATATCGTCGAGGTCCCGCAGATAGGGCGCGCCGGTCATCGGCACAAAGATGGAGTGATCGTGACCGAACGGCAGGTTATTGGCGGGGTTTCGCGCGTGATAGGTGAAGCTTGAGGGGATGGAGGAGATCAGGTCACGCACAAGACCGCGGTCCAAATGCACCCGGTCGCCATCGCGAATGTCGGCCCCCGCGGCGCGCCAATCTGCAATGGCGATGGGGTCGCGAAACACCACTCCGACATCCTCAAGTACGCTCATTGAGGCCGCATCGATCTTCTCGATCTGGTCTTGATCCATGGGTTCGGTCAAGGGCAGGCGGCGTTTCAGCGCGGGCAACATCGTAACATCGCGGGTTTGTCTTATGGTTTTTCGCGCCCCGCGGCCGCGCCGCGTGGTGCCAACGGCATCAGCCATGAGTGTTCCTCCCCTTTGGCAAGACTTGCGGCCCGTTCCCGTTACCCGACATTGTCGCCATCGGCTGGATCGGTGAGATCAATCCAAATGGTTTTGATTTCGGTGAATTGGTCATGTGCATGAATACCATTGTCGCGCCCGCCGAAGCCCGATTGTTTATAACCGCCAAAGGGCGTGGCGATGGACCCTTCACCATAGGTGTTGACGGTCACGGTTCCGGCCTTGATGTCGCGGGCGGCGCGAATGGCGTTGCGGCTATTGGCGGTGAAGACGGAGGCGGCCAAGCCGTAGTGGGTGTCATTGGCCAGTGCAATGGCCTCATCATTGCTGGCCACGGTGAGCACGCTCAAGATTGGTCCAAAAATTTCATCAACGGCTTTGGCATCTTTTGGGCTGATCTCGTAAACTGTTGGCTGCACATAGGGCCCCTCTGCCGTGCCACCAGCCAATGCGCTCCCTGTCAGATAGCTGGCCACTTTGGCGCAATGCTCTGCATCAATAAGCGCGCCCAGGTGATGAGCGGGGTTGAGCGGATCGCCTGTTTTCCAATCTCGCAACCGCGCCAAGATCCGCTCCAAGAGGGGCTCTTTCACGGCGTGATGGACAATCAGACGCGAGGCGGCGGAACAATTCTCTCCCATGTTCCAAAAGGCAGCATTGACCACATGACTGGCCACTGCATCGAGATTTTCAGCATCATCAAACACCACGCAGGGGTTTTTGCCGCCACATTCCAGCACAACTTTCTTTAACTTGCTGTCAGCGGCGTAGCGCAGGAAATGCCGGCCGGTCTCAGTTGAGCCTGTGAAACTGACCATATCCACATCCATATGAAGCCCAAGCGGCGCGCCGACAGTCGGCCCATCACCGGGCAAGACCTGCAAGACCCCGCGGGGCAGGCCGGCCTCTGCGGCCAATTCGGCCAAGCGCAAGGCGGTGAGGCTGGTTTGTTCCGCGGGCTTTACGATGACAGAATTGCCCGCAGCCAAAGCGGGCCCGATTTTCCACGCCATCATGAGCAATGGGAAGTTCCAGGGCAAAATAGCGGCGACGACACCAATGGGTTCGCGCAGGATCATGGCGACGGCATCCTCTTGCGCCGGGGCCATTTGGTCATAAATTTTATCGATCAACTCCGCGTGCCATTTCAAGGTTTCGATGGTCTCGGGAATGTCGATGGTTTCGCAATCTAAGATCGGCTTGCCGCTGTCGAGACTTTCCATCACCGCCAATTCCCGGCGGTTGCGTGTGATCAACTTGCACAGGCGGATCAGCACCTCTTTGCGTTGCGATGGCGCGCGTTTGGCCCAATGGCCTTGATCGAAGGCCTCGCGGGCTCTGGACACTGCCAGATCCACATCGGTCGCATCACAGCCGGAAATTTCGGCCAGCGGCAGCCCGGTGGCAGGGTTGAAAGTGGTAAAAGCGGCGCCATGACCGGCGCGGTATTTGCCGTCAATAAAAGCGGTGCGCGGGAGGTCGAGATCTGCGGCCAGCGCCTTATACTCTGCGGTTGTTAGTAAGTCGCTCATGCGCCTTCTCCCATGATATGTGCAATGGCGATGTCCATCGTTGCGATGACCTCAGCCAGTTGGCGTTTGTCGTCTTTGTTGAGCGGTTGCAGCGGCTTGCGGGGCGGGCCTGCGTCAATGCCGCGCAGAGTCAGGCCGTATTTGATACATTGAACAAATTTCCCACCTTGTTCGAGCACCCGCATCAAGGGCAGCATGGCCGACATGATCGCGCGCCCTTTGGTGAAATTTCCCTCCACAGCGCAGCTTTGGTACAGAGCAATATGCGCCTCGGGGGCAAAATTGGACCCGGCGCAGACCCAGCTGCGCGCGCCCCAGGCGAAGAATTCCAACGCCTGATCATCCATGCCGCAAGACAGGGCAATATGCGGATAATCGCGGGCCAGCATATGCAGCCGATTGGGATCGCCCGAGCTTTCCTTAATGGCGCAGAAATTTGGGCTGCGGCCCAGACGGTCGAGGGTCTCCTCATCCATATTGACGCACATACGGCCGGGATAATTGTAGAGCATGGCCGGCAGATCTGCCGCGCGGTCGATCGCCAAAGCATGCAGGGCAATCTCGCGACCTGTCGGATAGGCATAGGGCGGGGTGGCAATCAAAAGTGCATCTGCACCCGCTTTTTTGGCCGCCTTGGCATAGAGAATTGAATCCTCCGTACGAATAGCGCCCGTGCCCACAATCATCGGC
>ERZ767285.259-NODE-259-length-21754-cov-4.625179_pt1 | contig 21754 bp, 19 predicted proteins | sample MGYA00374953_ERZ767285 | MGnify/ENA primary metagenome ERZ767285 (study PRJEB28947, sample SAMN06267186) | marine metagenome | isolation source: Columbia River Estuary | place: USA:Columbia River Estuary, USA | collected 2013-07-23 ...
AGTTGAGAGTTCGAGTTCAAGTGGGGAGCCGCTAGCCCTGTGCGGGCTGATGGCGGATTTCTGATGAATGATGAGGGATCGAGTGCCAAGCGACCACTCATCCTGTTCCACGCTTCAAAAGCCGCTTGCGGCTATCGCTCATCGCTCATCGCTCATCCGACATCCTTCATCAGCTCCGCTTCCTACGCAGAGCTTGAGATCCCTACAGGATGGGCTCTTTATTACCGAGGTGCTTGGGCTGTTGGTTGGTGATGTTGACATCCAGCCACATCTTCACCCGGGCGAGCACCTCGCGGTCTTCGGTCTTCCGTGCGGCGTAGCCTTCGACATCACGTGCGTTGTAGCCATAGACGGTAATGCCGTTGGCTTTGGCAATATAGGCCGCTCGCTCATTCTGAAACTTCTGGCTAACTAGGGTCAGCTCACTAAGCCCGAAGATCTTATTAGCGCGCACTACCGAGTCTAGCGTGCGCAGGCCTGCGTAGTCACAGACAATCTTGTCATAGGGAACCCCGGCCTTGACCAGTGCTTTCCTCATGGTGACCGGCTCGTTGTAATACTTCTCCCGGTTATCACCCGAGACGATCAGGAAATCCACTTTGCCGGCATGCCACAGCTCAGCGGCTGCTTGGATACGATACTTGAAGTACAGATTGTCTCGCTTACCCAGCTTATGCGAGCAGCCGAACACAAGCCCAGCACGCTGCACCGGCACATCGTTGACATCATCAAACAAGATGCCCTTTCCCGCGCTGGTGGCGGCGAAGTTGGCATACCAGATGAAACCCACAAAAAGCACAAAGAGCATAAAACCAGTGAGCAAGGCTCTCCTCAGCCATAGAACGAAAGCCGAATGGCCAAGCACGCTGCCGGGCTCTGTAGCACCTGCAGCATCAGCAGCTTGGTCAGAGGAAGCTGATTCATCAGCTTCCTGATCATCATTGTTAGGTTCACTCATACTCAATCAAGCTGCTCTAGTTACGATGCCTCGTCTCCGCGACGCGGGATATTAACCAAGGTTTTTACTACCGTGGTGAATATGCCATCTTTAGGATTCTCAGGAGCTACCACTCTCAATTTTCGACGAGCGGGAGCAAGGGAGATGTTCTCAACTCGCCCGACATACTCGCCATCGACTTCCATGGGCACCTCACGGTCACAGTGGATTTCGTAGCTTTTGGATTGAAGATACTTTACCGAGGAATTGCCAGCGTCAATGGCGCCTGTAGCAAGACCCTTAACGGAGTCACGGATGAGTTTGTAGCCGGCCTCGGTGAACACCAGCATGTCGAGCATGTCATCAGCATGGTCGGCTTTACGAAACAACTTCACCTGACCACCATAGAGTGAACCATTACCAGCCAATGCACAAAAGCCCTCCTCTACATGACCATCATCACAAACAATACGCATCTTCGGCGGCTTGTCGGCCAACACCTTCATCGCAGTCATAATATAAGCCATAGGTCCTAGGATCTTTTTCTGTTCCCATGTCGTCTCTTCAATCACTTGAGCATCAAAGCCAATACCAGCCATCTGCATGAAGGGGTTACCATTAGCTTCAAAGAGATCGACCTCTTTGATATGACCCGCTTCGAGCACCTCAAGAGATTTTCTGAGACTATTGTGGGGCAAGCCGAGCTCACGAGCGAATACGTTCATGGTGCCCGCTGGCAACACTCCAAGCGCTGTCGATGTTCCGGTCAATCCTTGGACAACGGCATTGAGTGTGCCATCACCGCCAGCAGCCACCACGATAGGCTCTCCCTCTGCAGCCAGCTTTGCGGCTAACTCCTTCGCATCCTCGGCACTGCGACTCGCATACAATACAAACGACTGAGCATGAGTCATGAGGAAGCGCAATGTCCTACGCCCTCGCTGGCTGCGAGCACTCGGATTAAAAATAAGCGGATACCTTGGTGACATCTACACTGAGTTTGTACGTAATCGGCTATTTTTAAAACTACGAATTAATGAATCTTTCTTGGCCTTAATGATCATTTCCATTTGAGGCTTGCCCAGCTGACACGCTGAGTTCACAACATAAGCCATGACCAAACAACTCGAAGATTTGTTCTCATTTTTACGTTTTGCGAGTATCTCTACGGACTCCAACCATACCGGCGATGTTCGGGCTTGCGCAGAATGGCTCGTCAAGAAGCTGGATCATATGGGGCTGGTCACAGAACTGCACGAAACGCCGCAGCACCCAATCGTGGTAGCTCGTAACAAGCACGTGGAGGGTAAGAAAACCTGCCTGATCTACGGTCACTATGATGTTCAGCCAGTTGACCCAGTCGAGCTCTGGGACTCACCACCATTTGAGCCTGAAATTCGTGATGGCAGAATATGGGGGCGAGGCTCCACCGACAACAAAGGGCAAATGCTGGCCCATGTTTTAGGCGTCGAACAAAGCCTCGAAGAGGATGGCGAGCTACCGGTAAATTTGATTTTTTTGTTTGAAGGTGAAGAAGAGATTGGCAGTCCTAATTTAGTACCTTTTATCGAAAAACATAAGGCTGACCTTCAATGCGATGTGATTGCCGTCTCAGATACAGGTATGGTTTCCAAAGGTATTCCTACGCTCGGTTATGGTTTGAGAGGCATTGCTTGCTGCGAGGTCACCGTTAAGGGCCCATCGGGTGATCTGCACTCTGGTGTCTATGGCGGCGCCGTAGCCAATCCAGCTACAGCTGCTGCAAAGCTAGTAGCATCACTCCATGACTCAGAGGGCAACATTGCCATTGAGGGATTTTATGACGACGTGCGCCCCCTAGAAGAGTGGGAGCGCAGTATGTGGGCTGAGGTGCCCGGAATGAGTGAGCAAGACGTGCTCGCTGTGACAGGGTCCCCTGCCCTCTTTGGCGAGCCCGGCTATAGCTCTGCAGAGCGGCTATGGGCACGCCCCACTGCCGAGGTGAACGGCATTGGTAGTGGCTACCAAGGTGAAGGATCAAAAACGGTGCTGCCTGCCGAGGCCATGGCAAAGTTCTCATTCCGTCTCGTTCCTGACCAAGATCCCAAAGATATCATGAAAAAGGTGCAGGCACACCTTGAGAAACACACTCCTGAAGGTGTCACCATTGAGGTTGAGGTCGGTCATGACGGCAAACCCTTTTATGCAGACCCACATTCTGAAAGCGGCAAAGCGGGACAGGAAGCTCTCAGACAGGCATTCGGCAAAGAGCCTGTTCTGATCCGTGAAGGAGGTTCCATTCCCATCATTCAAGATATGAAAGAAATCTTTGGAGTAGAGGCCTTGATGTTGGGCCTAGCCCTTCCCGACTGCCAAATCCACGCACCCAACGAGAATTATTATGTTGAGAACTTCGAGGCAGGCATTCGGCTAAACCGAGCCTTACTTAAAGAACTAGCAAAGTAAAAATGTCGCGCAGATCACTTAGCGATGGTTCTTCATTATTCTAATGATGCATCCGTGTCTTGTTGATCCATCTCACTGAGACGGGCAAGGTAGGCATTGCGTGGCACTGGCTTGAGCGGTCGCTCTTGCTCATCCATCATGGCTTGCACTTGCTCACCACTACTGTTGATGAGCTCTTCGATGATTTCGGCTTCAGGAAGATTTTTCCAATATTTCTTGGGCATTTCGGTCTGCATCATTTTAATTTTTAACCGCGCGGGGTTAAAGATACTCCGATAATATCCAAGCCAAAGCTCCTCGAGCTCATCGCTATCGGGAGCGACTGATTTCTCCACACCCTCGGTGTAGGTAATATCATTACCATTCCAGTGCACACATTCGTCGGGAGTAAGAATGGACCAATTCATGCCTGCAAAGCGCTTGCGAAAAAAAGGGGTGTTTAAACGTACAATCAGATGGTCTGGTTCGAACCACGCTACGAAATTTTCTTTGCCATCCCCCTGCTTCCCCTGCTTCGCTTTCACTTCCCGGAATCGAACAAAGGCGCGCATTTTATGAATATCTCTGCTCACGGTGGCTCGCATCCGATCTAGAGTTCGTAATCTACCATCGGTTTGATTGCTAAGAATACGCCGATCATCGCCGCAGGTCATTTCCCAAAGCACCTGATAGAGCAGCGACCATTGCTTGCCTGAGCGGTGTGCTGACACGGTCTCAGCCAAGCGAACAAATGTCTTAGGGACTTTTAAGCGCGGCGCGCCAGCTGGCAATGCAGGTAATTCATCAGCAAACAAAAGACCATCAGCCTCATCATTGCTCGCACACCACAGGACATCTGACGGATGGCACTGCTCAGCGAGCAAAGCGCGAGCAGCCCTTCGCCATGCTTGGAAATGCGGCTCAATAGATACAGTTTTCATCGTTGTTTTTTGAGCTCTAGAATTCGCCATGCAGGGCTTCCGCCCCCGCTTGCTTAACCATGTTTTTTTCTGCAGCTGGCACGATCGGCGCTGCTGAAAAATCCATCTCCATTTGCTTCGGCGGCGGCGCGAACTTTGCGCGCAGATCACTACTCGATAGCTCTAAGCGAGCCGGGTGATGATTAACACAAATCATAAAGGGCATCGTCTTTTTCAAATTCACCCTGAGCTTGATCAAGTCCTCAAGACTAACACCGTGGTGACGCCGTAGGCGCACGATCCTTTTGGCATTTCTGACTCCAAGTCCAGGAATACGGTAAAGCATCTCCAGGGGCGCGCGATTGATATCAATAGGGAATGTATGCCTGTTGCGCAGCGCCCATGAGAGCTTGGGATCAATATCAAGATCGAGGTTGGGCGCATCCGCAGTGGTCAACTCATCAACACCATAGTGATAAAACCGCATCAACCAATCCGCTTGATACAGCCGGTGTTCTCGCACCAGCGGCGGTGCTTGTAGCGGCAGGATCACTGAGGGTTCAGGAATCGGGCTAAAGGCAGAGTAATAAACTCGATTCAATTTAAAATTGCCATAGAGGTCCCCTGCTCTGGCAAGGAAGTCGCTATCATTGGAGCCATCGGCACCGACAATCATCTGAGTACTTTGGCCGGTGGCAAAACTCGGCTTTTTGGCTGTCGATCTACGCTTTCTGAGTTCTTTGCGATCGGCCTTGGTTTCGGTAATACGGGCGTTAATCGTGCTCATCGCTTCACGTGTGCGCTGGACGTTTTTCTCAGGAGCGAGTTTCTTGAGACTTTCTTGCTTGGGTAGCTCGACATTGATACTCAGGCGGTCAGCATACTTGCCAGCTTCTGCAATCAATTCAGGAGAGGCCTCAGGAATCGTCTTCAAATGAATGTAGCCGCGGAAATGATGCTCCTCTCGCAGTAGCTTAGCCACCCTAATGACGAGCTCCATCGTGTAGTCTGCACTACGTATGATTCCGGAGCTCAAAAACAAACCCTCGATGTAATTTCGTTTGTAAAATGACAAGGTGAGCTCCACCACCTCTTCTGGCGTGAACCTCGCCCTCTGAACGTTGCTTGACCGACGATTAATACAATAATGGCAATCATACAGGCAGACATTGGTCAGCAAGACCTTGAGCAAGGAGATGCAGCGGCCATCAGGAGCATAGGAGTGACAAATACCCGTTCCACCAGTGGATCCAACCCCTTTACCCCCCGTGGAATCCTTCCGCGCTGCACCCGAGCTGGCACACGAGGCATCATACTTGGCCGCGTCCGCCAATATCTCCAGCTTCTTAAGAGTATTCATGCGAACAGGGTAATCTAATGAACACTTCAAGCAAGCAGATTATAACGCAATTACCATTTGACTGAGTTCTGACTCGGTTCTAAGTAAGGGTGCAATGGCTAAGTCGACTTCAAAAAAGAACCCAAAGGACGAACTCGAAAAACATTATTGGCATGTGCTGCTAACGAAAGGGAAAAGGCCCAACAGCGTTTATGCCTTCACCGAGGAGATCGGCATGGAAGAGGCCGAGTTCTACAAACATGCCGCTAGCTTTGATGCTCTCGAGTCGGGTTACTGGGATGGATTGGTTGAGGAGACCATCAAGGTGCTCCATGAGGATGACGACTACGCCGACTACCCCGGAGACCAAAAAATACTCGCATTCTTCTTCACCTTCTTTGCACACGCTCAGAAAAACAGATCGCGTTTAGTCGAGTTTTTCCCACGACCGGGATGCAGCAAAACACTCAAGCCTATGAGGCACCGCTTCGTTGAGTTTGCTAAAGAGATTATCACTCAGGGAATTGAGGATGGATCCGTCGCAGACCGCAACAAGGTAAGCGAAAAATATCCTGAGCTTCTATTCGAACAATTCCGCAGCATCATCGAATTCCACCGTAAAGATCAATCTCCCGAGTTTCAAGATACCGACGCATTGATCGAGAAGAGCGTAAAGTTTAGTGCTGACGTCGCTCGCTCCGGCACCTTAGATTCGGCATTTGACCTCGGTAGATTTTTACTGCGTCGCTTCACCCTTCCAGGATCCTAAGCTCAATGAAAGAGCAGACCAAAATCCCCAAAAATAAAATTGGGCGTGCCAGCAAGCTTGCGCAAACTGGTATTCAAGTTGGGGTTAATTACCTCAAATATAAAGCGAGGAAAACGATCACCGGCAACGATGACAAGACGGCGTTCCATGAAGTCACCGCACGTCAAACCTATGACACCTTCAGCAAGTTAAAGGGAGGCCCACTGAAACTAGCGCAAATGCTCAGCATGGATCGCAATATGGTGCCTGATCAATACGCCGATCAATTCTCCCAAGCCCAATACAACGCCCCCCCGCTCACCTACCCTCTGGTGGTAAACACCTTCATGAAGGAGCTAGGCAAGCGGCCCAATGAGATCTTTGAGTCATTCACAACCAAGGCAGCCTCAGGAGCTTCCATTGGTCAGGTTCACCAGGCTGAAATCAAGGGAGAAAAATACGCGGTCAAAATTCAATACCCGGGTGTGGCTGATAGCCTCAAATCTGACTTAGCTATCGTCAAACCCATCGCCACTAGAATCTTCCAGTTAGACTCCAAGGCGATCGAGCCTTACATGAAAGAGGTCGAGGAACGCCTGCTTGAAGAAACCAATTACCACCTTGAACTAGAGCGATCCCAAGATCTCGCAGCCAAGTCCAAGCACCTGGCTCACACCCGCTTCCCTGAATATTTCCCAAAGCTGAGCAGCAAACGTATTCTGACTATGGAGTGGATCCACGGTGTGCATCTCGATACGTTTGCTGAATCTGATGCCCCTCAGGAGCTGAAGCAAAAAATCGCTCAGGCCTTGTGGGATTTCTACCACCATCAGATTCACGAGCTGCGTTTGTTTCATGCTGACCCACACCCTGGTAACTTCAAGGTTCATGACGACGAGCTCTGGGTGCTCGATTTTGGCTGCACAAAGTCTCTCGAAGATGATTTTTACAAAGACTACTTCGCCCTAATGGATCCTGATGTGCTCAACGATGAAAGCACATTTCGTAACGCCCTATCCAAGATCGGCTTGTTGCTCGATACTGATAAACTCCATGAGAAAGACAAGCTAGCTGATCTGTTCAGGGATTCCGTTGAGCTGCTCTCACGTCCCTTCAAGCATGGCACGTTCGACTTTAGTGATCGAAGCTATTTCGATGAGCTCGCACAGTTAGGTGAAGACGCACGCATCGACCAGGAGCTCACCAAGCTGAGCACGTCACGCGGCAATGCTCATGCCCTTTATCTTAACCGCACTTACTTTGGTTTGTATCACCTCGTAGGCAGCCTTAATGCTACTATTACGACAACCTTACCCGACTACTCAGCAACCAAGTAGGCTTAAGATAAGCCTCAGGAATTTAAAAGCTACTTAGCACACCCATTCAACTTTATGAAAACAGTTCTCATCATCGGCGGATCACATGGCATATCAAAGTGCCTGGCAGACAGACTTCAAAGCAGCGGCATCCAAACACTCACCGCTAGCCGCACTGCCAGTAGTCATTGTAATGGCGCGCAGCATCAGATCTTCGATGCCGCTAACCCCACTGCGCTGAACCTCCCTGATCAACTAGATGGCATCGTTTATGCCCCCGGCTCCATCACGCTAAAGCCTTTTCACCGTCTTAGCGAAGAAGACATGCTCACAGAGTTTAAACTCAATGCCCTCGGAGCCGCTCAAGTCATTCAGCAATGCCTACCCGCGCTGAAAAAATCACCACGTGCATCTGTGGTGTTTTTCTCCACCGTAGCGGTGCAAACAGGTCTACCATTTCACGCATCCATCGCTATGGCCAAGGGTGCGATTGAAGGACTGACCCGTTCCCTTGCCGCCGAGCTTTCTCCATCGATTCGTGTCAATGCAGTTGCTCCATCTCTGACCGATACGCCACTTGCTGAGAACCTCATCAACAGTGATGCTAAACGCCAGGCTTCGGCTGATCGACATCCTCTCAAAGCAATCGGGGAAGCTGATGACATTGCTGCATTAGCTCAGTTCCTTGTATCCGATGAATCTAAATTCATCACCGGTCAGATCATCCACGCTGACGGTGGCATGGGCGATGTCCGCACCTTCTAGATACCAGCCGATCTCTATTTCCAAGCAGAAATAGATTTGATCTCTAAGGCAAACTTTCCTGCCTGCTTGTCAGCCAGAATGATGCCGAGCCCCTTGATTTGAGCAGGGTCGAAGTTGCGATCGAGTTTCCTGCCACGCCAGCTAGCCTTCATCGCCGAGAAAGGTATTCGCAGCTTAACCCAATCGTCCTTCACCGTCTTAAAATCGGCAGTAAAGGACACTGAGGAACGAAGGAATCTCTCCTCCGTAGTCGCTCGCAAGCCATAGGATCTCCCGTCTCCTCTGACGTGAATTTCGATCCCCTTCCAATCACTAAGATCCCAACGCTGCCCACTGATCCTAAACGATGAAAAACCACCGTTGTTTTTTAGCGATATATTCCCCTTGAAAAGCAAGCTGTCGTTCTGCGTCATTTCGATGGCCCCTTGAGAAAGCCCTCCCATGACACCATCGTTAACGACATTCATTTGATGGCCTGCCTTTTTATCCGTAAAATCGATGAGCATATTCGTTGTTTTTTCTTTGCTCTGTGGCGGCTTCTCTTCTTGAGCGGTCAATGCCGTAGCGGAAGAAAATATTAGAATGGAAATAAGGAAGCGGCATTTGATCTTCATAGGCTTTTTCAATTTTCAGAGTGGCAGTTCAGTTGCTTCATCCTTCGACTCAGACTGCCATCCCGAGTGGATCTTTTCACGATAAGCCGCAGCATTATCTCTGTGAGCTTGCAGCTTCTCAGGCGCCATCTTATCGAGCTGCATGGTCATCATACCCAGCCTCGGTTGTTTTTTGTAGAAGTCGCGATTAGAGTCAATAAAGTCCCAGAACAATCCATCCCAGATATCACACCAGTCACCTTTGGGGTAATCTGACATTTTGCGAATGTAATTTGATCCACAGACATAGGGTTTGGTGACAAACTTTCCACCGTCAGCGAACTGGCTCATGCCATAGACATTGGGCACCATGACCCAGTCATAGGCGTCGATGAACATCTCCATGAACCACCGGTAAACCGCGGTCGGCTTGACATGACAAAGTTGAAAAATAACGCCCAAGACCATAAGCCGATCAATATGATGGCAATAGCCGGTTTTTAGTAACTCAGCAATGGCACGATCCACAGGCGGCAAGCCGCTGCGTCCTGTATAGAAACACTTTGGCAGCTCATGGGTAAACCCCCAGAAATTAGACACCCGCATCTCTCGTCCATGCAGCTCATACATACAGCGCATGAACTCACGCCAGCCGATGATTTGCCTGACAAAACCCTCAAGCGAGTTGAGAGGCACACCATTATCTTTCGCATAGTCGATTGCACGCCGCACAACATCATTGGGGTTAAGCAAGCCTATGTTCATCATCGGCGTGAGCAACGAATGCTGCTGTGTAGCATGACGAGTTGATATCGCATCCTCGTAGTCACCAAAGAGCTCAAAGCGCTCCTTGAGAAAAACCTCTAGCCATGCTTCTGCCTCATCATGTGTTCTGGGCAAGCCGATGCTACACTCACCCCAGGCATTCGGGAAATGCTCTTTCACCCAGGTATTGGTGTCAGTGCTGAAGGCCTCAACTTCAGGTAACGCAGGCTCAACATATTTCTTCGGTAACTTTTTACGATTGAGCTCATCATAACTCCATGATCCGCCCTCAGGCTTACCCTTTTCGTCGACCAAGATGCCCATACGCTTTCTCTGCGCTTGATAAAAATGAGCCATGAAAGGTTTCTTCTTACCCTCCAAGTATCCGCGCCACCAATCTTCAGGTGTAATGAAGTTGGGTGTTTCATACCAGACGAGCTCGACACCTCGTTGTTCGCACCACTGCTCGATACGCCGAGTAATCAAATCATCCACCACTTTAGCGAGATGAATGACTTTGAGCTTATCTGGAAGTTGCCCAAGCATATCACAGCTGTGTGATTGACCTGTAGCGAGCTCAATGACCTTGGCCTTGTATCCACTGGCGACTAAACCTTCGATATAGAGTGTGCCTGCCTCTTTGAGCAATGCCTGCCTGCGAGCATGATGCTCGAGTGGCCATTTGGTATCGCAGCCATAAAGCAAAGGCTCCTCAATTAAGAAGACTGGACGCTTTTTGTTCAAGGCTGGGTGCTCTTTGTAGAGCTGGTGTGGATAGATTAGAGAAATTTCCATCATTAGTCGGGATTAGGTTTTGTGGCTTAGGGATTTGGAGAATCAGAATCAGATTACTCTTTGGGCTGCTCTTTGGCTGGCAATACTAGCAACATCTCCCAGGTTTTCTTAGCGTCAGGCACACCAGGCCCGTTATAGCCCATTACCCGATAATCTGCACTCTTCAGCCCTTTGTCTCGACTTACTTTATCGATCGCTGCTTTCGCTTGCTTCATCGTCACCTTATTTCTGTCGCCCTGCCAGGTGTAGCTAAGTGCCTGCATCTTGGGCACGTTTCTCACTTCGATTTTTTTACCGTCATTGCCGAGCTTGCCGACTTCTTCATCTTGATAAAGAAAACCCATCGATTTCAAACCGAGCTTTTCACCCTCATCCCCCTTTTGCTTCATGCCCATCTCAACCGGTGAAGTCATCGGTATCCCTTGGCGCTTGATGTGGCGGAACAAACGCCAAAACGCAAAACCACTAGTAAAAGAATCCGTGTAAGCTGCGCGGTATGCAGGAAACTCTTTTAAGCTAACCTGGTTGTATGGCCCCGGTGTTGGCCACCCTTTGGGTAATGGTGCCTCGGCCACATATTCCGGCTTCACTGCGGCTTCAGGTGCTCCTTGAGCATTATCTGTCTGAGAAAAATAAAAAGCCACGACAACAAGTGGAGGCACGCTTACACATAGAAATTTCATTAATCGAGTCATGGATAACATCTTCAAGCTCCGCGCATAAAGAGCATCCGTCAATGCCTATTTGTCCCAGGCATAATTCAACGTAAATACAACAGACAAGCAGAGCCATTAACCCTGCCTGAACTCGCCTCAATGTGATGAGACTAGTGCTTGAAATGGCGGTGGCCAGTGAAGACCATCGCAATGCCAGCCTCGTCAGCCGCTGCAATAACCTCCTCGTCACGGATTGAGCCACCTGGCTGAATACAAGCGGTAGCACCCGCCTCGATCGCTGCATTAAGACCATCAGCAAACGGCAGCAGCGCATCAGATGCCATGATACTACCCTTCAGTGACAAGCCCGCTTCATTTGCTTTCCAGACCGCAATACGCGAGGAATCAACACGGCTCATCTGTCCTGCACCAATGCCAAGTGTACGGTCCATACCTGAGTAAACAATAGCATTCGACTTCACGTGCTTGACCACTCTCCAACCGAAGCGCATCGCTCTGATTTCATCCTGGGTTGGTGGACGCTTCGTGACAACACGCTCTTCGATGTTATCAAGTCCCAGAGCAGTGTGATCACGGCCCATGACCATCAATCCACCGGGAGCAGATCGGATCACGGGATCTTTCCTCACCCCCTCCCATGCTTCGCTATTGATTTTAATCAGACGTAGATTCTTTTTCTTTTGCAAAATGGCACGTGCTTCAGGGTCAAAATCAGGAGCAATGATGACATCGGTGAAAATCGAAGAAATAATACGAGCAAGGCCCTCGGTAATAGATCGGTTGACAACGATCACACCGCCAAAGGGTGCCTGTGTGTCTGTTTCGTAGGCTAGCTGCCATGCCTTGCGTAAATCATCATCATGTTGACCGAGACCACATGGGTTGGTGTGTTTGAGAATTCCTACCGTTGGGCGAACAAAATCGGTGATCAGTTCAGATGCAGCCTCAATATCAATCACATTGGTGTAGCTAAGCTCTTTGCCCTGAAGCTGGGTGAAAACATCACCGAAGTTACCATAGAGAGCTGTTGGCTGATGTGGATTATCTCCATAGCGCAGATCTTGATCGAGAGGCAAGCTGATCACGAATTGAGAGCGAGTTCCCTCACCCGCTTGCGACAGGTAATTAGTGATCGCCGTATCATAAGTGGATGTGCGCAAAAATACTTTTAAGGCTAACTCCTCACGCAGCTTGTGTGAGGTATCACCATCATGCTCGCTCATTTCAGCAAGTACACGGTCGTAATCCTTGGGATCCGTCACCACTGTCACAGACTTATAGTTCTTTGCAGCACTGCGTAACATTGATGGTCCGCCGATATCGATATTCTCGATCGCCTCTTCGAGAGTAACATCGTCTTTAGCTACTGTTTCCTCAAAAGGGTATAAATTAACAACCACGAGATCGATGGGAGGAATATCATTGTCCGCAGCTTGCTTGAGATGATCATCATCATCACGCTTATATAACAGACCACCATGAACCTTAGGGTGGAGAGTCTTTACGCGTCCCTCAAAGAGCTCAGGTGCACCGGTAAAATCGGAAACATCAATTACTGTGAGGCCTGCCTCGCGTAGTGCTTTTGATGTGCCACCGGTCGAGAGTAGTTCAATTCCGTGTTTATCGAGTCCTTTAGCGAAGTCGATCAGGCCGGACTTATCAGAAACAGAAAGCAGAGCGCGTTGAATAGCCATAGTGTAATGTTGGTAATATCCCTTGAATGCGGGATCACTGAACTACCCTCAGTGGCTATCGTGAGCAAGCCGAATGTGCCAAGATCAGCTATTTCCGTCTTCGTCAGACGATTCTTCAAGGGCTGAGTGCTCCGCCTTCAACCATTTCCATACTACTCCATCGACTGGGCCGAGTAACCAAGCCAGCAGAAACAACACGCCGCCGGAGACCACCACTGAGGCTGCCATATTCGAATTGAACCAAACGTGCAGATATAGGCCGCCAACAGCGGAAAGGAGCGCGTGTAATGCAGCGATCATCAGCATGACCTTGAGGCGGTAGGTGCATAAGTATGCTGCAGCACCCGGAAGAATTAACAACGCAATCACTAAGATGGCGCCCACCGCTTGGAACGCAGCGACGACAATAAAGGAAACCACAAACATCATGCTGTAGTGAATCACTGCGGGGCGATAACCATAAGATGCTGCCAGATCTGCATCAAACGAACTCAGCATCATCACACGGCAGAACAAACCCATCAGCAACATGGTAAAAGCCGATACTCCAGCCATAACCAAAACTGGCACCGGTACCAACATTCCAAATAATGCCACTTGATCCTCCTCAAGCAGTAAGCCCAAGCGGCCATGCAAAACGCACTCAAGATCAAGGTCGACATTCTTACCCAACAGCACCTCCATTAATACTACACCGAGTGCAAAAAGAGCCGTAAATGAGATACCCGTGGCAGCATCCTGCTTCACCCTTGTCCACTTATGAATCAGCTCAATGATCACAGTTGAGGCCAAACCTGCCAGGCCAGCACCGACGATCAACCAAGGCGATGCCAAATCTCCAGTGATAAAAAAGGCGATCACCACTCCAGGAAACACACTGTGACTGATGGCGTCGCCGGTCAGAGCCATACGGCGCAAAATCAAAAACGACCCCATCTGTGAGCACGGCAGCGCGACAAAAAAGGCCATTAATATCAACCACAAAGCTCCAACGCCAAGCACTTCCCATGGCAGGGTGATGTATTCCAGAGTGCTCATCAAATGGTAACGGTTGACTGAGCCACCAAGTGGGCTGGCTGCGGGATAGGCTTGCCGTGCGGGTCAAGCTCAGGGAAATCAAGGTGCTGCTCAAGCTGACGAACAATACCGGGCTCAAGAATATGCTCTATTTTCTCAGCATCCTCGTGCACATGATCTTCGGCATAGTCAGCTTCGTTGGTCAGGTAGAGCTCCCACAAGCGGTGATTACGGACAATCTCCATTGCCCGTTTCCATCCCAAGCGGCTGAGGTGCAATGAAACGCCATCCTCAGCCATCTCTATGAATCCACGACTGAGTAAAGCCTTACAATCCTTGCTCACATTTTCCTCCGTTTGCCCCCGCTTTCGGGCCAGCATTAAGACACTGACTTCTTCATGAGCAAAACCTTCTCCCTCGTGAATTTGGTAAATAGCCTTGAGCGTATTTTCTCTCCTGACCCGCATGCGACGCCTGAGGGTTCGCATCACTTTCGACAAGACTCCATGCCGGGGAGCAAAGAGGTAAATTACACCGAACAAAACCGTAGCAGAGATAGCGATAACCGGACCTGTAGGCAAACCATTGACCTCTGCTGAGACCAAGCCCCCCGTGATGCCAGAGACGACCCCAAACACCACAGATAAAATCATCATACGCTCGAATCGATCTGTCAGCAGATAGGCTGCAGCAGCTGGTGTGATCAGCATCGCTGAAACCAAAACCACGCCCACAGCCTGCAAAGCAACTACAACCGAAAATGTCAACAGGAAGTAAAATACGCCGTTGAGTATCTTTACAGGGTAACCCAACCCTCTAGAAAAACCCTCATCAAAACTTAACAACAACAACGGGCGCCTGAGAAAAAACATCGTGACAACTAATATCGATGTGGTGACGAGCATCATTCGCAAATCACTGGCATCGATTGAACCGATATTACCAAACAAAAAATTCATCACCCCTACCGTATCCTGTTGGTTTCTCGACTGCCACATGATGCCAAAGGCAAAGAATGTAGCCAAAACAATTCCAAGTGCGGCATCAGATTTCAAACGCGTACTCATCATCATTAAGCGCACAAGACCTGCGCCTAACAACCCCGCGACAGCAGCGAACAAAAAGATGATCCCAGGACTACGTTCAGAGCTATAGATTAAACCTGCCACAACACCCGGCAAGACTGCATGTGAAACCGCATCCCCCATCAAGGCGACTCGCCGGAGAACAACAAAACAGCCGAGCAAGCCACAACCAGCACCCAGCAAGACAGCCGCCATAATTGCCTTACCACTGCCACTCCCTGGAATGAGTATATCCATAACAGAGGCTAGGACTGACATTTCTCCAAACATACTGAGCTTTATAATTTAGCGGCTTGGTCTGCCACCTCACTGAGAATCGTCAAACGTCCACCATATGTTTTTTGCAACAATTCAGGAGTGTAAACATCCTGCACTGCACCAAAAGCCACAAGACGCATATTAAGGAGTAGTAAATGATCAAAATACTCGCCCGCCGACTGCAAATCATGATGAACCACCATCACTGTCTTTCCGCGCTCACGCATTTCGCGAAGCAACGTTACAATCGCGGCCTCCGTTGCCGCATCCACTCCTACGAATGGCTCATCCATAAGATAAAGATCACTGTCCTGTGCCAGAGCTCTAGCCAGAAAAACACGCTGCTGCTGACCTCCACTTAAGTTGCCAATCTGCCTATTCGAATAGGGAAGCATACCCACCTTATCCAGAGCCTCGGAGGCACGCAGTTTTTCGGCCTTACCTGGCCTGCGCAATAAACCCAAGCCACCATAAGTACCCATCAGGGCCACATCCATCACCGTCACTGGGAAATCCCAATCCACGCTTTCTCGTTGTGGAACATAACCGACACGGTGAAGATTTTCACGCATAGGCTTTCCAAATACCTTAACCCAGCCGCCAGACGAAGGCACCACACCCATCACGGATTTGATAAATGTCGATTTACCCGCACCATTGGGCCCAACAATGCCTACGAGACTGCCTTGAGGCACTGCGACATCAATACCGTATAACACAGGTCGCTTATGATAAGTGACCGTAAGGTCGTGTGTTTCCAGAGCAGGTTCTTGTTCGTCATTCATTGTGTGTTAGTAAATTACAGTTACTTCGATACTACCATACTGTCATTACTTCAGTCCATCGACTATAGTATTCACATTATGTTTGATCATCCCGATATAAGTACCCTTGTCATAAGTTTCGCCGTGTAGTGAGACAGTATCACCAGGCTCTCCCATGGCATCAGAAAAAAGTTCGTGCGCACTGACACTCACGCCAGCTTCAGCAGCGACGGCCTTAATCCCCTTGGCATTGACACTCGACTCCGGAAAAATAGTTTTCAACTGACGATCTTGAATAAAAGCAACTAACTCAGCCCTATCTTTCAAGCCTGACTCAGAATTTGTCGAAATCCCCTGCAAACCTTTCACCTGAATCCCATAAGCTTGGCCAAGATAATGAAAAGCATCATGACTTGTTACTAACACGCGCTGCGAGGGCAGAACCTCAGCGATTCTGGCACGCACCCACTGATCCAAGGCAATAAGCTCTTTGTGATAATCCTCAGCCCGCTGTTGATACTCCCTTGTTCCACTCGGGTCTGCCTCGGCTAGGGCATTCGTAACTACCTTCAGGCATTGGGCCCAAAGCTTCGGATCGCCCCAAACATGAGGGTCATAATAACCTTCAAATTCTTCTTCGGGTTTCAGTAAACTAGGTTGGGCAATACCATCCGTAACAGCAAAGACGGCACCATGCTTATCGGCTCTTTTTTCAAGAACATCCTGCATTTTACCCTCTAGGTGTTGTCCGCTGTAAAAAATAATGTCGGCTGCTTGTAGTGCCGCAGTATCTCTAAAAGTAACTTGATAACTGTGCGGATCCACACCTGGGCCCATCAATCCTTGTAATGAAATACGATCTCCCCCGATAATTTTAACCATATCGGTTACCATCGTAGTCGTTGTAACTACTTTAAGCTTTTCGGTCTCACCTGCTAACCCCTTACCCATCTCATCTTCCCTAGACAGCAACCATAAGAGACCACCTATGAGAATCCCAAAGACTGCTACAATGCCCAAAACCTTCTTAACCATAGCTTCTACTAAACGAAACGGCCATCTGGGTCAAGGTGAAATTAGGCGAGGCTAATTTTCTTTTGCAAGGAAAACTAATTTTAACTATGACAAATCATCAATATGTGTAATTTTACGCAAGATTTTTACCCCAACTCACGTAAGCAAAACATCATGGATAAAAGCTCAGGCAAAGAAGACCTTCAACCCAGCAAACAAGGGAACTCCAAGGCCAAAAATGAAGGTCCCGACTCGGACACATCAGGAGCACCTAGTTGCGATAATTGTGCATGCTCGGCTCAGAGAAAATTCTTTATTCCCGTTCTTGTCCTCAGCGTTTTGGCCATAGCCTTGGTCGCTATTATGCCGACACTCGGTGAAATCGGCATGGCCAGTGATAGTGCTACCACCACGATTGGCAAATGGATTGGATTCCTTGGAGAATTCCACCCTCTTTTACTTCACCTGCCCATTGGCGCCGTCATGCTGGTCTTACTGATGGAGGTTTTACGTTTAATTACTTTTGGTAAATACAAACCAAATACCACATTAGGCTTATTTTTTGCATCTGCCACTGGCGTTTTTGCGGTGGCCTTCGGTTATTGTCTCTACCTAACCGGAGACTTCTCAGGTGAACTCATCGAAGAGCACAAGCGTGATGGTATTATCTTTACCATTCTGCTGATTGCCACCTTCGTCGTAAAATACGCTTCAGACATAGGCTTTTTAGGTAAATTTGCCACACCTACCTACATAGTGGGCTTATTTGTGACGACCGCTACCATGATGAGTGCTGGTCACCACGGTGGTCAAATCACCCACGGAGACCCTCTCGACAAGGCCCCTTGGAAAATCGATGACGATGAAGCTACTGTAGAAGTGATCGTTGACCCTATTCTCTACTCAAATGTCATACACCCTATATTAGAGCAGAAATGCATCACCTGCCATGGTGAAACCAAGCAGAAGAGCGGACTCCGCATGGATAGCTATGCAGCACTCATTGATGGCGGTGAAGAGACCGACTGTCTGATTCCGGGAGATACCGATAATAGCGCCATGGTGAGCTACATGCACCTTCCGCTCGAAGACGATCTTCACATGCCTCCCGAAGGTAAAAAGCAGCTTACCCAAGAAGAAATTCAAATCATCGAATGGTGGGTGAAAATTGGAGCCCCAGAAACAGACACACTTAGTGCTATAGAAGTCCCCGAGGAAATCACGACAGCTCTCAATACTCTGAAAACGCCGGAACAAATCGCGCGTGAAAAAGCAGCCAAAGAGAAAGCCGAAAAAGAGCGTATCGCCACCATGAAGGCCAAGCGTGCTCGACTCGCAGCCTCCTTGAAGTCTGTCAATGAGAAGTACGCGGGATCACTCAACTACATTTCAAAAGACAGCACCGACCTCTCTTTCTCTGCTGTGAGCTATCGCAAGGACTTCAATGATGAAAGCCTCGTAATCCTCAAAGATGCAAGCAACGACATCACTGAGCTCGACCTTAGCGCTACCGCTATCACCGATGACTCTGCTATCATTCTCGGTCAATTCGTCAGCCTCAAATCACTTAAGCTCAACCAAACAAGCATTACTGACTCGGCGCTACCTGAAATTCAGATGCTCAATCAGCTCGAGATATTGAACCTTCACAGCACAGCGGTCACTGATGCCGGTATCAAGAACCTAGAACCCATGAGTTCTCTCAAGAATGTGTATCTGTGGAACACCAAGGTTACTGAAGCTGCGGCCAAGTCGCTGGAAGAATCACTGATTAAAAAGCACCAAGAGGCACAACAAGGCCTCGAAGATGAAGAACAGGACAAAACAACGCCAAAGGTTCTTTTGGGTAGCTCCATCAAAAAGACGGCCGAAGCCAAACAGGAAGCTGTCAAACCTGCTGACAAAAAATAGCCCAATGTAAATGGCGCGAGGTGCAACCAAAAGCGCACGCCCGTTCATGGCGTTGTCATTTCAACATCAGGACAACGAAGCTCACTATAGATAAGTATTCAATTTGGCTCAACTAAACGAGCTAACCAGCCCGCTCTTTCGCAGTTTGGCATGCGATGCAGAGTGAAACCGAAGGCTTGGCTTTCAAGCGCTCAATGTTGATCTCCTTTTGACACTCGTCACAGATGCCATAAGTTCCGTTGTCGAGTTGCTCTAGGGCATATTCGATTTTTTCAAGCAGCTTGCTCTCAGAAAAACCAAGCTGATGTTCTACCATATTTTCAGCGATAATATCTGCTCGCTCAGTCTCGTCTGCGATAGCCCCTGCGCCTGCGCCTTTCTTGACACCATGGCGACTAACATCAGCCAAAACATTTTTTCTTTGCCCCACAAGGGCCTCTCTTAGTTCTTGTTTTTCGATTTCAGTCATTTTATGAGGTTTAATGATGTATTCTGTTAGTTACATTTAACACTAAACGATTAAACCATATAATTACACCTATCAACTATATACTGAGAATATTTTCTAAAGCTATTGCTATTCAGGTAAATTGAGATTACATGCATCCATCACATCATATGATGTGATGTCTTCATGGAGGCCCGCTACTGACGGGCAGGAAATAGATGGGGAATCCAGTGAAACTCGTATTAAACACACAAGCCATTCTGGAGCGGTTACGCCACTGTAAGTCATGCCACGAAAGTGACAAGATAAGCCAGACTGCCAGCCATGTGGATTAGAGCCAACTCCTGCGTATAACAGGAACAACTCACACCCATGAAAAATAAAATATTCGCACTCCATGAGGGTGCTAAAAAGTCGGCCCTGTCTCCTTTTACGACAGGTTCTCTCGCCATCTTATCACTTGGCCTCGCCTCTAATCTCACCGCAGAGCAAGATCTCGGATCTCTTCCGGATACCACCGTCATCGCCAACCGGACTGCGACATCACTCGACAAAGTCGGCAGCTCTGTTTCCATCCTTCAGATCGAGGATCTGCAAAAACAAGGCATTCTTCATCTCGACGAGGCACTGAAATACGCCCCAGGTGTCATCTCGCCATCCACTTCTGGTCAGCGCGGCTCCTCTTCTAACATTTTCCTACGAGGCACAACGACTGCTTACACGCATTTCCGTGTCGATGGCATTCGTGTCAGCGACACCAACATTCAACTAGGTAATTTCCTCGGCGGCAACAACCTTGTAGGGCTATCAAGAATCGAGATTCTCAGAGGACCACAGAGCGCCCTCTATGGCGGCGACGCTATTGGTGGCGTTATCGGTCTTTATTCACACAAAGGCAGCGGTGAGCCAAGTGGTCGATTCAGCGTTCAGGCTGGGTCATTCGATACCATCAACACTTCACTCTCCCTTCAAGGTCAGCTTGATAAGCTATCCTACTCATTAGGTCTTGGATACGAAACTTCGGACAACGATCTACCTAACAACTCATACGACACCACAAGCTACACTTTGCGACTCGACTATGAGCTCAGTGACGCAATAAACCTAGGCCTTACTCTTCGTGGTTTCGACTCGGAATATAACCGCCCAATTTACAATGATCCAGCGTTTCCTCTCCAAGCAATTGATAACACTCAAAGCACTCTCGGCTCGATTTTCGCCGAGTTCAAAGCCAATGAAATATGGACATCCAAGCTGACTCTGGGCATCTACGATGAGTCGTATAAATCTCAGGATACGAATTCTGTAAATAGCGTAGCAGACGCATCCAAAGTCGTAGCATACTGGGATAACACACTGAGCTGGAATGACAGTCACACTACCACCACTGGCATAGTCCACGAACACACGACATACGATGCATTTTCAACATCTAACTATGATGACTTGTATGGTATCTACCTCAACCATAATTGGGAAGTTACCAATGCGCTCACCCTCAATGGAGGATTACGTTGGGAGGATTATGATTCCTACGGGAACGAGACAACCTGGCGACTGGCTTCTGCTTATAATATCAGCGATACCAACACCAAATTGAGAGCCAGCGTTGGTTCAGGATTCCGCCCACCTAATTTCCTTCAACGATATGGTGGAGCCTTTGGTTACCAACCAAACCCAGACATCGAAGCCGAACAATCAATCGGCTGGGATGTGGGTGTTGATCAGATCTTCTGTGATGGACAGTATAAAGTAAGTGCCACCTACTTTAGTAATCAGATCACCGACATGATTGAAGGCTATCCTCTGGCCGCGAATACAACGGGAACCACGGACACTGAGGGTGTCGAGTTTGCTGCATCCGCTCACTGGCTCGAAGATAAGCTCCATGCGACACTCGCCTACACTTACTTGAGTGAATCCATTGCCGGCCAGCCCGATCATTCGGCGAGCCTGCTGCTTAACGCCGACATCACCGAGCAGTTGAATGCTGGAATTAGTGTCAACTACCTCGACACTCGCACATTCAATAACAACGAGCTCGATGCTTACGCGACCGTTGATCTGAACGCCCGTTACAAGGTAAACGACAGTATTAGCCTGACAGCTCGAGTAGCGAACTTGTTCGACGAGGACTACGAGCACTATAACTTCAGTAACTTAATGGCACCCAACTCTACGTTCCCAGGACGTGGACGCGGCGTCTTCGGGGGTATCACTATTGAGTGGTAGTACAGCCTTAGCTGGATCTTTTAGTGGAATTGACTACGATATCCAAAATCAC
>ERZ767285.267-NODE-267-length-21419-cov-4.982007_pt1 | contig 21419 bp, 20 predicted proteins | sample MGYA00374953_ERZ767285 | MGnify/ENA primary metagenome ERZ767285 (study PRJEB28947, sample SAMN06267186) | marine metagenome | isolation source: Columbia River Estuary | place: USA:Columbia River Estuary, USA | collected 2013-07-23 ...
TTCTATCCGTTGAACTACGGGGGCGTGTTGCGGGGCGCATGATTGATATTCAACGTTCAAAGTCAAGTCGCGGGTTTTATCCAGAAACCGTTGACGATGCTCCGCTTCGTCTGTGCAGAACATCAAATGTATTTCTCTAAAACTGGCCGAAGTCGTTCAACGGTATCTGCAGGCCAGAACTCGCGAGGCGTCATCAGCGCAGGTGCTAACGCATCATGTTCAGGCCAATTCGCCTCGTGTGGAATCGAGGAAATAGCACGCGCTACAATCTCTTTCGCATTCGCTGAGTTGGCCTTCAAGTGCCCGATCACTGTCTGAGCGCTAACGTCTTCTTCATCCTGATGCCAACAATCATAATCGGTCACCATGCAGAGTGTGGCGAGAGCGATCTCAGCCTCACGTGCCAGCTTAGCCTCGGGCAAGTTGGTCATGCCAATAACATCAAAACCGAGCTGCCTGTTGGCCTGACTCTCCGCTCGTGTTGAAAAAGCGGGCCCATCCATATTTACGTAAGTGCCACCATCGTGCACTGTCGCCCCCTGCTCGATGGATGCTGCCAAGAGAATCGCACGAAGCCCGGCACTCACTGGGTCGCCAAAGCCTACGTGCGCTACGATACCATTGCCAAAAAAGGTATGGTGCTCGCGGCGGCTAGTGCGGTCGAAGTATTGGTCGGGCAAGACGATATGCCGAGGCGCATACTCTTCCTTCAAGCTGCCCACTGCCGTGACACACAATAGCCATCTCACTCCGACACTGCGCATCGCCCAAATATTAGCACGGTGGTTAATCTCATGGGGAAGCAGCCGGTGTCCTTTTCCATGACGTGGTAAAAACCACACCTGTCGACCATCAATGTTGCCTCCGACCAGAGCGTCAGAGGGGCTACCATACGGGGTTTCAATATGACGTTGCTCAGTCTGCTCGAAGCCCTCCATTTCGTAGAGACCACTGCCTCCGATAATTCCAATTGCATTCATTGATTTGTGTCCCATGTAAAAAAATTGTTATTTCGCACACAACAGCAATCATCATCAATTTCATATGATCGACCTTATGTAGCGACTGGTTAGCTACGTCATATTGTCACCAGCTTGGTTGAACTCAAGTGTAACTATGAGGGCTTCATCAGAGACGGCTTCGCAGGAGCAATATTTGCAAGGTTTTCTGCAAGATGATCATAGTATTATCAGAACTATTAGATAGGATCGCCAGTGGTTGATGAAAATTACTAATGATCTGATCGTTAGCTTCGTTTATCACCATTCCAATAATCATCATTATTAATGGCCGATCCACGCATCCTCATTGTCACACCCGAAATAAGTTATTTGCCGGGCGAACTTGGCAATTTAGCCGATCACATGCGTGCCAAGGCTGGTGGCCTAGCTGACGTGTCATCTTCCCTCGTCAAATCACTCTATGAAGCTGGAGCCGATGTCCACGTAGCCATACCCAATTATCGCCGACTATTCGACATCGACCCATGCCAATTACAGGATCAAGAACTACGCCACTACCATAGCAAACTACCCAATGATCGAGTCCACTTAGCTGAAGATCGTGTATTCTATTTTCGAGATCATGTTTACAGCGCGCACTCAGACGACAATGTTCGCTGCTCTCTCGTTTTTCAACGTGAAGTGATCAACAACATCATTCCTCATGTGCGACCCGATATCGTTCATTGTAATGACTGGATGACTGGACTTATTCCAGCCATGGCCAGGCGCATGGGAATCCCATCATTATTTACTCTACACAATATTCATTCGGTCAAGGTCCTGCTCGAACACATCGAAGAAACAGGCATCGACACCTCAGAATTCTGGCAGAACCTGTATTACCAGTCACCACCAGCCAGCTACGAACAAACACGATCGTCTAATCCTGTGGACATGCTCACTAGCGGCATCTTTGCCTCTCACTGGGTGAATACCGTGAGCCCCAGCTTTCTCGAGGAAATTACTCAACGGCAACACTTAGCAATACCGAGTCAAGTTTGCGATGAGCTTCTCAATAAACAAAACGCCGGCTTTGCATCAGGCATCACCAACGCTCCTGACTCCTCATACAATCCATCGTCTGATGATGCGCTCACATGCCCATTCACAGCTGATAACCACGCTGATGCAAAGTTAATCAATAAGCGCAGCTTTCAAAAACAAATGGGACTCGTGGCTGATGACACTGCCCCTCTCTTATTTTGGCCCTCAAGGCTAGATCCTATTCAAAAGGGGCCTGAATTACTGACCGATATTTTAGCCAAACTTATAGCCAAACACCGCCAATGTGGAATGCAAATTGCCTTCGTTGCCGACGGCTCACATGGGCACCATATCAGACAAATTATTTCCATGGAAAATCTAGCTGGGATGGTTAGCATCAAACCGTTTGATGAAAATCTATCACGCCTTGGCTATGCAGCATCTGACTTCATGCTCATGCCCTCAAAATTTGAACCTTGTGGCCTAACCCAGATGATCGCTTTGAAATATGGCAGCTTACCTATTGTGCACAGGACAGGCGGACTCAAAGACACCATCGAGCATCTCAACACCATCAATTCGACAGGAAATGGCTTCGTCTTTGATGACTATATTTCTGATGCTCTCGATTGGGCTATTCAATGCGCGATTGATTTTCATCAATTGCCCCCAGCGGTTAAACAACGCGAGATGGAGCGGGTCATGCAACAGGCTCACTCCAGATTCACCCACCAAAAAACAGCATCACATTACATCAACCTTTACGAAGAAATGCTAGGCAAGCCACTGCACGCTAAAGACCCAACCTAAGATAATGCCCTCACCTCATTCACCAGACCAATCACGCCAACGACTCCCATCGGCCACCGCATACCGTCGCACCCACCATGGTGAAGAATACCCTGCCTCGATTATTCATCAATATGTTGAAGAGAATGGCTTACCGGATGCTGTCGGCTTAGCAAGTCTCGCTGCCCGCGTTAAACTACCAGAATCAACCCTGCGATCGACTCTATCCTATTACGCTGATTACCGGAACTGGACCCTCGAATCTGCTCACGGCACAAAATCATGTAACGGCACCTCATGCTTTTTATCCAGCAGCACCACAGCAAAAGCCTCAGCACCTGGCCACTGCGCTTCCTGTCTGGGACACTGCTACCAGGAGAATAATTACCTTTTAGATAATGAAGTTAAAAGCACCACAGGAGCTGCAGAAATGTCTATCCAATGCTTGGCCCCCACCCCGGTCACAACGAGGAGAATCCTGACCGACAAAGCCGGCAAGCCAGCAACACCATCTTATCTAGGTCTCCATCTTGCACTTCAATCAAGCCCTCAGCAAATCATTGAAACCATCACCGCTTCTGGCTTGCGTGGCCGGGGAGGTGCCGCTTTCCCAACAGGCAAGAAATGGCAAGCATGTGCGGGCACAACATCAGACCAACGTTACATTATAGCTAACGGCAATGAGGGTGACGCAGGGTCTTACATTGACCGTGTTCTTCTAGAACGTGATCCGCACAGCGTCATCGAGGGCATACTGATTGGAGCTTACGCTATAGGTGCAAGTAAGGGCGTGATCTATATACGTTCTGAATATCCTACTGCTACTTCCGTGATGAAAACTGCGATAGAGGCAGCCCGCGACGCGGGCCACTTCAATGCTAATGATTTCTCATGCGAGATCAGTGTTGTCCAAGGAGCCGGCAGCTTTGTCTGCGGCGAAGAAACGGCACTGATCAATGCCATTGAAGGACTTCGTGGTGAGGTCCGACTTCGACCACCCTACCCCACTGAATCAGGTCTCTTTGGCAAACCTACCGCGGTGGACAACATCGAGACTCTTTGTAATATACCCTTCATCATTGAACACAGCGCAAATCAATACAAGCGCATGGGAACCTCAACCAGCGCAGGCACTAAAACCCTCTGTTTTAATCATGGCTTCGTCCGGCCAGGTATCGTCGAAGTCGAGTTTGGCACCCCGCTGCAGACTGCCATTGATGCCGCTGGTGGCAGCAAGTCACCTCTCGCGGCCATTCTTCTCGGAGGCCCGATGGGCTGTGTGATACCGCCAGACCAATGGGATACCCCAGTATGCTATGAAGCGATGCAGGCCCGCGGCTACGACCTAGGACACGGTAGTATTATCGCATTACCCAAAAGTGCTGACAAAGCAGCACTGCTACGCCACTGGCTATCATTTATGGCCGATGAGTCCTGCGGCAAATGTGAACCATGCAGCCTCGGCTCAAAACGATCCTGTCAAATCATCAACGAGCCTTGGAATGCAGATTCTCAAAAGCAACTCAATGACCTCCTGCACCTCATAGGGCAAACAAGTCTTTGTGCATTTGGCCGTGAAATACCCAGAGCAGTGAGCCAGTATCTGGACATTTTCCACGACGAAATCTTCACCCCCAAGTCATCATGAGCGAGGCGTTTATCAATGGACGTGCAATTATCCCACTCGAGAGTGAAACAATCCTGGAGGCTGCCAAGAGGTTAAGCGTTGAGATTCCTACCATCTGTCACTCAGATCGACTCCACGCCGAAGGGGGCTGCCGAATCTGCTTGGTAGAATGCGAGGGGGAAGCTCATCCCATGGCCGCATGTCACAGCGAGATTCGCCCTGGCATGATCATTCATACCAATACTGAAAAGATTGAAACATTACGCGCACAACTTCATGAGCTTTACGATCATCACAGGGAATCAAGCACCCCGTGCTCATCAGCCGCTCAAGAGACCCATCCTTATCTCAGCCTAGATCTTACGGCCTGCATCAATTGCCGCTTATGTCTCAATGCGTGTGAACAGATTCAAGGCCAGTTTGTGTTCAGCATATCCGGCAGAGGTTCTGCAAAAACAATTTCGATCGGAGACATGGATACCTTTGCAGATAGCCCATGTGTCGCCTGTGGCGCGTGCGCCGACATTTGCCCTACCGATGCCATTATTGATCGCGACACTCTCAACAATGGGGATCATCAAAAGGCCGTAACATCCACCTGTGGTTATTGTGGAGTTGGTTGCCAAATTGAGGTCGAAGTAGACGTAGATGCCAATGATGTAATGAGCATCAAAGGTGTTAGTGATGCTGCCGTCAACAAGGGGCACTTATGTGCTAAGGGTCGCTTTTCTCATAGCTACCTCAAGTCAGGAGATCGCCTGACTCACCCCTTGATCAAAAGCTTAGACGGCAGCTTTAAAGAAGCAAGCTGGGGCGAAGCCCTTGAGCTCATCACCACAACCCTAGGCGACACCGCCAAAAAATACGGCCCATCCTCTGTCGGCGCTTTCACCTCATCTCGCACTACCAACGAAGCTTGTTATCTTCTCCAAAAATATTTTCGCAGCATCTTGCTTAGTAACAATGTAGACTGCTGCGCAAGAGTCTGCCACTCCTCAACAGCCTTGGCTCTCCAATTAGTCACAGGAACTGGCGCGGCATCATCATCTTATCAAGATATTGAGGCTAGCTCATGCATTCTCGTTGCTGGAGCAAACCCAACAGAGGCTCACCCCATTGTTGGAGCAAGAATCAAGCAACAGGTGCTCGGTGGCACACCACTTATTGTCGTCGACCCAAGAAAAATTGAACTAACTGAGTATGCAGATGTCCACTTGCAGCTAACTCCCGGAACCAATGTAGCCTTATTCAACGGACTGGCTAAAATCTTATATGATCGTGGAGACATTGATGAACCCTATCTGCTCGAGAGGATCGAGAATTACGAGGAATTCAAAGTGTTTATCGATACCATTTCTCTAGCTGAAATAGTCGAAACGACAGGCGTCGATTTAGAATCCATGCACAAAGCGGCATCCTTGATCAGCTCCACCGAAGGGGTTGGCACCCTCTTTGTTCACGGTTTAGGACTTTCTGAGCTAGAGCAGGGAACAGCGTCGGTAATGACCCTCTGTAACCTCGGCATGCTCACAGGCAGCATCGGCAAACCGGGCTCTGGCATGCTGCCATTACGTGGCCAAAACAACGTCCAAGGCAGCGCTGATATGGGCAGTATGCCCGATCAGTTCACTGGCTATCAGTCTGTAGCTGACCCATCTGCTCGTGAACGAGTGCAAAAGATATGGGGTAGCCTACCCCCCGAAGAACCGGGACTAACCATACCGGAAATGATTGACGCTGCGGCGGATGGATCTATCCGCGGGCTATGGATTCAAGGTGAGGACATCGCCCAAAGTGACCCCAATGAGTCACACGTGAGAGCCGCTCTCGAAGCACTCGACTTCCTCGTCGTACAAGAAATATTTTTCTCCGAAACCTGCCATTTCGCCAATGTCATCCTACCTTCAGCAAGCTACCTTGAACAAGAAGGCACCTTCACCAATGGCGAGCGCCGAATTCAACACGTGCAACCAGCGGTGACTCCGCCGGGCGAATCTCTCCCCGATTGGCTAGTCGTTCGTGACGCAGCAAATCTAGCCGGCGCTGAGTGGAGATACCAACACCCAGCAGAAGTCATGGATGAAATCGCCAGAATAGCTCCCCACCTCTTTGGAGGGGTCTCCTACTCTCGACTCAAAAAAGACGGACTTCAATGGCCCTGCCCGTCAGTAAATAGCCCAGGCACGTCCACCGTGCATAGCTCCAGCTTCCTGAGAGGCAAAGGTTCCCTTACCACCATTGATTACGCTCCCAGCTCAGAACACCATGTCTCAGGCTACCCCTATTTACTAATCACCGGTAGAATTCTTCATCACTATAACGTGGGCACCATGACACGCCGTTCAGGGCAGTCGTCGCTGACATCACGAGATTTCCTCGAAATCAACCCCGAGGATGCAAAGCGCGAAAACATCAGGGATGGTGACATCATCAACATACAGAGCCGTTGGGGTCAGATTGCAGTTCCGATCAAACACTCCGCACGCACTGCACCTAACACGCTCTTCCTCTCCTTTCACTTCCCCGAGACACACACCAACCAACTTACGGGCCCTGCTCTTGACCCGATGTCCAAATGCCCTCAATACAAGGCCACTGCCGTGAAACTGCTCGTCTAATAGAACAGCAAGACCACTCGCCTAACAGTCGAGTGACGCTGCTCGTCTAGCAGATGGAGGTTCCCTCAAATAGATACCATCTGGTCGACGAGCATATTCCTCTTACTTACAATGCATACTTGGGGCCTTGTCAGCACTGGAATGATTATGGCCCATAATAGGGCACTTCATATTCTGGTTCCAGCTTGACGTAGTGCGCATTAAGAAATGATACGATATCGATCATTTGCTGAACCGTCATTTGATCCACCATTGAGGGCATAGGTGATTGGGCGTTTTCTTTTGCATCTTCATCTAACCCAGCCAAGTAATCTTTCGATAGGTTATGACTGGGGTGAATGACAGATGTCACTAACTGACCGTATGTCTTAACGCGGTATACCTCACCTCCGAGATGCAGCTTCACCTTCGAGGGCTCAACATTCTCTGGCAGTAACTCACCTGCTACAGTGTGACACCGGTGACATTTCAGCTCAATAAATGCCTGCTTACCTTTTTCATTATCACCAGATGGCAATACGAAACCCTTTGCCATTTTCTTTTCCTTGCCACCACAGGCAACGACCATGACGAGTAAGCATGCAAGTCCGATTCGAAAAAAGCAGCTTATAGATGTGATTTTTTGTCTCTTGGTTTTCATAATTTGATGGGGCTTGTTCTAATCCCAGCATTAGCTTAGTTGAAAAAACCATCGCCAACTCACCGCTAATTGTCATTCACCTCCCATATTTTGCGCAACTCACAGACCAGCTAGCGGCATAGCTAACAACAAAGAGCGTAATACCGTTTTTCCTTGATCCTCCACACCCGTCTGATAGATTAATACACCATCATTATTTTTTAATGGTCACCCTTGCAGCCTCTCCGCCCTCCAAAAAATATCGGAAAAAAGCAAAATGGCCCATTCAACAGCAATACAAAACGATCTCATTGAGCGCTTAAAAAGCTCACCTTTTTATCAAATCTGCCAGGATTCTTTTCGCAAGGCGACGGGGCTTCCGCTTGTTTTAATGTGCGCAAAGAACACACCATTCAACCCCTGCCACACCAGCCCAAATCAAAATCCATTTTGCCGAGCACTGAATATAAAACATGGCTCGTGTGAGGAATGCAAAGCAGAACAAAAACTAATACTGTCTCGTTCTTGCGAACATACATACACCCATACCTGCTTTGCTGGCCTCAAAGAAACATCAGTGCCACTGAGGCTGGGAAAAGAAACCGTCGGATATCTTAAAACCGGTCAAATCTTTACTGAAAGACCCACCAAGAAGCGCTCCGATGAGCTTCGTAAAGTCCTGAACACTAATGATTACAGCAAAGCAGAGCAAAGTGAAACAATGAGGGCTTATCGTAAGACTCCCATGTTTGATGATGGGCAGTATCACAGCATGATCACACTACTCAACATTGTCTCACTACAACTCGCTGAATTAATCAACCGCCTCATGTTAGAGAGCCAGCCTACAGAGCCTCAAATTGTTCGTAAAGCTAAAGAATTTATCACTGATCGAATCGACGAGAAGATCTCGCTCGATCAGATCTCAAGGGAAGTCAATGTTAGCAGCTTTTATTTCTGCAAGTTATTCAAGCAATCAACAGGCATGACATTCACCGAGTTCACTAATAGGCACCGTGTCGAATTAGCAAAAAACGAAATCCAGCATACAGATAAAGCGATTACAGAGATAGCCTATGCAGTAGGTTTTCAATCCTTATCACAATTCAATCGTTCATTTTGCAAGTTTACTGGCGGGTCTCCCAGAGCGTATCGACAAAGCTCAAGATCATCAGGACAAGACCAGCTATTAAATTTCGGCTAGATCTTCTTACTCATCGCCCTCTTTTTTTAGCGGCATGGCTGTCATTGCAAAATCTGCACAATCATAGCCAAGAATTGCGCGGTATAATTTCTTAGCATGCCATATTCTTCAGATACTGAGAAGAAGAAGATCCTTAGATACCCGCCTAATAGGCTGTCAAAAATTCAAAGCACGGGGTCCTTAATTTTCACAGAGAAGAAGAAACACAAACAACCATGAAAAAGAAACTAATCATCCTAGTAAACCGAGAATCTCTCTGCGCCTATTCCCTATCCAACGACCAGCTTTTATCGCCAGACACATCGATCGAAAAAATAAACGTCAACATAGAGACTAAGCAACCAGATCCAACCGCTTGCTCAGATGAAGACGGCAGATTTCCTGGAGGTTCATCAATTGGACATTCTACATCAATGATACATGGCGAAGCTCATGGCAGAAAAAATGAGCAGAAAAAACGGCAGCTAAGTGACCTAGCCCACACGATTAGCAAGCTAGTTAACGAGGAAGAATGTGACATGTGGAACTTAGCCATCCCCGCTGACCAAGCGAACCAAGTCATCGACAAGCTGCCCATTAATGTTCAGCAAAAACTCACCCAACTCAAGGAAGGTGATTACACATGGCTACCCCGCAAGGAAGTAGAGAGGCTTTTTGATAATTAATTTTGAGCCACTGAAAGTGGCAGAGGGAATAGGATTGCCTTCATTCTATGAAGGCGATGCTGGCTGGCAGGAATCCTCCTCCAAATTTCTGATCTGGTAAAATGCGTGATGCACGCACTGGCGTGTGCGTTCAAACCCTTGCCCGCTGTGCAAGCAACGGGTGCTCGACCCACGTCCTAAATGCCAGAGCCCGGCCCACTTTTAAGTGGGCCGGGCTCTGGCAGAGGGAATGGGATTCGAACCCATGGTAGGCTATAAACCTACACTCGATTTCGAATCGAGCGCCTTAAACCAAACTCAGCCATCCCTCCTTATATTCAGAAATTAAAATAATGTGGGCGTTAATCCCAATGACTCATCGCCTTAAGACCTTCTAATCGCCCATGAATTTCTTCCTCTGTAACGGTCTCAAGTCTGCGGGTGGAGAAGTCCTCACAGGTGAAGCTGGCGAGGATTGAACCACGTAAAATGGCATCTCTGATTTGCTCAAAGGAAAAATCAGTGCCACCTAGTGAGGCCAAGTAACCGCCCATGGCACCGAGGAAGGTGTCCCCCGCTCCGGTAGGATCAACAATCTCACGTAGGGGCCAGGCATGAAAACGGAACATAGCATTGTCCGGGCCGAACAGGATCGCTCCAAACTCACCCAGCTTGATGACCACATAGCGTGGGCCTTTTTCCAAAAGTTTCTCTCCCGCCAGAATCAGGTTGTTAACCCCCGCATACTCACGCGCCTCGCCTTCATTGATGACCAGCAAGTCGATACGCTGCATCACCTCGTCGAGCCGCTCGCTGGCGATCTCGATCCAAAGGTCCATGGTGTCGGCAATGACAAACTTCTGCTCCGCTGTGCACTGGTCAAGCATCTGGATCTGGTTGTCCGGTGACATGTTTGCGGGCACCACAATGCGGCTGCCTGCAATTTCAGCTGGGATCTCAACCTGCCAGCTCTCCAGCACGTTCAAACCTACTCGGTGAGTAGTGCGGTCATTCATGTTCTCATGATACTCGCCAGTCCAGGTGAACGACTCACCATCAGACCGGGCTACGCCAGTAAGTGAAACTCCGCGGTCCTCAAGCATACTGAGATGCTGCTCTGGATAATCGTGTCCGACAACACCGACTAAGTGAGCTGGCTTACAAAAATAACTAGCGGACAGAGAAGCGTATGCCGCGGAGCCACCTAGCAGATTTTCGGCCTTGGCACTTGGTGTGGAGACGTTGTCGATGGCGATTGTTCCGCCGATGATAATAGACATAATAAATAAGAATGGTAATTGGCCTGCATCAATTTGCACGCAGGCGAGTTAGAACTTGCTCCGTGGCTTGGTATGTATCTTCGGCCTGTAGCAACGCTGAGACAATGACCACACGACGTGCCCCTGAGGCAAGAACCAATTCTAAATTCTGCGGTTTGATTCCTCCGATACAGAAAACCGGAATCTTTCCCCCGACCTCTTTTTCAACCTGTGATACCTGCTCGATGCCAATTCCCGGCCGTCCTTGTTTAGTGGGTGTTGGAAACAGTGGTCCAAAACCAATATAATCAAAACCCTCATCAAGCGCGGCCCGGGCCTGGATGATTGAATGAGTCGATCTACCGACCAGCATTTGCTCACCCACGACCTGCCTGACGCTCTCTAATGAGCCATCGTCTTGGCCAATGTGCAAACCATCTGCACGCAACTCCACGGCAGCCTCAGCAAAATCATTAATAACGAATGGCACACCATGCTCTTTGCACTGCTCTGCCAGTTGAGGCAGATGCTCACGCACCAGCTTGATCACACCAGCACAATCGTAACCTTTAGCTCGCAACTGTATGACGCCAGCGCCACCAGCCAAAAGAGCTTCTGCTGTATGCGCCATTTGCTCTGGCTGCACATAGCCGGTATCTAAGATCCCGTAGAGTAAGCCATCGATACACTTACGCCCCGGATTTATTGTAGGTTCAGCCTCTTGCACGGGCACAGCCATAAATCATAAAGTAGCAATGATAAATACTAAATTCAATTGCCATGATGCTCGTCCTCGGCTATCACCCTGCGGAAATACACACTTTCTTCAAAGTTTACTAACCACAGACATCATGGCTGAATCATCATCTAATCCAACGCAAGACACGGGCGCCCCAATCGCAGAAATCGATTTGGGCCCAAGCAAACTCGATCAATTTTTGGACAACCACCAAACCAAGCTCATCATATTAGCCATCCTTGTCGGTATAGGTGTTGTGGCATACGTTATCTATGATGGCCTAGCTCAAGCAGAGGCTAATGATGCTGGAGCTGCATTACTATCGTCAAAGCAATCCAGCGACTACGAAAAAGTCATCCAAACATGGCCTGCAAGCAACGCAGCTGCCAGCGCACGCCTCCTGCTCGCTGACATCCAATGGTCTGAGTCGGAAGATGATTCCATCGCCACATTGGAGCAGTTTATTAGCACCTATCCAGAGCACCCCTCTATCGGCACAGCAAAAACAAGCCTCGGCTTACGCCTCCTTGATCAAGGTAAAACCGAGGAAGCTCGTGATATTCTCACCGAAGTTGCTGATAATAATACCTACAGCTACATCGCTCCCATGGCCGCAATCGTATTGGGCGACATAGCCAAAGCCGCGGGCGACACCAGCAGTGCCTCCGAATGGTATGAAAAAGCTCAACTCGATGAAGCAGGCTACGGCAATGCATTTCAAAGCCTCGCAAACGCACGCTTGATGCTGGTCAATGCTGAACCTCCAGCGAAAATCAAGCCCGCACTCCCCAGCGAAGACCAAGATGCAAAGCTCACCCCCCTAAAACTTGAGGCTCCAGATACCGCTGAAGCACCGGCAACCAAGCCTGCTGCAGCCACTCCAGCCACTGCAGAAGCTCCAGCCAAGACTGCACCTAACCCAGCACCAGTAGCGCCGGCAGGCAAAAAAGCAGAATAATCCGAAAGGAAGCCTGAGTTTTTTGCGTTTTCCCTTGTGTGGATTGAGCTTTTGCTCTCAATTCTAGAACCAACCCAATATCTTCACCGTGTTTCAAAAAGTAATAGGACAAAAACAAGAAAATGGCATTTCATCAGTAGGATCTACTCCTGAAGAAAAGTCTCCAAGTGCCTCAACCTCAGCACCAAAGGCCCCGAGCAGCGCTCCTGCTCCCTCACGTCAATCGAACGCAGCGCCCAGTGGCCGCAATGTTCTGAGCACTGACGTTGAAATCAAAGGCAGCATCAAATTCTCAAACGATCTTGTTGTAGACGGCAAAATAGAAGGCAGCGTTTCTTCCGATGGCGCTCTGACAGTCGGTGAAAACGCACGTATCAAGGCCGAAATCAAAACTCGTTCTGTCATCATTTACGGTAAGGTTCACGGCAACATTGAAGTCACAGACATCGTTGAGCTGAAGGCCAACGCTGAGCTTGTAGGCGATATAAAAGCTGCATCTCTCTCCATTGAGCCAGGTGCTATTTTTGTTGGCAAGTCAACCGTAGGCAGCCCATCTGTAAAGCCTCAAGCAAGCTCATCTCCCGCAACACCAGTAAAATCAGCAAGCTCAAGTAGCAACAAGGATTCGAGTGCTAGTGACACCAGTGCTAAAAAAAACAACAGCGGTAACAGCACTAGTGAGTTACCACTGACCAGCAAGCCAAGCACTGGCAACGCAGCAGTATCAAGCTAATCAAATTGTTCGTAGAATCATTTCAGCCCGCCACCGGTGCATCACCGGCAGGCGGGTTTTTTACGGCTTAACTTGATTACCATTGATCTGCTTGCATTTCTTGATTTACACTACTGAGCAATCGCACCTAAACCACTCACATCATGTCTCTCTTCTTTCATAAGAAAGCTCCTCAAACTGGCAAACAACCAGCGAAGAAGAGAGATGTAAGCATGATGATCTGCCCCGAGTGTCAGCATCAACAGCCCGAATCGAAGATAGCGGTATCTACTTATTGTCGCAGCTGCAGCAGCCATTACAAAATCATTGATGGTAAAGCGGTCACAGACAGCAATATTCCCAAAAACCCATTTGCCTCGGATCGTTCGAGACAAGTAAACAGTGATGAGGCCACAGAAAAAGCCTATGAACACAAAGCACATGAGGCAGAAACACCTGATGAACCACAGGAGGCGCCAGCACAACCTAGGTCGCACTCACTAGAGCTAGACAGAACGGTTGAAACACTAGATCAAATCGACGATCTACGGGCTCAACTAAGTAAAAAGGTGTCGTCAGCGAGCCAATTTTTCCAACGTAAAATCGAGCGCAGAAAAGTTAAATGCCTAGATTGTGAGCACGAGCACGACGCCCCATCGGAAGCTAGCTCAACGCTGTGCCCCGCCTGCGGTGCCTATGTTAGCCTGAAAAACTACATCATCAACAACCACTGGAATGGGCGCATTGAAACAAGAGGTAATGTCACGATTCAAAAAAAGGCCGTTGTGACTGACATCATAGTGCGCTGCCATGACATTGTCGTTCTAGGCACGCTCAAAGGAGGTATTGATTGCTCCGGTGACATCACACTCAACAGCCATAGTAAAATCATGGGGCAGGTCAGCTGTCGGCGTCTCATCATCGATAAACGGGCTAACGTGGCTTTCGCCAACGAGGTGAAATGTGAAGAAGCCATCATTGATGGCCATGTGACAGGACACTTCGTGTGTCGCGGTAAACTGCACCTCAAAAAGAAAGCCGTTTTGAACGGAAACATCGTAGTGGCTAATATGACCATCGACAAGGGAGCTCGTCACAACGGTCAAATATCTATCCAGCCGTAAGCATCGGCTAATCGATGGCCAAGTGCACTCAGATGCTTGGCTAGCCACTACCTGCTTGACTCCTGACGCCGCAGTACCAACCATCTAGCCATGCCGAGCACATCCTTAGATCTTCGAGATGAAATTCTGCGCTTAAAGAAAGAGCGCAACGCAATCATCCTAGCCCATAACTACCAAACTGGAGATATCCAAGACTTGGCAGACTATGTTGGTGATTCGTTAGGCCTCGCATACCGTGCACAAGAAACAGACGCCGATGTCATCGCCTTCTGTGGAGTGCACTTCATGGCCGAGACAGCCAAGATCGTTAATCCTGAAAAAACAGTCGTCTTGCCTGATAAGGACGCTGGCTGCTCTCTGGAAGAATCCTGTCCTGCCGAGGACTTAGAAAAATTCATCAACGACAATAAGGAAAAGAATTACTACGTCATCGCCTACATCAACTGCTCTGCTGGCGTCAAGGCGCTCTGTGATGTGATCTGCACATCAGGCAATGCCGTGAAAATAGTCAATAAGGCACCATCAGACCGCCCTATTCTCTTTGTGCCAGATGCCAACCTCGGTGCTTGGGTCATGGAGCAAACCGGCCGCAAAATGGATCTCTGGCAGGGTGCTTGTTATGTTCACGTTGAGTTCACGCGTGATTCCATCAATAAAATAAAAGCTGAGTATCCCGATGCTCTGGTCGTAGCTCACCCTGAGTGCACAACCGCTGTTCGACTACTAGCTGATGAAGTTTGCTCCACAGAGAAAATGGTGACCTATTGCCAAAATGCCCCGGTAAAAAACATTATCGTGGTTACGGAAAGTGGCATGCTTCACCGCCTGCAGAAAGAGGCCCCTGATAAAAATCTCATCCCAGGACCCACAGATCGCTGCGCATGCAATGACTGCCACTTCATGAAAATGAATACCCTGCAAAAACTTCACGACTGCCTTGATCTACTTGAGCCACAAGTTCAACTACCAGAGGACATCAGGAAGCGTGCCGAGGCACCTCTGCTTAGAATGCTTGAGCAGTCCAAATAGCCTATAGCCCACATCGCCCCCCCCATTCTCCACCCCAACTTTTCATTCCCATGCCCACTGTTCATCTAGACCTCTCTGAGCGCTCCTATGACATCCTCGTCGAAGACGATCTACTGAATCGTGCCGGTGAGTTGATACGCGAATGCGGTTTATCGGGCAAAGCAGCTATCATTACCGACAGCAATGTCGGCCCTCACTTTGCTGACCGTCTTGTCAGCACCCTCGCTGAGGTGGGTATTGAAGCGAGCCTACACACCGTGCGTGCTGGTGAAGCCAGCAAATCGATGTCGCAAGCTGCAGAGCTATGTGGAGAGCTAAACCGCGCAGACCACGACCGAGCATCTTTTGTGATCGCACTCGGAGGTGGCGTTGTCGGAGACCTCGCGGGCTTTGTTGCCGCCATCTTTTACCGCGGCGTTCCCTTCGTGCAAATTCCTACCACTATTGTCGCGCAAGTAGACAGCTCGGCTGGTGGCAAAACAGGCGTCAATGCCTCCGAGGGTAAAAACCTGATTGGAGCATTTCACCAGCCACGGCTTGTCATCGTCGACCCCCTCACCTTAGACACCCTTCCTGGCCGCGAATACCGTGAAGGCTATGCTGAAGCGATCAAACACGCCGCTATTCGTGACGCAGCGATGATCGATGACCTCAACGCTCTTGATCCAGGAAACCAACACCCATCCGCCGATCTATTAGCACGCAATCTTGCTATCAAGGCGCGCATCGTCGAAGAAGACGAACGTGAGACGTCAGGCACTCGGGCTCTGCTCAACTTTGGCCACACGATAGGTCACGGGATCGAGGCCGCCCTCCCCTATGGTGCTATGCTGCACGGAGAGGCTATCTCTCTTGGTATTCGAGCTGCCCTCTACCTATCAGAAAAAATCAACGGCTTCCCTGTAGACCAAAGCAAACGTATTCTAGGCCTGCTGGCTAAATTTCAGCTACCTCTAACACTACCTGAACACATCAGCACGGACATCGTCATGAACAAGCTGAGCCACGATAAGAAGTTTACAGGTGGTGTAATCAAGTTTGTCCTGCTTACAGCACCAGGATCCGCCGAAGTCTCCGATAAGGTAACACTCGATGATATACGTGAGGCTGTTGAGCACCTGCGCCATAGCCACTTAGCTTAGCAAACAACCCTCGGGAGGGTGACCTTGAGCGAACACTTAAGCAAATTGCTTAAGAAAGCGCACATCGTTCTCGATGAGCAGGCGGATATCCTTAATCCCCCACTTGATCATCGCGAGGCGATCAATCCCCATACCGAAGGCAAAGCCCGTGACCTTGTCAGGCGAAAATACATCATCACCGCGCACTTCGCAGAGTGACTCAAAAACTGCAGGGTCAACCATGCCACATCCAGCAATCTCGATCCACTTTGGCTCCTGCCCCTTGGCATGAAGCTTAATATCAATCTCAAAACTAGGCTCCGTGAATGGGAAAAAGTGAGGTCTGAACCTTACCTCTGTATCGTCACCAAACATGCTACGAAGGAAGAACTCAAGGGTCCCTTTCAGGTCACCCAAATTAACATCCTCATCCACATAAAGACCTTCTAGCTGATTGAAAACTGATAGGTGCGTCGCATCAATCTCGTCGCGACGGTATGCAGACCCAGGAGCGATGATCCTGACAGGAGGCGTCGCTTTTTCCATCGTCCTGATCTGCACACTGGATGTGTGCGTGCGCAGTAGTTTACCGCTATCAAAATAAAACGTGTCTTTCTCATTACGCGCCGGGTGATCTTCCGGGGTATTGAGAGCGTCAAAGCAGTGAAACTCTGTTTCTATCTCTGGTCCATCTGCCAAAGCAAAACCCATGCGACGTAGCACCTGAATCGCACGATCCTTCACTTGGGTCAAAGGATGCATTGCACCCGCAGGCAAGGGTCTCGCCGGTAATGTGAGGTCGATACCCTGAACCGACTTTCGGTCAGCTGCATCAGCAAGCGCCGATTGTTTTTCATCGAGGGCAGATGTAATCGCCTGACGCGCCGCGTTGAGTAACTGACCCATCTTAGGCTTATCTTCCTTCGATAGGTCTTTCATCCCTGCCGCAGCAGCGGTGAGGTGCCCCTTCTTTCCGAGGTAGGCTACACGTGCGTCATCAAGAGACTTTTCATCATCCGCAGCAGCAATAGCTGCAATGGCATTCGTCTGGATCGATTCAATTTCTTGGTTCATGGGCGAGCACGATTTAGGGGATTATAGAGCATAGGGCAATCGCCAATTTAGAGCAGTCAGCTAATCAGCACTGAGATCCTGCTCAGAGATTTTGTAATGGGCGCCACAACGTGGACAATTAACGGTAATTTGCTCGTCCCCTTGAAAGAGATCATCGAGACGATTTTTCCATGATGCTAGCGTCGGTAAAATACGTTCCTTACTACAACCACAGTTAAATTGATACTTGCGCGTTTCGAGCACCTTGGTCTGCTCCACCTCTGTAATCGCACCCACTTTGGCAGCGTCGACTTCTTCAAACCATTCCTCATCGTAATCTGGCTGAGCTACTAACAAGGCATAATGCTCATCATCAAGTCGGAAGCACTTGGCTGGCCGCTGCTCACTTTGTTGGTAAAAGTGCTCAATCCAATCAATTGGGTCATTGGTATCCAAGTCAACGGTCGTGGTGCTCGGCTCTTGCCCCGAGACGCTCGTCTGACTGTAAAACATGTTCCGATCTGGCTCTCGGATATCCTTGGTAAAAAGACGACCGGTTATATTTTCAAACGTACTACCGCCAGTCACAAAATAGTTAACTCGGGGCGCGCGCAGATTCACCGTCCATGCGATTGTTTCAGCCCATGGCCTCGCAGTCAGATGCAGAGACAAGACAGCGAGTAAATCCTTCAAGGTTGCATCCATTTTATTCTCATAGCGTAATTGATGCTCCATGAGATGCAGGTAATAACCTGTAAATATTGGCGTGAATTGCCCGCGCACTAGTAAACAATTGCGATGGCGCACAAAGATTGATTCCAGCTTCGTAAAGTCCTCGACCGGCTGCATAGATTCGTCACTCATAAAAAAGATACCCCTCAGGTGGCCGCTTTCTAAACATAGTTGACCAAACTTCAATCTGAAAACAGCCCATGTTGGTAAAACAACAGCGCCCCCAAAGCTCCAAAGTAATCAAGCCCATCGTGAATTCACGATGAGCTTGAGCATAAGACTGCGAGATAGACCTAATTCACCTTGATCGTTTTTGGCTCTTCTTTTTCACGATGAGGTATTGCCAAATACAAGATACCGTTCTCAAGCTTTGCAGCGATATTTTCAACATCCATCTCCTCTGAGACTTTCAAACGACGCTCTTGCTTGTTTAAAAAGCTACGCTGCTCATCTTCAGTCTCTGCCACAATAGCGAGCACTCCCTCATCAATGCTGAGTTTCACCTCGTCCTTGTTGAAGCCAGGCAGCTCAAGACGTAGCTTTACGCCCTCGTCGTCATCGCTGAGAGCTTCAATCGTCGGGCGCTTGTGCTGTGATCGCTGAGAGTCCTGCCGATCTACACTAGCTGGAGCTAGGGTTTGATTAACCAAGCGATTAAGCTCGCTGAAGATTCCGTTGCTGATTGGGTAATGGGTAGTCATGGTGTAATATAGTTAGTTTGTTGTTAATTTGATTTATTCAGCAATCATAGATGCAAGCTGTATGCCAAATGATCAAAATAATACACAAGCCACTCATTACCAATAAGCTAAACATCATAGCCATATTCAAAATATGACTCAACACACCAAGTTGAGTCATTATGTCACACATTATTGTCCCACTGGGACATTACAGAGACATTCCAACTAGCCACAAAAAACGGTCACCGGGAAAACCCAGTGACCGCTGTGAATAGTATTGCTCGCTGAGGTTAAGCAGTCGCAGGAGCCTTCTTATCGAGGGCTGCTTTTGATTGCTCTACGATGCTGTTGAAAGCATCGATGTCCTGAACCGCGAGGTCTGCAAGAATCTTGCGGTCTACCTCGATATTGGCGGCCTTGAGGCCTTCAATGAAACGTGAATAAGTCAGGTCCTGTGCACGGACACCGGCGCTGATACGCTGGATCCAGAGGCGACGGAACTGACCCTTGCGCTTCTTACGGTCACGATACTCATACTCGCGTGCCTTACGGACAGCGTCCTTGGCATACTTGTAGAGTTTAGAACGGAAACCGCGGAATCCTTTGGCGCGTTTAAGAATGCGCTTCCGGCGTTTGCGGCTTGCTGGGCTATTGGTTGCTCTTGGCATGTTTCTTTGTTTTGGAACGGACGGTTATTTTCACACCCCCCGCAGTCTCGTCCATTCGGTCCCGATTTTCTATGTTTAGAGCGCCGGGAAGGCTGCGTAGGGGCCACCCGTGATGCGGGTGGTTGGCGTTGGCCGCCGGATTGGCGTTGTTACACGCCGGATTCTTGTTGATTAGGCAAAGGGAAGTGAAGCTCTTACTGCTTTCAAGTCTGCGTCGGATACAAGAGCCGCCTTACCCAGATTGCGCTTACGCTTCTGGTTTTTCTTTGTAAGAATGTGGCGTTTCCCTTGCTTCCGGCGAAGAATTTTCCCTGTGCCCGTCACCTTGAATCTCTTGGCGACGGCCTTACGGGTCTTTGCTGTACCTTTTGATTTGGCCATGGGGCGGCGAAGCTAGCGAGGAAGAATCCTTTTGCAAGGGAAAATTTAGCTAATTCCATTAAATACTAATAATACAACCATACACATGGATTTATTACCCAGTCTTGACGAAAACCCCTCCGTAGCGTCTATATCCGATGCATGCGCACGCTGATCAAACATGCCCTCCACAGTAAGTCACCTCTGGGGGATATTACACTCAAAGGCTGGGTGAGAACACGCCGTGATTCTAAGGACTTTTCATTCCTTGAAATCAACGATGGATCTTGCCTCGCCAATATACAGGGCATCGCAGACACGGGTATTCCCGGCTATCAAGATATCGCAAAAATGACAACTGGTGCAGCAATCGGCATCACTGGGCAATTAGTAGATTCTCCTGGCAAAGGGCAACGATGGGAAATTCATGCGACCAGTATTGAGCTCATCGGCGAAGCCCCTTCCGACTACCCCTTACAGAAAAAAGGCCACACCCCAGAGTTTCTGCGCTCCATCGCACACCTGCGGCCACGAGCCAATCTCTATGGAGCACTCTTTCGCATGCGATCTCGTATGGCCATGGCGGTCCACCGATTCTTTGATGAGCGTGATTTCACCTACGTGCACACCCCGCTCATCACCGCATCGGATTGCGAAGGGGCTGGAGAAATGTTCCACGTCACCACCCTAGACCCTTATAACAAAGATAAAGCTGAGGGAGAGCAAGCACCCGCCTCTGAAAAAGATTTCTTCAACAAAGCCACTTACTTGACCGTCAGTGGTCAGCTTGAGGGCGAAGCCTTTGCTACCGCACTTTCTAACATCTACACCTTTGGCCCCACTTTCCGTGCAGAAAACTCTAATACCAGCCGCCATGCATCTGAGTTCTGGATGATCGAACCTGAGATCGCCTTCTCCGACCTTAATGACGACATGGATCTCGCTGAGGAATTCACTAAATATCTCGTCAACGATGCCATGGCAAACAACGAAGGTGACCTCGATATCTTTAACCGCTTCGTTGACAAGGGCCTCATGGACCGGCTTCGCTTTGTATCCGAGAAGCCATTCCAACGTGTCTCATACACCGAGGCCGTGGAAATTCTTGAGAACTGCAGCCAGAAATTTGACTATCCGGTATCTTGGGGCGTCAATCTACAGTCTGAACACGAACGATTTTTGACCGAGCAACACTTCAAGTGCCCAGTCACCGTTTATAATTACCCGAAAAGCATTAAACCATTTTACATGCGCACCAACGAGCCAGACAGCGAGGGCCGCATCACTGTGACCGCCATGGATCTCCTCGTGCCGGGCATTGGCGAAATTATCGGCGGCGCACAACGTGAGGAGCGCATCGATATACTGCAAACCAACATGGAAGAGGAAGGACTCAGCCTGGACGAATACGGCTGGTATCTCGACCTCCGTAAATACGGCAGTTGCCCGCACGCCGGCTTCGGCATGGGCTTTGAGCGCATGCTCATGTTTG
>ERZ767285.277-NODE-277-length-20549-cov-3.635942_pt1 | contig 20549 bp, 13 predicted proteins | sample MGYA00374953_ERZ767285 | MGnify/ENA primary metagenome ERZ767285 (study PRJEB28947, sample SAMN06267186) | marine metagenome | isolation source: Columbia River Estuary | place: USA:Columbia River Estuary, USA | collected 2013-07-23 ...
GCCCTAGAGCCTGAGCCTCCGCATAAAGCGCCATCAGTGCCGGCTCATCGGGGTAAAAACGTTGTACGGTAGGATGCAGTTTAATAATACGGCCGCCACGGGCTGCGGCTTGGCGCATTTGAGTCACGGCAGTTGCGTCACCTGGGTAGACAGAAAGCCCAACATGTAACTGTTGTTCCGCTGCTGCGGCGTTAACCGCGGCGAACCAATCTTGTTCAAGCTGATCACCAAAAGGCAGTCCAAGCTTGATAGGTAGTAGCATCGCTTGCTGCACTCGCATCGACTCCATTTCACGCAACAAATTGGGGATGGTTTGGGTTTTTGTAAACGGACTGCCCCAGACGCCCTGTGCGATGGTACTCATCGTTAGATCATCAAGAGCTTGATCGGAAAAGTTGCCGTTGATGTAGATATCGAGGTCGAGGGGACAGCCAGGATCAGTGGCGTCACAATCGAGTAAATGTTTAACGCGAGAAGTGGCAGCGAGCAAGTCCAGATGTGGGCGAAACAGCACCGACATACCAAGGTGGCAGTGAACGTCGATAGAGTAGGGGACGTCATCGTCGTTACAGTACAGATTGCCGTCTTTGTCTAGCTCAAACCAGGGTAGTTTAGCTAGGCCTCGATATCCGGGGTAGATTTGCGAGCCGTAGGGGCCTTTCCCACTGCGGGCTTTTTCAGACGTACGCTGCCTAGCCAATGTTGCGATATCGGCTTCGTTGTATCTTTTGGCTGGTACAGGATCGCACCCGCTTAAACCCAAACCGCATGCCGTAACGCCGCTACCTAAAAGGAATTGTCGACGTGATCTATGACGGGGATTTATGTTTGACACACTTTTCTCCTAGGCTAGGATTGTCCAACACAAGTTATCATGATCTTCAGGCTTCGCTGCGCCGATCGGGTTGATATAGTCGCTTCGTGTACTGCGTGGTGTTCGCGTCATCGTTTCATGAACCCTCATATCTCTATTGAGCGACAAATATTGAGCTTGAGCATGTAAGGTTTCGGCGCCGGCGGTTTCAGTATCGCGATTAAACCTGCAGCCCAACACCTCCGGTGGGGCGCTACTCTGTAGGTCTCATGGGTCATTCAATGAACACCGCAAAATTGACGGCTGCTATCAATAGCAAAGCGATGACTTTCCTGGCGTCCATGCGCGAAGGACTTACTCTGTATCCTGTTGCTGTTTCGCCAGTGCCCTCCCGCAGAGCCAGAAGTGCACGGTGCCCCACAAGCCCACCAGTGTAAAGAAGGCAAGTGCCACGCTCAGTGCATCCTCGCCATGGTGAGGAGTGAGCAGATCGCTCAGCAGTCCTACCAGCAGGGGTCCCAAGCCCATGCCAATGAGGTTGAGGCACAACATCATGATGGCCGAGGACACCGCTCGCATTTGCACAGGCGACAGCGTCTGCACCATGGCGATGGTGGGCCCTATGACGTAGTTAGCCGCAAAACCCGGAATAATGAACAACACTATTGCCGTGACCAGGTTGTCGGCCAGTAAGCCGGCGATGAAGAAGGGCAGGGTGGCAAAGGGAACCACGGCGAGCATCCATATGCCGTGTTGGAAGCCGCGATGGGAGAGGCGATCGAACCACTTGCCAAAGGCCAGTGCGCCTATCGACCCCGGGATGCCAAACACGCCGGCCATCAGCATGCCGGTCTGGGACTGGTTGAGATCGTGGACCCTGATGAAGAAGGTGGGTAACCACTGCGTTAAGCCATAACTCACCAGCCCCGCGACCACGGAACCCGCGATCAGGTGTCGCATGGCGGGATTGGCCCACATGGTTGCCGCTGTGGTGAGTATGGGAGGGGGAGGCGGCGGCGTTTCTGTTTCAAAGGTTCCCCTCGCAGGCTCCCGCAATGACCTGGCCATCACAACGGCCAGTAATAAGCCGGGAGCACCCACGGATACCAGTGCGATGCGCCAGTTATAGGCCTCGGCGATCATCCCGCCGCCCACAAACCCCAGCATCATACCGAGGCTGCCACCCAGCATCAGGATAGCCATGGCGAAGGCCCTGCGCCGGGGTGGGAAGTAGTCAGCGATAATCGAGTGGCTGGCGGGGTTCACGCCAGCTTCACCAATGCCCACGCCGATGCGAACAATCAGCAGGCTGATAAACCCCGCAGCCAGGCCGCTGAAGGCCGTCATCGCAGAGAAGACAATCAGGCTGACAAGGATGATCCATTTGCGGCTGTACTGGTCTGACAGGCGAGCAATGGGCAGTCCCATCGTGGCGTAGAACAGTGCGAATGAGATGCCCCCCAGCAGCCCCAACTGGGTATCGCTCAAGCCAAACTCTGCTTTTATGTCAGGGAACAGGATCGACAGAATCATCCTGTCACACATCGACAGGGTATAGGCCAGCATAAGCAGTGTCAGTGTGGTGCGATGCCCCGGTAGAGGCAGACTGGCGGTGGGTGCGGCGGAGCCGGAAGCGTTACTCACCTTGCCACTCGTAAGGCGTCTTTGTGCTGCCGTTGAGATAGGCGCGCATGGCACCGGCCGCGTCCTTCGAGCGCATGGTGCGATCGAAGTGGCGTTGCTCTAGCAAGAGTGCCTCTTCCAGCGGCAGGCGGGAGCCCTGTTGGATGGCTTGCTTGGCGGCTGCCAGCGCTATGGGTGATCGCCCCGCAATATCAACAGAAAACGCCTCAACTTCGTCAAGGAAGCAGTCCACTGGGTAGGTCCTGTGTACAAGCCCCTTTTCCAGGGCCTGGGCGGGAGTGAGAAGCTTGGCGTGGAGAATCAGGTCGAGGGCCCTGGCTGTCCCAAGGAGCCGGGCATAGCGCTGGGTGCCACCGGCGCCCGGGATGATGCCGATGGACGTCTCGGGTAGGCCGACACGGTACCGGCCTTCAGCAAGAAGGCGAAAATCACAGGCCAGGCAGAGTTCGAAGCCGCCGCCTGTGGCGGTGCCATTCATGGCCGCGATAGTGATCGCCGAGATCTGCTCAAGACGCAGGCACAGTTGGTGCATTTCGGAGAGCTCAGGTTCGCTCTCGCCGGTGGTAATAGTCAGGCTGTCGGTCTCTATATTGCGTTGTGCAGAGTCGGAGAGTTCCCCCACCTCATAGTGTGCGATGAAGACTCCATCGCCAGCACCGGTGAATACCAGTACGCGTACGGATCTATCTGACTCAATGTCGTCCAGTACTTGGTGAATCTCGCTGACTCCACCCGCAGTGAGTGTTTGTGTGGGTGGGTTGGAGAGTGTGCAGGTGACAATATGGCCGTTACGGGAGACGTTGAGGTAGCGATAGTTCATGTCAAGACACCTGGTGCCGATAATCGGCCGGTGTTGTCGAATTCCACCGTTGGAAGGCTCTTCGGGTATTCGATGCCCAGTGATTTGGTGAATCGTGTCTTCATTAGATATCCTCTCATTGTATTGGCGCCTCATCCCAAAACCCGCGCTCTTATAAAACGCAGCACTCGCTCAAAGACTCCTCTCTTGGCGGATGAAGGGTTTTTATCAGCAAACTGTATACGCGCATTACTTTTCATCATGCTGAGATACGCGGCGGGAAGGAAACGCTTCAGTCGCCAGATGGTTCTATCGCTAAAGCGAGTTCCTGCAAGTATATAGTGCTTACCCTTGCGGGAGCGGTCGTAAACGGTTGCCGCGATACTCTCTGCGGTAATGCCTGTTCCGGCATGGAGTTTAGCCGTTATTTTTACTGCGTTAGGGTCGTCACTGCGCATACCCTTAGCCAGGTTGCTCTGAAAGAACGTAGGGCATACAACTGACACTTTTACCCCATAAGGATCGAGCTCACTCAGCAGCCCTTCCGAGAAGGCCACCATGCCTGCCTTGGAGACGTTATAGGCTGACATGCTCCCCATATGTAATAGCCCGGCCATAGAAGCTACATTGATAAGGAGCCCTTTGCTTTCTTTCAACAGGGGCACGCAGACATGGCAGCCTTTCACGGCCCCCATTAAATTGATGTCCACAGTCCACTGAAAGTCTTTCATCGAAAACGTATCAATATCGCCGCTCGCCCCCACCCCTGCGTTATTGACCAGGGCATCCAGCCCTTGCCAGCGCTCGGAAATTAGAGCGACCAATTCCTGCCATTGGGTATCACTGGTGATGTCCAGGTGCTGAAAAAAACAATCGTTGGCATACTCCTCGTTTAGATGGGTGGCAATCTTGATTCCCTCCTCATCCTGAATATCAGCAATACAAACGGACCAGCCTTCACTGGCATACTTCTTCGCCAGGGCCAGACCCAAGCCACTTGCGGCTCCTGTAATAAGAATACGTTTCATCTAAAAGGCACTCCGATATTCGTCAAGGGATAGGCTGAACAATCGGAATTATTGCTACCCGCATTTTTGATGCGCGTCAGTTTACGCTTTAGTGGCGAACCCTGGTGTATCATTTACGGCCAAATCGAGATTGTCCGAATATGATTCTATAAAACTTTAGACGCTCAATATAATTGAGTCGCCAGCTTGCCCTAAGCAGTCTCAGACAAAAGTAGCCGAGATCATTCAAGATGAAATTTATCCAAGTCCTGAAGTTGTTGTCCAAACCGAAGTTGTTGTCCAAAATCAAGAACTCGAAAAGTTCGGACACCGGTAGCCCTTTTGTCAAAAGTTACAAAGACTTGATGGCAGGGGGTAGGCCGACGGCTGATTTTTACAATGCCGAAATGCTGAACCTGTTTTGGGAAACCACTCCGGAGGCGATTGCAACGTTAGTGCCGCCCCCACTAAAGCCAGCTTCAAAACCTGTGGTGGCTGCGTTTATTGCATACTATCCCGAGACTAACTTCAGTGTTCCGTACCACGAATCGTCTATCCTCATAAGAGCAAGCTATAAGGGCGAGGAAGGATTTTATTGCCTGTCCATGCCGGTAGACGATGATATGGCGATGGCGGGTGGCCGGGAAACTTGGGGCTACCCGAAGAAAATGGCAAATTTTTCGTTTTCGCGTGAAGGCGACACAGTGACCGGGTATACAGAACGCCACGGCATTAAATTCATGCAGGTTAAGGCCAAGCTGACGGGCAAGGTTAATAACGGCAATGCGGCCCTGGATGAGATACTCGGGCTGGGCGTTAGACCTGACGGCGAGTTTTCTGACAAGGTCTATCTGTTTAAACACTCTCACTCGCCGGTAAAAACTGGAATATTTGACTACCCCCCCTTGTTGGTCGAGGGACATACGCGCTTTAGGCCAAAGACGTTTACCTGGGCAGAGACCGAAATAGAACTTACACCGTCGGAGTATGATCCCTGGCAAGAAGTCCCGGTTGAGCGCATGCTGGGCGGGTTTTATACGGTTGGTGATAACTCGATGTTACACGGGCGCGTGCTGCAAAAAGTCAATGAACTTGAATTTCTCCCATACTCTTTCTTGAAGTATGAATTTGACCAAAACAGAACCTGATCACTAGTCGATTTTTTTAACTCCAGGCAGCTTGTCGAAACTACAGCATTCCTTTGATAGTACTTGTGTTGTTGCCGGAGGCTTTACTCAAGGCGATGCCTGTCGCCGATAATCGGCGGGCGTGGTCGAATTCCACCGTTGGAAGGCTCTATGGAAGTTTGTGGCTTCGGCATAGTTCAGAAGATCTGCTACTTCAACGACGCTGAGTGATGTTTTACGCAGATAATTCTGGGCAAGCGTGTTCTTGATGTCATCGAAGATTGTCCGGAAATCTGTTCCCTCAGCCGCCAGGCGGCGCCTGAGGGTACGCTCGGTAACGTGTAGTTTTTCTGCTACTTCAGAGATACTGAGAAACTTCCCGGCTGAATGAATGAGTAAACGGCGCACGATCGCGGCGGTTTCATCGACCTCTGTCATACCGTTAACTAATTCCTCGCACTGCTGGGTAAACAGAACGTTGGTCGTTGGGTCTCCGGTTCTTACCCGTTGGCATAACCACTGATCGGGCATAAATATCTGGGTGTGTTCCTGATCGAATTCCAGCGGCACTGACAAGCGCTCCTGGTAGGCGTCAAAGTGCGCTGGCCTGGGATAATTGAAATACGCTCTGACGCCTTCGTATGATCCACCGACCAATACTTCACTCATTCCACGAAATTGCGAAAAAACCGATTCGGTAACAAGCATCTGTTGGTAATTAGTGCCGGCCGTTTGCTCCAGACGAAGGATCAGCCCGTCGTCGTGGCCTATACGGAGCCAACTGGAAGAATCTAGAAACGTTTGCCCATAGCGAAGAAAGAACTCCAGGGAAGCACCTATGTTAGCGCAGCTCATGAGGGCGAAACCGTAGGTACCGTATGCAGCAAGATCTATATCTTCACCGATTCGAAGCGCTAACAGGGGGTCTCCCGACATTGTCACTGCTGTTTCAAGGATCTCATGCACGGAAGGAGGCGATTGCCCGCTGGCGGCGGAATCACGGCCTAGAATAGCGGCTTCAATCAATTCAAGAGGGTCAATTCCGAGTCTTTCCATCCTGGCTCGAAAGGCCTTGACCGCGAACTCTCGCATAGGGTCATAGTTCATGGATTCTGCTCCTGGATGCCTGAGTTGTCACCGTCATGGAGTGCCCCTTGATGTTTTCATAAGCTTTCGAGCAATTAGAAGGACGATGATTGTAACCAGAATCAAAGTGAAAATTATACCGCTCGGGGTGTTCAAACTATTCTTAAGCTTGGCTTTGATACCGTTCCGTAGAATCTGAACTGGCTGATGATAGTTATGTGGCACCGGTATCACTCCGTTTACACTGGCGTAGGTTTCATATTCGGAAAGTAAGTCAAAAAATATGGCTGTCTCAACAGTTTCTAATCGTTCAGTTTCCCCTGGGTCTTGTGTGATGTTGTAGAGATGCCAACGGTTGTCGTTTGTGCCGCCTCGATTTAGGGTGATTTTATAGTCGCCTTTGATGAGAGCTGCGTTGCCGCCAATCTCATAGGCGATAACGTCTTCATGAGCATAAACAGAGTCTTCTGCTGCAGTGATGATAGGTAGCAGGTCTCTGCCTGTGTTGGCCTCGATTGTTCTGCCTTTGTATTGCGTGCCGGGGTGCTGGGTGCCTGCCAGTGCAAGAATCGTGGGCGCCAGATCTTTCACAAATGCTTTGCTGTGGCTGATACTCCCCCGGTGAGTGTCGGCAACCTTTGGGCCGCTTACAATCAGGGGTACGCGCATGCCGCCTTCGCCAGAATAAAATTTGTAGTGACCTAAAGGTGAAGCTGCCGCGCTGCCGAAACTGACCCCCAGCGTGTTGTAACTATAACGCTCGCCCAGTGTTTCGAAATCGCGGTTGTATCCCAGCAATTTAATCCAAAGCAGGGGCAAGTCTGCGGCTGCTGGACCGTTGTCGGAAGTGAATAGAATGATCGTGTTGTCGTATTGGCCGGAGTCTCTTAGGTATTGAATGAGACGGCCGATATGATGATCCATGGCATCGACCATGCCGGCGTATACGGCCATTCGCTTGTCATTGTAACGTTTCTCCTCCTCAGAGAGATCATCCCAGTCTGCTGTTGATGGCATCCGCTTCATGGGGGCGCTGGCGGGTAAAAGTCCCAGATCTTTAACGGCTTTCTGGCGATTTTTGCGCAGCGCATGCCAGCCATCTTTATAGCTTCCAATATATTTTTTGGTGAATGCTTTAGGGGCTTGCACGGGTATGTGTACCGCTTGAAACGACACATAAGAGAAAAAGGGCTTTCTGTTTGTTCTAGTGGTATGCAGATTGTTCTCCAGTTGCTCAATGGCTTTATCGACGATAAATTTGGAAGAATAAAAGTCTTCAGGCACGGAGAATTCCTTACCGTTTTCTAACCAGAGAGTTTTTTCATAGTGGGGAACGTAAGATTGCTGTGTCCAGTTGTCGCCTCCAGAAAAAGGCATGGTGACCGTTTGCTCGAAGCCACGGTTTATCGGCAGTAATGATTCGTCTGCATACCCCAGGTGCCATTTGCCGGCCAATGAGGTGTTGTATCCTGCATCCTTCAACAGAGTAGCGATAGTGACGACGTTGTGATTGAGTGTCCCGCGATAAAACGGTGAGTGGGCTTGCTCGGGTGTCAGCGCTTCACTGATATTGGCCACACCTGCTCGATGGCTATCAACGCCGGTTAATAGCATGGCACGAGTTGGGGCGCAGCTGGCCGTTGTATGAAAGTTACTGAAGCGCAGTCCGTTTCGTGCCAGATGATCCAAGTTGGGCGTGCTGATTTCACTGCCATATGAACCTATGTCTGAATAGCCTAAGTCGTCAGCAAGGATCAACAGAATATTGGGCCTACTATCTATGTCTGGTTCGGCAAGGGCGTAGCTTACACAGCACAAACTGCAGATCAGGGAAATAGCGCCACTGCATTGAGCAAGGTACGATCTAATTGACGAAATAATTGTTTTCCCCTGATGCGCTGTACCAGATAGGTGACGACCATGCGCGTTCCTGAATAGTCGCTGGCAGGTCTGAGCGAGGTTTTTCGCCGGCGCGGATGGCATCCCATGTAGACCAGCGACACACTGGATTCTCCAGTACGCGCACGTAATAAAATGCTTCTTGCCCGGGGGTAAAGTCAGGGTCTTGCCATAATGTTTTAAGCTCGCTTGCACCCACATTGGCTGTTCTGGAGCAATCATCCAGGTTCACTTGCGCGCCGTTGTCCGGGCAACGATGGGTCTGTGGATCTACGCTCAGCCCATCGGAGCAGGCCACATCAAACACCTGTTCCTGGTGTTCACCGTTTTCAAGCCAGCCTTTGATAATTTGCACGCGTTGCAACTTGGCGGTATTTGGGTCGGCTGCAGCCCAGGTTAAAAATGTGGGTTGGCGGGCAGCGTCTGCCTGCAGGGTGGCACCCATGGTGACGCCGTTCTGGTAAGCAGTGCTAACTAAGTCGGGGCTGTTTAGTTCTGCTTTATCCAGATCATATCCCGCAAAAAATCGCACCTTCATTCGGGTGCCGCTGGTGGCGAAGGTTTCCTTACGGCGAAGTGCATCGTAAATGGCTTCGCGGGTATTCTCTTCTGCCCATACGCCGGCAATGCCAGACGCACTCCAGAGTTTGTAGCCCGGGAAGTTCAGGTAGGTTTCTCCATCAACCTCTTCGGTCATGTCGGGTTGCCCAAGTTTAACCAAGGTGCCGTAGAAAAAGCTTGCGGGTACGGAGCCGCGTTTTTCAGCTGAGCCGTCCATTACGCCAACTTTGCCGAAATGATTATCCTCCGCCAGCGATGCAGCGGCTGTGTGCGTATCGCTGGAGCCGATGACGCCAAATTTGTAGGGGTTCGCGTTATGGGTTTCGGCGATGGCAAGGCCGCGTTGCAAGGCGTCACGCACATAACCACCTGGAGCAACGCTGGGTAATGCAGTGCCAACGCGCAGAGGGTAGATTTCGAAATTGCCCCACTCGTCATTGGGTGACAGTAGCGGGTGGGTGTCAGACGTACCTTTTGCCTGTGTGATTTCGACCAGGGGTTCGTTGCGTATGCGTTGTTCTGCGTAATTCTTATCAATCGTGTTCCCGGTGAAATCAGTAAAGGCGAACATCGCCCCGTTGGAACCATTGCTGTTGTGCGGAATCGCCAGGCTTTCTATGCCTTGCCCGCGCAGCTTATCCATCCAATCCCAGAGTCCGGCGGGATCGATACTGTTTAAACGGGAGAAGGGCACAGCCGGCAAATGGTCTGTGCCACGGAAAATTACATTGCGATGAAGATTCCCGAGCTCGGCAGTGGAGGGGGTGTACTCATAGGCAGCAAAGGTAGTGAACCGGCCAGGACGGTAGGCTTCGTTGGCGGCCTCGACTGTATCGAACCACGCAGATTTGCTGACACTATCAATAACGTTACTGTCGAAGCTTCCATCAAGCAGGCTAGCGACGACGTCATTGCGAAAATTGTTGAAGATATGATTTCTTTTGACAAGATCGAACAGCCCACCATCGACCGAATCGTTGATATTGTGATAGGACTTCGATAATTCGTATTGTGAGAACTTAGTGTTGGTGTCTGCCGCTTCGTTTATTAGACCCAACATCATCCCGTGATCTGTTACGGCGTAAAAATCCAGCGGCTGTGCCAGTTGAACTTCAAAGCCACTGGGATGCGTGATCGGTTCTCCCTGAGCATAGCGGTAGGCATCTGCTGGTGTGGCAGTGGTGCCAAACGCCGATGCATCGAAGGACAATGTTGTATGCACATGCAGATCCCCGAAATAGGCATTGCGGTCCGGGTTGGTCGCAGGGCGGGCGCTACTGGGCCCTGATGAAGATAAGGTCGACGAGGGCGGCGAGGGAAATGAAATGATCTCCTCGTTGGCCGGAATAACAGCATTGGTCGTGCGGTAGTACTCTTGCGCTTCAAGTCGCTTTTGCGACTCAGCCTGGTCTCCCGAGCAAGCTGTGATTAACGCTATACCAGCTATCGCTCCACTTGTGCGAACTATTCGGCAAATCATTGTGTTGTCCATCTCGCCACTCAGGGTTATGTTCGTTGATCGAGCGCGCTATTTGCGGGCCAATATAGCAATCATCTTTTGCGCGGTTTCTAAACCGGAGTTTTGATTCTGCCCGGTGATAAAGCGCTGCTCTGCATCGATGGCCACGTGCGTCGCGAAAACATCCCGAAAGGCCGTTTGGCTTTCAAATACCGCACCAGCTTTACGCAGCTCCGTTTCTGGATGCAGTGGGGTAAGTTCAATGTCCAGCTCTTTGACCTGTTTGTCGGTGACGCCTGTCATGGCACGGCCGGCTATCAGTTTGTTGCCGTTAAGGTCTTTTACGTTGATAAAGCCCAAGGCACCGTGGCAGACAGAACCCATGAGTGGCTCTTTAGCGCCGTAATAGGCTTCACCTATTTTATCGGCCAACACTTCTGAATAACCCAAATCGTAAGCTGCACCCCAACCGCCGACAATAAAAATGGCGTCGTACTGGTTGAAATCGACGTCAGATATACGCAGGGAGTTTTCCACCTTGGCGAGTAGAATGGGGTCATCGAGGTAACGCTTGTCTTCAGGGCTGATCATGACACGGCCCAGGCCGCTGGGGTCCACTGGAATTTGACCGCCCTTAATGCTGGCGACATCAATCTGCATGCCGGCATCCAGGTAGCTGTAATAGGGGTGTGTCAACTCTGAAAGAGCGATACCGGTAGCTTTACCCGTTGTTTCTCCCGGAGCATTTAGCACCCCGTGACTGGTGGTTACTATGAGTGCGCGCGTGCCGGCAGGCAGTTGATGGGTTTCGCCTGTGTACTCCGGGTGTAAGCCAACCTTGTGCATGATGGTCGGTAGTGCAATGACAAATACTGCGATAGCGACAACGAACGCAGCCCCAACTTTAAGTATTGTGTTTTTCATGGTGTGGCCTCTGATGTCAACGAAATTCCAGTTCGCTGTATTTGTTACGGTTAAATTCCAGGCTGGCATAGTCTTTGGTGTAGCTGTCGTTATTCTTCCAGGGCTGTCGGTCACCGCTCTTGGGCATGATGTCGCGCGCTCGAAGCACGTAGCCTGCGTCAAAGTCCAGTAATGGCACCTCATTCATTTCATCGCTTGGCGTTGGAATGACGTGGCTATAGCCACCGCGCTTCATCTTCTTGAGTAATCCGCAGACATATTTTGCGGTGAGATCGGTTTTCAGCGTCCATGAAGAATTAGTGTAACCCACGCTCATGGCCACATTGGGTACACCTGAGAGCATCATGCCCCGGTAAACAAATCGCTCTGTCGGGTCGATTTCCTCACCGTCGATGCAGTAGGCGATATCGCCACCGAATTTCAATTTCAGGCCGGTGGCTATGACGACGATGTCTGCGTCCAACTGATTGCCGGATTTAAGGGCGATACCTGAGCTATTGAAGTGATCGATGTGATCAGTCACCACTTCGGCTTTGCCTTCACGGATGGCGGCGAACATATCCCCATCGGGCACCGCACACAGGCGTTGATCCCAGGGGTTATAGTTGGGCGTGAAGTGGGTATCCACGTCGTACTCGGGGCCCAATTCCTCGCGGACCTGGTTGAGCAGGTAACGGCGTAATCCGGCGGGTTTCTTTCTGGACATGCGGTAGATGTATTGCTGTAGCAATACTTTTTTCCAGCGGATGGAGCGGAACACCCAGCTACTCGGCATGAATTTACTCAAGGGTTTGAGCCAGGGATCTTCGGCGGGCACATTGGCTATATAGGTGGGTGAGCGCTGTAGCATTACTAAACTGGCGGTGTCATTAGCCATACTCGGGATCAGTGTTACCGCCGTAGCGCCACTGCCAATCACCACAACACGCTTGTCTTTGTAATCCAGCTGCTCTGGCCAGAACTGGGGGTGAACAATTTCGCCTTGAAAGTCATCTACTCCCGCAAATTCAGGGGTATAACCCTGCTCGTAGTCGTAGTAGCCGGTGCAACTGAGAATAAAGCGGCTGCGGATGGCCAGCTGCTCTTCACCGTCGGATCGAACCACTGTCACTGTCCAGAGTTTATCTTGTGAACACCAGTGGGCCGACACGACCTTGTGGTTGTAGCGGATATGCTGATTAAGATCGTACTCGTCTGCCGCTTCTCGGATGTAGTTGAGAATCTTGTCGCCGTCAGCGATGGCGGATTTGTCAGTCCAGGGCTTAAAGCCATAACTGTAGGTGTACATATCGCTGTCTGAGCGAATGCCCGGGTAGCGGAACAAGTCCCACGTGCCGCCGCTCACTGCGCGGGCCTCCAGTATGGCAAGGCTCAGTTCTGGCATGGTGCGACGCAACTGGCAGGCACTGCCGATACCAGCAAGGCCGGCGCCTACCACAAGAACGTCAACGAATTCGACATTTTCAGTCATGGGTGTGTTTTTCGGTCGTGTTTCGAGAGCTGGCAGTATAAGTGTCGCTCAAGGGTCGCGCTATATCATATTCGGACATGGTATTTGAGCGCTCGAGCAAGAGCACAAATGTGCGTGCCAGAATAGGGCAGGTATCCTGAGTCTGTGCCGAGTTTGGAGACTGAAGTTCTCGGCAGATTGTCCGAATATGATATTCGCGGGCTTGGGCGCGTAGATATAATCCAGTTCACCTAAGAAGATTGAACTTCCCAGGTCCTGGCCATCTGGTGAGAGGCAGTGTCATGTTGAAAAAATTTGCTCTGGGGGCGTTTGTTGTCCTTGCCCTGGGCGTTGGCGTCGCTGCCGTTAAATTTCTGATCCCCATGTATACCGTTCTCGATAAGGTTGGGCCCGGCACCGCACCGCGCGACCTTGCTCAGCAGGATGACAGCAAGGTGGTGGCGCCCTATCTCAAAGCCTATGCGGAGCCTGCCCCAGAGCAGCCGACTGCCGATACTATGACTACCGGTGAGGCGAACCTCTATTGGGGCGAGTTGCATCTGCACACCACGGAAAGTTTTGATGCCAGTATGATGGGCAATAAACTCAGTATTGAAGATGCCTACCGTTTCGCCAAAGGTGATCCCCTGGTGGGCCCCGGAGGTGAGACTATGCAGTTGAGTCGCCCCCTGGATTTTGTCGCGATTACCGATCACGCCGAAGGCTTCGGTAGCCGCACGCATTGCGATGATCCAAACCTGTCGCTGCGTGAGCGCGCGACTTGTTGGTTGATGGGCATGGACAACCCTGCCTTATTTTCTATCTTTGTCGATGGGGCTCGTGGTACAGCCGAAGCTGGCGATCCTTCGCAGCCAGCGGGTGTTTATCAAGCCGAGCTCCGTCAGCCTCTCGATATGAGCCAAATGCCTACCTGTAAAGGGGGCAAGGATGCGGCTCAACGGTGTTATGACAATACCTACAGGGATTGGGCACGTTATGTCCGGCTTGCGGATGACTATTACGAACCCGGAGAGTTAACCACACTGATTGCTTACGAGTTTTCGCCAGGGTTGCCGGACCAGGGTAAGCACCATCGCAATGTTATTTACCGCTCCAACATTGTACCTGAACGGGCCATTTCCAGCTTTGATGTACCCAATGCCATTGAGCTGTGGAAGGGGCTTGAGGCGACTTGCGATAAAGCCGACGGCTGTGACTTTTTGACCATACCCCATAATCCGAACAAGGCCTGGGGGCTGACCTATTCCCGTTACACCTGGGATGGCCAGCAATACGGCGAGGACGACTGGCGTTTGCGACAAAAACGCGAACCACTGACCGAAATTTTCCAGATCAAAGGTTCTCAGGAGTGTGCGCTGGGCGTCGGCGCAACGGATGAAGAGTGCGCCTTTGCCCAGGTGCTGGACCCATGCCAACCGGGCGAGACGACCGGTTGCGCCTTTCAAACCGGGTTCGTTCGCCAGGGTATGAAGGTGGGTCTGGAGCTTGAGATGGAGTTTGGTTTCAACCCCCTGCAAAATGGTTTTGTAGCGGCAACAGACAGCCATAACTCCAATCCCGGGGATGTTGAGGAGTGGGATTACCGTGGATCGGCAGGCACGGTTCAATCTCCTGCATTGCGCCGCCTTAGGCACACAAACAAGGGCGAGAAAGCGTACAAGTCCTCTCTTAAATTCAACACCTCGGGTGGCCTGGCCGCAGTTTGGGCACCCGAAAATACCCGGGAAGCCATTTTTGACGCGCTTGCACGCCGCGAAACCTATGCCACCTCGGGGCCTCGCATCGCGCTGCGTTTTTATGCCGGTCGGGACATCGATGAGGCGATGATAGACGCCCCCGGCCTGGTGCAACACCTGGATGCTGCAGCCGTACCTATGGGGTCAGTTCTTTCCACCGGCCAACAGTCGGAGTCGCCGGAGTTTCTTGTCTGGGCAATTCGCGATCCCATGGATGCCCCACTACAACGTATTCAAATGGTCAAGGGCTGGATAGATGACGCGGGTCAAACCCATGAAAAGGTAGTCGATATTGCATGCGCTGACGGCCTGCAAGTAGATCCGGCAACAGGTCGCTGTCCAGACAATGGCGCCAGTGTTGATCTGGCAAGTTGCCAGTTTAGTACAGGTTCCGGCGCCACAGAGCTAAAAACCCTTTGGCGTGATCCGGATTACGCCCCAGATCAAAGTGCTTTCTACTATGTGCGCGTGTTAATGAATCCCACTTGTCGCTGGTCAAGCTTTGATGCTATTCGCCTTGGCAGAGAACCTCCCCAGGGTGTGCCTGCAACCATTCAGGAAAGAGCATGGTCCTCTCCGATCTGGTCAGACGGTTAACTTTGAGTTTAAGGCTATAAAATCATGAAGAAACTTGGATTGGTCGCGCTGATTATCTTGCTCCTTTTGATTGGCGTTGTTGCTGTCGGCAACCACCTTATCCTCGACAAGATAGGGCCGGAATCTGTGCCGCGGGATTTAGCTTTGCAAGACGACAGTAAGGTTGTGGCTCCGGTTGTTCAACCTGCTGCCAATGGTGAGGCGCCCAGCAGCGGTGGGGAATTGAATCTGTATTGGGGCGAGTTGCATCTGCATACCGCCGAAAGTTTTGACTCCTCAATGATGGGAAATAAACTGGGTATTGAAGACGCTTACCGTTTCGCTAAGGGCGAACCCTTGATAGGCGCTGGCGGTGAGACCATGCAGTTGAGTCGCCCTCTGGATTTTGTGGCAATTACCGATCACGCCGAAGGCTTTGGTAGTCGTACGCACTGCGATGATCCAAATTTGTCGCTGTTCGAGCGTGCGGCCTGCTGGGTCATGGCTCAGGATAACCCGATATTTTTATCCCTGATTGTTGAGGGCGCTCGCGGTGAAGATGAACCTGGCGAGCTCTCACTGCCGACCGGTGTCTACCAGCCAAAAGCTCGCAAAGTGCCCGGTGTGGACAGATTTCCTACCTGTAAATGGGGCGATAGCACAGTCGAGCGCTGTTATGACAATGTCAGTACGGATTGGGCACGCTATGTCCAGCTAGCCGATGACTATTACGAACCCGGAGAGCTCACCACGCTGGTAGCCTACGAGTTTTCACCGGGTATGCCGGATCAGGGTAAACACCATCGCAATGTAATTTTCCGTTCTAATAGTGTGCCTGAGCGGGCGATCTCCAGTATTGATGTGCCCAATGCTATTGAACTCTGGAAAGGGCTTGAAGCTACTTGCGATAAAGCAGATGGCTGCGATTTTTTGACCATGCCCCATAACCCCAATAAAGCTTGGGGGCTGACATATTCCCGTTATGCCTATGATGGTAAGCAATACACTGAAGACGATTGGCGCCTGCGTCAGCGACGTGAGCCTTTGACTGAGATTTACCAGAATAAAGGCGCATCAGAATGCGCGTTGGGTGTTGGCGCCACGGATGAAGAGTGCGCCTTTGCACAGGTCCTGGACCCCTGCCAGCCGGGTGAGACCACTGGCTGTGCTTTTGAAACAGGGTTCGTTCGCGACGGCTTGAAGGTGGGTTTAGAGCTTGAGCAAGAGTTGGGTTTCAACCCTCTACAAATTGGCTTTATTGCTGCCACTGACGGTCACAACGCCAACCCTGGGGATGTTGAGGAGTGGGACTTTCGTGGGACGGTAGGCACAATTTCTTCACCAGCGGTGCGCCGCATGAGCGGTACTAACCTGGGTGATAAAGCGTACCGATCCATGCTCAAATTTCATACCCCGGGCGGCTTGGCCGCAGTCTGGGCCCCCGAAAATACCCGCGAAGCCATTTTTGATGCCCTCGCACGTCGGGAAACCTATGCCACCTCGGGGCCACGTATCGGGCTGCGTTTTTATGCCGGTAGGGGTATCGATCAAGCAATGATCGACGCGCCCGACCTGGTGCAACACCTGGAAGCTGAAGCTGTGTCTATGGGGGCGGTGCTTCCGTCCAGCCAGCGGCCAGACCAACAGTCAGAGTCTCCGGAGTTTCTTGTCTGGGCGGTTAGGGATCCTATGGATGCCCCGCTGCAACGACTTCAAATGGTTAAAGGCTGGATCGATGATGCAGGCCAGACACATGAAAACGTGGTCGATATTGCCTGCGCCGATGGCCTGCAAGTTGATCCGGCCACCGGCCGCTGCCCTGATAATGGCGCCAGCGTTGATTTGTCCACCTGCCAGTACAGTGCTGGCTCCGGTGCTACTGAATTAAAAACCATTTGGCGCGACCCGGATTACGATCAGAATCAAAGCGCTTTTTACTATGTGCGCGTGTTAATGAATCCCACTTGTCGCTGGTCAAGCTTTGATGCCATTCGTCTTGGCAGAGAACCAGACCCGAGTGTACCGGCAACCATTCAGGAAAGGGCCTGGTCTTCGCCTATTTGGGCTGGCGGGCAACTCTGAAATCAACCACCAGGCATTAAGGAGTTGGGGCTGATGACCCAGCAAGACTATCAATCAGAGCTTAATGGCTATTACCAGAACTCGACTTGCGCTACAGAATATGGCGGTGTCAGGCGCCAGAAACATGCGAGAAGCCCCGGCCTGAATATTCAGCCCGGTGAAACTCTGAAGGTCACCTCGCGCCGGTTTGCCAAAGGCAAGTGGGTGGTCGGTACCGTCAATGCCGATAACCGCCTATTTATTTTTGGCTGCTCTGTGCCTTCCCAACCTGATGTGTCCATTGGTTGGGTGGAAGAGGTTGACCCGATTACCCTTGAAACGATTAGCCAGTCCCCTGAATTAACCACCGGCGGACATAACTGGTGTGGTGGCGCTGCGGTGCTGGCGGACGGCACCATTATTACCGGCTTTGGTAATCGCATACATAAACTGACCCTCGACCTTGAGCTGATTGCGGAACTGGAACTGCCGGTGGATCATGCCCATAACGGCATCAGTTTGCTATCCGATGGCATGATGATTACCCGTAACCTCGAACACGATCACGGCAAAAAATCAGTCTTCACGGTGTTTGATACAAACACCTTGCAGGTGGTCAAAAGAGTTGAATTTGTTGGCGCCTCTATTGGTCGCTTCTGCGTTGATCCGACACCGGACGGCGACTATGTCTACGCCACCACGCCGACCCATATTCATCGCCTGATCTATAAAAATCAAAATCTGGTGCTGGATCAAAACTGGAACGCCTCCTACGATCTACCCGATGAAAACCAGAGCTTTGCCTGGTGTAACACCGTTGGCGATGACAGTGTCTGGTTCATGGATATGGGTGACACTCCACCACTAGAAACGATCATGCGTGCCTATCCTGTTGGAACCCAACCAATGGCCTTTTCCAAATCCTGTAGTGCTCCGGTGCGTGTACACCGAGTATCCACTACGGATAGTAGTTCAACCGATGTGTTAACGCCGTTTGATTTACCCAATGGCGGACACAACTCATCCCCGCTCTACGTGCAAGATAAAAAAATCCTGTTGACCTTTGATACAAATAATAGAAAAACCGGCGCCTGGCGATTTAATGGGCCGGGGGACTTTGAGGAATTGTGGGTTCACGATATCGCCAATTCCAATCAGGTGTTGTATTACCCCGACACGGGTGAAGTCGTGCTTGATGATGTGCTGGATGATAAAACCGTTGATGCTGTTGTTATTGATATAGAAACGGGTGAAGAAAAAGGACGTACAGCTACCGGCACTCGTTACCCGGCAGCCATGGCCTTTTACCCTGGTTTGAATCGTGATTGCTACTCGACCAGTGGTGCAGAGGGTGTGTTGTACCGAGTTTTCGTCTCTTAGAGGCAAAGAAATTAATAAAAAGTAAGTGGTGAAGGAATGAAATTAAAACCGATAAAAATTTGTGCTGCTCTGGTGGTGATGTTAGCCGTTGCCGGTGGCAGTTACTGGCAGGTCAATTTCAATAAAGACTGGCGTCAGCAGTACGCCTACAGCAAAGGTGTGGACGCACTGATTTACGCGTTTCCCTATTATTTGAACACAGTGCTTCGCTATAAGTGGGGTCAGCCTGACGCGCCAGAGGGTCAGCAAGTACCGGTGGACGCGATAAACAAGTTCTGGCACGCGACGTTTGTCGATCCTAAAAACTATCGCGACGGTGGTGCGCCGAATGCCGATACGCTCTACTCACCTGCCTGGGTATACGCCAAAGAGCAGCCGATCATTATTACGGTACCGGAGATTCCGGGTGACCGATATTTTGCAATTGAACTGGCGGGTTTTGATTCAGACAACTTTGCCTATATCAGCAAGCGCCTCCACGGCAATGGTGGCGGTAACTATGCCATCGTGCCGCCGAATTGGCAGGGAGACTTGCCCGACGATGTGGAGTTTGTAGCCCATAATCCAACCCCCTGGTTTTATGCCATGGCCAGAATTTATGCTGACTTCAATGGCCCCAGTGATCAGGCAGCGGTTGCAGCCATACAGTCACAAATGCAGATTGTGGGCTTGAGTGACTGGGGTAAGGAAAATCCCCCCCGACCTGCGCACCCGCCTGTTCCCGATGTCGGTGATCTGAGTGATGTTCTACTTGAATCCGATGTGGTGAGTTACATTAAAAAAATGGTGATCTCAGATCCGATGTCTTTCTGGCGCACCGTCAATCACGCGATGACCGTCAATGGTGTGCCTGAGCGTGATCAGCGCTATTTGAAAGATTGGGCCGAGCTACATATTGGACCGGACCAGGATGTATCCCAGGCAGAGGAAAATGAGCAGGCAGGTCTGGCCAAGGCAGTGCTTGATGGCATCATGATCATGCGCGCCTACAGGAGCAGTGAAGATAGAAAGGTCAACGGTTGGGGTGTGCCACCAGTGGGCTTCGGGCGCTCCGGCGTTCACGGAAATTTTTATATGCGCGGAGCCATTCAGTCGATGCGGGGCATTGTCGCCAATGATGCCGAAGAAGCCATGTATATGGCCAGGGATAAAGATCAGAACGGCGACAGCATTACCAGCGAGCATACTTACGAACTCCGCTTTCCGTCGGGACAAACTCCGCCAGCCAGGTATTTCTGGTCACTCACAGTTTACGACCAGGACGCCAACCTGATGCTCAACGACTATGACCGCTATGCCATCAGCGGTAACTCAGAGGACTTGATCTACGAAGACGATGGCAGCCTGCGGATTCTGATCGGTGGCAAGCCTCCTGAGGGAATGGTTGGCAACTGGTTACCGGCGGGTGAGTCTTTCACTCGAGTTACATTGAGAGTGTACGGCCCCGAGAAAGCCATGTTGGAGCGAAGCTGGAAGCCGCCCCAGTTGAAGCGACTTTAATGAAACCGCGCAATATAAATGGTCTCGAGGATGACAATGAAAACACGATTGAGTGAAACCCTGTGGGAACGTGCCTGGTCTTCGCCGGTCTGGATCGAAGTAAACCGAGATTAACCGATGTCAGTGTTCGCCAGTTTGAAAGAAGTCGTCAGGGTATTGAATGAGATACGGCAGTCTCGTGCTGCCATTGGCTTCAAAATGCCCGCACTGGATGAGGCGATTTCCCTTGGGGTGATCTTTGAAGAGACGGTACGTAGGCACGGTGACTTGCTTGCCCTCGAGTTTGAGGGACGCAGCTGGACGTACTCACAGCTGAACCAGGAAATCAATCGGCTGGCGCATCTACTAAAGGCGCAGGGTGTGAAGCAAGGCGAGGGTGTCGCCCTGTTCATGGAAAATCGGGCCGAGTTTGTCATTTCGTTGTTGGCCCTCGTCAAGATTGGTGCCCCGGCGGCACTCATCAACAATAGTCTGAGCGGTGAAGCCCTGGTGCACTGTTGTAAAG
>ERZ767285.286-NODE-286-length-19949-cov-4.401268_pt1 | contig 19949 bp, 17 predicted proteins | sample MGYA00374953_ERZ767285 | MGnify/ENA primary metagenome ERZ767285 (study PRJEB28947, sample SAMN06267186) | marine metagenome | isolation source: Columbia River Estuary | place: USA:Columbia River Estuary, USA | collected 2013-07-23 ...
CTGTTATTTGCATAGAAAACCATGTGCAGATTCCAAAAACAACATAAGAGCTATATTGACGCCCTTTTTGAAGAGCAACTTTAGCAATAGAGAAACCTTTTAAGAGAATAAAAAGAAAGGATAGTAAAACAAACATCATTCCTATAAAGCCTAATTCCTCTCCTATTACAGCAAAAATCATATCTGTGTGCCTCTCAGGAAGTGAGTTTGTAGATCCTCTATTAGTAAATTTTTGAATACCTGCACCTATTCCGACTCCAAATAAGTCACCTCTGGCAATTCCAATTAAGGCGGCTTTAGTTTGGTCAAGTTTAGAATTATCACTTAACCAAAAATCTTCAGCCCAAAAAGAAATAAACCTTTCGAATCGATTTGGAATTATCATAACTATAATTGCAACCAGTGCAAAAAGCCCCGATGTCACTATTGTGAGTTGTTTTATATATGAACCAGCAGCGTATAGCATCGCCATTGCGGTTAATGATATTATTAGGGTAGCTCCAATATCGGTCTCTAGTAATATTAAGAATCCTGTTATACCAATTATGGCAATTGTTTTTAAAAAGCCCATCCAGGGCTTTCTAAGGTCTTTTTCTTGACGAACAAGAAAACCAGCCATGAATAAAACCATTGATAATTTCATTAATTCTGACGGCTGAAATTTAAATAAAACAAAATTAATCCAACGAGTAGAGCCTTTTGCTTCATGACCAACTGGGGTAAAAACAATACATAGAAGAACTAGAGTTAATAAAAACAATGGAATTGAATATTTTTGAAGAACTGAAATGGGTGTATTTAACATTATTAATCCAGCGCTCAATCCCATACATATGAATATGGTTTGTTTAATAAAGTAGAGATAGCTTGAATGGGCAGATAAGGAGGCTGAAAAAACCATAATCCATCCAAAAACTAATAGAGACATAATTGTTAACAACAATGTCTTATCCGGCATTTGCCTTGTTCGCATGTTTGGATTAAATTTCATAATCAAATATATTTTATACTTATATTTATAAAAAAGTTCTACTAGATACCCATGTGTTTAATAGTTGAGCTATTAAGGAGTCTATATGGGATAATCTTGTCTTTTTTATAAATTTTATTTAAATAATGATTTCTACTGCTAACGTCACCATGCAATTTGGTGAAAAGCCTTTATTTGAGAATATTTCAGTCAAATTTCAAGCTGGTAATAGATACGGCTTGATTGGTGCAAATGGTTGTGGAAAATCAACCTTAATGAAAATATTGACTGGAGAATTAAAGCCCACTCATGGCTCTGTTTTGGTTGGAGAAGGCCAAAGACTTGGTGTCTTATCGCAGGATCAGTTTGCTTTTGAGAAGTATCGAGTTGTAGATACGGTAATCATGGGTCACAAAGAGCTATGGAAGATAAAAGAGGAAAGAGACAGGATATATGGTCTTCCTGAAATGAGTGAGGAAGATGGAATAAAGGTGGCTGAATTAGAAATGGAATTTGCTGAAATGGATGGTTATTCAGCAGAATCATCAGCTAGTGAGTTACTTCTAGGTCTTGATATACCTTTAGATCAACACTATGGGCTAATGAGTGAAATTGCTCCTGGCTGGAAGCTTCGAGTTCTTTTAGCGCAAGCTCTGTTTTCAGATCCAGAAATTCTTTTATTAGATGAGCCTACCAATAACCTTGACATAAACTCTATCAGATGGCTTGAAGGGGTTTTAAGTGCAAGAAAATCAACTATGGTTATTATTTCACATGATCGTCATTTTTTAAACGGCGTCTGTACTCATATGGCTGATCTAGATTATGGTGCACTAAATGTCTTCCCAGGAAGTTATGATGATTTTATGGTTGCCGCAACTGCAATTCAAGAAAGGATGCGCTCCGATAATGCTAAAAAGGAAGAAAAAATTAAAGATTTAAAACATTTTGTATCGCGATTTTCTGCGAATGCTTCTAAATCGAAGCAGGCGACATCTCGTCTTAAACAGCTAAATAAGATTGAATTAGATGACATTAAGCCTTCTTCAAGAGTTAGTCCATATATTATTTTTAATCAAAACAAAGAATTATTTAGAAATGTACTAGAAGTCCAGGGTTTGAATAAAAGCTTTGATGATGAGCAAGTTTTAAAAGATATTAATATCATGATTGAAACTGGTGAACGGGTTGCAATTATTGGACAAAATGGTATTGGAAAGAGCACTTTGCTTAAAACCATATTTGGTGAAATTGAGCCCGATGGTGGAATTACAAAATGGAGTGAAAATTCAAATATTGGATATTATGCTCAAGACCATAATGAAGAATTTGAGAAGGATATGAATGTTTTAGATTGGATGACACAATTTAAAAACGAAAAAGATGATATTCAAGTTATGCGATCTGTCCTTGGAAAAATGCTTTTTGGAAAGGAAGATGTAAAAAAATCTGTCAAATCTTTGTCAGGCGGTGAAAAAGGAAGAATGATTTTTGGAAGACTTATGTTGCAAAAGCCAAATATATTGTTAATGGATGAGCCAACAAACCACTTGGATATGGAATCTATTGAGGCCCTAAATCTGGCATTGGACAATTACAAAGGTACTCTAGTATTTGTCAGTCATGACAGGGAGTTTGTTTCTTCTTTATCAACTAAAGTAATCGAGCTTAAAGATGATGGAGCCCACTACTATTCAGGAAATTATGAAGATTACTTGTTGACTCAGGTGTGAATTAAATTAATGCGTGCATAGAAATCTATTAATTACTGTATCTATTAATTGATGGTTAAATAGTTATTAGAAATATATTAAATATAAATATACTCAAACTTATAAAAATATTTGTCAAATGTTTACAGGGATTATTCAAGCTATAGGAAGTATTCAAGAGTTTCATTCTTCTGATAATGGCGCTAATTTGAAAATTAATTCAAATACTCTTGATATAAGTGATTCTAAGATTGGAGATAGTATTGCTGTTAATGGGGTATGTTTAACAGTCACCGAAATTTCAGGTGAATGGTTTTCTGCAGATGTTTCAAACGAAACGATAAATTGCACAACTTTTTCAGATTTATCGCAAGGTGATGATGTTAATCTTGAAAAATCACTTAGACTGAATCAAGGGATTGATGGACACTTGGTAAGTGGTCATATTGATGGAGTTGGTTTAATTCAATCCATTAATAAAGATGGAGATAGTTTTCGCTTTAAGATTTTGGTTGAGGGTGATATTATTAAATATATTGCTAAAAAAGGCTCAATATGTATCAATGGAGTAAGCCTTACTGTCAATAGCGTAAAGGATAATATTTTTGATGTTAATATAGTTCCCCATACTTTTTCAGTAACTACGCTAAGAGATCTTTCTACTGAGTCAAATGTAAATTTAGAGATTGATCTAATTGCTAGATATGTTGAAAAACTTAAAAATTACAGATAAAGATTAGACAATTATGAATGCTTCAATAAAGGAACTTATAGAAGATTATAAGCAAGGAAGAATGATTATTCTTATGGACGATGAGAATCGTGAAAATGAGGGTGATTTATTAATTGCATCTGAAAAAGTTACAAAAGAAGATATTAACTTCATGGCGACGCATGGACGAGGTTTAATTTGTCTTACTTTGACTCAGCAGCGTTGTCAACAACTAAACTTGCCTTTAATGGTGTCTCAAAATAGTGATCTTCATTCTACAAACTTTACAGTATCTATTGAGGCTGCATCAGGTGTCACTACAGGAATTTCAGCTGCAGATAGAGCTAAAACAATTTTAGATGCTGTTGCTAAAGATGCTAAGCCAATAGATATCGTTCAGCCTGGCCATGTTTTTCCTTTAATGGCCCAACAAGGTGGTGTTTTAATACGTGCTGGCCACACTGAGGCGGGCTGCGACTTAGCTCGTTTAGCGGGATTTGAAGCTTCATCAGTGATTGTGGAAATATTAAATGATGATGGCTCAATGGCTAGAAGCGATGATTTGTATAAGTTTGGGAAAAAGCATGGTATTAAGGTAGGCCATATTGCTGATTTAATTCATTACAGAGTTGAAAATGAAAAAACAGTTGAAAGAATAAGCCAAAGGCCTTTTAAAACAAAGTATGGTCAATTTGAGCTTTTTTCATATTTAGATACAATTCATAACGATATTCATATTGCTCTTGTAAAGGGAAAAATTAATGAAACAACTGAGCCATATGTCAGGGTCCATATGGAAAATATCTTTAAAGATGTCTTACAAGAAAATAATCGAGGTTTTAGTATCAATAGTGCATTAGACATGATTTCAGAGGTTGAAAATGGTGTCTTCTTACTTTTACGTAAACAAGATAATCAGGCTATCCTTGAAAATATAGATAACCAGGACTATAGAAGTAATGATGATGGAAAAACTTTTGGAATCGGTGCGCAAATTCTTTCTGACTTAGGTGTTACGAATATGAAGTCACTAGGAAAGCCAAGAAAATGGCCAGGTCTAGAGGGTTTTGGTATCACAATAACTGAGTACGTAAATATTAAGGAGAAGTAATGAAGACTATTGAGGGTGATTTATCTATTAACAATAAGAAAGTGGCTTTAGTCGCAGGTCGATTTAATTCTTTTATAGTTGAGCATTTAATTAGTGGGGCCAAAGAGGCTTTACTTAAGAGTGGAACTAAAGAATCAGATATTGATCTTATTTATGTTCCAGGTGCTTTTGAAATCCCACTTGCCCTTAAAAAAGCCTCAAGTACTGGTAAATATGATGCCATCGTCGCTTTAGGTGCAGTAATTAGGGGCGGGACTCCTCACTTTGAATTCGTTGCCGGAGAGTGCGTAAGAGGTATATCCAAAATTTCTCTAGAGAATGAAATACCAATTGCTTTTGGTGTGCTCACTGTTGACACAGTTGAGCAGGCTATAGAGCGCTCTGGAACTTCTGAAAATAAAGGCGCTGAGGCTGCAGAAAGTATTATTAGAATGATCAATTTACTAGAAAAACTGTGACTCCTAAGCAGCGTTCAAGAGCGAGAGTAGTCCAAGCTTTATATCAGTGGTTGGTTTCTGGAGATAATATTAATGACATAGAATTGCAATTCTTAAATCAAAAAGAAGGCAAGATTTCAAAAGCTTTTTTCTCAAATTTATTATTAAATATTCCAAAAAATATAACTATTCTTGATGAAATTATTAAGCCATCACTTGATCGTGATATTGATGAACTTGGCCCAACAGAAAAGGCAATTTTATATTTAGGTGTTTATGAATTGAAGTTCCAGCCAGAGGTGCCTTACAAAGTAGTTATTAATGAAGCTGTCGAATTATCTAAACTTTATGGTGCAGATGGTTCATATAAGCTTGTTAATTCGTCACTTGATAAAATTGCCCCAGAGCTAAGATCACTAGAGATTTCTTAAATCGCTTTATTTGAATAGAGTTTTTTTTGTAAATTTATACAAAGCGAAAAAAAATAAATTTTTTCAAATGGACTACTAAAAAATCTTAAGCTGGTTCTATAGTTCTTTTTTTATTCTCTCTTGAAATAAATTAAACTGATCTTGAAAAATTGATTGATTTTATCTTTTTTCATGGTAGTATTTCAGTTCGGCCATAAAAAATTTATCTATTTTTTTAACAGGTTTAACTAATATCCTGGTGAAATTTTTTTTATGAAAGAAAGGGTACAATAATATTTATATTAATTTAGGAGAAACAATGAAAAGTATTTATAAAAAACTTGGAGCAACAATTGTCAGTGCTATGGCTACTGTCAATGTAATGGCTCTAGATGAGTTAAATGTTGCTTATTTTGAAGAGTGGCCAATGCCTTTTGAGTATGCAAAGCAAATTGGTGCATATGATGAAGCATTAGGAATGAAAGTTAACTGGAAGGCTTTTGGAACAGGTACAGCAATGTCGGCTGCAATGGCTTCTGGTGATATTCATATCTCTGTGAGTCAAGGTGTTCCTCCGTTTATCGTGGCAGCTTCAACTGGCCAAGACATTCAAATCGTTGATGTGGCAGTAAGTTATGCAGACAACGACAACTGTGTTGTAGCTTCAGGTTTAGAAATTGATGCAAGCAATGCTTCAGAATTGGCTGGTAAAAAAGTGTCAGTTCCAATTGGAACAGCTGCTCACTATGGTTTCTTAAAGCAAATGGAGCATTTTGGTGTTTCAGTCGATTCGATGCAAGTAGTTGATATGGCTCCACCAGAGGGTGCGGCTGCTTTAGCTCAAGGAAGTATTGATATGTTTTGCGGATGGGGTGGTTCACTTCGTCGTGCTCTAGATCATGGTAATGTACTTCTAACTGGTGCTGAAAAAACTGCACTAGGTATTTTAGTTTGGGACGTTACATCTGTACCAGCAGGATTTGCTGATGAAAATGCAGAAGTTCTTCAAACATTCTTAGGTGTTACTGCAGCGTCTAACGCGATGTGGAACTCAGGAGGTTTTACTTCATTGATGCTACCTCATATTGCTAAGGATGCTGGTATGGACGAAGATGCTACAGCAGAAACAATGGCTACTTTTGTATTCCCTTCAGTTGCTAACCAACTTGGTGATAACTGGCTTGGTGGTTCAGGTGCGGCTTTCCTTAAAGGTGTAGCAGATGTATTCGTTAATAGCGGAAACATCCCAAGTGCTCGTGGTTCATATGCTAATGCTATTAATACTGATGGTTTAGAAGGATTGGCAGCACAATAAAGTACTTTGTTATTAGGCTTAATTAAAGTCTATTAATGATGTATTAGTTATACAAAAGGTGGCGCACTTTTAGTGTGCCACCTTTTTAATGATTTAAAGAATTCGGAGCTAACTTTGAAAGGTTTATCAATTGAAAATATATCGATGCGGTTTGATTTGAAGAATGGTTCTTCAGTGCAAGCACTCAAAGACGTATCTTTGGACATTGAAGCAGGACAAATTATTACTGTTCTTGGTCCCTCAGGTTGTGGAAAAACAACATTATTAAATATCGTTGCTGGTTTTCTTGCGCCGACGGAAGGAAAAGTCGTTCTTAATGGGCAAACTGTTCAAGGTCCAGGAGCCGAGCGTGGAATGGTTTTTCAACAAGGCGCTTTGTTTGAGTGGATGGATGTTCGTGCTAATGTTGCTTTTGGTCCTCGTATGAAAGGAACTCCAAAAGCAGAACAAGATGAAAAGGTTAAGCGCCTTCTAGAAATTGTTGGATTAGCTGATTTTGAAGATAAAGCTGTTTATGAGTTATCGGGCGGTATGCAACAAAGAGTCGCTTTGGCGAGATGTCTCGCAAATGATCCAGATGTCATTTTAATGGATGAACCCTTAGGCGCTCTTGACGCACTAACAAGAGAAAAAATGCAGGGTTTGGTTTTAAAACTTTGGAAGGAAACAGGAAAAACAATTTTATTAATTACTCACTCAGTTGAAGAGGCTGTCCTTTTGGGCGAAAGACTTTTGGTTCTTGCTCCAAGACCAGGAAGAATACATAAAGAATACAAGTTGCCGTTTGCTGAAATGGGAGTCAATATGGACTTGAGAGAGGTTAAAAAATCTGAAGGCTATTCTGAAACTCGAGATGAGATCCTCTCTATTATTTGGGAGATGGAAGAAGAAATTATGGGCAGGGCGGACGAAAACTAATGACTATTTTAATTATTTATATCTTAATTTTCATAGCTGCTTTTTACTTAGTAAAGATAGTCAGTTCAATGAGAGCTGTAAAAGATGATTTTACAAGTTTAAAGACTGTTACATTTGGTGACGAAAGTGCAGTATCACCCAATAGAGCTGCATCTATTATTTCAGTTATTGCAATTTTTGCAATTTGGGCTGCGTTTACTGGCTCTAAATATATTCCAGTTCATGTTCCTGGGCCATTTATTGGTGAACTTTCGTTTGAGTACACTGCAATGAATGCATTAGGACAAACTGATGATGCTGAAGTTACAGTTACAGTTTATGATGTTCAGTCTGGAGATATTCCAGATAAGCTAGAAGTTGATCCTGGCTCAGGTTTTGCTCTAAACGATACTGCCCAGATTATTACTTACAGAAGTGGTTTAGTAAAAGTCCAAAAAAATGATGTTGGCGGCAAAGAAAAAGGTTACAAAGTGATTGCTATTAATGGCCAAGAGATATCACCAAGTACTGAGCTTTTTATTGACAATGCCCGAATCTATATGACTGCAAAGGGCACCTTGAGTGTAAAACCTGAACAAGGATGGCAGATGCAGCCTGTTTGGCTTCCTGCTCCAGAAGCTGTCGGCTCAAGATTATTAAAAGTTTATAATGAAGGTTTTAAAAACTTCACACTTTTTGAGCATCTAGGTTGGTCCTTGCTTAGGGTTGTTGTTGGCTTTGTGGCTGGAGCTATTGTTGGAATTCCTTTAGGTTACGCAATGGGACTTTCTGGATGGTTTCGTGGTTGGTTTGATCCGATAGTTGAATTTATGAGACCAGTGCCTCCATTAGCTTTAATTCCATTGGTCATCATCTGGTTTGGAATTGGTGAACAAGGAAAGATTATTTTGCTATTCCTTGCTTCACTTTGGATCATGACAATTTCTGCTAGGGCAGGCGTATCTGGTGTAAAAATTTCTAAAATACATGCCGCATACTCCTTAGGCGCTTCTAAGTGGCAGATTATGAGATTAGTTATTGTTCCAAATAGTTTGCCAGAGATATTTACTGGTGCCCGAGTGTCTATGGGTGTCTGCTGGGGAACTGTTGTTGCGGCAGAGCTTGTTGCCGCTCAAAAGGGTGCTGGCATGATGATTATTAATGCCTCTAAGTTTCAGATGACTGATCTAGTTATTATGGGAATTGTACTCATTGGCGTAATTGGATATGCAATTGACATATTAATGCGTATTTCAGAAAATTATCTTGTCCCATGGAAAGGTAAATAGCTTTTTATAATTTCTTACTTTTTTTTACTGGAATAAATAATGTCGCAAATATTACCCAAACAAGCACAAGCTGTCATTATCGGAGGAGGAGTTGTTGGATGTTCAGTGGCCTATCATCTCGCTAAACTTGGCTATACAGATGTTGTGCTTCTAGAACGTAAAAAATTGACTTCGGGTACCACATGGCATGCGGCAGGACTTGTTGGCCAAATGCGCTCTTCTCTCAATTTGACACAAATGGTTAAGTATTCAGGCAATCTTTATGAAACTTTAGAGGCTGAAACTGGTATGGCAACTGGCTACAGACGGACTGGCTCTGTGAGCCTCGCTACTAATCAAGAAAGGCTTACTGAATATAAGCGAAATGCCTCGCTTGCAAAAGTGCATGGTGTAGATGTTCAAATTTTAACGACTGATGAGTTAAGAGATAAAGTCAATTTCTTTAATCTTGATGATGTAGTTGGTGGTGCGTGGATTCCAAAAGATGGAAAAGCTGATCCAGCAAATGTTGCAATGGCCTTAGCCAAAGGTGCAAAAAATAAAGGTGTTAAAATTTTTGAGGATGTAAAGGTTACTGGAATTCTTAAAGAGAATGGAAAAGCAACTGGAGTTCAAACTGAGTTTGGGGAAATTAAATCTGAAGTAGTTGTTAATTGCGGCGGAATGTGGGCTAGAGAAGTTGGAAAAATGGCTGGTGTTTCAGTGCCGCTTCATGCATGTGAGCACTTTTATTTTCTAACTTCAGCAGTTCCAGGGTTAGGAGATATGCCTGTAGTAAGAGTCCCTGATGAGTCAGCATACTACAAAGAAGATGCTGGAAAAATTCTGGTTGGTTTATTTGAGCCTAATGCAAAACCTTGGGCTCAAAATGGAATCCCTGATGATTTTTGTTTTGATCAAATTCAGGATGATTTAGATCACTGTATGCCTTATCTTGAGTTAGCAATGAATAGGGTTCCAGTAATGGAAAGCCTTGGTATTGAAACTCTTTTTAATGGACCTGAAAGTTTTACTCCAGATGATAATTTTCAAATTGGAGAGTCTCCAGAGTTAGGCAACTTTTATGTAGCAGCAGGATTTAACTCAATAGGTATTCAGGCTGCTGGTGGAGCTGGAAAGTACCTTGCAGAGTGGATTATTGCAAAAGAGCCACCTTGTGACCTATGGGATGTTGATATCAGAAGAAATCAATCCTTTCAAAGCAATAAAACTTATTTAGCCAACAGAGTAACTGAAACTCTGGGTTACCTTTATGAAAATCATTTTCCATACCACCAGTACGAGACTGCAAGAGGACTAAGAAAAACACCTCTTTATGATTTCTTTAAAGAACGTGGCGCTTGTTTTGGAGAGGTTGCAGGTTGGGAGAGGCCTAATTGGTTTGTTCCTAAAGAAATGATTGGAAAAGTTGAGCCAAAGTATGAATATTCTTGGGGCAGGCAAAATTGGTTTGAATTTCACAAGCTTGAACAACTAGCTATTAGAGAAACGGTTGGAATGTATGAAATGTCTTCATACGCCAAAATTAGAGTTAAGGGTTCAGATGCGATGGACTTCCTTCAGCTTGTCTGTGCAAATGATGTTAATGTTAAACCAGGTAAAATGGTTTACACCCAGTGGCTAAATGACAAAGGCGGTATTGAGGCGGATGTAACTGTAACCCGTTTAGAAGCTGATGATTACCTTATAGTGAGTGGAACAATGTGCCTTAATAGAGACATGCATTGGCTTCAAAAAAATATGCCTAAAGACGCTAACTGTTCATTATTTGATTCAACAAGTTCGGAGGGGTGTATTGCCATTATGGGGCCAAATTCGAGAGATTTACTCCAATCCCTTACAGATGCTGATATGAGCAACGAAAGTTTCCCATTTGCAAATGTTCGAAATATTGAGATAGGTATGGCAAATGTTAGAGCACATAGAATTACTTATGTTGGTGAGTTAGGGTGGGAGCTATACTTTCCAATTGAATTTTCAAGTTATGTTGCTGAGTTAATAGATGAAAAAGGTATAGAGTTCTCTCTCAGGCAGATTGGAATGCATACGGTTGATAGCTGTAGAATTGAAAAAGCATATAGACATTTTGGCCATGATATTACTGATGAAGATCATGTCATTAATGCAGGCCTTGGATTTGCAGTAAAGCTTGATAAAAAACCTTCTAAATATGGTAATTTTATTGGCTATGACTCAGTTCAATCAAAAAAAACTGCTGGGTACGATATGCGAGTCATGCAATTTTTATTAAATAATTCAGATTTAATGCTTTACCATAATGAACCTATTCTAAAAAATGGGGAAATTGTCGGTCATTTAACTAGTGGAACATATAGCCATACTCTGGGAAGTGCTGTTGGTCTTGGATATATCCCCTGCAAGCCTAATGAAAGCCAAGAGGATATCTTGAGCGCTGATTACTCAGTCGAGGTAGAAGGTGTTATTGAGAAGTGTAAGGTTTCTCTCAAGCCAATGTATGATCCACTAAATGAGAAAATTAGAATCTAATAGTTAGTTTTCTATAAATACGCCTATTAATGTTGCTACTCCAACGATTCCAAGTGCTATCAAAGAGGAGTTTCTATAGTATTTATTCCCAGAAACATTAAAAAACCTCGTGCCTATATATGTAGAAAAAACATAGAGTGGAGCGGTTATTACACCTGTCAAGAGAATATTTTTTGTAAATAGACCAAAAAAGTAAAGGCTAATAATAGCGCTTATTACTAGACCAGAGGTAATAACTAAAATATTTGCACGTGCAACTTCATCACTGTCATCCTTAGATAATAGAACAGTTACATATGGCGGACCTCCCATACCTGTTGCTCCCTGCATTAATCCACTAATAGCTCCTCCTAGGGTGAGAACATGATTAGTTATCGTAGATTTAATTCTCCAACCACTACCAATAAGAATAACAAAAAATATTAATAAGATAGACATCAAAGTTTTTATGATTTGTTCATCTATTGAAACTAAAAATACTGTTCCAAAAGGAATAGTTAACATCATTGTTAACATCATAGGGGTAATCTCTTTCAAATTTGATTTTTTAATGCCAATAAAAGTCAAGTATATAGTTGCCGGGATTTCAATGACAATATTGAAAACCATCGCAAAGATTGGAGAGAAGAAATAGGATAAGATTGGGATCATTAGTAAGCCTGATCCAAAACCAATGAACCCTCTTAAAAAACCAGAAAGAACAACAACTATAACAATTAAAAAATAATTATCAGGAACAAAGTTAAAGAAATCTTCCATTAAATTTAGTGAGATTTAGGAATCAAAGATTTAATTTCTTTGATGATAATATCCATACCCTTGTTTATCTTGTTTGTATCTATAGCGGAATACCCAAGATGTAAAAAATTTGAAGGAGGGTTTTTCTCATTAAATAGTGTATTTCCAGATCTTACTGAAACACCTTTTTTTAATAGTCTCTTGCAAAGTATATCGCTATCAACTGATTCAGGAATTTCAACCCAAAAAGTTGAGCCTCCAAGAGTTGGTGCACAGGACAATAGCGGCTCTTGATGAATTTTTTCATTAATTAGCCCCCATCGTTCTTTATTTGTTTTTTGTATTTTGGTAAACATGTTATGGTAATGACCTAAGCCAATAAATAGAGCAACAGATCTTTGATTGTTTGCAGGTATGTGTCTTATCATAAGGCGCCTCAAAGCTTTAGCCTCTTTTATGAAGCTCTCTGGTGCTACCATATATCCAAGCCTTAGGCCTGGCGCAAATGCTTTAGAGAAGCTGCCAACATAGATGACGTTATTATCTTTATCAAGACTTTTTAATGAAGGATGAGGTTTTTTTTGAAAGTTAATTTCAGCTTCATAATCATCCTCAATAATAACCATTTGATTTTCTTTGGCAACTGATAGAAGTTCATTTCGTCTATCCATGCTCATAGTGACACCGGTTGGATATTGATGACTTGGAGTGGTAAAAATAATATCAGTTTTAGGGTCAATATCTTTGATGACAATTCCATCCTTATCAATACTAATTGGGACAATATTGTCAGTTTTTGAGCTAAATATATTTCTGACATCTGGATATCCTGGGTTTTCCATACCCACAACAGTACCTTGCTTGGTAAGTAAGCTGGCGATTATATATATCGCATTCTGACTTCCTGATGTAATTAGAATTTGATCTTTATTTGCCCAAATACCTCTCTTTGGAAGTACCTTAGATTGAATCTGTTTAATTAAAGAGGGGTCATCATTGTCGACATGATCTATATTCCATTTTTGAATTTCAGGAAGTGTCGATGAATGCCTGACTACTTCTCTCCATTCATAGTAAGGAATTAGACTTTTATCAATTTGACCAATAGTAAATGAATAGGGCAGACTTTGCCAGTTTTCTGGATTATGAATATTTGTTTGGGTCGATGGTTTTTTTGTGATTAACTTATCATGCCATATAGGTGATTCAACATTACTTGACTGTTCGCTATCATTTGAATTGTAGCTTTCATAAAACTGTTCATTTACATAATACCCTCTCCTTTCTTGAGGGGTAATATAGCCATCAAACTCTAACTCTTTATAGGCTGCAATGACTGTATTTCTTGCAACTTTAAGAGCACTTGCGAGATTTCTGGATGATGGGAGGGGTTCATTTGGACCAATTAAACCATTTGTAATTGCATCAATCAACTGCTGGCGAATTTGAAGTTGAAGGGTCCGAGGCTTGTCATGCCTAAGAGAAAAAAACTGGTTCCACATTTCATCCATTATTCTGGCCTATTAATTGTAAGTTTCCTGGTTCTATATATATGTTAAATCAGGACCAGTTATATTTTACAATTCGTTTCTTAAAAAATGCACTGAATTTGAACTAGGAGGGAGTATGTCAAATACTACAGTTGTAGATAATGCTAAAGATCACGTCTGGCACCATTTAACTCAACATAAAGCTTTTGAAGAGAACGATCCTTTAGTGATGACTGAAGCAAAAGGTATGATCATAACAGATTCTAAGGGTGATGAATATCTAGATGCCACCTCTGGAGGTGTTTGGACCGTTAACCTCGGCTATGGAAGAGATGACATGGTTAAGACAGTCTCGGATCAACTTTCAAAAATACCATACTTTGCTGGTGCCTTTGGAAATGAGCCAGCGTCTCATTATGCTCAAGAAATAACATCTCTTATGCCTGGAATGAATCGTGTTTATTATTCAAACTCAGGCTCTGAGGCGAATGAAAAGGGATACAAAATGGTCCGTCAGTTAGCACATTTTGATAACGATGGAAAAAAACATAAAATTATTTTTCGTGATCGTGACTATCATGGTACTACTATTGGGGCTATGAGTTCATCGGCTCAAATTCAAAGAAAGAAACAGTATGGGCCTTTTGCGCCAGGTTTTGTAGAAATGCCTAATTGTTGTTGCTATCGTTGTCCGTTTGGTAAAAAGTATGGGGAATGTAATATTGAATGTGCAACAGTTCTTGAAGATATTATTTTGAAAGAAGACCCTGATACTGTTGGTTCAGTTGTGCTTGAGCCGATTACTGCTGGTGGCGGTGTAATACCTCCAGTTCCAGAGTATTTCCCAATCATTCAGTCGATTTGTAAAAAATATGACGTTTTGCTTCACATTGATGAGGTAGTTTGCGGACTTGGTAGAACGGGAAAATGGTTTGGTTATCAGCACTTTGATGTTCAGCCTGACATTGTCACAACTGCAAAAGGTTTGGCGGCGGGTTATGCTGCAATATCTGTAACTATTACATCTGAGGAAATTTTTCAAAGATTTAAGCAAGATCATACTAATCCAGATAGTTACTTTAGAGATATTTCTACTTTCGGTGGCTGTACTGCTGGTCCAGCAGCAGCGCTTGAGGTGGTTAATATTATCAAAAAAGAAAATCTCCTTGAAAACGTAACAAACATGGGTAACTATCTTAAGGATAAGTTGAACGCTCTTCAAGATAAGTATGAAATTATTGGAGATGTTAGAGGAAAAGGATTGTTTTGTGGTGTTGAGCTAGTCAAAGATAGACAAACTAAAGAGCCAGTTCATGAAAGCGTTGCTATGGCTATTGCGGGGCATTGTTTAAAAAATAAAGTAATGATTGGAAGAACCAATCGTAGTTTTGAATTTAATAACAATGTACTGCTTTTTAGCCCTTCTTTCATATGTTCTAAAAATGAAATTGATCTAATTGTGAATGCTGTTGATAATGCAATTTCAGCAAATACATAAATAACTTTATAAATAAATTTATAGGAGAATTACTATGATTATTGGTGTTCCAAAAGAAATTAAAAACCATGAGTACAGAGTAGGATTAACGCCTAGAAGTGTTAAGGAGTTTATTAATCATGGCCACAAAGTTTTAGTTCAAACCAATGCAGGTGTTGGAATTGGTGCAAGTGATGATGAATATCTAGATACTGGGGCTGAAATCATATCTACTGCCAAGGAAGTTTTTGATAAAGCGGAAATGATTGTAAAGGTAAAAGAGCCTCAAGCAGAAGAAATTGCAATGCTTAGAGAAGGTCAAATTCTATACACTTATCTTCATCTCGCTCCAGATCCAGAGCAAACTAAAGGTTTGGTAGAAAGTGGTGCAATTTGTATAGCCTATGAAACAGTCACATCTCCAAGAGGTGGCCTTCCATTATTAGCGCCAATGTCAAAGGTTGCTGGAAGAATGGCAGTCCAAGCTGGCGCTCACTTTTTAGAGCATCCAAATGGTGGCATGGGTGCACTACTTGGTGGTGTTCCAGGGGTTGATCCACTTAATGTTGTGATACTAGGTGGTGGTGTTGTTGGTGCACACGCAGCCCATATGGCTGTTGGAATGGGAGCTGATGTTTGGGTACTGGACAACAATCCTGATACTCTGGAGCAGCATTGGCAACAGTTTGGAAGAAGCACAAATACTGTCTTCTCTACAAAAAGCTCAGTTGAAGAGTATGTGCTTCAGGCAGACCTGGTTATTGGTGGTGTTTTAATCCCAGGTGCTGAGGCACCAAAATTAGTTTCTAAAGAGATGATTAAGGCAATGAAGCCTGGATCTGTGATTGTTGATGTTGCAATTGACCAAGGCGGTTGCTTTGAAACCTCAAAAGCAACAACACATGCTGAGCCAACTTATATTATTGATGATGTGGTTCATTATTGTGTTGCAAATATGCCTGGAGGCGTTCCAAAGACATCTACTTATGCCCTGAACAATGTAACATTGCCGTTTGGGCTTAGTATTGCAAATAAAGGCGTTAAACAAGCTTTATTGGATGATGAACATTTGAGAGCAGGATTGAATGTCCACAGTGGACAAGTAACCTGTCTTGAGGTGGCTCAAGATTTGGGATATGATTATGTTCCAGCTCTTGATATGCTCAATAAATAAATAATATAAATAGGAGAGAAAGAAATGGCAAAGATGACCTCAAGTGAGGCTTTCGTTGAAACAATGGTCGCTAATGATGTAACTGATATATTCGGTATCATGGGTTCAGCGTTTATGGATGCAATGGATATTTTTGAACCAGCAGGAATCAGATTTATTCCAGTAGTTCATGAACAAGGCGCTGCTCATATGGCAGATGGGTACTCAAGAGTTAGTGGTAGACATGGTGTAGTGATTGGTCAGAACGGTCCTGGTATCTCCAACTGCGTAACAGCTATTGCTGCTGCTTACTGGGCTCATAGTCCTGTTGTTATTGTGACTCCTGAAGCCGGAACTATGGGTATGGGTCTTGGAGGCTTTCAAGAAGCTAATCAGCTTCCTATGTTCCAAGAGTTTACTAAGTACCAAGGTCACGTTGTTAATCCGATGAGGATGGCTGAATTTACGGGTCGTTGCTTTGATAGGGCTATGAGCGAAATGGCTCCTACACAGTTAAACATTCCAAGAGATTACTTTTATGCAGATGGTGAGTTTACAATTCCTACTCCAAGAAGAATTGATAGAGGATCTGGAGGTGAGGATACTTTAAATGAGGCTGTTGCTTTAATTGCAAAGGCTAAGTTTCCAGTTATTGTTTCAGGTGGTGGTGTTGTTATGGCGGATGGCGTTCAGGAATGTGCTGCATTAGCGGAACGTCTTGGTGCACCGGTCGTTAATAGTTATCTTCACAATGATTCTTTCCCTGCGAGTCACGATTTATGGTGTGGTCCACTAGGCTATCAAGGCTCAAAAGCAGCTATGAAGTTAATCTCAAAAGCAGACGTGGTTATTGCTTTAGGGACTCGCTTAGGTCCTTTTGGAACGCTACCTCAGCACGGGATGGATTATTGGCCTAAAGATGCTCAAATTATTCAAATTGATGCTGATCACAAAATGTTAGGTTTGGTGAAGCCAATCAATGTTGGTATCTGTGGTGATGCAAAAGCTGTAGCTGAAGTTCTATGTCAAAAACTAAAATCAGAAACGTTGAGCTGTGATTCAACTAAGTCTGAAAGAGCAACAACAATTGCTGATGAAAAATCAGCTTGGGAGCTCGAGCTTGATGAGTGGATTCATGAAACTGACTCTTATAGTATGGATATGATTGCTAACAAAGAAGAAGGATGGCTTCACCCAAGACAAGTCCTACGCGAACTTGAAAAAGCTATGCCTGAGGATGTCATGGTCTCTACTGATATTGGAAATATCAATTCTGTAGCCAATAGCTATCTTAGATTTGAAAAGCCACGTAGTTTTTTTGCAGCGATGAGTTTTGGAAACTGTGGTTATGCCTTTCCAACAATTATTGGAGCCAAAGCAGCCGCTCAACATAGACCCGCTGTTTCTTACGCAGGTGATGGTGCTTGGGCAATGAGCATGGTTGAAACTATGACTTGTGTGCGTCATGATATTCCAGTGACTGCAGTTGTTTTTCATAATCGTCATTGGGGCGCTGAAAAGAAAAATCAAGTAGATTTTTATGACAGACGTTTTATTGCTGCTGAGCTTACTGATCAGCACTTTGTTAATATTGCAGAATCAATGGGTGCTGAAGGAATACGAGTTGATAAACTTGAAGATGTAGGTCCAGCTCTTAAAAAAGCGATAGATATGCAAATGAATGAAAGAAAGACAACAATCATTGAAATTATGTGCTCAAGAGAGCTTGGAGATCCGTTCAGAAAAGACGCATTAAGCAAGCCAGTTAGATTCCTTGACAAGTATAAAGATTTTGGTGAAAAATCTCCTCATCGATAAGTCTTAACTATCAATCCCTCAGAGTGGTATATTATTGCGCTCTGAGGGAATAAATTTTTTTACAATGAATGAAAATTCGATAACACCATCTGATGTTTTAGATTATTGGTTTTCAGAAAAAAGCAAACAATTCTGGTTTGCTTCAACCCCCCAAGTAGACAACGAAATTAAAGTACGTTTTGAAAGCGTTTGGGAAAAAGCAGCGGAAGGAGAATATAGTCAGTGGAGAGAAACAGCTGATGGCTCTGTTGCTCTTATAGTAATTTTGGATCAGCTACCCCTTAATATGTTCAGATCAGATCCAAAAGGCTTTCAAACAGAGAGTATGGCAGTTGAAGTAGCTTTAAATGCAATTAATAATGGGTTTGATGAGGAGCTCAATGATGAAAAGCTATTATTTCTGTTTATGCCATTGATGCATAGTGAAAATATTGATCATCAAAATTTACAAGTTTATTTGTTTGATAAGTACAACTTTAACCTTGAGTTTTCAAAGCATCACAGAGATCTCGTTAAAAAATTTGGTCGCTTCCCACATAGAAATGAAATTTTAGGGCGCATGAGTACCATGGAGGAGCTTGACTATCTTCTTTCTGATAACGCATTTAAGGGTTAGTACTTATTATTTATTTAACAGAAAGTATTGCGTCAATCCCTGCTTGAGAAACCACTATATCTTGGTCAGAGCTGCCAGAACTGCAACCAATCCCACCAACAATCTGACCATCAACAAAAAGAGGTAGGCCACCACCAACTACACAAAAACGACCTTGATGTGAGGTTTGAATACCAAATGCTGGCCCATGATTAATAACAGATTTACCATAATCTAAGGTCGCCTTTCTAGCTGCCGCAGCAGTAAATGCCTTATCGATAGAGACATTAATGCTTGTAATTTTTGCATTATCCATTCTTGTAAATAACATGAGGTGACCACCATCATCAACAATAGCGATATCCATATCTATGCCTATCTCAATTGCTTTATTAATAGCACCTTCCATCATTTTCGTTGTATCTTCAAGTGTTAGTTTTAGGACTTGCTTCATAACTTAAATCTCGGAACAGCTAATTCACTTCGCTGTAATCTCTGTTTGACTTGCTCATAGATAATATGACTCATGAAAACCTCCTTTATATTGATCACTTTGATAATAATATAACTTCATTTTCAATGAGTAGATTTAGTAATTATCAAAGGCGATTTAGGTCAAATCAACTGACACATTTATTACGGTTTAATATTTACCTTAAGGTGTTGACACATAAGAGATTTGAACTTAAGTTCAAGTTGATATACAAGTCAAGATATTCTTCCCATATAAAATAAATTTTATGATAAAGTTGTAGGCTCCAGATAGTTATTCTCTGTAAACGAATGTCCAGGTAGTGGTATTCCCTGTGACGAATACATCTTTAAATGGAGGTAATAATGACACAACAACATAAACATCTAATCGTTAGGGCTGATATAGGATGGTGCCCACAAGAAGAAGATTTAAATAAAATTTCGGACTGGATAAGAAGTCTTATCAAAAAAATAGACATGAAACTTCTAGCAGGACCTTACACTACCTATGTTAATGACACAGGTAATAAGGGTATGACTTCAGTTGCTATTATTGAAACTAGTCATATTGCTTTGCATATATGGGATGAAGTTAGTCCAGGTTTGATGCAATTAGACGTCTATTCATGTGCAAACTTCAATCCGCAGGATGTATTTGACAAAGTAGATGAATTATTTCAAACAATAAAGATGGAATATAAGTTCCTTGATAGGGAAAAAGAACTGATAGAGGTAAAAGTGTAGATACCACAAACTTTATCTAATAAGCCAAAGAGCAATGGAAGGACAACACAAGTCAAAAAAACATCTTGAGATGTCTTGATTCTTTAATTTGGCTCTCTG
>ERZ767285.291-NODE-291-length-19453-cov-4.420314_pt1 | contig 19453 bp, 11 predicted proteins | sample MGYA00374953_ERZ767285 | MGnify/ENA primary metagenome ERZ767285 (study PRJEB28947, sample SAMN06267186) | marine metagenome | isolation source: Columbia River Estuary | place: USA:Columbia River Estuary, USA | collected 2013-07-23 ...
ACGTCTTTGGTGATGCCAGTCTGATCGGAGATCGCGCTGATGGTAGGTGCGTTGTTGAAAGCACTTACATTCCAGGTGAATGAGGTTTCAGCGTTCTTGGCGGGGGAGCCGTCATCGGATACGGTGATGGTAACGCTGTAGGGGCTGGAATCAGCAGCATCGTCTGCGATGGTTCCGGAGATAATGCCAGAGTCATCACCAATGGATAATCCAGAAGGTAATCCGCTAGCATTGTAGCTGAGGTCATCATCATCGGCATCCGAAGCGATGACCGAAAGCCCGGCAATCACATCTTTGGTAATGTTTGTCTGCGTTGTGATGGGGGTGATGGTGGGAGCATTGTTGAAGGCGACAACATCCCAAGTGAAGCTAGCCTCGGCACTTTGGGCAGGAGAGCCATTATCGGTGACGGTGACGACTACTGAATAGGCACTGCCTGTCTCGGCTCCGCTAGAGATCGTTCCTGAGATAAGTCCTGTGGAAGGATTGATGAGCAACCCTGCGGGTAATCCCGTTGCGCTGAAGGTGAGGGTGTCTGCCGTGTCATCATCCGAGGCTGATGCTTGGAGATTGACGGAGTCTAGGGTGGTGTTGCCTTGGTCTGCGATGGCATCAATGTTTGGCACGTTGTTTATTTTGGCCAAAGCAATGTGGTTGGTGCTACCTGAGTCGTCGTAAGTGTAGAGGATTTGGTAATCATTTGGCACGCCAGTGATGGAAGCAAATGTGCCATTGAGAGTTCCGTAGGAGGCAATGATGTAGGTATCTTGTGCCGGTGTTGCGAGGCTCGTGATTTCGAGGTTCATGCTTGATACGTCCAGTGCTCCTGCGACGTTCATTCTGTCTGCGTCATTAGCGGCAATTTCTATAAGCAAGGTTCCAGCTTGAGCGTCACCAGCTATTGCTAGTGTGCCTATAGACTGGCCCGGGGCTAATGTTCCGGTTCCAACAACATTGCCAGATACGCTGCCGTTACCGCTGAGGCTGGCACCGGCAGAGACTTGGACTTGAGGAGATCCCGCAAGGGTTATACCAGGGTTGATTTCAAGCATTCCACCATTGATGATGGTATTGCCACTATAGGTTGCATCGTGGGCTAGGGTGAGTGTGGAGCTACCATTCTTTGTCAGTGAGACGGCATTGTCGTAATCTTTAAGCTCACCGCTTATTAAATAGGTGGCGGTGCCATCGCCCTCGATGACGGTGTCATGATAGAGTAGAATATCCAGTGCCAGATCGAATGTGTAGCCATCGCCATCGCCATTGAAGTTGATGCTCGGAGGTGTATCGTTGGTGTAGTTTTCAGCCAGGATAATATCGTTGCCCGATATTTTGGCCGTTTTGCCGCTGTTTGATCCGTTGCCGGTAAAGCTCAGGGTGTTCTGGATAAACTCTAGTCCGGTGTAGCGCGTGAGGTTGTTTTGGGCAATGTAATCAAAGTTACTCTCTGCTGGAAACACGAGGGTGCTGAGGGCGCAAGAGTCAGTGACTAAAAGGGTGTCGCTTGCCGATGATGGATCTTGCCACTGATCACTGCCTGCCCAGAACTGAGGTTCGGTCTGGGTTTGGTCCGATCCCAGTCGGCCGACAAAGATGTTGTCGACTCGGGCGAAGCCGGTGCTGGCGTTTCCATCGAGGGCGAAGAAACGAAGGAAGAGTGTTTTGCCGTCAACTCCGCTAGGAGCCGTGAAGGTGAAATTTTCAGTCTTATAGGCGAGGTTGGTCGATGAGGATGAGTCCTCGGTGTGAATGATGTTCTGTGTGCCAGTGATCGCGTTATCATTGGTCGTAAAAAGCTGAAAACGAATTTTGTCACTATCAACCCAGCTACTAGCATCAAGCCAAGCGTAATCCACGGTGAAGTTTTCGCCAGCAGTGAGTGAGTGTCCAGTATCGATGCCAAAGTCCTTGGACGCGGGATTAGCATCAGAGAGAACGGCGTTCCAGCCGCCGCCGTTTGGGCTGGTGTTGTTGTCTCTGATCGCGTTGATGTTCTGTCCGTTCGAAGCGAGGTTTGTCCACTGATTAATTTGGTTGAATTTGCCCTGATTGCCAGATGTTGCTGTGTTGGATTCAAAGCCTCCATTGTTCACGGCGCTATCATGTTCTCCATTGTTGGCATCGCCATCATCGTAATCGATGAGGATTTTATCTACCCCGCTTGGCGTTGTGACCTCGTTGGGTGCGAAAGTGAAGCTATAGTTGTAGTTGAGGGTTTCATGGCTGCTTCCCTTGGATGGGAAGCGAGGCTTATCCATCTGCACGTCAAAATTTGTTGCGTCTTTGATGAGTTCGTCGAGCTTTGCGGGCTCATCTCCTGCTAGGTCATTGGCTTCCCCTACATCGGATGATGTGTTGAACAGGGTTTGAACCCCATTGGTGCCAATCACGAGTTTCCAATCACCTTTACGTAGGCCGAGGCCGTTGTTGCCAGCAACACAGATGTAATCGTGTGGATCTGAGCTGTCGGTTTCTTTAACACGATCAAGAAGGTTGGAGCCCATTAGTTCAGTAGGGATCGAGTTTCCTCCATGCGCTAACATTGTGGGGATTAAGTCCATCGAGTGGATTGGCTTGTCGTAGATGCTGTCACCGCTGATGCCCGGGCCAGTCATTAGCATAGGAACTCGGCAACCTCCATCATGGGGGTCGCCTTTGTCGCCCCTGAGTGGTAGGTTGACAGATTCGTTTTTCTTGGAGCCCCCGTTGTCGTTGATGAAGATGATGAGTGTATTGTCATACACGGAATCCGAGGTATTTCCGTCATTGTTAGGGTCCTTGAGGCGATCCATGAGTAGGCCGATATTTTTGTCCATGGTGTAAACCATAGAGCAATATTTTTTTCGCACGGTAGACATGCTGTTAAAGTTGGCATAGTTCGGATGGTTGGGATTGTTCAGTAAATCGTAATCCGAGGATTCATACATTGGTGTGTGTGGCGCATTGAAGGCTACATAGAGGAAAAACGGGTAATCTTGGTTAGCGTGCTCGGTGACGTATTCGCGGGCCCGTAGGCCAAATGCATCGGTTACATCTCCAGCCCATTTTGAATTTTGTTCTTCGTCAACGTCGTTGGCGAGGCTGTCATCTTTGTTACCAGGAGACATCTCTCGCAGCCCTCTCTGCCGGTATTCGTAGCTGCCAAATGCGTGGTCATCCATCGGAACATCGTAATCTCGCGATCCGCTTAGCATGCCAAAGAAGTGATCTACTCCTTGCCGGGGTGGTCGATTGCCGGGTATGACAACCTTATTACCGGTGGCGTTTAAAGTGTCTGCCTGAGCTCCAACGTGCCATTTGCCAATTGCTAAGGTTTTGTAACCAGCGGATTTCATTCTCTCGAATGCGATGACTTCATTGTTGGCAAATCCATCGGGCCCGTCTGCAGGATCGAGAGCGTTGTTGATATTGTAGAAATAACCTACGCGCTGCTGGTATGACCCGGTAAGAATGGATCCACGTGATGGGGAGCAAACGGCTCCAGTGTAGGCGACTGAGCAGAGGCTTCCCTGGGATCTGAGTGTATCAAGTTCAGGCGTTAAAATGTCTGTTGTATTTCCTGTGACTTCGTTCATGAAGCCAAAATCTGCGTATCCTGCATCATCGGAAATAATGAGCACGACATTGGGCTGATTCCCAGACGCGAGTGGGTAACAGCATAGAATGCTTAAAATGAGAGAAATTATATTCTTTCGCATGTCAGAGGATCGTAAGGCTTGCTTTAAAATATATGAGATACGTTGTTAATATGAGTTGAATGAAGTATCTCTGTAGTCAGTTATTTGTGTGTGATGCGCCCGAAATTATCTATTATTTAAGACAAACAAATATTTTGGGGCGCAATTAATGTAAAAAATGCCCAAAAAGTGCTGTTAGTGCAAGCAAATTAAACTTTTTATAAAATATAAGCTTAATTGTATTATCAATGCTTATGTCCCTTTTTAGGGAGCTTTTCGCTCTGGAGGTAATGGCGAATTTTAAAACGGCCAAATCACGGGGATGAGGAAGCTCGATACCAGCCAGAGAATAACAGCTAGTGGGAAACCTACCCGGAAGAAGTCGCCGAATTTATAGCCGCCGGCACTGTAAATGAAGGTATTGGTTTGATAGCCAATGGGGGTAGAGAAGCTTGCCGAGGAGCCAAACATCACGGCGATGATGAACGGGATCGGGCTCACGCCGAGGGCTTGCCCGATAATGATGGCAAGAGGAGTGAGTAATACCGCAACGGCATTATTGGAGACAATTTCGGTCAAGATAGCAGCGAGCAGGTAAATTAGGGAGAGCATAATCCATGGGTTCTCGATACCTAGCCCTTGAGTCATGCCAGTGGCGATGAGTTGGGCAAGGCCCGATGTTTCGATCGCCATGCCGAGGCCAAGCATGCCAAAAATCATAAACACTACTTTCCACTCGATCGCTCGGTAGGCTTCTTGAGGTTGAACACAGCGAGTGAGGAGAACGATCATAGCACTAGTTATAGCCAGCTGGACGATGGGAATGGCTGGCACTCCTAGGCGGCCTCCCAGTGCGCCGAGAACCATAAATAAGAGTAATGCGGCAATAGCAATGGGTGCTTTGCTTGGTCTGAGCATGGTGGTCTCGGGTTCACTCAGGTTAATGAAGTCTCGCCGCTGGAAGAGGCTGTGCATTTTATCTGCGGGACCTTGGACAAGAAGGGTGTCACCAAAAGCTAATTTTTCATCCTCGAATCTGTCCTGTAGCGACCTGCCGCGGCGGTGAACAGCAAGGATGAGAACGCCGAAGCGCTGGCGAAAGCCGAGCTCTTTGAGGCTTTTGCCAGTAAGCGTTGATTCAGGGCCAATGATGCCCTCCATGAGCAAGGCGCTCTCGGTGCGGATATCTTCAAGGCCGCTGGCAGCATCGCCTCTGACATCAATACCCTCGGTCTGCGAGATTCCTAAAACACCTTCTAAGTCTCCTTTGAAGATAATCTCGTCTCCTGCTTCAAAAATAATTTCGTTGAGTGGTTGTTGTATTCTGCGGTTGTCACGTGAAACTTCCAAGACTCGTGCTTTTCTGATGTTGGCGAGTGGTGATTGAGCAAAGTTGACGCCGTCAAGCTCACTGCCTTTTCTGACAAAGGCATGAGTGATGAATTCCCGTGAGCTCTGGTTGTCAATGAGTGTTGCCAGTGTGAGCCGCTTGGGGAGTAACTTCCTACCAATCGTCACCATGTAGATAAATGTAATGGCAACAAAAACGATTCCCAACGGGGTGACTGAGAACATACCGAGGCTGTGAATGCCGTGTTTCTGAGCAACGCCAACCGCGATTAGATTTGTCGAGGTGCCGATGATGGTCATGGTTCCGCCGACGATCGCAGCGTAGGAGAGAGGGATAAGGAACTTTGATGCGATGAAATCCCGTCTTCGGCAAATTGCCAAAACGATGGGTAGAAAAACAACGACCACTGGGGTGTTATTTACGAAGCCAGATAGAAGGGCAACAACGCCCATCATAACAACGAGCATTCGTAGAGGGGATTTGCCTGCTATTTTTTCGAACCAATTGCCAAGAGCCTCAATGACCCCGGTGCGCTCTAAGCTGGCGCTGAGGATAAACATGCAAGCAACCGTGATGGGTGCTGGGTGAGAAAATACCTTGAGTGCATTTGCCGAATCGTCGGGGTCGACACTGAGGATGCCTGTCATTACACAGGCGAGAAGAGCCGCCAGAGCGGTAAGCTCAACAGAGATCCATTCCCTGGTGAAGGAAATGAAAACCACCACCACTAATATGGCAAGAAAGGCTTGCTGCCATGTTTCAAAGATCCACATTACAGTCATATTAGACTAATACTGGTAGATCTTACCAGAAAACTATGTGGAAGTTTGATGCGTAGGATACTATCCTACTCGGAATACGATACGTGCTTTGCTGGTGTCGTATGGAGACATTTCCATTTTGACTTTGTCACCAACAACCAAGCGGATGAAACGTTTACGCATCTTTCCTGAAATGTGAGCAAGAACTTCGTGTCCGCTCGGGAGCGCTACCTTGAACATGGTGCCTGCTAGGACAGATGTAATGGTGCCTTCGACCTCTACAGCTTTGTCTTCACGGCCGTCGTCTTTTTTTACACGTGGCCCGTAGTTGTGCCTGTTGCGGCGGCGTCCTCCGCCACCACGTCCTGGTCTTTTTGGTTTTCCTGCGATAATTATGCTCCTTTGTTGATTGAGAATACCCTGACGTGCTCATGAATGATATACGCAAGGCGGCGACATCATCTTGATTTAAAGGCATAGCGCAACCTTAAAGTCTGAATTCATGGATGAGAATGAAGTTTTCTTTCGCATACGAGGGTGAGGTTTGTAAGGTAGAAACTTTCGCCTTTAGTCTCGACTTTTTTAGGTCTGCATCTAGGTTGCCAATCTCAAGCAGGTGATTGTCGTGCTCAGATTCAGTTGTATATCAACATCTGGTGAGCGAAGGAGTTTACTCAAATCGTTTTGAATCATCTCGCTGCGATCTGCCCTCCGTGGTTTTTTGCACCTCTCTTTATTGCTTATTTTTATTTCTGACTACTCGAGTTGGGTGTTATCGAAGTAAGCTTTGCCCCCTACATTATTTACTCTTCTATTTCACATTTATGAAAAACTTTTCAGATCTCGGCCTATGTGCGGAGCTCGTTCGTGCTGTCACGGACAAAGGATATGACACGCCGTCACCGATTCAAGCAGAGGCTATCCCTGCCGTATTAAAACGCCGTGATGTTATTGCTGCTGCGCAGACTGGTACCGGTAAGACTGCCGGCTTCACTTTGCCGATGATTCAGATCCTGAGTGACATGGATAGCGAGAAGCCAAGGCGAGGGCGCCCAGTGCGCGCGCTCATTTTGACTCCGACACGAGAGCTTGCCGCGCAAGTGCATGAAAATATACGCACCTATGGTGTTCATACCCGCCTTAAGAGCTCGGTTGTCTTTGGTGGGGTGAAGATTAATCCGCAAATTCGCCAGCTTAGAGATGGGGTTGATATTTTGGTGGCAACTCCGGGGCGCTTGTTGGATCTATGCCAGCAAAAAGCTTGCCGGCTGGATGAGGTGCACATGTTGGTTCTGGATGAAGCTGACCGCATGTTGGATATGGGTTTCATCAATGACATTAGGAAGGTTGTTAAATTACTTCCTAAGAGGCGCCAGAATCTATTGTTTTCAGCAACGTTCTCAAAAGAAATACGCTCGATGACTCGTGAGCTGTTAGTCAATCCTATCACGGTTGAAGTGAGCCCTGAAAATACTACGGCAGAAACAGTAAAGCAAAGAGCCTACCGATGTGATGCGGGTGCTAAAGCGTCATTATCAATCGAGCTCATTAAAGAAGGCGGCTGGGATCAGGTGCTCGTATTTACACGAACCAAGCATGGAGCTAACCGGCTGAGTAAAAAGCTAGATCAAGCGGGTATACAATCGAGTGCGATTCATGGCGATAAGAGCCAAGGTGCGAGAACAAGGGCATTGCAGGGATTCAAAGATGGCAAAATACGAGTTTTAGTGGCTACTGATATTGCAGCGCGTGGACTTGATATTGCGCAGCTACCCCATGTGATCAACTACGAGATACCAAATATTCCTGAAGATTATGTTCACCGGATCGGAAGAACAGGCCGAGCAGGAAAAGAGGGCGAGGCGATATCGTTGGTCTGCAACGAGGAAAGACCGTTTTTCACTGCTATCGAAAAATTGATTTCCCAGCGTGTTAAGTTATCTGATGTTGAAGGGTTTGAGCCGCAAGATTGGCCAAACCGTGCCCCAACGGCTAGTGAGGTTCAAAAAGCTGCGGCCCAAAGGAAAGCCGCTGCTAATAAGGCGCGCGGCCCGAGAAGACCGCAGCAGTCAAGCAATCAAAAGCGTAGTAACCAAGGCAACGAAAAATCAGCAGGCCAGCAAGGCAGGCGTTCTGGTAGCTCGGCAGGTGGTCAATCGGGGAGCAAGTCATCTAGCCCTTCTGGTAACGGAAGGCGACGCTCATTCAGACGTAGAAGCCGTTAATTCGGCTGCCATGCTGACAATGTGCTGAAGTCGTGCTGGGCTTAACTGGGCTTAACTGGGCATTGGCTCGCCGGTTACACGTTGAGCTTTTTTCGGCTGTGATTTCTTACCCAAGATCCTCTACATTGGCATAAAGTGCCCGGATATTAAGAAGTGCTTTTTCAAGTAAGCCTGCTTCATCTTTTGTCAGGTTTCCCTGAGTCTTAGCGGCGAGCATTTCGAGTGAGTCTAGCACTGTGGCGGCAGCTTTTAGGCTCACGCTTTTTTCTCCCGTTGCTGGGTTCGGCAGCTGCCCCAGAAAAAGCCCAGCGTTCTGCGCCTGGAGATAGACGAAATCATTAAAGCGGGTGTCTGGTTTTGGTGTCGTTGACATGTGTTTGCTGTGTTGGTTGTTTAAATAGAGAATTAATATTACGGGCTTACGCTGACGATAACGGGTTCGTTAGAGCTAAAGTATTTGCTGGCGGCTGCTTTGATGTCAGCGGAAGTGAGTGCGCGAATGGCATCTGGAGCTTGCAGATGATGATCTGGAGGAAAGCCGAGTAAGCTGTCGATAGCACTCAGTCTGGCAAGTGAGCTTGGCTTCTGGTTTGCCAGCGCATGTGAGGCTAGCCAGGTGGTTTTAACGCTTTCCAGTATATCATCAGGAATACCATCTGCGGCGATTGCGTGGATTTCCTCCAATAGATGTTTCTTGGCAGTTTCAAGCTGATCTGGTGAGGTGCCCAAGTAGAATGCGAACATGCCGGTGGTGGAACCATGGAACTGTGTGGCTGATACGTAATAAGCCAAGCCTAGCTCTTCTCGAATTTTTGTGAACAAAGGGCCTGCCATATCTGTGCAATAGTCATTAATAAGCTCGAGAGCGAGGTTGTCTTCGTCATGTGCAGAGGCACCAGTAAAGCCAACGGTTAAGACGGCTTGTTGTTTGTCCAGTTTAAGTTCGTGACTGCTGGGAAGGGGGATCTCTTGCGTAGGATGGGTGAGGCGCTCTCCGCTTGGCAGATTTCCTAAATACTTGTTGGCTAGGTTGACGGCCTCGTCAGAAGTGACGTCACCAAAAATAGCGATCACGGAATTTTTGGCTGTAAAATAAGTATCGTGGTGAGAGCTGAGTTTATCACGATCTAACAGCCTTAGTGAATCTTCTGTGCCGGAGGAGCTGAGGCCGTAGCCACTTGTTCCGAACAATGAGGGTCGCAGTTGTTTGAAAGCTACTGAAAGAGGGTCGTTTGCCTGCTCGCGAAGTCCTGCAATCATTGCTTCACGCTCACGCTCGAGTGAGTCCTGTGGTAAGAGAGGGTTGGAGATCATGTCGGCGAGTATTTCCATGACCGGCTCAATGTCTGGGCTGAGGCATGAGGCCGAACTTAAGGTGGTGTTGTTGCCGCAGCTGACACCAAAACTCGCACCCATGCTGTCCATGCTGGATGCGATTTCTTCTGCACTTCGGGTAGTCGTTCCTTTCGGCATCAACTTGCCAAGTAGGTTGTTGATGCCGTTGTTAGCAGGGGTCTCAGATGGGAGGCCAGTGAGAGTCGCCATAGTTATAGAAACCGTGGGGAGGCGGGTGTCTTGCTGGGTAATTAATGTCAGCCCATTAGCTAGAGTGTGGGTGCTCATTTCTCCTCGCTGTTGAGTTGAGCTGGCAGTCGTGCCTGCTTCCTCGCTGTTCTCCGGATCTAGAGAGGTGATGGTGAGTCGTTCCGTGGTGAGGTGGGTTTGAGCTGCGCGTTGGATGTCTTCAGTCGTGACCTCATTGAGCAGGTCGACATAATCCCGAGTAAAATCGAGATTGCGCGTTTCATGCCAGTTGGATGCGAGGTCTGAAGCCCTGCCAGATGCGGTGGTTAGAGTGCTGAATTGGCTGACTAAAGCCATGCGAGTAGCTTTGGCGATTTCCTCAGATAAATCCTCATTTTTGAGGGACTCAATCTCGTCGAGAATAGTTTGCTGTAACTGGTCTCTTTTGGCGTGCTCGGTGATCGCAGATACGGCAAATAGTCCGGGGCACTCTGGATCGGTCATGCACCAAGAACCAATATGGTGGCAGAGGTCTGTTTGTTCACGAACATTTTGATACAAGCGGCTGGAGCGACCTGTTCCAAGGATGATGGAAAGAAGGTCAAGAGCGGGTGTGTCAGGGTGATCCATTGCAGGCACTTGCCAAGCTAGGGTGAGTTTGCTTGCTGGAATGGCAAAGGTCTTTCTCCGACTACGTAAGCCTTGCTGTATAGGCTCTTTGTAAATGGTGACAGGATGAGTAAAGCTACGTGGGATTTCGGTCGTGATTTCCTCAAGGATGGAGAGCATCTCACCTTTGTTAAAGTCACCAGAGATACTGAGGAATGTATTCTCTGTGGTGTAACGCTCTTTGTGGTAGTTCACCATGTCATCATGGCTCAGTTGGTTGAAGAGCTCCATGTGTCCTATCACCGGTTGGCGGCGAGCATCATGAGCATAGGCAGTTGAATAGAGTAGGCGACCATTGCGGTCATCTGGGTCGTCCATACCCATGTCGATTTCACGGCGGATGACTCCTTTTTCTTTTTCAAATTCATCAATGGGAAAGCTGGGTTTAAATACCATCTCGGTAAGTACTTTGAGAAAGGTTTCAGTGCTCTCGGAAGGGCCATCGATGTAATAGACGGTCCGGTCAAATGTCGTGTATGCATTCCACTCACCGCCAGCTGCCTGCACGGTGTCCGATATTGCTTTTCCATCATAGTTTTCGGTGCCCTTGAAAACCATGTGCTCCAGAAGATGTGATAGGCCGGCACCCAAATGACGCCCTTCGTGAATACTGCCTGTTTCTACCCATGCTTGTGTGCTGATGACTGGGGCTGATGAATCGGAATCCAGAATAACAGTAAGACCATTTTTTAAGATGTGGCTGGTGGCTTTGCTAGCAGGGAATTGCATGGCGAAAACTTGGGTGGATCGCTTGTTATATGCAAGGATGGAATAATGGCTCCAGCAGGCTCATGTTATAGAATTTAGTTGCAAGGTTCTGGATTGAATATAGAGTATTCACGTCTGCTGTGTGCGACCACTAATGGTAGTACGCCCGAACCGATAGACTATACCTGGGGGCGGCCCCTACGAGCTGATGTCATGCCTTTTTAGGAAGACAGAGGAGCGGAGGATGTCCCCAACCTATTGAGTGCACGGAATCGTGGCTCATACACCATGGACGGCACAGCGGATTTTTTTCTCTCGGATATACGATCACTAAGATGCGATCACTAAGATGCGATCGCTAAGGAAGCACTTGAGTGCAGTTTCAGATCCTTCTTGTCAAATCTCGGTGTTGCGGGTGCTCACGGGAGATTGCTTTTATCCTAAAAAAACGGTGTTATTCGGGAGCAATCTGTGGACAATGCGCCTGTGTCCGGTGATACAAACAGTAAGAATTCTAAAGCAGCCACGGTGAAAACCGAGGTCTTGAGGTTAAATGATGAGCCATTTAGCCTCAAATCTGGTGATGTGTTACCGGGGATCGAGATTGCTTACCAAACATGGGGCGAGCTCAATGCGGACGGATCAAATGCTATTTTGCTCTCTCACGCGCTCTCAGGGTCTCATCACGCCAGTGGTTATAATCCTAGTCTGCCAGAGGCTGGAGAGCTATGGAAAGAGGAGCTGCATGCAGGGTGGTGGGACGAATTTATGGGGCCTGGTAAGGCGTTGGACACTGAACGGTTCTTTATTATTTGTGCAAACTACCTTGGCGGTTGTTATGGAACGACTGGGCCGCGGTCGGTAAATCCCGATACGGGTAAAGCGTATGGATCAAAGTTCCCCCAGCTTGCAGTATCTGACCAAGTTAAAATGCAGGGTAAATTACTCGATGCGCTCGGAGTCGATGTGTTGCGAGCTGCCGTTGGCCCATCCGTTGGAGGGCTAGTTACACTCGCATTTGCGGCACTCAACCCTGGGCGGGTAAAGACCGTGATTCCGATTGCGAGTGGGCTCAAGACAACCGTGCTTAACCGCCTCATTCTCTTTGAACAAATACTGGCGATTGAAAATGATCCTTACTTTAATGGTGGCGATTACTACGACGGGCCACACCCAGATTATGGCTTGGCTCTGGCAAGAATGATTTCCCATAAAACCTTTGTTCATTTGGATGCTATCGAGCAGCGTGCCCGCAAGGAGGTGCGGCAGGATAAAGAGGCATTGGCATGGTATAAGGTTCAAGATACGTTCCAAAGCTATATGCTGCACCAAGGTAAAAAATTCGTGAAGCGTTTTGATGCGAACACTTATTTACGCATTATTGATATGTGGTCGCGCTTTGATGCGTGCAAAGAGGTAGGGGTTGATTCCGTCAAAGAGCTGTTCAAAAAATGTGCCGAGCACAAACAAGAATTCTTGGTCTTTAGTATTGATTCTGACTTTTGTTTCTATCCTGAGGAACAAGCTGATATCGTAGCTGGGCTTGAGGCTGCAGGAGTTGATACGATGCACATTACCGTGCATTCCGATAAGGGGCATGATTCCTTTTTGTTGGAGCCGGCTCTCTATACTCCTCACATTACTTACGCGCTTTCAGATTAGCTCGTATTTTGGTGAGAGCTTTTCGTGAGCCTAACTTTGGCTCGATTAGTCTTTGCATCTGCGGATGCTTGTTGTGTAATGGTATTGATTTAATCCATTTTTAATTATGCAAGCTACTCTCCATGAACCGGATACCTCACAAGATTGTGCACCGTTAACTAATGGAAGGGCCCTGAGTGATTGCTTGGTAGCCAATCATAAGCTTAGAGAGCTGATGACGACAGAGCTTCGACAGGCTGGTTTTGAAGTCGTTCCTAACTCGAAGGCCAATGCCGAAACCGTGCACCTGCCTGTTGATCATTGGATTGAAGTGGGGGCACTATGCATGCTTGCACAGTCGGATAATGCGGTTTGTTTGATCGATAAGCGTGGTGACCTCGTCGCATGGAAGGGGCTAGAAAAGCCGAAGCGATGCGGTAGTGATATTATTACTGAAGCTTCGTGTTTTAGGATTAAGTATCCATGGGATCTCTTACGCCTTAACGAAGAGGTGTTGGGGATGTTGGATAGCTCTGAGATATCGGGTGATATCCATCCTTTGGCTTATGTTGACGGTCATATTCACTTGGGTAAGGGTTCTAAGATTCTTCCTGGCGTTTACATTGAGGGTAATGTGATCATTGGTGAAGACTGCCAGATTGGACCTAATGCTTATATTCATGGTAATACCTCTATCGGAGATCACTGCAGTATTGGCAATGCCGTTGAAATAGCCAACTCAGTCATCTATCCACATACACATGTGAGACATCTCAGCTTTGTTGGAGACTCGATCTTGGGTTCTCACGTTCAGCTTGGTGCCGGCACGGTCGTTGCAAACTATCGACACGATGGGACTAATCACAGATCTCTTGTGCAGGGGAACTTAATCGATACTCAGCGTAAAAGGTTCGGTGCTGTGATAGGTGATGGAGTAAGGACAGGGGTCAACACCTGCGTTTACCCTGGTCGTAAAATAGGACCTGGGCGCATGACCAACCCTAACGCTACCGTGGAGAAAGATCTGATGTCATCAAGGATGACAGGTAGAAACTCGGTGAGCTTTCAGATCTGAGGAGTGCCGTTTGAGTTGCTGCCATCTTCTGTTAGCTCTCGTGGAAGCTCTCCTCCGTGGCGAATGTCTGTTGACGTGATTTCAAAAACAATGTCTTCGGCTATGTTCGTGGCTAATCCACCAACACGGTCGAGCCATCTGCAGATTAAAACAAGGTCCAGATAGTCTCGGTAATGGGCGGTTTCTGTTTCAAGTTTTCTAGAGAAAAATCGTGATGTTTTCTTGTGTGTTTTCTTGAGTTCTTTTTGTTGCTCAATGACGCTAAGTGCTAGCTCTGTGTTGCTATCAGCATAGGCAGTGATGGCGTCAGCTAGTAAAGCTGCCGCTACTTGATAGAGGCCTTCGATGCGTCCCACTTCAGGTATTTCTTCATTTTTCAGTATTTTTCGTGATCGCTTGGCGATACTCACAGCTTGGTCTGAAATACGTTCTAAATTGGTAGATGTCTTCATGGCCCCAATGACCATCCGTAAATCAGTGGCCACGGGCTGAAAGCGAACGATGATTTGCATGCCAAGATTGTCGATGAGGATTTCGAGCTGGTCCTCGTCTTCGTCGTCTGCAATAGCCTGGTTACAGAGCTGTTTATCTCGCTGGAGTAACCCGTTGATCGTATTTTGGAGGTTTCTCTGGGCACCTACAGCCATGGTGAGAGTTGTTTCTCTAAGTTCATGTAGTGCTTGGTCAAATGTCGTGAGTATGTGTTCGCTGGGTTGCATGGGATTAAGTTGGTGAAAATTTGGTTGGGCTTTGCTCTACCCGAATCGTCCAGAGATATAGTCCTCTGTTTGTTGGACGGACGGACTGGTGAAGATCTTTGAGGTAGAGGCATATTCGATGAGTTCGCCAAGATAAAAGAAAGCTGTTTGGTCTGAGATACGGCTGGCTTGTTGCATGGAGTGAGTGACTATCACAATGGTGAAGTCTTTCTTAAGTTCGAGCATCAGCCCCTCTACTTTCGCAGTGGCAATGGGATCAAGTGCGGAGCAAGGTTCATCCATCAGGATGACTTTGGGGCGGACGGCTATCGTGCGTGCGATACACAGGCGTTGCTGCTGCCCACCCGATAGACCAAGGGCGCTATCCTTGAGGCGGTCCTTAGCTTCGTCCCAGAGGGCGGCACTTTTCAGGCTGCGTTCAACGGCTTCATCAAGCACACTCTTCTTTTTAACTCCCTGAATGCGGAGGCCATAGGCGACATTGTCGTAGATGCTTTTCGGGAATGGATTGTATTTTTGAAAGACCATGCCGACCTGCTTGCGAAGCTCGATGGCATCAACATCGGCAGCATGGATGTCCTGACCAAGGATGCGGATGGTGCCGCGCGTGATCTTGGCAGTATCAATGAGGTCATTCATTCGGTTGAGGCAACGCAGCAGGGTGGACTTGCCACAGCCGGATGGTCCGATCAATGCGGTGACTTGATTCTTCGGCACCTCCATGGAGATTCCCTTGAGGGTCTCGGTTTTGCCGTAGTCATAACTGAAGCCGATATCGTCCACCTCAATGACGGTGGAAGACTTCTTCTTTTTAGTCGCTTTTGGCAAAGCGCTTAGTGCATTTGACGTGTCGTGCATAAGTTTGAAATGGTAAATTTTAGATAGAGAGTTTTCAGTTCAGCCGGCGCTACCACTTGAGTTTTTTGCGAACACGGTTACGCAGCAGAATGGAGATAAAGGCAAAGCCCATGACGAGCAGTAGGAAGGCGAAGGTGGCACCGTTCTGCATTGGTTTACTGAGCGGGTCGTCGGGCAGCTTGGCTAGGGTGTAGATGTGGAAGGGAAGGGCTTGCACGGACTGAGTGAAGAATGCCCAAACGCCTTCGTTTTGCAGTGCTTGCATGGGCATGTCCGTCTTGTCCGTAGAGGTCGCGGTAAGCATGATCGGCGCTGTTTCACCAGCGACGCGGGTGATCCCCAATACCGTAGCGGTAAGAATGCCAGGCAGGGCGTAGGGTAGCACCGCTTTGCGAATGGTCTGCCACTGCGAGGAACCGAGAGCGAACGAGGCCTCACGAAACCCTCCAGGTACGGCGCGTAGGCTTTCCTCACAGGCGGTAATAATGACGGGCAGCACCATGATGGCGAGCGTGCAGCTTCCTGCGAGCAGTGAGGTGCCCCATCCTTGGAAACTAAGGTAGCTTGACCCGATGGAAAAGGCGAACAAGCTACGCTCATCGACGTGATCGACGATAACCGGAGCGGCATGGCAAAAGATGCCCCAACCGAAGAGGGCGAAGACAATCGAGGGTACACCCGCGAGGTTGAGAATAGAGAGGCGGATCAACGACATGATACGTCCCTTGCCGCAGTATTCGCTGAGATAGATGGCTGCTGAAATACCAACAGAAAGAGCAATGATCATGCAGAAAAACACGAGCAAGGCGGTGCCTACCAGTGGCCCGGCAATACCTCCTGCACTATAGTTGAGCGCGTGCGGATCGAGGATCACGGCATCTGGGTTTTTTTCGCGCCAGATATCAAAGTCCTTGTCTGGCATCGAGAACTTATTGCCCTCGGCATCGTGCCAGACGCGGAGGATTTCTGGGTTCGATGTGAAGAACTCGGTGTTCACGTAGGGGGCTTCTGATTTGAAAAAAGTCGGCAGCCCCTTGTAGGCGATTTGGCCGAAAATCAGCACGGCGCAGAACAGGATAAAGTAAGTGGCAGCCCCGAAGGCGCCGACGCCAAGCTTGCCGCGTAGATGAGTCCAGCTACGTTTTGCCTTGAATGGGTTTTCTGATGCGATCATGAATATCAATTTTTACTTTTGAGCACGCGTTGGCAGGTGCTGTTAATGACAAGCGAAATGGTAAAGAGTACCAGGCCGACCATGAATAACGCTTGCCAGTGTAGTGAGCCCTCGGTGACTTCGCCGTATTCTTGGGCGATGATGCTGGTCATCGTGTGTACTGGTTGGCCTATGACACCGAGACCTTCACGGAACTCTGGGATTTTTGCTTTGTTACCTGCCACCATAAGCACAACCATCGTTTCTCCAACAACACGGCCAAAGCCGAGCATTACCGCTGCGATGATGCCAGACATAGACGCTGGCAGTACGACTTTGATAGCGGTTTGTAGTTTTGTTGCCCCCATGGCTAGCGATGCTTCAGTAAATGCTTTGGGCACATTATTGAGTGCGTCTTCGGCTAGGGTGAAGATGGTAGGGGCCGCCATGAAGGCGAGTAAAAGAGCTGCGAGTAGCACGTTGAGTCGCTCAGTGATGGGGAAGCCGGGAATCCAAGCGAGTAAGGGGGAGTGGCTCCAGTCCTTGAGAAGGCCGGCTAGGACCAGCACCCCGAATAATCCAAGCACGACTGATGGGATGGCTTGGATGAATTCGATGCCTGGTTTGATCAGCGCGGCTTCGCGTTTGCGGGCGAACTGGTTGACGTAAAGAGCAGCGCCAATGGCGAGTGGAACCGCAAAAAGTAGGGATACGCTAGCGACCAAGAGTGAGCCAGTGAACAAGGGCATGAGCCCGTAAATATTTTGCCAAGGACTTCCAGTCTGCCATTCGGAGCCGAAGAAAAAAGCGGCGAGAGCGTTCGTTATAGAGACGCTTTCGTCGTGACGCCAGGCACTGATTTTTTCCTTCTGCTTGTCGACAATGATGGCAAATTCACCGTTCAATTTACGTGCAACCTCTAGGGTGGTGATGACTTGCCTATTCTTTGAGTCGTATGGGAGGGAGGAGAAAGCAACGGCTAGCTCGTTGAGCAGAGTTTCCACAATGAGGTCGTGAGTCTTGAGGGCCTCGTAAACTGGCTTGATGCGAGACTCGGTATCTATATCTACAAAGCTTGAGCGTGATTTTCTGAGTCGTTCCTCAATGGCGGTGAGGGTTTCGGAGGATTCTGCGCGCCGCTTTGCTTTTTTTAGGCCGGTTTCTAGCGCTGTGATGCTCGCTGCGGTCTGCCGGTTGAGCTTAAGTATACGGTCAGTTTCCGCAGTTTGTTTGGTTAGCTTGGATTCAAGCTCAATAAGCGGTATTCCAGCAGACTTTATTGCCTGAACAATAGTATTAAAGCTGCCCATTTCATTGCTGATCCGAGTGCTGATAGCTGCGACGGCATCAGGCGTCTCAGCATCATTGAGCGCATATTCTTGGGCTAGGCTGATCGCTTGTTTCCTTGCATTGGGTGATATTTGTTTTAATTCGGGTAGTCGGCGCGATAGCGAGTTGAGTAATTTTTTTTCAGGAATGTCGGCGCAGGAGCTGGCGATATCAGCTCGGAGTTTTACGGCAGCAGCTTCTTTTTCTGCTCCTTCAGGGGTATCAAGGTATGTCTCAATATGGTCTTCGTAGTCGTCGTCGACTAGGGCCTCAAATTCCTCATAAAGGTAGATTACTGATTCCTCTTCACCAAAGTGGTGGCGCTTCTCTGCAATGAAAGCTTGATTGACGCGAGCGAGCAGGGCCTTGTAGCCCGTGAGCTCATAGCGAACTTTGTTGGTGAGTTCGACACCTGAGATGCGTGCTTCACCAAGTTCAGTACGGTAGCCAGGCATGAAGCCAAGGCCTGATTTCAAAAGGAAAGCGCAAATGAAAAGTAAGGCGATGATGGCGAGGTAGGCATTGCCACCAAAGAAGCCTTTTACCACTCCGTCGGCAGTGATGTTCAAGCCCATCAAGCGCAAACCTCGTTTGCCTTTAAACGAGGGGCTTGGATTAGTTGTGGGCTTGTTGGCTGACACGACGGCAATCTGCATGTGCTTTTGGTCAAACCGAAGGATGCTTGTGTGGCGATTTGGTCACATTGACGATTTGAGACAGGACTCATGGGTAAGTTGTGTCCTGTTCCATAGAAAAACCCCAGGTAGTAAATGCTACCTGGGGTTTTGGGAGGGTTTCCTTATGATGCCAATGAAATCAATTATTTTGTCAGCGTGCCCATAGCTTTTTGAGCGACGGGGGTAGGGATGAAGCCGATTTCAGCAACGATGTCGCTGGCAGTATCTGAGCTAGTTGCCCACTCGAGGAATTTTGCGACATCACCGCTAGGTTCGCCGACGGTGTAGTAGAAAAGTTTTCGTGCCAATGGGTATTTGGCTATCTTAGAAACCTTGGCCGATACCCCTTCTACTTTGACAGTTTTGAAGTCATCACCTTTGGCGTAGGCGTAACCAACGTAGCCGATGCCATTTGTGTTTTTGGCGACTTCGGTAACGATGGGTTGGTTGCCCTCGAGCTTCTGGCAGTTCGTTCCGTAGTCTTTCTTCGACATGGCAAGTTTGGAGAAGCTCTTGTAGGTTCCGGATGAAGTATTACGAGTATAGACCGAGATAGGGGCATCAGCACCGCCAACTTCAGCCCAGTTGGTGATAGTGCCAGTGAAAATACCTTCGATCTGCTTTAAAGAAAGTTTACGAACTGGGTTCATCTCATTGACAATTACGGCGATCATATCCCAGGCTGCTATGTGCTCTACGAGTGCTTTGCCTTTAGCTTCAAACTTATCGAGTTCCTGCTGCTTTACCTTGCGGCTAGACATGCCGATATCGGCTGTTCCTGCATCAAGATTGGAAAAAGCATGGGACGATCCCTGGGCTAAAATGTCTATCTTCACAGCAGGGTGTGCCTTAATGTAGGCATTTTTGAGCTGAGGTACAAGTTTGGCTCCGAGGGTGTCAGAGCCTTTGATATCGATTTTTGCATCGTCGGCAACGAGTAGGGTGGTGGTGCCGAGGAGAAGGCTTGTGAGGATTACGGTGTTTGATATTATTCGTTTCATGGTGTCTTTTTTGTTAGTGGGCTGGTCGCCGTTTGATTCATTTTGTCGACGACGGGGGATTATTTCGCATGGAGTCAACTCAAAG
>ERZ767285.292-NODE-292-length-19426-cov-3.015815_pt1 | contig 19426 bp, 19 predicted proteins | sample MGYA00374953_ERZ767285 | MGnify/ENA primary metagenome ERZ767285 (study PRJEB28947, sample SAMN06267186) | marine metagenome | isolation source: Columbia River Estuary | place: USA:Columbia River Estuary, USA | collected 2013-07-23 ...
AGAGTCCAAGAACAGAGAGATAAACTTCCCAAGCTAGCTTGCTTAGTGCTCTCTAACGCTTTGGCTATGCGCAGTAGCCCGAAGGGTATGGCGTATAGGCTTTGTTAGGCACTGGATATTTCTAGTTTGATTTTCGGTATTTCGTTGGGTTCATGCCAACTTTCTTTTTGAATAATTGGCTAAAATGCTGTGGGTAATCAAACCCCAAATTAAAAGCAATCTCACTAATCGATGAGTTTGAATTTAATAATGTGGTTTTTGCTTTTTCAATTAAATGAGAAGATATGTGGTCTTTGGCACTTCTTCCTGTTTCTATTTTTAATAAGTCGCTTAAATAGGAACCTGACATATTCATAGCTTCTCCACATTGTTTAACTGAAGGCACTCCCTTTTCGGATAAATCTGAAGATGAAAAATAACTTTGCAAGTATTGTTCGAATTTACTCACGAGGTCTTTGTTTCGGTTGGTTCTCGTGAAGAACTGCCTATCATAATATCGGTAGCTATATTTTAAAATACTCTCAAGGTTCTGAATAATTATATCTTGAGAGTGCTTATCTATATTTATATTTAACTCTAAATCTATTTTTTTCACTAGTTCTAAAAGCGACTGTTTTTCCACATCAGATAGATGGAGAGCTTCATTAGTCTCATAGTTAAAGAATGAATAGTTTTCGATTTCCTTCCCTAGTTCTGATCTTCGAATCAAATCTGGGTGAAACATGATTGTCCATCCTGAATCATCAAGTTCTTCAATCGGATCAGCAAAAGATGCTACTTGTTTTGGAGCTAGAAAAACTAGTGTTGCATCAGCGAAATCGTATGAACCCTTGCCATATTGAAAGGTTGCTCCTTCTATTTTACCTTTCATAGAAATAAGATAAAGCTCACTAGTCAGCTTTATTTTTTCAAAGTCAAAATCAATCTTGGGCCACTTTCTTATTATGGTTATTAATGGATGTTTTGGCGCTCCCAATCCAAGCATTTGGTGTACTTCGTTAATACTTTTAACACAATAAATCTCTTTCATATGATTGTTCTTACTAATTCTGAGATCCCCGATTTTCCCAACTTTATGTTATCAATATAAAGTTGGTAAAGATTTCACTTCTTTCGTTTTAATATTGAACACCAGTTAATTGTTCTGATAAATCCCATAGGTGTTTTGCATTTGTCAGATTGTGTGACATTTTACTGGACTGAACTAATTCAGGAAACCCTCTAACTTGCATAAATCCCCCAGGCCCATAGTAATCACCAGATTTCGCATTTACATCTGTAGCTGCTCTTAGAGTTGACAGAACACCCTTCACTACAGGAAGAAATAATAAATTCATAAAAACATTAAAGATTCCTGAGTGTCTTGCCAAATCGGTTTTTGTACCACCTGGATGTGCCGTGACAACCAAAGGAGGATTTTCAACATTTTCTAATCTTCTCTTTAATTCATATGAGAAATACAAGTTTGCTAGCTTGCTATCACTGTATGCTTTGTTTGTATTGTATTTCCTTTTTTCCCAATTAATATCTGTAAAGTCTATATCACCTTGGTTATGCGCTACGCTAGAAGTAGATACAATCCGCGCGTTTTTGGTGCTCATCAATAAAGGCATTAGAAGTCCTGTTAATGCAAAAGGGCCTAAATGATTCGTGCCCATTTGAATTTCAAAACCATTTTTTGTTTTGGAGTATGGACACATCATTACGCCAGCATTATTTATAAGAATGTCTAGATTTTTGTAATCTTCTAAAACTCCTTTTGCAAAGGAAGAAATAGAATCCAAACTACTCAAATCTAGGCTTCTTATATCTATTTTGACATTTGCATATTCTTTACGAATTTCCGATGCTACAATTTCAGCTTTCTGAGTATTTCTAACTGCCATTATTACAGTGGCATTCTTCATTGCAAGAACTCTTGTGGCTTCTTTTCCTAGACCGCTTGTTGCACCTGTTATAATTATTGTTTTATCTTTCTGTTCAGGAATGTTCTGAATCCCCCATTTTTTATTTTCCATTATTATTGATTTCGATTTTCGCAAAAGTTTTTTAAGTCTTGATTCATAATGTTATAATGCTCTGCCATATTTGCTTTGACCTTGTTTGTCATTAAAAAAGGGCTTAACATTCCTTTCATTGTTTCATAATGGATTAGACGAGTTCCCTTCCCCTCATTTGTTGGTTCAAAAACAAATACATGTTCAGCTTTGATCAGAATGCCATTATAAACTCCCCAAACAAAAACTTTTTTACTATTGACGGTAATAATTGGATTTACAGGGGCTTTTTGAGGATCATTTTTTCTTCCAAAATCTAATGTTAATTCAAGTTTTGGCTTAGATGCAATATCATTAATGTCTCCACTTAAAATTTCGATTTTGGGAAATACTTTGCACCATTTAAACCATTGATCAAATTCTAGAAATATCTTTTTGACCGCGTCAGGGGAAGCGTTAATATCTATTTCTGTATAAACTGTTCGTTTGCCTTTCACTTCATCTATATACTTTATATAGTCATAACTTTTTTGTGCGAAAATTGATTGTGACATTATGAAGAAATTAATTATTAATAAAACGGTTTTCACTTTATCATGATTTAAATTATTTATGGCGTAAAGTTCTAATTAGCCTGTGAAAAAGATGTATGGAAATCGCTGAAGGTTGAATACATTTCGCTAATTTTTATCTGTCACGTCCTGAAATATGGCTACAGGTTAAAATTGAATTTACGCTATTTTTTATATACGTTGTTGCCAGTAGTATTTATGCTAGTTCAAAATCATTCTTACTCAACTTAAGTTTTGGATTGTCAAGTTTTTGAATTGAAATTCTTATTTTAACTCTGTCAGATTGAGGTAAAAAGGTTGGCACTAAATCTGTTAAATCAATTTTAAGTAAGCGATTGATAACAATTAAATCCCTTAATGAAAAGGGACTTACTCCATTCATTAATTCAGACATATATGATTTACTTCTATGTCCCAAAACTGCACCAAGATTTTGTTGAGTTAAATTCAGATTTTTTAGTTTTTTTCTAATTAACTCTTTTCTATCACTGGTTGTACTGGCTGTTTGCTTGATGTTTTCATGGCGCGCATTGTCGGAGGCAAATTTCCTTTTTCCTCAGCTTTATGAAATCAATGGAATTGATGCGCAAATTGCCAAATATGGGCCTCAAAATAGGAACCGAGTTGGTTTCGAAACTACAACTAAGGCGGAGAGGGGTATAATATTCGGAGAAATAGTTGAGGCTGTAAATAATAGTGGTATCGGTCTAGAAGAAATTGTTTACCGGGCTCCCAATGGCGAAGTAATTGACAGTTTTCTTACGCAGCCAGAAATCGATCATCTGAATGATGTGGCTCGATTAATTGGTTATCTAAATAAAACACTATTATACCTAACGGCCTTTCTGTTTTGTCTTGTGACGTTTTGTTGGACGTTAAAAGTCCGGAAAAACTCAAATATATGGAGACCTTTCACTGTAGGAAAGTCATTCATAAGCATGTTGGCAGTGTTGTTACTTTGTTTTGCCATCGTCACAGCAGTTGGCCCGCAAAGAGTTTTTTATGCTCTTCACGAGTGGATTTTTGCCGGCATGGCTCCTTGGCACTTTTATTTCCAGGACTCATTGATGACCACCATGTTAACCGAGCCTCTATTTGGGAGCATATCAATTTTATTGGTGGGAACCGCATTTGTTTTCTGGCTTTTGCTATCAGCTCTGATCAAAAGAATTTTGACTTAGATGTTGCGTAACCCTGCAACTGCCCCGGGCAAATTCCCAAGCACGGCTATATTGACACCTGATATCACCTGTCTTTGTATTTATCCCAATATTCGATCACCCACTTTGGTCTGTGCAGCCCACAGCGTGGAAACCTAGCCCAGCGGCTGGTTTTGTCTGCAAGAAACTTAGCGCGTGGAAAGCCATGAAAGGCAACCATTAAGGTTTGATGTGCGGGCTTCAAAGGGGGCACAAATATATCCATCAAATATTGACGCCGCAAATGGTACTTGAAACTCTGTATCCACTCTAATGGGTAATCGTCTTTCTTCCGCGCGTGAGCGGCGACAAACCCTTGCTCAACCTGGAGATTGAACGGGCTGAATGATCGCTGGGTGGCGTTTGGTCATCTTAAATTTTTGGGGAAATGGTGGACCCTAGCGGGATCGAACCGCTGACCTCCTGCATGCCATGCAGGCGCTCTCCCAGCTGAGCTAAGGGCCCTTTGATGTCTTGCTGTCTAGGCAAGGCTTGGCGCGGGATCAAGAGGAAATCAGCGCGCCAAGCAAAGAAATTTAGCTGTCGTCGTCGTCTGTGGCGACATCTGCGATTTCATCGAGTGAAACCGTATCATCGTCGTCGTCATCAAGCACATCATCGCCCAAATCTACATCGACGTCATCATCGTCCAATACCACTTCATCGGCATCAGTGTCGGCTTCATTCATCTTTGTTGTTTGTGCATCTTCCGCATCGGCCACCATGGTGCGACCTTTATTTGCGTCAAGCGTAACAGTTTCGCCCGTGTAGGGGCTGATGATCGGATCTTTATTCAAGTCGTAAAAACGCTTGCCTGTGGTGGGGCAAATACGTTTGGTACCCCATTCTTCGTTCGGCATGGGTTTTCCCCTCTCGCAATCGGTGACAATCTGTGCCGAGTGCCATACACAAGAGGCGGTGTCAAAGGTGAAATCTATTAATTCGTGGATGTCGTGGATGAATCTGCCCTCAAATACGGCTGATCGGCAGATTATACTGCCCGGCCGGCCTGAAATTACGGTGCTTTTGCGCCCATCGCGCCGGGCAAGCCGCCTGTCTCTGCGGATCTTGCGGCTCAAAGGGCAGGTGACACTCAGTCTGCCTTTGTCCTGTCCGATGGTGCAGGCGAAAAATTTTGTTCTGGAAAAAGAATCTTGGATCCGTGCGCATTTGGCCGATTTGCCCCGGGTGGCCCAGGCTGGTTTTGACCGTCAGCTGCCCTTTGCCGGTCGCCTATTAACCATAGCCCCGGGCGCGGGGCGGCAGGTTGAGCTGAGCGGGGATCGCCTGTTGGTGCCTGGCCGCGAGTCTTTGGTGCCTGCGCGCGTGAAAGCCTTTTTGAAGCTGCAAGCGCGCTTGGCGCTGCAGGAGGCGGTTGATCACTATTCCGAACGTCTCGGGCGGCCCTATGGGCGCCTGACACTGCGGGACACGACCTCGAGATGGGGGTCTTGTTCAACGCAGGGAAATTTGAACTTCTCATGGCGCTTGATCATGGCCCCACCTGAGGTGTTGCGCTATGTGGCGGCCCATGAGGTGGCGCATTTGGAACAGATGAATCACTCTGCTGCCTTTTGGGCGCTGGTTGAGCGCCTCTTTCCGGGCCATCAGGCGCAGCGTGACTGGCTCAAGCGCCACGGTGAAGATCTGCATCGTTATCAGTTCTAAATGGTGCTTATGGCGCGGCGCGGGCGGGCCATGCCCATTGGTGTTTGACAGGCGCGGCAAATGTGATCACAAATGCATATGGCAGAAAAATTGCAAGACAGCTATCTGGCCGCACATGACCAGCTTTACCGCACATTGCGCATGCGGATCATGTACGGCGAAATGCGCCCGGGGCAGGCGATAACCCTGCGGGGCGTGGCCGAGGAATTCGGAGTCTCTGTGACCCCGGTGCGCGAGGCGTTGAAGCGGCTGGCGGCAGAGGGGGCTTTGAGTATTTCGGTGAGTGGACGGTTCCAAACCCCGGCTCTGACCAATGACCGGATTGAGGAGCTTGCTGCTCTGCGGGCGTTGATCGAGGTGGAATTGGCCACACGGGCCTTGCCGCGGGCGCATATGGCGCTGGTTGAGCGGTTACAAACGATAAATAATGCCATTTCTGTGGCTGTGGCGAAGGCGGATGCTGTCACTTACATACGAACAAATCTCGAGTTTCACCGCACGCTCTACTTGCGGGCCCAGGCTCCGGCGATGCTGGCAACGGTCGAGACAGTGTGGCTGCAAATGGGCCCAACGATGCGGGCGCTCTATGGCCGGTTGCAACGCAAGGATCCGCCAATGCATCACCGCTTGATTCTTGCGGCTTTGAAAGCTGGCGATGAACCGGGCCTTCGGGTGGCTGTGCGGGCGGATGTCACCCAGGGGCTGCGCATGTTGGCGCGCTAAGACCTGCACCCATGGGCGCAGGCCTGAAAATACGATAGATTGCGTGACGGCAGCGGCCTGGCTCAGCTGTGGATTGCCCCATCGCCACAGGCCAAAGCCGCCTCGCGCACGGCTTCGGAATAGGTCGGATGGGCGTGGCAGGTACGCGCCAAATCTTCAGCGGCGGCGCCAAATTCCATTGCCACGCAGACCTCATGGATCAGATCTCCCGCCATTGGGCCGATGATATGCGCGCCAAGAATGCGATCGGTTGTTGCGTCTGCTAGGATTTTCACAAAGCCATCAGCCGCAAAATTCGCTTTTGCGCGGCCATTGCCCATGAAGGAAAACTTGCCGGCCTTGTAAGCTCGGCCTGCCTCTTTCAGTTGCTCTTCGGTTTGGCCAACGGTGGCGACCTCTGGATGCGTGTAGATCACACCGGGGATTACATCATAGTTCACATGGCCTGCTTGCCCTGCCAAGATTTCCGCCACGGCCATGCCTTCATCTTCGGCCTTATGGGCCAGCATGGGGCCAGTGATGGCGTCGCCAATGGCATAAATGCCGGGAACAGAGGTTGCATAATGGGCATCGGTTTGGATTTGACCGCGCGCGGTGAGGGTGACGCCAAGCGCGTCCAATCCGAGGCCGTCGACGTAGGGTCGCCGGCCCGTGGCGACAAGCACCACATCCGCCTCCAGCTCATGCGTGGTGTCTTTTTTGCGTTTGACATAGCTCACAGTGGCTTTGCCTTTTTTCACTGCAACGGATTGCACGGCTGCGCCCATGGTGAACTTGAGGCTTTGTTTCTTGAGAATCCTGAGGAAGGTTTTTTGGACCTCACCGTCCATACCGGGGGTGATGTCGTCCAGAAATTCTATCACCGCAACCTCGGTGCCCAGGCGCGCATAGACAGATCCCAATTCCAATCCAATAACACCAGCGCCGATCACCACCATTTTGCTCGGAATTTTGTCCAACGCCAGGGCACCTGTTGATGTCACAACGGTTTTCTCATCAATTTCAATTCCGGGCAGGCTGGAGGGTTCGGAGCCAGAAGCGATGATGATGTGTTTGGCCTGATGGATGTCATCACCAACTTTGACCTGACCGGCCGCAGGAATGCTGCCCCAGCCTTTCAGCCAGTCAATTTTGTTTTTCTTGAATAGAAACTCAATGCCCTTGGTATTGCCGTCAATCACCTCGGTTTTATACCCCTGCATCTTCGCCCAATCGACCTTGGGATCTTCGGCAATCAAACCCATTTTGGCAAAATTATGTTGCGCTTCATGCAATTGGTGGCTGGCATGTAGCAGGGCTTTGGAGGGGATACAGCCGACATTCAGGCAGGTCCCCCCAAGCGTGTCACGCCCCTCGACACAGGCGGTTTTGAGACCGAGCTGGGCGCAGCGAATAGCGCTGACATAGCCACCGGGGCCGGAGCCAATCACAATTACATCATAAGAAGCCATAAGAAAGGTCCTTTATTTTAAGGGCGGGCCCGGGAGCCCATGGTTGTTTTTCTGTCCCAACCTCAACCTAAGTGAGGCCGGGTAAAGATCATAACGGACAAATGTCCAAAATGAACACTATGGCCACCGCCGGTGACGTGGGATCTCTGCCGGATTAGAGATCCATCAACAGGCGGCGCGGGTCTTCTAAGGCTTCTTTGACGCGCACGAGGAAGGTGACGGCGCCCTTGCCGTCCACGACCCGGTGATCATAGCTCAAAGCCAGATACATCATGGGGCGAATAACCACCTCACCGTAGATCGCCATCGGACGGTCTTGGATCTTATGCATGCCCAATATGCCCGATTGCGGTGGGTTGAGAATAGGCGAAGACATCAGCGAGCCGTAGACACCACCGTTGGAGATGGTGAAGGTGCCGCCCTGCATTTCCGCCATGGACAATTTACCATCACGCGCGCGGGCGCCTTTTTCTGCAATGGCCTTTTCGATCTCGGCAAAGGACAAGGAATCCGCATCACGGATCACCGGAACCACCAATCCGGTTGGCGTGCCCGCGGCGATGCCCATGTGGACGAAATTTTTATACACGATATCTGTGCCATCAATTTCTGAGTTGACCTCTGGCACCTCGCGCAGCGCATGGCAGCAGGCCACTGTGAAAAAAGACATAAAGCCCAGTTTCACGCCATGTTTCAAAAAAAACAGATCTTTATATTCATTACGCAGGGCCATGACCTCTGTCATGTCGACTTCATTGTAAGTGGTCAACATGGCCGCAGTGTTCTGGCTGTCCTTGAGACGCCGCGCAATGGTTTGGCGCAGGCGTGTCATCTTCACGCGCTCTTCGCGCGCGGCATCATCTGCAGGAACCGCCGCACGAATGGGCGTGGCTGGCGGGATCGGAGCGGCCTGGGGCGCGGCTGCGGCGAGGGCTTTTTGAACGTCTTGTTTCATCACACGGTTATCTTTGCCTGTTGCGGTCACATCATTTCGGTTGAGGCCGGCCTCGGACATGAGCTTTTTCGCTGACGGGGCATCTTCGACATCATGGCTTTTTGCAGCGGTGGTGGCGGCGGCCTCAACTGGGGCTGGCTTGCTGGAGATCTCCCCGCCAATCACAGCCAATTGTCCGCCCGCTTGCACGGTGCTGCCTTCGGCGGCAAGGATTTGCCCCAAAACACCGGCGGCCGGTGCGGGCACTTCCACACTCACCTTATCGGTTTCCAATTCACAGAGCATTTCATCCTGCGCCACCGTATCGCCTGGCTTTTTGTACCAGGTCGAGACTGTGGCCTCCGTGACAGATTCGCCCAAGACCGGTACCATCACTGCGACGGTTTGCGCCGCCGGCGCAGGTGCACTCTTGGCGGCTGTCGCCGTGGCTGTGGCTGCGGCGGGTCCCTGGGCTGCGGCACCCTCGTTGATTTGTGCCAATAGCGCTTCGGTGCTGACGGTCGCGCCTTCCGCGGCAACGATTTCCGCCAATGTGCCCGCCACGGGGCTGGGCACTTCAACGGTGACCTTGTCAGTTTCCAGCTCACAGAGCATATCGTCCACGGCAACTTGATCGCCAGGTTTTTTGAACCAGGTCGCGACAGTGGCCTCGGTCACAGATTCGCCCAAAGTGGGAACACGAACTTCGGTGGCCATGATTTTATCCTTTCAACGTAAGCGCTTCATCGACGAGCGCGGCTTGTTGTGATTTGTGTATGGAGGCAAGCCCGGTTGCAGGGGAGGCCGAGGTGGCCCGTCCGACATAGGTCGGGCGGCTGTATTTGGCACCAATGCGCGTGAGGACCCATTCAATATTTGGCTCAATAAAGGTCCAGGCACCCTGGTTTTTCGGCTCTTCCTGGCACCAGACGATTTCTGCCTGTTTGAAGCGTTCCAATTCGTTGACCATTGAGATGGCGGGGAAAGGGTAGAATTGCTCGACCCGCAGCAGATAGATATCCTCAATGCCTCGTGCGTCGCGTTCTTCGAGCAGATCGTAATAGACTTTGCCCGAACAGATCACCACACGTTTGATCTTTTTATCCGCAACCAACTTTGTCTCGGAATTGCCATATTGTGCATCATCCCACAGCACCCGGTGAAAGCTGGATCCGGTGGTGAATTCTGCGCGCTTTGACACTGCCATCTTGTGACGCAACAGAGATTTTGGCGTCATGAGAACCAAGGGTTTTCGGAAGGTGCGGTGAATTTGGCGGCGCAAGATATGGAAATAATTGGCCGGGGTGGTGCAATTGGCGACGATCCAATTGTCATGGCCGCACATTTGCAAAAAGCGCTCTAGGCGGGCGGAGCTGTGCTCTGGGCCTTGGCCTTCAAACCCATGGGGCAGCAGCATCGTGAGACCGGACATGCGCAGCCACTTGCTTTCCCCGCTGGAGATGAATTGATCAAACATGATCTGCGCGCCATTGGCAAAATCGCCAAATTGCGCTTCCCACATGACCAAAGCATTGGGCTCGGCCAAGCTGTAACCATATTCAAAGCCCAAGACCGCATATTCGGAAAGCATCGAATCGATGACCTCATACTGGCCCTGTCCTTCACGGATATTGTTGAGCGGGTAATAGCGCTCCTCGGTATCCTGATTGACCAGGCCAGAATGGCGGTGGCTAAAGGTGCCGCGTGTACTATCTTGCCCGGCGAGCCGCACTGGATGGCCCTCTGTCAGCAAGGAGCCAAAGGCCAAAGCCTCGCCTGTGGCCCAATCAATCCCTTCGCCGCTGCTCAGCGCTTTGGATTTGGCATCCAGCATACGCTGCACGGTTTTATGGATTGGAAAGCCTTCGGGCACCTGACAAAGAGTGCGGGACACGTCGTCAAAAGTCTCTTCGGACATGGCTGTGGCGCCGCGTTGGTATTCTTCACCGTGGCGGTTCATTTTCGACCAGCGCCCATCGAGCCAATCGGCCTTATTGGGCTTATAGTCCTTACCCGCTTCAAATTCCGCATTCAAAAATGATTGAAAGCTGGCCTTCATATCTTCGATTTCGCCCTCTGGGATCAAGCCATCACGCACCAGCCGCTCGGTGTAGAGGGTGAGGGTGGTTTTTTGCGTTTTGATCTTTTTGTACATCAGCGGATTGGTAAACATCGGCTCATCGCCTTCGTTATGACCAAAGCGGCGATAGCAAATAATATCGACAACCACGTCTTTTTTGAATTTTTGACGAAATTCCGTGGCGACGCGGGCGGCATGGACCACGGCCTCTGGATCATCGCCATTGACGTGGAAAATAGGTGCTTCGACCATCAGAGCAATGTCAGTGGGATAGGGAGAGGAGCGGCTGAAATGCGGCGCGGTGGTGAACCCGATTTGGTTGTTCACCACGATGTGCATGGTGCCGCCGGTTTTATGCCCTTTCAGGCCCGACAGTCCAAACCCTTCGGCCACAACACCCTGACCGGCAAAGGCGGCATCCCCATGCAGCAGGATCGGCAGAACGCTGGTACGCTCTGTGTCGTGATTTTGATCTTGTTTTGCACGCGCTTTGCCCAAGACCACCGGATTGACGGCCTCAAGGTGGCTGGGGTTGGCGGTGAGCGACAAATGCACGGAGTTGCCATCAAATTCACGATCAGAGGAGGCGCCGAGGTGGTATTTCACATCGCCCGATCCATCCACATCCTCAGGCTTGAACGAGCCGCCTTGGAATTCGTTAAAGATCGCCCGGTAGGGTTTGGCCATTACATTGGCCAGCACCGACAGGCGGCCCCGGTGGGGCATGCCAATGATGATGTCTCTTACGCCAAGGGCGCCGCCACGTTTGATGATTTGCTCCATCGCTGGAATGAGGCTTTCGCCGCCATCAAGCCCAAAGCGTTTGGTGCCCATGTATTTGACATGGAGGAATTTTTCGAAGCCTTCCGCCTCCACCAATTTGTTGAGAATCGCCTTGCGACCCTCGCGGGTGAAGCTGATTTCTTTGCCGTAACCTTCAATGCGCTCTTTGAGCCAGGAGGATTCTTCGGGGTCAGAAATATGCATATATTGCAGGGCGAAAGTGCCACAATAGGTGCGGCGAACAATTTCCAAAATCTCGCGCATGGAGGCGAATTGCAGCCCCAAAACATTATCGAGAAAGATCGGCCGGTCCATATCTGCCTCGGTGAAACCATAGCTGGCTGGATCCAATTCGGGGCGGGGGTCATCTTCGCGCATGCCCAAAGGATCCAAATCCGCCGCCAAATGGCCGCGAATACGGTAGGCACGGATCAGCATCAAGGCGCGCAGACCGTCGAGCACTGCGCGTTTGAGTTGCTCCTCATTTAATGACACGCCCGTTTCAGCGGCCTTATTGCTGATTTTCTTGCCCGCATCGCGCGCCTCGGCTGCCGCTGGGTATTCGCCGGTAAAGGCGGATGTGAGATCATCCATTGGCATGGGCGGCCAATCGCTGCGTGCCCAAGAGGGGCCTGAGGCTTTGGCGCGCACATCCCTGTCTTCATCGCCCATGGCCGCAAAGAAATCAGCCCATTGCGCGTCAACTGACACCGGGTCGGCGCTGTAGCGGGCGTGCATTTGCTCGAGATATTCCGCGTTATGGCCCTGCATGAAGCTTGAGGCATGGAATTGATCGTTTGCAGACTGATCGGTCATAGGATGACACCTTGGTAAGGAACAAAAAGAGGGTTTGAACGTGTCACGGCAAAGAGGGCCCTGGGCCTTTCCTTGCCGCCTTTGGTGAGCTCAAGCGCGGGGCGTGATCGTCCAACATCAAATTTGAGTTTAAGCGTCATACCCGCCGCTCCCATATTACGCGTCGATCGCGGCCAAAACAGCTTCGCCAAGGCTGGCGGGGCTCTCTGCGACGACAATACCTGCCATTTTCATGGCTTCGATCTTATCTTCTGCGCCGCCTTTGCCGCCGGCGACAATCGCGCCCGCGTGGCCCATTCTGCGGCCTGCGGGAGCTGTACGGCCAGCAATGAAGCCTGCGACGGGTTTCCAGCGGCCTTTTTTCTTTTCATCAGCCAGGAATTGTGCGGCTTCCTCTTCAGCTGAGCCGCCAATTTCGCCGATCATGATGATGGATTGGGTTTCGTCATCTGCGAGGAACCACTCGAGCACATCGATATGCTCTGTGCCTTTGATGGGATCGCCGCCGATGCCGACGCATGTGGATTGGCCCAAACCGACATCCGTGGTTTGCTTCACAGCTTCATAGGTCAAAGTGCCTGAGCGGGAGACCACGCCGACAGAGCCGCGGCGGTGAATATGGCCGGGCATAATGCCGATTTTGCAGGCGTCGGGTGTGATCACCCCAGGGCAGTTGGGTCCGATTAACCGGCTTGAGGAGCCTTCAAGCGCCCGCTTGACGCGCATCATGTCCAAGACGGGAATGCCTTCTGTGATGCAGACGATGACTTCCATTTGCGCGTCAATTGCTTCGAGAATGGAGTCCGCGGCAAAGGGGGGCGGGACATAGATGACGGAGGCATTGGCTTCAGTGACCGATTTGGCCTCATGCACAGAATTAAAAACCGGCAGATTTAAATGGGTTTGCCCGCCCTTGCCGGGGGTGACGCCACCGACCATTTTCGTGCCATAGGCAATGGCTTGTTCTGAGTGAAATGTGCCTTGGCTGCCGGTGAATCCCTGGCAGATGACTTTGGTGTTTTCGTCGATAAGTACGGCCATTCGGCGCTCCTCGTTCGTATGTTGGCAGCGGCACCTTGGGCCGGCTGCAAAATTCCAATTCAGCGGTCGCAGGGCCGCGTTACAGCGCCTTTACAGCAGCAACGATTTTCTCGGCGCCATCGCGAAGATTGTCGGCTGCGATAACATTGAGGCCACTTTCGGTGATGATCCGCTTGCCTTCATCGACATTGGTGCCTTCCAAACGAACGACCAACGGCACGGAAAGCCCCACTTCTTTCACCGCAGAGACCACCCCATCAGCGATCACGTCACAGCGCATGATCCCGCCGAAGATATTGACCAAAATACCTTTGACCTGCGGATCGGAGGTGATGATCTTGAAGGCTTCGGTCACTTTTTCCTTTGTGGCGCCGCCGCCGACATCCAAGAAGTTCGCCGGTTCAGCACCATAGAGTTTGATAATGTCCATCGTGGCCATGGCCAGACCCGCACCGTTGACCATGCAACCGATTTCGCCATCCAAGGCGATATAGTTCAGGTCATATTTCGACGCTTCCAGTTCACGGGCATCCTCCTCGGTGGTGTCGCGCAGCTCAGCGATATCTGTATGGCGGTACACCGCATTGCCATCGAAGCCAATTTTAGCATCCAAGACCTTCAAATCCCCACCGTCGGTGATGATCAAAGGGTTGATTTCCAGCATCTCCATGTCTTTTTCGACAAAGGCTTTGTAGAGCTGGCCCATGAGTTTAACGCATTGCTTGATCTGCGCGCCCTTGAGGCCCAGAGAAAAGGCGATGCGGCGGCCATGAAAGCCTTGATATCCAGTGGCGGGATCAACGGAGAAGGAGAGAATTTTTTCCGGTGTCGCCTCTGCCACCTCTTCAATGTCCATCCCGCCCTCGGTGGAGGCCACAAAGGAGATGCGGCTTGTCTGACGGTCCACTAGGATCGCGAGATAGAATTCTTTTTCAATGCCGGAGCCATCTTCGATATAAATTCGGTTGACCAATTTCCCCGCAGGGCCAGTTTGCTTGGTCACAAGTGTCCGGCCCAGCATGGCTTTGGCTTCTTTTTCCGCTTCATCGACCGACCGCGCAAGGCGCACACCACCGGCAGCGCCGGCGTCAGCTTCGATAAAGCTGCCTTTTCCGCGCCCACCAGCGTGGATTTGAGCTTTCACAACCCACAAGGGCCCATCCATTTCGGACGCTGCCGCTTTGGCGGCATCGGCGCTGAGGACTATGCGCCCGTCGCTGACGGGTGCGCCGTAGCTGCGCAAAAGGGCTTTGGCTTGATATTCATGAATATTCATAGAGCTGATCCTGCAATTTATTCCTTACCGCATGTAAAACACATAAGTCGTGGCGATATAGTAAATTTTTTCAGAAAAGCTGTTTTTCGTACATTTGTGATCACAGAAAAAAAATCTGTGATCACAAAAGGGAGGTCAAACCCGGTTTATGCGCCAAATCAACGGGGTGGCGCAGCGCTTTGATGGCTAAAAGAAGGCCTGCAAGCCCGTTTGCGCCCGCCCAAGGATCAAAGCATGCACGTCATGCGTCCCCTCATATGTGTTGACCGTTTCAAGATTGGCCGCATGGCGCATGATCTGGAAACCCTCAGCAATGCCATTGCCCCCATGCATGTCTCGGCTAACCCGGGCGATGTCCAAAGCTTTGCCGCAATTGTTGCGTTTCATCAGGCTGATGAGCTCTGGGCTGGCCGTGCCGTCGTCCATCATCTGGCCCAATCGGAATGCCGATTGCAGGCCCAAGGAAATTTCTGTTTGCATATCGGCAAGCTTTTTCTGGAATAGCTGGGTTTGCGCCAGGGGTTTGTTGAATTGTTTCCGGTCCAGACCATATTGCAATGCGGCGTGCCAACAAAACTCTGCTGCGCCCATAACACCCCAGGCTATGCCATAGCGGGCTCGGTTGAGACAGCCAAAGGGCCCTTTGAGCCCTTCCACATTCGGCAAAAGCGCGTCTTCGCCCACCTCGACACCATCCATTACGATTTCCCCAGTAACCGAGGCGCGCAGGGAGAGCTTGCCGCCAATTTTTGGCGCCGATAACCCGCTCATACCTTTTTCCAATATGAACCCGCGGATTTTTCCACCATGTTCTTCTGATTTGGCCCAAACCACAAAGACATCCGCAATCGGCGCATTGGAAATCCACATCTTGGATCCGGTCAGCTTATATCCCGTTGCGGTTTTCTCAGCGCGGGTTTTCATCCCGGCGGGATCTGATCCAGCATCCGGCTCGGTCAAACCAAAGCAGCCGATCAAAGCGCCAGAGCATAGCCCAGGCAGGAACTTTTGCCGTTGCGCCTCACTGCCGTAGGCGTGGATGGGGTAGATGACCAAAGAGGATTGCACGGACATCATCGAGCGATAGCCGCTGTCGACCCGCTCGACCTCCCGCGCGATCAAACCATAGGCCGTATATGAGGCGCCAAGGCCGCCGTATTCCTCAGGAACAGTGGCCCCCAGCAGGCCCGCTTCGCCCATTTTGGGGAACAGGCCAGGATTGACCGTGGCTTCGCGGTAGGCATCAACAATCAAGGGTTGCAATTCATTTTGGGCAAACTGTGCTGCCGCATCGCGCAGCATGCGATCATCTTCGTTCAGCTGATTGTCCAGCAAGAACGGGTCGGGCCAATTAAAATCTGCCAATTGTGGTTTGAGGTCCGCCATGGTGAATGCTCCTAATAGGTTTGCGCAAATTTGATCCAACGGCCGCGGGAGTACAACCCCTCATGAGGCAAAGGACCTGCGGCAAATGGTAGACACAAAAAAAACCCGAAGCCTGCGCTCCGGGTTTTCAATGCTCTAAGTGTTTGAGACTATTTTGGCAGGGGGCCAACCAGCATGATCATCTGGCGACCTTCCATTTTTGGCATATTTTCAACCCGGCCGATTTCCTTGGTATCTTCAGCAACGCGCAGCAACAAATCGCGACCCAATTCTTGGTGTGCCATCTCGCGGCCCTTAAAGCGCAGGGTTATTTTAACCTTGTCGCCATTTTCCAAAAACTTAAACACATTGCGCATTTTGACTTCATAGTCATGCTTATCTGTGTTCGGTCGGAACTTGACCTCTTTAATTTCAATGATCTTTTGTTTCTTGCGCGCTTCGGCTTCTTTCTTTTGGGATTCATATTTGAATTTCCCAAAATCCATAATCTTGCAAACAGGTGGATTGGCATTTGGTGAAATTTCCACCAAGTCCAATCCGGCGTCTTCTGCCATGATTAAAGCGCGTTCTGGCGTGACCACGCCAATGTTTTCGCCATTTTCGTCAATCAAGCGAAGTTCGCTCCCACGAATGCGTTCGTTGATGCGAGGGCCGGTTTCGCGCTGCGGAGGCGCGTTGTGAGGTCTGCGGGCTATAGCTATCGTCCTTTTGTGGATAAATTAACGTCGCCTATCTAGCCGCGTGGCCACATAGTTTCAAGGCGTATCTTCATGGGCGGGCGAGTGCCTATCCGACGAAGGCTTTCTCGATCACATAGTCGCCCGGATCGGAATTGGCCCCCTCGCGAAGGCCATAGGCCTCAAGAATGCGTTTCATATCCGTGTTCAACCCCATGGAGCCGCAGACCATCGCGCGGTCATTTTCCGCGTTGAAATCTGCTATTCTCAGATCAGCGAAGAGAGTGCCATCTTCCAACAAGGTGGTGATACGGCCCATCTTAGCAGAGGGCTCGCGCGTGGTGGTGGGATAATAGATCAGCTTGGATTGAGCGTCTTCACCCACCAAAATGTCATTTTTCGTTTCTTCGATCAGCTCTTGACCAAATTTGAGTTCAGCCAGATCGCGGCAGCTGTGGGTCAAGATCACCTTTTCGAACCGTTCATAGGTCTCCGGCTCGCGGAGAAGTGAGGCGAAAGGGGCAATCCCAGTGCCGGTCGAGAAAAACCAAATGCGCTTGGCCGGGGTGAGGGCGTCATGCACCAAGGTGCCGACGGGTTTGGGGCGCAATATCACTTGATCGCCGGGCTTGATATGCTGCAATTTGCTGGTCAGCGGACCGTCTTCGACCTTGATGGAATAAAACTGCAAGGTTTCATCCCAGGCCGGCGAGGCAATGGAATAGGCGCGCAGCAACGGTTTTTGTTTGCCCGTGACAGGATCAGGATCGCCCATCAAACCAATCATGACAAATTCGCCCGAACGGAATCGCAATGAGGCGGGCCGGGTGACGCGAAAGCGAAACAGGCGATCAGTGTAATGTTCAACCTCAGTGACGGTTTGGGCGTCAGGCAGGGTCACGGGTGTTGCTGTCGTCAGTGTCACGGTGCTTTGCTCGGTCATTTAGGATCCTTTTCGGTCTAGTCTTTCGAAGGCAGAAGTTCAATTGCGGCTTTCGATATTTTGTTGCGATGGGCCCGCAGAGCGGCGCAGGCGCGATTGGTAGTCATGGGCGCGCCAGTCTGCGCGGGCCAGCCATTGGGGCTCTGACTGCCGCGCAGCTAAGTCTTGCGGAATTTCGACATCATCAAAGCCAGAGCGCCGCGCCATAGCGTATTGATCGGCCAGCACATAGCCGGCGAGCCTGAGATGGCCGTGATAGCCGCATTGCCGCAGCCTTGCGGCCAGGGTAAAGCCGCGCCCATCGGCAAAGCTGTCGAGCGTGATGCGAATACAGCTGCGCTGGAGCAACTCCGATGTGATTTCCTCTGGATCAAAGTCAGATCGTAAATCGGTCGCAATTCTGCGGGTATTTTGCGGCGCAAAGCCATGGTCATTCACGATTACAGTCATGGGATCCTCATGCATTTCTGGGCTTTACCGGCAAATGAATGCCACATTCGGTTTTGAATTGCCCAGGCCAGCGGCCCGCGCGGTCATCCATGCCGGGGCGGGCGCGAAAGGTACAAGGGGCACAGCCAATAGAGGGGTAGCCATTATCGGTCAACGGATGCCGGGGCAGGTTATGGGTCTCAAAATAGGCATTGATATCATCTTTACTCCAATGCGCGAGGGGGTTGAGCTTGAGCCGCCCTGTCTCATCAGCCTCCCAAATCGCCATGTCAGTGCGGGTGGCGGATTGATGTCGCTTGCGGCCCGTGATCCATGCTGAAAACGGTGTCAGCGCTTGTTGTAGCGGTTCCACCTTACGCAGGGTGCAGCAGGCATCGGTATTTGATTGATGCAGCAGGCCTTCGTTGTCTTGCAAAAACACTCGGCCGGGATCTGGTGAGATATGTGTTACATTCTCAAGGCCAAGGTGTTTTGTCAGACTTTTTTGATAGGTTAACGTGGCGCGAAATAGCATCATGGTGTCGATGAAGAGCACTGGGGTTTTGGTTGCGGTTTGTGCCACCATATGAAGCAACACCGCTGACTCTGCGCCAAATGAGCTGACCAAAGCAATTTTTTGATCCAAAAGGGCAAGCGCGGGCTTTAAAATATCTTGCGGCTGCCTGCCTGCATCGCGGCGGTTGAGCATAGCGAGCCGGGCCTCTAGGGGCATGTCATTGAGGTAGGGCATGGCTCATGCTGCCTTTCTGGCTTGCGGGTAGAGAATGGCTTTGAAGGGCGCTAATCCGAGCCGGCGATAGGCTGCCAGAAAGCTTTCACTCCGATCTATGCGCAGCTGTAGATACCCCAGCAGCAAGCGCTCAATTGCCGGGACAATCTCATCGGCGCCGAAACCGGGGCCCGCACGGGTGCCAATTTCAGCGTCAGCACCCGCATCGCCGCCAAGAGTGATTTGATAGCTCTCAACACCGGCTTTCTCGAGGCCCAAAATGCCGATGTGCCCGACATGGTGATGGCCGCAAGCATTGATGCAGCCTGAGATCTTGAGTTTCAACGGTCCTATGTCATGTTCCAGCTTTAGCGCGTGAAAGCGGGTTGCGATCTGCTGGGCCACTGGAATGGAGCGCGCGGTCGCCAAGGCGCAGTAATCCATGCCGGGGCAGGCGATGATATCCGAGATCAACCCAATATTGGCGGTCGCCAAATCCGCCTGACGCAGCGCGTGATAGACTTGGGGGAGATCCGCGCGATGCACATGGGGCAAAATCACGTTTTGCTCATGAGAAATGCGCAGTTCATCATGACCAAAATCGCGCGCGATGTCTGCCAAAGCGCGCATTTGCGCCGCGCTGGCGTCCCCCGGGGTTGCGCCGGGCTTTTTCAGACTCACAGAGACGATTGCATAGTTGGGCGCCTTATGAGCGGTGATA
>ERZ767285.304-NODE-304-length-18845-cov-4.008472_pt1 | contig 18845 bp, 15 predicted proteins | sample MGYA00374953_ERZ767285 | MGnify/ENA primary metagenome ERZ767285 (study PRJEB28947, sample SAMN06267186) | marine metagenome | isolation source: Columbia River Estuary | place: USA:Columbia River Estuary, USA | collected 2013-07-23 ...
CCCCCGAGTATGTGGCGGCGATTACCAAGGTGTATCGTAAGGCTATTGATGCCGCGGTTGCAAAGCAAGATAGCCCGATCACGCAAGAGGACCGTTACACCATGGAAATGACCTTTTCTCGTGGCTTGTCTACTGGCTGGCTTGAAGGCACGAACCACCCGCGATTGACGCATGGCAAGTTCGGCAAGAAACGTGGGGTCTATGTCGGTGAAGTAATAGGCTCTGAACGCGGCTGGGTTGAGGTGGAGCTATCTACTGACACACCTGTAAAAGCAGGTGACGGGGTAGTATTTGATGCTGGAGAAAATCGTGATCAAGAGCAAGGTGCGCGGATATGGGAAGTGAAAGGTAAGCGTCTCTTATTCCATCGTGATCAGAGTGGCTTGGACTGGAAACGTATTCAAGTGGGGCAGAAGGTCTGGAAAACGGATGACCCCAAACTTAACAATGCACTTAAAGCGAGTTGGAAAAATGCCAAGCTAAAACCTCTGCGTGAGAGCCTTGAGGTGACTGTGTCGGGCAGCGAGGGGAAGCCGATGACGCTCTCAAGTAGGGGGGTTTCTGTTTCATCATCAGATATGCTTGAGCTGGCACAAACGCGACCCTTCACAACTGAATTTCTTGAAAAGCAGCTAGGTCGATTGGGAGAGACTTTATGGCAGCTCGGAGCATTAGACAACCAACTCGAAGGTGCGGTGATGTTGCCCGTATCGGCTGTAAACAGGCTTCGGCGTGCCTTAATAGACGCGCTGGATCAGCAAAAACCTGAACCTCTGCCGCGCGCGTCTTCTGCGGCTGAGTTGAAAGATTTATTGCCTACTCGTAAGGTAGATGAGTGTCATAAGCGCGAGTTGTCTACTCTTTGTCGATCCATGGAACAGATTGAGGCGTCACTTGAGGTTGGCGTGAATAATATCTACGTCGATTTTGAGGATGTAAGGCGTGGTAAAGATGCCGTGGCTTTGGTGAGGCAGAGTGAGGGTGGGCGAGTGCATCTGGCTACGCCACGAATTCAAAAATCAGGGGAGGCTGGTTTCTTCAAGGTGGTGGAGCGTGCCGAGCCTGATGGCGTGCTGATCCGTAATCTGGGTGGGATAGCTTATTTCAAAGATCGCACTGATCTTTATAAGACGGGTGACTTTTCTCTCAACTGCGCGAACCCAATCACAGCGCGTATCCTCAAGGAGGAAGGGCGACTTGATCATTTGATGGTTTCCTATGATTTGAATATCAATCAAGTGCTGGATCTTTTGTTGGCGGCACCCTCGGAGTGGTTTGAGCTAACATTGCATCAGCATATGCCGATGTTTCATATGGAGCATTGCGTGTTCTGTACGTTCATGAGTGAAGGTACGAGTATCTTGGATTGTGGTAAACCATGTGAAAAGCATCACGTCGAGCTTAAGGACCGTGTGGGACAATTGCATACTTTGAAAGCTGACGTGGGCTGCCGTAATACCCTGTTCAATGGGTTGGCGCAAACTGGGGCTCGTTTTTACAACCAAATGCGCGGCACGGGTCTTCGCAGATATAGAGTCGATTTTCTCGATGAGAAGAATGCTGAGGCACGTCAGACGCTACAAGCATACCAGCAGCTCTTATCTGGTGAAACATCTGGGCATCACCTGTGGCAGGATCTAGATGTGATGGAAAAGCTGGGAGTGACAGAGGGCACGCTGGAGGTAAAGTAACTAGCGGCTTGCTTGAATACAGAGCCTAGGGTTCGTAGCGGTAGACGATTTGTGAACCAGAGCGAAGGTAGGTCAAGGGGATCGTTGTAGTGGTAACTCGGTATAGGCCATTCCAATGCTGATGAGCCACCTTGACGCTGCTTTTTCCTACAACTTTAAGAATGATTGCGGTGTGATTTTCGTCGGTGTAAGCATAAGGATACCTTGCGTTACTAAATTGAATGATATCACCTGGACGAACGCCCTCTGTTTGCCAATGAATGCGTCGACCCCATACGTATCCGCCTCGGTGCCTTATTCCAGCGTAAAGATAGGCCAAGTTAGCCAGCCCCCAACATTGCCCATCGCCTACTTTTTTACCGATGTGTTGTTCGGCAAAGGTGACAATTTTTTTTGCAGTGGGGCTTGGTTCGCCTATCTGTCTGACGATAGGTCTGGATGTCTTCGTCTTCTGGCGGACAACGCTACCATCTGCTAAATAGACAGAATGTGTTGAAGTGCAGCTGCTAGCAAGCACCACAATGAAACATAGTCGAAATGGATGGTTGATAATCATGGCTGGTTGCGTTGGCGAAATCAAAGATGCGTCAGCGGCAGGAGATATCGGCAATTTTAAATTTAGCTAAATTAAACATCGTAGGATACGCCAAAGGGTCAAGTGATAATTACTGAGGCTTATTGAGTTATTTCATATTTTCTGTGAATAAATGATGGGTGGATTTCGTCTACTGGGCATGAAACGAAAGAATTCATGGTTTAAGCCCTCAGTGTTAGCGGTATTATCAGCAATGATGTTGTCGAGTTGTGTTACCTCCTATGACCGAAGCGGCAGGCCGATCCAGACGGTAGACCCCGCAGCTGCTGCAGTAGGAGCAGTGCTTATTGGGGCTATTGCATACTCTGCTGGCAAAGATAACGATAACCACTATCGTCATCGCTCCCATCGACCTCGCAGGCATTATGGCTGCTACTAATAAGTTGATTTTGTGTGGGTTTGAGGGGTTTTGAACCACTGGATAGGGTAATATTTTGCTGGCATGGTCATGAGCTATGCCTTATCGAATGAGCCAAGTGGAAAGTGCAGATTACAAAGTTAGGCTGGATATTTTTGAGGGTCCTCTCGATCTTTTGTTGTATCTCATTAAGAAAGATGAGGTCGATATCCATACCATTTCGATTGAACGAATCACTAAGCAGTATCTTAATTACATTGATACCTTTAAGATGCTCAATATCGATTTAGCATCGGAATTCATCGTGATGGCGGCAAATCTGATGTATATCAAGAGCAGAACTTTGCTGCCTAAATCTGTGCAGCCTCCTGAGGAAGATATGGAGGAAGACGATCCACGCTGGGAGCTTATTCGTCAGCTCATCGAGTATAAGAAATTTAAAGATGCGGCTGGATTTCTATCGCGCAAGGAGACCGAACAGGAAGATTTGTTTGCGCATGTGCCAGAGAAGGTTGCTCCCCCAGCTGATAGTGATGAGCCGCTTCCAGATGTTAATATTTTCGACCTTATCCGCGCGTTTCAAAATGTTCTGAAGCGTTTTGAGGAATCAACGGATCTGGGTGATATTGTCGATGACCGTTATACGGTGGCTGATAAAATCGAATACTTGCTTGGGGCTATGAAGCCTGGTGGTTCGCTGCAGTTCTCGTCTTTATTTGCTGAAGCTACTTCCAAAACAGAGGTGATCGTCACCTTTCTCGCCGTGCTTGAGCTGATGAAGATGAATCAGTTCAGAATCAGGCAGGACAGTATTATGGGGGAAATTGAGGTGCAGCGTAAAGAGGTTGCCTAATCGCAATCGTTGCGGTCATTTTCAGGTAGCTTGCTGAAAGTTCTCAGCACACAATCATCAGTGTGCCTGCAGCCAGTTTGATCCCGTGCCAGTGTCGACCTTGCATGGGATATCGTGCGGTAATGCCATGGCGGTTTCCATCTGATTGACAATCTTTGCGGGTAGGGTTTCTTGCTCACTGAGGTGAAGGTCAAAAAGAAGTTCATCGTGCACCTGAAGAATAAGCTTTGTTTTTGATTTCTCTTGGTTGAGCAGTTGATCGACTTTGATCATGGCTATTTTGATCATGTCTGCGGCAGACCCTTGCACGGGAGCGTTGATAGCAGCTCGCTCGGCTCCACTGCGGATGGTTCCATTTTGTGAATCAATATTTCGGATCCAACATTTGCGACCAGTCAGCGTAGTTACGTAACCATTCTGCTTTGCCGACTCGATGGTGTTGTCCATGTAGTCCTTGATGCCGGGATATTGCTTAAAGTAGGTTTCGATAATTTCACTGGCTTCGCTGCGGCCAATGCTGAGCCTTTGAGATAAACCAAATGCCGAAATGCCGTAAATGATGCCGAAGTTGACCATTTTAGCACTACGACGCATCTCAGAGGTAACCTCGTCGATACTTGTGTTAAATACCTTTGCCGCGGTTGCAGAGTGGATATCCAGCTCGTCTTTGATTGCTTGAATCATAGACTCATCACCCGATAGTGCTGCCATGACGCGTAATTCAACCTGCGAGTAGTCAGCGGCTAGTAAGGTATGCTCTGAATCGCGGGGGACAAAGGCCTTGCGAATTTCTCGCCCAGCTTCCGAGCGCACTGGGATGTTCTGTAGATTGGGGTCATTTGATGCTAGCCGGCCAGTTGATGTCATCAACTGGTGGAAGTGGGTGTGGACACGACCCGTGCGAGATGAAACGTGAGTAGGTAGTGCGTCAACGTAAGTAGACTTGAGCTTGCTAGCTTCCCGGTAGTCGAGGATGTTGGCGACGATAGGGTGCTTGGCTGCAAGGCCAGTGAGGGTTTGCTCATCAGTTTTAAATTGGCCTGTCTTTGTTTTCTTTGGCTTTTCGACGAGCTCCATTTCTCCAAATAAAATCTCACCAAGTTGCTTGGGTGAGTTGAGGTTGAATTTTCGACCTGCTAAGGAGGTGATTTCTTCAGATAGGTTTGAGATACGATGAGCAAGGGTGTCACCAATGTCTTTTAGCGCGCGGACATCCATGGCGATGCCCTCGTTTTCTATCGCTGTAAGCACGGGCAACAAAGGGGCTTCGATGTCTTGATAGATAGATAGCTGCTCGCAGTCTTGCAGAAGTGGGCGAAGTTTATTGGCAATTTGTAACGTCACATCAGCATCTTCAGCCGCATACTCTGCAAGGTCGTTTGCGGGGATGAGTAGCATATTGAGTTGCTTTTTCTTGCCCCGCTTTTTAGCTGGTTTTTTTTCTGACTCCGTTGAGTCGTCGAGGCCGAAGAGGTCGCCCTCTGGTTCGATTTCTTTCTGTGCGAGATCTTCGAGCTTAACGGGGCTGTAGCCCAGCAAAGTTTCTGAGATTTGATCCATGCTGTGTCTTTGATCGGGAGAGACGATCGCATGAACGAGCATCGTGTCAAAAAATGGCCCGCTTACCTTGCAGTGGTGAGCCAATAGAACAGAGAGGTCGAATTTAAGATTGTGTCCTAGCTTTTCCTGTTTGGATTGAAAAATGACACCTAGCTTATCAAGTGCCATTTGAGGTGTGAGTTGACTTTCTGCACCGGTGTCAACGAAGTAGCCCTCGTGCGCAGTGGTTGCAAAAGCGATACCTAAAATGTCACAACTGCGCGGATCGAGAGAAGTAGTCTCTAGATCAAAACAGTATTCCTTGGCGATGGAGAGTTTCTTAACCAGTGAGTGGAGATCATTGACGGTTTGAATTAATTGATAGTGATGCTCTGTGTTGGAGATGTTTTTTAGTGTAGCGGCGGGAGTATCATCGCTGGCTTGGTCTTTCGCCGTAGAGCTTGATGACGGCTCGCTATGCCCTCGGCCCGCATTAAAGTCTTTGCCCAGTATGCGTTTGCCAATGGTGTTGAACTCGAGCTCGGTGAGCAGTGATTGGATCTTTGATTCATCACGCCCTCCTATTATGAGGTCATCCCATTCTGCCTGAATCGGGACGTCGAGTATGATGGTTGCTAATTTCTTTGAGAGTAGTGCTTGGTCGGCAAAGTTTTCGAGGTTTTCCTTTTGCTTCCCCTTGAGCTGGTCGGTCGACTTTAGTAAGTTCTCAATCGAGCCAAACTGAGCGATGAGTTTCTTTGCTGTTTTTTCGCCGATGCCGGGCACTCCTGGGATGTTGTCTGAGGCATCTCCCCATAGGCCGAGGATATCAATGACTTGGAGGGGGGTCTCGACGTTCCATTGGTTCTGAATGCTTGGGATGTCGAGTAGTTCGTGGTTGCTGCCTTGCCGGCCTGGCTTCCACATGGTGGTGGTAGCACTGACCAACTGCGCAAAATCCTTATCCGGGGTTACCATATAGGTGTGGATGCCTCCATGCTGGTCTGCACGATGGGCAACGGTACCGATGATGTCATCAGCCTCATAACCATCCAGTTCGAGTACGGGGATGCCGAGTGCGGAGCACAATTCTTTTACATAGGGAATGGCTGCTGCCAGTTCTTCCGGCATAGCCTCGCGCTGCGCTTTGTACTCAGGGTAGATGATGTGCCGCTCTGTGGGGGCCTTGGTATCAAATGCTACGCCGATATGGCTGGCGTCATGGTTTTCCATGATGTCGAGTAGCGTATTGGCAAAGCCATACACGGCGGAGGTGTTAAGCCCTTTACTCGTGATGATGGGGTTGCGAAAGAAGGCAAAATGGGCACGGTATACCAGTGCCATCCCGTCGAGGAGAAAGAGCTTATGCATTGCCCCGTCAGACTGAATGCTTCTCACTCACGTGGGAAGGATAAAGGTGTGCAGATGGCCGAGTGATGATCTGATATCCCACCTAAGGTAGTGTAGAAGAGGCCATGACAGATCTGCAGCTAAGTCTGCAGCTAAGTCGAGCTGATGCCTGTGGTTCTGGCTTCGACCGCAAGTTCGAATGCCTCACGATCTCCGTAGCGCCTGATTGAGAATTTGACGCAACGGCGCTGACCTGGGGCAGGTGACCAAGTGGCTTGCCAGAAATAGTATGAGTTACCATTGCTGGCGATCACCGTGATCTTTGAGACTCCCACGACTCCTGAGTTGTTGCGAGGCGAGCGTTCACATACTCTGGCACGATCGGCTATTTTCTCGAGGAGGGCATTGCGCCATTCTCTGGCAAACCTTAGAGCATGCTCAGGGTGGCCATGAACACGATCAGCAAAGAATTTACCGTATTTGATCCCTCTGCGCTGCAATCTGACCTGGAATCCGTGGGTCCCCGCGCCGGGGAGATCAATCCGGGTGATCGCATAGTTGGGGTCTTGTTGTCGGAGGTCAGCCATGGAGAGAGGATGCAATCGAAGTAAGAGGAGGCAATGTGCCACCGTATTGCGGTGCCTGCAAGCTGGAAGCTTGCTTCTGATGTCGTTCCCTGCTTTAAGGTCTGCACCATGCCAGGAATTGTTATCAAACCACGCGCTCGTATTTTTCACGGTCATGACTGGGTATACGCCTCTGAAATTCGTAAGTTGTTTGGTGAACCCAAGGCTGGAGATGTGATTTCCTTGAAGGATTACCGTGATCGACCGCTTGGAACGGCTATCTACAACCCCGAGTCTCAAATTGTAGCGCGTCGAATTTCTCGCAGAAAACAGAAGCTCGATAGTGAGTTCTTTCAGCGTAGGATTGAACAGGCTATCGCCCTACGTGAAAAGTCAGGGGTTGATATTACCTTGGCGAGAATAGTGTGGAGTGAATCGGATGGATTGCCAGGCGTCGTAGTTGATCGTTATGGTGGGCATCTTGTTTTGCAGACACTGACCTTAGCGATGCATCAGCGGCGTGAGCTGATTGTAGAAGCTTTGGTAGAGGCGCTCAGCCCAGAGTCGATTATTTTGCGTAATGATTCGCCTATGTTGGCTGCGGAGGGCATCGAGGAGGAAGTAACAGTACTTCATGGAAGTAATCCTGGAGCGTTCGTTGTCGAGGCACCAACTGTCGAAGGGGGAGTGAAGTTTGAGATTGATTTGTTAGATGGTCAGAAGACGGGGCTCTATCTCGATCAATTAGACGCTCACCGTGAAATTGCCAAGTTGGCTAAAGGGAAACGTGTTCTGGACTGTTTCTGTAATCAGGGTGGTTTTGCTCTGGCGTGTGCCAAGGCTGGGGCGGCAAGCGTGACGGCAGTAGATTCATCTGGGCCTGCGATTGAGGCGACTTTGCGCAATGCAGAGCTCAATGGTGTCGAGATAAATGCTGTGAAGCATAACGCATTTGATTATTTGAAACACTGTGAAGATCAGTATGACATCGTCATTCTCGATCCGCCTTCGTTTACTAAAAACAAGAAGAGTCTCAACAACGCCATGCGTGGCTACAAGGAGATTCATCTGCGCGGAATCAAGCTGCTGGATCGTGATGGTGTTTTGGCTACTTACTGCTGCTCGCACCACGCATCTCGGCAGATGTTTTTGGATAATATCGTGACGGCCTCTGTTGATGCAAAGCGCACCTTACGTCTCGTTGCTAGTCATGGACAACGACTCGACCATCCTGTGATCCCTGCCATTCCTGAGACAGAGTATCTCAAGGGGTTTGTGTTGGAGTTAATGCCGTCAAGGTAGGGACTTTGTTGTTGTAAGGTCGCTAGGAGAACCTTAATGCTTTGTGCCTATGACTACCTTGATTATCGCACTTGGGTCCTTAGTTCTCTACATATTGGCATACCACACGTATGGCAAATGGTTAGGAAATAAGATTTTCAAGCTCAGCGCAAAGGCGGTAGTGCCTTCGGTCGAGTTGGAGGATGGCAATGATTACGTGCCTACTTCTAAAGGGATTGTTTTTGGCCATCACTTTACTTCGATTGCGGGTACGGGGCCAATTGTGGGCCCTGCTTTGGCGGTGATTTGGGGATGGTTGCCAGCCTTGTTGTGGGTGCTTATCGGCTCAGTATTTGTCGGTGCAGTTCATGATTTCGGGGCATTGGTGGTATCGATGCGCAATAAGGGTCAGACGGTTGGTGACATCGCTGGGCGAGTCATTTCGCCAAGGGTGAGGGTTTTGTTTTTGCTGATTCTGTTCATGGCGCTGACCATTGTGTTAGCTATTTTTGGTTTGGTTATCGCTGCCGTCTTTAAAGCCTATCCGCAGTCGATTGCTCCTTGCTTGATCCAAATACCGCTTGCTGTTCTGATTGGCTTCTTCATTCACCGCAAAGGTGGTAACATTATGTTAGCTTCCTTCGGTGCTTTAGCACTGATGTATTTGTCGGTGCTTTTTGGCGATGTTGGCTGGCTGGGCCAAATGAACGAGTATTTGAAAGGCTGGGCCTTGATGGAGTGGGTGACTGTGCTCTTAGTTTATTCGTATGTGGCATCGGTGTTGCCGGTGTGGTCTTTGTTGCAACCTCGTGACTACATCAACTCACTACAATTGCTGAGTGCACTGGGACTCATTGTGGTTGGCCTTGTTTTTGCAGGGCTCTTTAACGGGGCACCCGTTGATGGAGTTCGGCCAGCGCTCGAAATTGCAGCACCCATGGTAGAATCGTCCATTAAGCTCAAAGACTTGCCGTTAATATTTCCGTTCCTCTTCATCACTATTGCATGTGGTGCTGTTTCTGGGTTTCATTGTCTGGTATCCTCGGGAACATCTTCCAAGCAGCTACGCTGCGAGACAGACGCGCGTTTTGTCGGGTATGGTTCGATGCTGACCGAGGGGTTTTTGGCAGTATTAGTGATATTAGCCTGCGTTGCCGGTCTTGGGCTGGGTGTGTCTGACGGTTCAGGTGGCACTTTGCTCGGAGCAGATGCATGGAATACTCGTTATGAAGGCTGGGCAACAATGAGTGGTTTGGGCTCGAAAGTGGGGGCCTTTGTTGACGGGGCTGCCAATTTCCTAAAAGCGCTCGGTATTTCAGCTGCTTTTTCAACCGCCCTGATGGGTGTTTTCGTGGCTTCCTTTGCCGCAACTACTCTTGATACGGCATGTAGGTTGCAGCGATATGTGGTTCAGGAGTTGGCTGCATGCTTCGTAAAGCCGCGTAAAGAAGATTCTAATAACGAATTGTCGAATGCTTCTGCGACTATTGGGCTGACTGCAAATCCACTAACGTGGTTGGTTAATAAGCATGGTGCAACTTTGTTTGCTGTGGCGATCGCTTGGTGGATGGCATCATTGCCGTCGGCTGATGGCCAGGCGGCCGGTACGGGTGGATTGATCTTGTGGCCGTTGTTCGGAGCGATCAATCAGTTGCTTGGAGGCTTGGCCTTTCTTGTTATTATCTTCTGGATGTATCGCCAGAAGATGTCGGTTTGGTTCATATTGCTGCCAGCCTTATTTATGTTGATATTGCCGGCATGGGCGATGGGTTATCAAATCTTTGGCCAAGCCATTGGAGCGAGCCAAAGCTGGATCGATCAGGAGAGGTGGCTGCTTGTGGGTATCGGTTCCGCAGCACTATTGCTCGAGGCGTGGATGATTATCGAAGCGATTGTCGCATGGCGACGGAGGCGAGCTTGATCATCTGATAACGGATTGCGATGCGAGCGAGGCTGTGCTCCATAGGACTTTAGCCTAGACATCATCTAGGCCGATGCGTAGCGTCAACTACTGATGCGCGGTCTGTGGTTTAACCTTCTTTTCTTGGTTTGCTTGGGGGTTTTTGAACTAGCTCCAAAGGCAGATGCCGCGTTGCCCACGAGCGAGGTGCAAACGTCTCAGCGCCATGTTATCCTGTGCGGTGGTCCGGCACTTAGGAAATGGGAGGATCTCAGGGTAGAGCGGGATCAACACGACCGCTGGTGGGCCAATTTTATCAGGGCATCGACGATACGAATCGATGAGATTAAAAGGGCATATGGTGAGCGCTCTGTCGTGACATGGATAGTTTATCGCCCGGGCTACGCTGCTCGAGGACGTGAAGATGGCAAACCATACACAAAGTGGATCACGCAACAGGCCTCAAAGAGGGGGGTTGACTTGGTTTGGATCAGTAGTGGTAATGGCGCCATTAACGCGATCAATAAGCATCGCACAGGGTCAGTGGTGACTTTTGATTTCTTTGGGCACTCCAACAAACACTGCTTTTTACTCGATTATAGTGCGATCATCATGGCGGCCAGCAAGGCATGGATACATGAAAAAGATCTTGGACGTATTCGCCGAGGGATTTTTGCCCGCAATGCTCAATGCCAGAGCTGGGGTTGTCACACAGGTGAGAGCATGAGTGCTTACTGGAAGCAGGCTACGGGTCAGCCGCTGCTGGGTGCACGTGGCAAAACAGACTATGAGCCTGTAGGTCAGGGTAAGATGCCTTCTGTCTCTGGTAAGTGGGTCCGATAATATCTTTATTTCGCCGACAACAATCCTTTCCTTTCCCTCTAATTTTTATTACCACAAATCCATGAAATTCGAACAACTCAAAGAAATCTACGAACTTCCGTTTTTTGAACTGATTCATAAAGCCCATGAAGTGCATGTTTCGAACTGGCCTGAAAAAGAAATCCAACTCTGTACTTTGCTCTCAATCAAGACAGGTGGTTGTTCGGAAGATTGTTCGTATTGTTCGCAGTCTGCTCGCTACAACACAGAGATTGAGCGTGAGCCACTGATGGATTTAGACGCGGTGATGGAGAGTGCCACTGCGGCTCGTGATAATGGTTCTACTCGCTTCTGTATGGGCGCGGCATGGAAGGGTGTTCGCAAAGGTACCAAGCAATTTGACGACGTGCTAGAGATCGTCCGTAATGTCGCAGGTCTTGGTATGGAAGTATGCACTACACTCGGTGAGCTTGGCGCTGAAGAGGCCAAGCAGCTCAAGGAAGCTGGTGTTACAGCATATAATCACAACCTAGATACATCGCGCGAACATTATCCAAACATTGTTACCAGCCATACCTATGATGATCGTCTCAATACGATTCGCCACGCGCAGGATGCTGGCATGAGCGTTTGTTGTGGTGGCATTCTTGGCCTTGGCGAAACTTCTGATGATCGACTGAAAATGCTCGAGGTTATTTCTGAGTTCAACCCACAGCCCGAAAGCGTGCCGATCAACTCATTGATGCCAATGCCTGGAACTCCGCTGGCAGAATCTCATACGGTTGATATTTTTGATGTCGTGCGCATGATTGCAGTGACTCGTATTGCCTGCCCGAATGCCAAGGTGAGGCTCTCTGCTGGTCGTAGCAACATGTCCGAAGAGGGTCAGACAATGTGTTTCTATGCAGGTGCTAACTCAATCTTCTATGGAGAAAAGCTACTCACCACAGTGAATCCAGCGATCCAGAAGGACTTGAAGCTCATAGAGAAGCTGGGCATCAATCCGCTTAAACCAAATCCAGCGATGGAGGCTCCCGGTAAAGAGTGTGACAAAGAACTCTCTCCTTGTTGTAAGTAAGGAGCTAGTTCGTGGGCGAGAGCTCAGATGAGGCAGCTGTTTTATCAGCCCTGATCGAGAACGACCCACATGCTAAGTTATGAATGTTGCGATCACTGGTATCGGCCTCACTAGTGGTCTTGGTGATGGGGCGCAAGCACATCGTGAAAAGCTAGCAGCAGGTGAGCATGCTCTGAGGCCACTGGCAAAACTCTTTGGTGAAGATTCCCCATACGCTGCTGTCAATGCAGCCTGGATTGAGAATCGAAAGATCATGCTATCCCGCAAATGGGCACCAGCATCGATGCTCTCACTTCATGTTGCCAAGCAGGCGGTGGCTGATGCTGGCCTGAGTGCAGAAGATCTTAAGGATGCTGCAGTCATTGTTGGGAGCAGTAGAGGCAATGTCGCAGGCTGGGTTTCAGAGTGGCCTTTGAGGCGTCCGTTCAAACTGATGGCAGCCAGCAATTCAATGCATGGAGAGTTGGCATCAGCTGTTAGTATTGAGCTTGGTATCCGTGGCCCATGGCAAGTGATCTCGAGTGGTTGTGCAGCGAGCTTGGATGCAATGGGCATGGCGTCGATGATGATTCAGCAGGGCATGGCAAAACGCGCGATCGTGATTGGTGTTGAGCTACCGCTGATACCAGCAGTTTTAAAAGCGTATGCTGATACTGGTGTGCTAGCCTCGAGTATGGTCAATGACCCATACTCATCTCATACGAGTGGTTTATTTCCGGCGGAGGCTGGTGCGGCTTTGGTATTAGAAGCGGTCACTAATCAAGCTTCCGAGAGGTTGAGGTCGCGGCCTCTAATGACCGGTTATTGGTGTAATTCAGATGCGGATTCGCCAATAGGTATGCCTAGTGATGGCTCTGGCTTACGGGCTTGTCTCGAGCAGGCTCTTGCTGGGCTAAAGGATGAACCGGCCATTGCTGCCATTTGTCCGCATGCCAGTGGCACTCTATTACACGCCAAGGCAGAGCTAGCTGCACTCAAAGCTGTTCTGCCGGTCGATCAGCCTATTTCCCTGCACCCACTCAAGCCATATACGGGGCACTCTGTTGGCGCAAATGGGGTTTTGGACTGCGCTATTTTGGCAAGTTATCTGCAAAATCGAGAGCTGCCGCCAAACCTTGATGGCATAACTTGTCCTGGAGCACCGTTTAAGCTCGAGGCCAACCCTCTATCGAAGCAAGGGACGACAGTGTTAAAAATAGCAGTTGGCATGGGTGGCCATAATTCGATTGTCTCACTACGATCTCCATCAGCATAGATAATGCACATTAATATATCCATCGGTGAACAAAAGCTGCGCCTCTTCGAGGGCGAAGCATTATGTGCCGAGTATATTATTTCAACGGCTGCGAATGGAGTTGGTTTTGATGAGGGTAGTTATTGCACTCCAACAGGTCGCTTCGAGGTGAGTGAGAAAATTGGAGACGGAGAGCCATTGAAAACGATTTTCAAGTCTCGTAAGCCGGTTGGGGTATGGGATGGTAGTCTCAACGAGCAGGATATGATTTTGTCCCGTATTGTTCGGCTGCATGGTTTAGATGCCGAGAACGCAAATAGCATGGATCGCTATATATACATTCATGGAACCAATCAGGAGGTAGCGCTGGGTGAGCCTGTCAGTTGTGGCTGTATCCGCATGGGCAATGAGGATGTTGTTGATCTCTATGATCGTATTGACGTCGGAGTGCCCCTGGTGATTACTTATTGACCGAGTTTTTTGCGGGTATGGTCAAGCAACTGCCTGCAGCCATCCTCGAGCATGTCTGCCACTAGCTCGAAGCCATCATCTTCGCCGTAGTAAGGGTCAGGCACCTCGGTAACCTGATGGTCAGGGTGTTCGCAAAAATTGGTGAACATGAAAACTTTCTCAGTATGCTGAGTTGTGCTGGCTAGCGATGTTACTCCAGCGTAGTTCTCGGCATCCATGGTGAGGATCAGATCAAAGTTTGAGTAGTCTTCTTTTTTGAATTGCCTGGCTGCGCCAGTAACGGAGATGTCACGCTTTGATAGCGTGTTGCTCATGCGGCTGTCGGGGGCTTTGCCGGGGTGGTAATCATGGGTGCCGGCTGAGTCGATATGAATAAAATCATCGAGCTTGGCCAGCTTCACCTGATGTCGGAAAATATTCTCAGCAGCAGGGGAGCGGCAAATATTTCCAAGGCAAACAAAAAGAACATTGATGGGTTTTTGTGGCATGAATGAGGTATGTTTTTTAGCTGGCTAGACGATTTTTGCTGAGCAGAAGCCAGAGGAAAAATGGTCCGCCTAGGATGGCTGTGACGATGCCAACGGGAACCTCTGCTGTTGAGCTGATATTGCGCGCGAGGGTATCGCAAAGAGCGAGGAAACTGGCACCGAAGAGAATGGAAGCTGGAATAAGGAAGCGATGGTTAGGGCCGATGAGTAGTCGGCAGATGTGTGGTGCCATAATTCCTACAAAGCCGATTGGTCCACAGACAGTAATAATACCGGCTACCATGAGTGAGACTGCAAAAAAGAGAAGCATCTGGGTACGCTGAACATTCACTCCACGGCTGGCTGCAATATCATCTGTAATAGATAGCAAATTAAGCTCTCGATGCAGGGTCGAGACGATAATAATACCGCTGATAACAAAGGGGGCGAGTTGTAAGACGGAGTCTATACTGGCTCGGCTGAGGTCGCCCATCAGCCAGTGTAAAACTCGAAAAGAGCTGCCCGGGTCACTGAGATATTGAAGTAATAAAATAAGACTGGAAAAGAAGAAACTAATGGCAACCCCGCCTAAGAGCATCGTGCTCGGAGATGTCTTCCCTGTAGCACGAGCAATTCCATAAACGAGAACGATCGATATAATAGCACCTGACAATGCGGCCAAGGAGGTGCCTGAGAGACCAAGAAGACTGAAGTGAATACCCGTCACAATGGCAAGGGTGACGCCAAGGGAGGCACCGCTCGCGACTCCCAGCGTGAAGGGTGTGGCTAGAGGGTTTCGGAATAGAGCTTGAAAGACAACGCCACCGAGAGAGAGCCCTGCGCCTGCAAGAAGTGAGAGTAGGACACGGGGTAAGCGGATTTGCCAGAAGATGATGGCGTCGACATCATCAGCCATCGGTCTGAGGATGACATTTGGGCTCGTTAGGTGGTGTCCAAGCCAAGGTGTTATCAATGCACATGCCAAGGTAAGCCCAAGCATGATTATCAGCCGTTTGAATTTGTTACGATCTGTCATGGCTTGAGCTGCAGATTGGTTGAGGAGTTGGGTAGCACCATGGGTCGGCCTGTCTCGGGGTGTGGGTGTAGTAATAACTCTGTCTCGAAGACCTGCATTAATACCTCTTTTTGCATGAACGCATTCGGTTGCGCGTCGATCATGATCTGGCCGTCTTTCATGCCAATGATACGATCAAAATTAGCAGATGCCCAGTTGAGGTCATGGGTGATTACCATCAGTGTGATTTCCTGGTCTTGGGTGATGTTAGTCAGTAGCTCATGAATGAGTTCACGTTGTTTTGGGTCGAGGTGAGCGGTTGGCTCATCAAGAATGAGAATCGGTGTTTGCTGAGCTAGTGCGGCTGCGATGTTAACCCTCTGGCGCTCACCTCCACTCATGGTGGAGAGGCTTTGGTGTTTAAGATGGCTAATGCCGGTTCGCTCTATTGCGTTTTCTATGGCTTGAGCTCCGTATTCATCGAGTTGATGGATGCCGGCTCCGCTACCCTGTGCATAACGGCTCATATTGATGAACTCGATAGCGGTGAATGAGATGCGCTCTGCAAGCTGCTGAGGTACGTATGCAATTTGCCGTGCTAGTTCTGCACGGCTGGTTTGGGATAAGAGACATCCGTTGACTTTAATACTGCCGCTATTGGGTTGGGTGAGGCCGAGCAAACAGCGGATCAGGGTGGTTTTCCCCGCGCCATTGGGGCCAACGATAGCTAGTCGTTCGCCGGTGCTGATGGCGAGACTAGCGTCATCGAGTAGCTGAGTTGAGCCAATGCGCAGCGTAAGGCCTAATGCCTGAATGATATGTTTGGGGTCATTTTGCACGTTGGTTTGCACGTTGGTTTACGGATGGATGGCGCGGGCGAACTGTTCAAGAGTCTGGGGGAAACGTGGCCCGGGAATCAAGTGCTGATCTCCATGAATGATGATCACACGTTGGTTACTGACTGCCTTGAGCTCTTGGTAGCTATTCCATTGTGAGAGCAGTCGTTGCTTGCCGAGCTTGTTCCATGTCTCGGTGTTAACGAGATCAATGATGACGTCTGGGTTGAGCTCGATGAGCTTTTCTCGTGACAGCATGGGGAAGGCGACTGAGCCTTGATAGGCATTACGTGCTCCGATCATCTCAACGAGTTCACGATGGAATCCCGCACTGCCGGCAATGATCACCTGAGCAGGATGATCTGCAGTGGTGTCTCGGCTAATACTGATGAGCACGCGGGGCTGATTCGGCATGTTCTGATGCTCTGATATTTGTTGGTCCACCGTGGTGTTGATGTCAGCGACTATTTGCCTAGCTTTACCTGGGCGGCCTAGCTCGTTACCGATGATGTTGATGGATTCGGTGATGCCCTCGGTATCGTCATGGCTGATATTGATTGTGTGAATACCCAGCTGCTCTAATTTCACAGCCAGAGCGGCTTGTTCCTTAAGTAAGATGACGCAGTCAGGCTGGAGTGATATGAGCTTTTCATAGTGAAGGTCAACATACCCCCCGATAGTGGGTTTCTCTTTTGCCTCAGCGGGGTAGTTGGAGAAACGTGATACGCCGACTAGCTGGTTTTCAAGGCCAAGCAGATAAATGATTTCAACGCTGCTCGGAGAGAGCGCGATGATGCGTTGGTAGCTTATGTGTTGTTCTGGATTGGCGGCCTCGGGTTGGAGCCATAAACGGGCGTAGTAGCAGCCGATGAAGCTGAGCACGACAGCTATGGTCACCAGAATAACTCTGAGTACTTTCCTGGGCTGTTTCCGTGCTGGGCTCATGCGCCGATTATTCAGGCAATTGCCGCTCAGTCAACAGGTGATGACTGAGCGGCTTTGATAAACGATTACATGTTAATGAATGAGATGTTCAGTTTCATTCATACAGCAGGGGGTTTGTTACCACTCAATGGTGACTCCTCCGAAGATGCCAACTCCGCGACCTGGAAATGAGGCTTCCTGGAGTCCTCCTTGAGCAGGCTGATTAAACAATTCATAATCCGTATCCAATAGGTTTTCAACACGAGCAGTCAGCTTTACATTTTCAGTTAATTGATAATGTCCAAAGAGATTCACAAGCACGTAGGATTCTAGATTGCCGGCATACGTATCGCTGGGAGCGCCCATGCTCCTGCTATCCATGTATGAGGCGCTAAGCCCTAGGGACAATCGATCTGAAATCTGGCCATGAACACGCAGGCCTAATACATTTTCAGGTAAATCAATGAGTGGGGATCTATCGAGCCATGTATAGCTCAGTGTGATATTCAAACGATCATCTAGGAAATTTGCCTCAGCCGAAGCCTCGATACCACTTATTTCACTGATGCTATCAGCATTAACATACTGGGTTCCTGTATTGTAAATTTGGCCATCCACACGATTTGCGAAATAGGTAACACTGAGGCCATACTTGCCATCACAGAATGGCTGTTCAACTCCTAGGTCCCAGCCGATTGATTCCTGTGGATCAAGGTCATCGTTAGGAAGGATTGCAGGCCCAAAAAAAGGGTTCGGCGAGCCGACTATTTGAGAGACGGCGGGTAATCTGAAACCGGTGCCGATACTAGCTCTCAGTATCGAAGACGTTTTTTCTGCCGTGTAAGCACTCGCGAGCTTCCAAGTCACATGATCGTCATCGTAGCCGTCTTCACGGCTCTGGCCTTTCTTCTGTCGATCCTCGTCGTAGTTTTCCCATCGGAGTCCCCCCGAAACATTAAAGTTATCGGTTACCTGCCAAATGTGATTGGCATACACCCCTGACTGGGTTCTGTTATTATCAACAGGAGACCCTAGCCCCCCACTAATTCGTTCCCCAGTATAACTTGAATCTTCATAGGTCAGTCCGAACAATGTGGTATGACGGTCGTTCCACTGATATGTGTTATCCCAATATAGACCGTATTTAGTGAGGTCCTCATCGTTAGTAAAAGGTGAGTCTGGTTGATTGAAAAACGTATTTTGCTGGTATATACCCAGTGTGAATTTGATTAGCCATTGCTCATTTAATTCATACTCAGCAAAGACCGTGCCTAGGGTGTAATCCGTATCGGTTACATCCGGTCCATAACCAGCAATGTTGGGGCCAATGTAAGTTGCTTCAGCACCTCGTAGCGTCATGCCGATGTTAAGTTGTTTGTTGACTGCATAATCCAAGCGCAAGGCGTAGGAGAACATATCAAAATCGTTATCCTTTTCACCGTCGAATTTGTACTTGGACGTATCGTTTTCAGTCTCCTCGTAGCCAAGGCTTAAAGAGTAAGACAAATCACCCTCAGTGCCCTGCATGCCCAACATGGCATTCTGGGAATTAAATGAGCCCGTTTCCAATCGTAGCTCGCCGCTGTGCGGTCCTTCTCCTTTTGCGGAATATAAGCCGATAACCCCGCCCATCGTATCTGGACCATACATGACTCCCTGGGGACCCCGTAATACCTCGATCTGAGATAAGCCGTTAGTATTTTGGCTGCCTAGAAAATACTGTGAAATAAATTGATCCGGCCCTCCGCTGATACGCATGCCATCAACAAACAAAGCGGTATCCTTTGCCTCCATACCTCGAATTTGAGTGTAAGAATATGAGCCGCGTTGTCCTCCAATAGATTCAGAAACTACACCTGGGGCAA
>ERZ767285.305-NODE-305-length-18708-cov-5.307767_pt1 | contig 18708 bp, 10 predicted proteins | sample MGYA00374953_ERZ767285 | MGnify/ENA primary metagenome ERZ767285 (study PRJEB28947, sample SAMN06267186) | marine metagenome | isolation source: Columbia River Estuary | place: USA:Columbia River Estuary, USA | collected 2013-07-23 ...
GAGCCAGTCCCAGCCGGGGTCAGTGCCAATGGTGCCACCCGCGTCATTCGATGCGTTGATTTCCCAGAGGTAAGAGCCACCGTCGTTCCAGAGCTGACTACCAGTAGCCAGTGTGCCGGGTGAGTTGCCGGGGGCAATGACGCCGTTGACGGTTAACAGGCTAGCACCGATCGTGCCGCTACCGGCAAGGGTTCCATTAGCATTAATAGTCATCGCTCCTGTCGCTCCTGACTGATTACCATTGATGATGAGTGTGCCGTCGCTGACGGTGGTATTGCCCGAGTAGGTGTTATTATTACCAGTGAGGGTCAGGGTGCTGTTGTTGTCCTTCTCGATAGCACCTGTGCCGCTGATGACGCCGTTCAGGATCTGGTTGTTGGTGCTGTTGTGGCGGAAGATTCCGTCGTTGGTGATGTTGCCCGAGTAGTTTCCGTTTACCAGCTGGCCTGCCCCTCCGAGCTCCACCACGCCGGCGTTGATGTCGAGGACGTTTGTCTGCAGGTTGTTGAAGGTGTTTGTGAGGCGAAGTGTGCCCGCGCCGAGCTTGTTGATGCCACTACGGTTAATGCCGTTGTTTAACTGCAGATCGGCATCATCCGTGCCATCTGCAACATTGAAAGTAATCTGACCACCGAGGTCAAATAGGCTACCGGTGATGAAATTTGTGGAGCCTCCCGTAGTGACAAATGAGGAGCTGCCCACCCTCGTACTCCCGCCAGAGATATTGATGGTGCCGCCGCCATTGGCATCGAAGGTAATGGTCTTGTTTTGAAGCCGAGTCTGCCCGCCTCCCGAACTGGAGGTCTGTAAGGTGGCACCGTTATTGATGTTGATAGATCCTGCGCCAAAATTTCGCGCAGTGCCGGTGGGATTATCAATGACCAGTGTTCCGCCATTCACCGAGGTCAGGCCCGTGTAGTTGCTTTGAACATGAATCTGGAGCGTGCCGTCACCCTCCTTGGTCAGGCCACCGGCTCCCGAGATGAGGCCGCCGATGGTGATATCTGCGGTGTTAGCCTCTACCGTGCGAGTAGCTGCAAATTCCAGGGCGGTGTTGATTGTCTGGGCATTGGCCGAGTTGTTGATGATTGAGCCGTTGACAATCAGCGCCGTGCCCCCGCTGGCGCCCGCGCTTCCGGCATTGGCTGCGAGGGTGTAAGCACCAGCACCTGACATGAACTCAATGTCGTGCACATTGGTTAGAGTGGTGTCAGCGATGTTGTTGGTAGCCGTGCCGCCCGCCCCGGAGAAGGCGATGGTGTGCGTTTCGGAGGCTCCGTGCGTGAAGCCTGTGTCCCAATTTCCGGTGCCTCCCTCCCACTCGGGTCGAATGGCGGTCACGCTGATATTCTGGAAGTCTGCATTGGAATTACGATGTGCATGAGCAGTGAAATCATAGCTTCTGCTGGTATCAAAGGTATGGGATCCCGTGGTGGCGGTGGCGTTGTTGAGGCTGTAGCTCCAGCTCTCATCGGTGACGATCATGGACATGCTTTGCCACGCAGTGCCGACGGTGGCATTTCCCTGGGCCGTGCTTAGCCCAGTTACGGTGCCCGCGTCGTTATTAAATCCCAGATAATCACCACCCCCCAATCCTCCATTTGATCCGGCCGTTGAAAAACCAATGCCATAGGCACCCGCCAGAGAAGAGTTGAGCCAGTCGCCAGAGCCTGAAATAGTATAGTTGGCATCTACAAGACCAAAAGAGTAACGAGTCATGTTACCGGTGGTCCGAAACGTGGTATCCAGCTGGAAGCCCTTGTAACCATCTGCGAGTGCAAACGAATCAATCGTTGTGACATTGGACCGGGCATTACCGCCGCCCAGACCATCGAGAAAATCTCCTGCGGTGTTGATTCCCCACGAGCCGCCAGCAGCTCCACTGGATTTTACCAGGCCTGCGCTGCTAAGTGTCGTGCCGGTGAAGTCGCTCTGGTAGAGCACCTCTGCCTGGGCGGTGGCCGTGCCAAACAGGCCGGTGAGGAGGAGAAGTGGAATTTTCGTTTTCATGAGTATATATGGTTGACGTATGATGGGGGTATTTATGAGGTCTTAGCTTTGTGTTAGGTATGATGAGAGAGCGGGTAAATTGCTTAAGATGATCTTATTGTTTGTACATTTTAATAAAAAACTCGCTTAATTCAAGTTATTTATAACACGATCGCCTTAAGAAAGATATCCTCATTTTTGAGGGTACCGCTGGCCACGGAGGATGCCTCCGTCGGAATAGTGAATAGTGAATAGTGAATTAGCCGCCTGCGGCTGTTCTTGGTTCCTCGTTCTTCGTTCTTAGTTGGCCGTGCTGCAGCCATAAAAAAACCCCGCCGTTTTAAGGGCGAGGCTTTTTGAGAGTTTAAGTTTAGAGTTTAAGTTGAAGCGGCGCGGCTATCTCTCATCGCCGCTGCGCGGCTCCGGCGGCTAATCATTTACTTGCAGGATGCCCAGCTTGAAGCCTTTGGAGATGGCTGAAGGGGCATTGCTTGCCTCGAGCTTATCGTAGATGTGGGCTACATGGCTTACCACAGTGGTGACCCCAATACCTAGTTTAAGAGCGATTTGCTTTTTGACGAGGCCATCAGCTAATAGCTCGAGGACTTGGATTTCTCGCTCACTGAGCATTTGCTCAAGTTCATGGTGGGGGAGTTTGGTCTTGAGGCTGTCGATGACAAAGCGGGCTATTCTGGAATCGAGGGAAGCCCCGCCTTGCTTGACAAGCTTGATGCCCTCAACGATCTGTCCTACGGTGGAGGATTTCAGCAGGTAGCCAGAGGCGCCGAGCATGATGGCATTGAGCACGTCATCTTCCTGGTCGGACTGGGTGAGGATGATGATCTTGGCGTCGGGCGCGACCTTGGGGATTTGTTCCAGGGCCTCGAGTCCACCCATGCCGGGTAGGTTCAGGTCGAGCAGGATGACGTCGGGCATGGCATCAAGTCTCCCGATCTGGAGGTGCTGCAAAGCTCGCTCAGCAGTGCCAAACTGATCGGTCAGCTGCATGTCATCTTGCCGAGATAGGGCCATCTCGACGATTTCGCGGTACTCGGGATGGTCTTCGACCATGATGATGTTGGTGCTCTTTTTCATAGGTAGATGGATTTGAATATGCCCAGTCGTTTGGCGGGGATGGTGAGTGTGACGACGGTGCCTCCTTCGCTGGGGTGGTCAATGCGGACCTTGGCCCTGAGTAGGCCGGCGCGGCGCTCGAGGGACTTGGGTGTCATGCCATCTTGTTGCGCATCGACGCTGATACCGATGCCGTTGTCCCGGATGATGAGCGAGACTCCTGCTTTGTCCGCTGAGAGGTGGGAGCTGAAAGCGGTAGCACTGGCATGCCGACTAATGTTCACCAGGCACTCTTTATAAAATAGAAAAAGGTCGACTCTGACCCGGGGTTTTAACTTTTGGAGATAGGGCTCTCCCTCAATGATGAGCTCATGATCGAGCTTGGCCATGATCCTGCGTGCGGCGCGCTGCATGTCCGCTTCCAGATTTTCATAATAATTATTCAGGGCGAGTAAATCCATGCAGCCCCTTACTTCGGCACCAGAGCGGTCTGCTTCAGACCTTATCCTGCGCTGGATGTCTGCGAAGGCCTCGTCATCTTCACGGCTTTCCGTAGCAAGATCGCTGAGTAATCCGATGGTGTGGAGATTAGCGCCGAGCTCGTCGTGCAGATCAGCCGCGAGACGTAAGCGAACTCTGGCAAGCTGTCTCATCCTAGTTATGCGGGCGACAAGGAGGATGATGATCATGGCTACCGCCAAAATGACCGCCAAGGCGATGAAGCGGTTGAGTAGGCTTTTTTGTTCTTCGTAAAGTTCATTCAGGCGCAGCGCAAGCTGAGGCCGCTGCCGCTCGAGCTCGTGACGCAGGGCTAGCTCGTTAAGCCACAGGCGAATGGGTAGAATGTCGCCGTAAAAATTCCGCCCGTCTGTGAGTGAGGAGTAGGTGCGTTTATAGGTTGAGAAGCCATAGTTGCCATTGGCCTCTTTAGTTTTGGCCACGTTGATACCACGCGAGAGTAACTCGATCTCAGCGAACCCGATGTTGTTGTAGGCTGGTGCGTGGGGTGGAGCCTCAATACTGGGCTCAAGCACCCGCAGGCGCACGTAGCGGCAGGTGGTGGCGGGGAATCTTTTCATCAGGATCGGCCCGGCTTCGAATACGGAGGCAACCTTGAATTCGGTGAGTGTTATTGCGTCGTTAAAGTCCTCAGCATTGGCACCCTCAACGATCATATGGCGGGGCATGCCGAAGTTGTTGAAGCGCTTCTGTGGAATGGCATCACTCAAGTCAACGGCGTGCAGATGCACTTGGTCCAGCGTTTGGGCTTTGCCCAGATCGATGCTGAGGTATCCGGGCTGATCTGGTGAGGAGGTTGCGACAAATGCAGGGCTTCTCTCTCCCTTGGCTGTGTCCATGACATAAGGAAGGAAACCATCAACGAGCAAGGCGGGGTTGTGTTTATCTGCTGCTTGTATGTTTTGTGATGAGGCCTTCACAGGCTGGTGCAAGGCGACGTTTTCATGGCCACTGAATACGAGCATTTCAAAGAGATGCAGGGCATATCCTCCGTTCCAAGCGCGCGGGCTGAGGGTGGTGGTTTCCAGACGTATCCATGAGGCCTCAATGCCAGCGCAGGCAATGGCCAGGGGTGCGATGCGTGGCAGGATGTTGTCGTCGCTGGTATAGCTTGCGATGACTTTGCCTTTCTGGTCTGCCGCGGTGCCTGCAAGGATGCGGAATGCTTCAGGAAAGCCATCGGTAAGCAGGGTGGTATTAGTACTGCGCCGTATCTCTGGAACGAGGATCACCTCATCGATCTTATAGGTCTGGCCCAGATCGATCTCGACCCATTCCAGATGATCGGCTTGGTTTTGTCGGCTGGATCGGTAGCCTCCGACACCAACGCCACTGCGCGGGTTGTAGTTGGCAAGACGGGTGAGCTGGGAGTCAATTTCAGCAAGCTGTTGTTTGTGTTTGCTGATGCTTGTTTGCCTTGAAAGAACCTCGGCTGAGCTCAGAGAGCAGAGACAGAGCAGGATGGCCAGAGCGCTAAAGGCGCAAGGCATGGTCCGTGTCGATGTCTGCTTGGGTTTCATGGGGGCGCCGCTGCGCGGCGGTTCTTGGTTCTTAGTTCTTGGTTCTTTGTTAGCCGCTGCGCGGCGGTTCATTCACTATTCAAGCCCTGCGGGCTTGGTGAGTTCGAGGTCGATATGCTTGAGGTTTACCACGTAGCCTTTGGGGGCTGTTTTTGGCACGAAGCGTAGGGTGTGATTGCCTTTGGTGAGTTTGATCTGACCCAGGGCAACGTCCTTATAATCATTCCAGGCTTTGTTTCCTGAGCTTCCTTTGGCCGTGCCACTGAGTGATTGGCCGTTGATTTGTAGCTCATAGGTGGCGCCTGCTAGCTGCGCGGCGACTGCCTGGTTGAGCGTGACTTTGTAGCTCCCCGGGCTCTCCACATTTAGCTTCCATGAGAGGGTGGTTTTGGGATCACGGTACTGGCCAATGTGTCTGTTTTTTTCATTGCGGGCGCCACCGCCATCGATGTTGGCAAGGGTGGCATCAATCTTGATTTTGCGGCCGCTCACGGTCACAGGTGCTTTCAGAATGAGGGCCTCGGATTCAGCAGAGAGGGGGTTGAGGCCATTGGCTCCTTTGTCGGTGTATTGAGCGCGCAGCACATAGATGCCTTTTTGGTTATTGGGGTGGGCGGGTTGCTTGATGGTTTTGACTTTACCCGATTTGCTGCGCGAGACGTTAGCGGGGTCACCTGCCATGTCGAGAATGGCGGTAACCATCTCTTTGATGTGCCCATCGCTGATGTGGGCTTGTGCGGGCATGGGAATATGGCCATAGACGCCGTTGCCGCCTTTCTTGATCTTCTCGAGCAGGTAGCTGCGGTTCTTAGCGTTGTCCGGGTAGCGCAGGGCCACTTCCATGTAGCTTGGGCCTACGGATTTGGAATTGGATTGATGGCAGGCGAGGCAGTGGTTTGCCTCAATGAGCTTCACTCCGGGGAGCAGTAGATTCATGCCCTCCAAGCGCGGGTCGCCGGTAGAGTTGGCGTCGGTGTTGATTTTACTTGCTGGGATGCTGCGGTCGGGGCGGTATTCTGCGGTCACTTCGATGTCTGCGGTGCCCAGTGTGCCGTCTTCTTTGTCGAGCCCTGACACGAGGTAGGGGATTTCATTGTCCCAGTCAAAATATCCGTCGCTCTCTGCGATCTTCAGGGAGAGGGTGGGCCGCTCGTTGCCGACGATGATTTTCATGGAGGCTTTGTTCTCTTTGCCTTGGTCGTCTTTTACGATCAGTGTTGCATTGAAGGCACCCGGGCTGGCGTAGCTGTAGCTGGGGTTGGCTTCACTGGAGCTCTCACCATTGCCAAAGTCCCAATGATAGCTGATGGTGTCGCCGTCTTTGTCTACGGTGCCCTTGGATGAGAAATTCACAGCAAGCGGGGCAGCTCCCACACTTTTGTCCGCGGCCAGTTTGATGACGGGGCGGCGATTGGGTCCGCCGTAGCGCACTTTGATCACCTGACCATCGGTATTGCCGGACCAGGCTGAGCCGTAGTTTAAAATGTAGAGGTCTCCCTTGTTGCCGACCTTGATGTCGATCGGGTGATTGAGTTTCACGGAGTCGAGGAAGGGCTCGAGCTTGACGGCTTTGTTGTTGTCATCAAGCGTGATCATCATGATGCGGGCGCGCACCCAATCATACCACATCGCCTTGCCATCAAAGTAGGCGGGGAAGTTGTGCTCAAGGCCATCCTGATAGATGACGGGGCCTGCCATGGAATTACGACCACCATCACCCAGTTCCGGAAATTCTTCTGACTTGGCGTAAGGATACCAGACGGTGGCGGGATTAACCGGAGGCAGTTCTTTGAGTCCGGTATTGCGGGGTGAGTCGTTGATGATGCCCTTGGCAAAGGAGGCACCGCTTATCTCAGTCGCGTAATTGTAGTCGTTGTAATACTCAACCCCGACATGGTAGGGCCAGCCGAAGTAGCCCGCCTTGGTGGCGATGTTGTATTCATCGTATCCGCGTGGGCCACGATCGGTCTTCTCGCGTGCGTCCGGGCCGACTTCTCCCCAGTGCAGGTAACCGGTTTTTTGATCCACAAAGATACGGAAGGGATTACGGCAGCCCTTGGCATAAATTTCCGGGCGGGTGTTGGGTGTGCCCGGGGGGTAGAGGTTGTCTTTGGGTATGTCGTAGCTGCCGTCTTCGTTCATGACGATGCGTAGGATGGCGCCACGGAGGTCATTGGAGTTGCCGGCGGAGCGCTGGGCATCACGGTGTAGGCCAGTTGCTGTATCATCAATGGGCGCGTAGCCGTCTGCAGCGTGTGGGTTGGTATTATCTCCATTCGCAATAAAGAGCTCACGGTTTCTTCCAAAATGGATTGAGCCGGCGTGGTGTGGGCCGGCGTGGCGCTCGGTGACGACTTCGAGGACGTTGACCTCATCGATGAGTTGGTTGTCCTTGAAGGTGAAGCGTGACAGGCGGTTGCAGTCTTTCTCAATGGGAGAGTAGTAGCAGTAGATGAAATTGTTACGCTCAAAGTCTGGATCGAGGGCAATGCCAAGCACGCCACACTCACCACCACCGCGGTATTTATAAATCGGCTCGATAGGGCGGCCCTTATGGTGGGCGGGAAGCTGGTGAATGGTGACGGGGGTGCCTACCGCCGGGTCATAAAGCTTTACGGGGCCGGTGCGCTCCGCAATAAAGATGCGCCCCTTGTGATCGATGGCGATCTGCATCGGATCATTGAGTGAGGGAATGATGGTGCTGACTTCAAAGTAATCATCGCCAGGAAGTTCGCTGCTGATGGCTTTGTCCTCAGCTTGGGCAATCGAGATGACGCTGAGAAGTAAAGTGAGTGTGAAAATAGATGATTTCATAGAAGGCAATATGCGTGTGCTAAGGTGGTATAAATGAATACCTCATTACCATAGCTCAACTTTCTATGCCAACAGCTAAAAGAAGTGATCAGATAAAAGATTGACGATTAATGATAAGTTTTCACCGATTTTGGCGTCGGCTGGTTCCTGATTCTCGGGGCTGGGAGTTGCAGGCAAGGAAAAGCCCTGCGGCTGGAAGGCGGCAGGGCTGGGGGTGAGGATGATGGGTGATATGCGTTGAGCGCGGATCAGCGGACACTCACCATCTTACTGAGAAGCTTGCTGAGAAGGGGTGGCTTTTAGGCAAATGACTTTACCCAATCTGGATTCTCAGGGCCAAAGATCTTCAGCATGACGATCGGATCTGTGGGGGAAGGGTTGGTGATGGTGACTCCTGCCTGAGCGGTGGACTCAGTGACAAAGTACTCGTCGTGGGTAAGCTGGCCAAAGCGAATCATGGTGGGAGTTTCGATGTGGCTCGCTCCCATGGTGCCGTGGCCCTGCATCATGATCATGCCGTAACAGCCGGCGTTTTTGATGGTGACGGTGCGTCCTGGCAGCACGGTGACCTCAGTAGCACTGTAGGCTTCATTGCGGTAGCAGATCCACTTTTCATCGTAGCCGTTTTCCTCAACTTCCTCGGCACTACCGAAGCATGACTTGGGCTCCATGAAGTGATTCTCGACAAAGTTCGGGTCGACGTTGGCTTCCCAATCAAGGACTTCGATGAGGTAATCAAAGTCACCGATCTTGTCCTCAGGGCAGTCTTTCCAGAGCAGCTCGGTGGGGACGACCTGGTGGTTAACCACGGACTGATACATGGCGTAGACGTCAGATGCTTTCTGCGGCTCGAAGGTGCAGAGACTTCCGGGTGCGTGTAGGATGCCCGGAGGCACGTCCCAACCGGTGCCGGGATCGAGGCGGTAGGCTTTGGAGTAGCTGGTGATTTTGTTGTCACCCTTGGTGAAGTTGACGAGGCACTCGCGGATCTGGTCTTTGGTGGTGCCGGGCTCAAAGCCGAAAAAGGTGTAGGGGTAGTCTGCGCCGTAGTTGTTGACCTGAGGTGGGAAGTAGTAGGCTTCAGGTTTGCCGAGTTGGCCAACTTTAGCGGCATACTCATCACTGTGATGCACGTGGTGGGGCAGGGGGCCTTTGTTGTCAAAGAACTTGGAGTAAACCGGCCATTTCTGGTGCTCGTCCCAGAGGCGGCTGCCGATGATCTCGCTCTTGAGCTCGTCAATGGCATCACGCAGGGTGATCTGGTGGGTGGTGGAGCCGTCGTTAAACACGACCATGCTGAGGCCTTCGTTAACACCGGTCAGGGGGCCGTTATCTGCAGGGGTGGTACTGGAGAACCAACGCTCATCAATGCCTCCACGCTCGCCACCGAGGGCGTAATAGTCGTCAGGGTGAAGTCTGATGCGTCTGCCGGGAACACAGAAGGAGCGGGGGACCCAGTTAGGGGCCAGGCGTAAAATTCCCTGACCTTGGTCAAGGGCGTCTTTGGCGATTTGTGCAGTGCTCATAGATTGTTGATTTGTTATTTAGATTGGGTGGATTGAAGTGAGTTGATTGATTCTCGAATTGGGGAGGTGTTGTTTTCTCAGACGTCCTTAGACATCGTGCCACTGCTTGTCCTTGCCGGACTGGAGCACGGCGGCACATACCTTGTCGGTCTGGAGGGCGTCGGCGAATGTTGGATAGCGTCTCTTACCATCATCGGCATCTGGTTTTTTGAGGAACTCATAAACACCATGGGTGAAGCTGTGCTCGTAGCCGATGTTGGTGCCGGGGATCCACCACTTGTCCATGTAGGGCTGGTCACCACTGGTATTACTGACGTGGATGTCACGCCAGCCGCGGACGGCACTTTCATCAGCGTAGTCATAATAACCAAGACGGTGCATGTCATGCAGGTCCCAGGTCATGGAGGCGTTTTCACCGTTGATCTCAAAGCTATAGAGTGCCTTGTGGCCACGCGCGTAACGGGTGGATTCAAAGATGGCTACGGAGCCGTTTTTAAAACGTGCTAAGAATGCACAGGCGTCATCGATGCCGACTTTTTGCATATCCCCGGTGTCTTGGTGCATGCGTTCCTTGATGAAGGTCTCGGTCATGGCGGTGACGGACTCGATCGGCCCGTTAATCCACATGGCGGTATCGATACAGTGTGCTAGTAGGTCACCGGTGACTCCACTGCCAGCGGCATCAACATCGAGTCGCCACAGGCCTTCGCCACCCTGAGGGAGCTCGGCATCAATGGTCCAGTCTTGGAGGAAATTGGCGCGGTAGTGGAAGATGCGGCCGAGTTTGCCACTATCGACGATGTTTTTGGCCATGGTGACGGCGGGAACAAAGCGGTAGTTATACCAGACGAAGTTAGGCACTCCGGCTTTTTCCACAGCGTCGACCATTTGCTGGCTTTCCTCTGGATTGCGCCCGAGGGGTTTTTCACAGAGAACCATCTTGCCTGCTTCGGCTGCGGCGATGGCGATATCATGGTGGGTGTTGTTGGGTGAGGCGATGTCAATGGCATCGATGTCATCACGTTCGATGAGCTTGCGCCAGTCGGTCTCATTGCTTTCATAACCCCAGTTTTTGGCAAAGGCTTTACCGCGTGCATCATCACGACCGCAGATGGCTTTGAGCACGGGCTCGTATTCGAGATCAAAGAATCTGGGTGCCTGGCGGTAGGCATTGGTGTGGGTTCTGCCCATGAGGCCGTAGCCGACGACGCCGATATTGAGTTTTTTCATGATGTGGTAGTATAGGTTGCTGAGAAGGGTTGGATTTTTGGTGAAGGAGAGGCCGAATGATTGCGCTCTGAATCACGGAGTATCTTTCCAGTATTCAATAGACGTATATTTTGTCACGTATTTTTCACCAGAGTAATACAAAATGAGGATGGATGATGTCTGGGAGATCAGTAGCCAAGAAAGGAGCAGTCCACGGGAGCAAAGATCTCTTGGCCTTGGGCATCTGATAGCCAGATGCCTTTTTTAGCGGAATCGTAGCGGATGTGCTCCACGGCGCAAAAACCACCCGGCAGCGGGTGCACCATCTGGATGTGGCAAAGCTCGGTGGGCTTGTCTTTGCTGAAGTCTGCAGTGGTAGCAATACCGTGTGGCAGCTTGTTGCTGCGCGATGAGTCCAGTCCCTCGTGAAAATAGGAGCAGACGTCCTCGATGCCGATTCTGTTTTTGTGGCGTCCGTTCCACGGCTGGTAATGGCGTCCGCCGTTGGAGATCCAGAACAGGGTGCTAGGGAACTGCTTGGGATTCTTCAAGGAGATCCAGGCGTAGCCGTCTAGGGTAACGGCTGTCCATGCGAGATCCTGCTCTGCTGCTGAGAACAAGACGAGATCCTCGAAGCCCTCACGTGCTGGATACTGAGCTAGCGAGGTGGTGGAGCCGTCCGCCATGGGGACCTGATCGAGGGAGGTGAAGATAGCGCCTTCTTTCAGACTGCTATGGCCGCCATTGGCAGGATCTTCAAAGGCACCTGGGTAGACTTGCCCGTGGATAAAGGGGCTCGTATGGATGGCAAAGGGCCCACCATGCTCAGGAAACTCGATGATGGGGTGGTGGCCGTAGTTGTAGCTACCCTCAATGCCGGTGATGGTGTGCTTCTGGTAGATGGCGTATTGTCCGTCTCTGAGGCTGACTTCCTTGGTGACCTTGCCGCCGATGTCATCGGGCTCGATCTCTAGAACCAGCTTGTTTTTTTCTGATGATAATAGTGACCACTCGTTGTTGGCGGTAGCACCATGGGGGTGGGGTAGCTGATCACTAACACCAAAAGGTAGGCAGAAGAAGTCGCCGCGCAAAACCTTGATCAGGTTGGGCATGTCATCAGCGATGGGCTCATCCACCCATGGGTTCATGGCGTAGGGCGAGACGGTGCGGTCTGGTAAGTGAAAGTTGACCGGGGCGAGGTGGCCGCCGGTGTGGGTGAGGTAAAGCTCAACTTGGTCAGTGCTTAGTTTACTGGACGCGTAGTTGGCAATGACTGGTGTCTCGATTGGCATTATACTGAGAAGGTCTAGTTGTTTTTTGATTTTGCTAGGGTGCTGTGAGCATGCCCGAGTCCTTCCAGGCATTGAATCCTTTGTTAAGGTGGTAGATGCTGCCGAAACCTTTGTCTTTAAGGATGGCTAGTGAGCCGCTGCTGCGCTTGCCGCTGCGGCAGTGGACGATGTAGGCGGTGTTTTTATCGAGCTTATCGACCTTGTCTGCAAAGTCAGCGGCCTTGAAATCTACGTTGACTGCACCCGCGATGTGACCTTGAGCATACTCGGCGGGGGTCCTGACATCCAAGACACGGATATCCTTGTTTTCTGCCAAGAGCTTCTGGGCGTCCACCGGTGTGACATTCTGCACGCTCCATGAACTTGGGCTTGGGCTTGCGCTTTCTGCAGGTGTGTTGCTTTCAGCTTGCTTGGGCTCACTGCATGAGCAGAGCAGGAGGGTGGGAATGGTCAGAATAATGGATAATAAACGCATGCTCCACCCTTAGAGGATCACCAGTCTGACATCAAGTTAAATGGATGCGTGTCCGCGGGGAGGGGCAGGAGCTAACGAAGTAAGGCGATTAACGCTATTGGTTCTCAATAGCTGCGCCCTTGATTTCGATCCGGCCATTCTGCTCCCCGGTCAGATAAAGCCCCAGTGCCTTGTCGTCTATGTCGGTGATGACGTAGATACGTTGTTCCCAAGTTTCCTTGCAGTTGTGGGTTTTTCCAGGTTCGATTTTGGCATGATACTTGCGGTTGCCGCCGCCCTCATCTTTGTGTTTGCATGCACACATGTAATAGACTTTGAGGGGGTCCTTGCTCTGATTGGTGATGCTGAGTTTGATCTTATGCAGCGATGTTTTCTTGGCGAGGGATCGTGCTTTATTCTCATCGGCTGGATCGAGCCGCCATACACCATCAGCCCGCTTTTCTAACACCTTGATCTTTGCGATCTGCTCAAGGAATTCCAGACGATCATTGGCGTGTTGCTTTTTCTTTTTCTCCTGCGCTAGAATTTTGTCTTGTTGTTTTTGAAGCAAGCTCTGGATACGGGTACCGATTTCTGGGTCCTCGTGTTGTTCGAATTTTTTGAGCATGTCGCCGGCTTTGTCATCGTCAGCCAACATCTTTTCAAGATTCTGAAACGCCTGTTTACGGGTGGTGAAATCCTCATCTCCGAGGCGCTCCACCAGAGCGGAAACTTGATCTTCTCCCGGCGCGTTTGCCTCAGACTGTTCTTGTTTTGCCAGCAGTGGAAAAGCCCAACACAGCGAGATGATTATGAACCCAAGGGATGACTTACTAAGGATGGTATTCAGTGAGTGAGTCATGGCTTGAGTGAGTCTGGCTTATACTTGCTTTGATACTTGCTTGGTCTCTGACGGGCGACTGTGGCGGTAGCCAGATTACGTCATCAGCATTACCATAACATAGGAAAGCATGAGAAAAAACGGAAAGTGTAAATGTGCAAAAAAACCTGCCGTGGTTCACGGCAGGTTTTTAAAAGTTGAACAAGGGAGCTTCTATGCGGCTCATCATTCATCCGCTATCGCCGCTACGCGGCACTGCGCTTCCTGCGCAGCATCAGCGCGAGACCTCCAAGGCCGAGCAGCGCTGTCGAGCTAGGCTCGGGCACAGCGGTAACGGACAGGAAGATGTCTCCTCCTGACTCAAACAAAGTCGCAGTGGCGTAACCCAAAAGTGATTCGGTGAATACGGTCGAGCCAAGGCTATTACCCAATGCCAGGCTGTTCGCATCAAACAGAGTGTAAGTGCCCACGCCGATGCGGCTACCAGGGCCGCTCAGGTCGGTGAAGGTGAATGTATCCAGATCAAACGAACCGCTACCTATGTCCAATTCAGAACTGCTCATCGATACGAGGTCGCTGAAGCCGGGGGATGCCAGATCAAAGAGCATGGAGTTGGCTCCTACAGAGGAAACGTCAACCAGAGCATCAAAAGTAAGTGTGCCGATGCCGCCATCTCCTGCGGAGAGAAACCCGCCGCTGTTGATTGTAGTATCACCGGAAACATTACCCTCGCCAGCGAGAGTCTGGCCGCTGACGATCTCAAATCCTCCAGCGGCCGTGATACCTGTGACATCCAAGCTTGCCCCAGCATCAACAGTGATCAGGGAACTGGAGGCAATATTGTTATTACTCGTATTGCTTACAAGCGCCAGAGTTCCCGCATTGATGGTGGTCGTGCCGGTGTAGTCACTGGCGGTGCCGGAATTGTTGTCGAAGATCTGCGTGCCGGCACCATTTTTTACGATAGACATTGAATTAGTCGCCCCATCGGTGATCCGGCCGTGGTAATCATAGCTGCCGGCAGCGGTGTTGATCGTCAGGGTGCTGTCCGTATTGCCGCTGTTGGTGATGTTCTGATTGCCGTTGACTGTCGAAAAAATCGTCGTCTGGCGCAGGAAGGCCACTGTCTGGTCAGTTCCGTTAAGGTCAAGCGTTCCGGAGGATGCACCATCACTGTTCCAGCCGAATTCAACACCCGCGTCAATAGGCATTGCGTTGTCAACACCGAGCTTGAGATAGCCGCCGAAGTTGATCCGTGCCATTCCCCAGTCATTACCGCTGACATTGATCTCAGTGGCGTTGGCGATATTGTTGCCGTTACTCGTTAAGGTCAGGGTGCCATCGTTGAGGTCGATCGCATTGGAGTTGATGATTGCTTTTTGGTTGAGGGAGAGGCCGAAGCTCTCGGTGCCCGAAGGCCCAGTGGTGATTCCGCCCTCGTAGGTGATGCCGGAGTTACCGCCGACACCACGAAAATCAGCGCTGTTATTCAAAGTAATCTGGCCCGAGAGGACTCCACCGGTGCCCGTGCCTGTGATTGATCCACTAAACCCGTGCTGGATCGTAATCGCCTCATCGAGTGTGACGCCATCACCCACAAGCAGGCGACCTCTGCGGGTATTATCAGCCGCCCTGATTTGAATCGAATTCGCGTCGATGTCTGCCGTTCCGCTGATGTTGTAATCGGCAGTCTGCGTAAAATTGGCAGCAAAACCGCCGATATTCAAAGTTCCGGTGGTCAGTGTCCCGGCGGTATGATTAATCGTGCCACCGCCGGCATCGAAACCCAGATACACAGTACCGGTGTTGGTGTCAGTGGCGGAAGTGGAAAGATCGTGCCCAATGTTCAAACCCGCATCAGAGCGCACAACCAGCAAGTAATCGTTGAGGAGCTGCGCTGGATTACTGGCAGCTGTGTAGTCACTACTTGTCGTCGCGATGTCCGTCGCCCCCTGAATGACAGCCTGCTGGTTGGCGGGGCCGTCCTGCCCTGGCTGGAGGTTGCTCCAGTTCCCGGCGTTATTGAAATCCCCTGAAGCTGTGTTCCATACTGTGATGCCCGCTTGCACTGCCGGTGATGCCGCGAGAAAGGCTGTGAGGGAGGTGATGGTGAAGACGGCTTTCGATGTCTTAATGATGTTCTGGGGAGTTTTCATGACAATAGATGGTGTGGTTTATTTTTATGTTAGGGGGTATGTGGGTATGGGTATGTTAGAAGTGATTGGTTTTGTGTGAGTTATTGCGTAGGTGCTTATTTATGCTTTTGGCAGCTGCGCGTGATCAGCAAATCGCTCTATATCCTTCAGAATAAGTGTTTTTTGCAAATAAACAAGATTTAAATTGAAGTTCTTGTTAATTATTATAAATATTACACTTTTATTGAATGATTATGGGCTCCTGCTTACTCAGCGGGCGTAAAATGCATGGCCGGGGAGGCGTTTGGTTTTTTTGCTGTAGCCGAAGAGGTTTTGTTGGTCAGCGGGCACGGGGATGGGGCTGATGGTGAGATCGGCCTTGCTGAGCTCAAAGAGGGGTTTGCTGCTCAAGGTGGCGTGATCGCCTTTGTTGAGTGGCAGGGTGAGGGAGCCGTCGGGGTTTTTGCTGATTTGATCACCGGTGGCGGGCGTGCCGTTGATGGCGATGTTCGGGCTGGCGATATCGGTGATGATTCTGCAGGGTTTGCCGGCAAGGCTCTCGATGTGAACGAATTGAGTCAGGCCGGCCTGGCGTTTGGCCGAGACGAGGAAGGCGCCCTGGCCACGCAGCTGGTGGAAGGCGAGATCGGGCCAGACCTTGGGGCAGGCGGGCAGCACACGAATGACGTTGTGCTTGCGGCCCCAGCTCTGCAGGAGCATGTCGTGCAGGGCGGTGCAGAAGGAGAGCGGGCTCTCGATGACGGGGTTGCCCTCGGCATACATGGTGGTGGGGGAGACGTTCTTGTGGTCGATGAGGAAGTCGAGGTAGTGGTAGGCTTTTTGCGCATCCCCGAGCCAGGCATACATGGAGGCGGCTCCGGTGGCTGTGTATCCTGTAGCTGCCATTGCCTGGACCTTAATCCCGCTTTTCAGCGTGACGTCGAGCCAGTGGTCGAGTGAGGTCTTGAGCAGTTGTTTGCCCTCTGGGCTGTCCGGGGTGAGCACGGCCAGTGGGTAGTAGGGCAGTAGATGGGAGTAGTGGCGGTGGGGTTTCTCAAAGGGGGTGTTCTTGGCGATGCGCAGGCCGTCTTGATCGATGGAGAAGTCGGCCAGGGTGTCGAGGATTTCCTGCCACTTGGGGGTGAGCGGGTCGTTGAGGCCGAATTGGGTATCGATGTCGACGAGGGTCTGGGCGGTCCAGCGCAGCAGGCCGATGGTGAAGTTACAGTTTTCATCCCAGGGGCCGGGGTATTCGGGAGACCAGGAGTTTGGGAGGTTAAGCACGCCATCAACGGGCTTGGCCTTGTTGTCGGCGAGCCAGTTGATGTAGCTGTTCATGACCTGGCGCAGCAGGGGGAAGAACTTCTCGCGCAGGCGTTGATCATCGGCGGCGAACTGGACGTGGAGCCAGTAGTTGTGCATGACCCAGGCGAGCATGTCGGGGTTTTTGCCTGCGTTATTGCCCAGCATGTCTTGGGGGAAGCAGGTGCTGACGGCGGCGCTGTCCTTCCAGCGTTCGGGGGTGTTTTTGAGCAGGTTGCCGGCGAATTTGTCGATGTTGTTGGGCAGTGAGGCACCGAGCGAGAGGCGGTTGGAGGTAAGGTGGGTCCAGTACTGGAGCTGGACGTTGAGATCGCCCCAGACCATGGGCCAGAAGGTGTAGTGGTACCACGGGCCCATGAGGTCGAGGATGGGCCCGTTCTCGCGCATGGCGGAGCCGAGTTTATACATCTGGATCCAGTAGAAGGCTTCTTTTTCTGCATCGTTGAGGGTGATGAAGCTGTTGGGGTAGTAGTCGCTCCACCATTGGTAGTGGCTGGCGAAGAAGGTCTCCGCAGCAAGATCTTCTTGCGCTTTTTTGATGCTGTTGGTGCTAACTTCGAGGCTGTTTTTCTCTGGGAAGGCGTGGTGCACGGAGGTGAGTAATGTTTGTTCTGCACTTGGGTTACCGCTGATGTTCCAGCTGGTGGTGGTTTCACCACGGTGCTGGTAGAGGATCTGTTTGCAGGAGTGGGTGCCATTGGAAGGACCTTGCCCTGCGAGCTCTCGGCCGGTGACTCCCCAAGTCGGTTTGGGTGGCATAGGGTAGGGGGCTTCTCTGAGTGTTTTCCAGCTCGGGGGGCCGCCTCCAGCATCGAGGGTGGCTCGGGAGGATGAGATGGGGGCTTCAGGCAGCCATTTGATGGAGATGGACTCACCCTTGGAGGCGGCGGTCTTGAAGTAAACGGCATCTTGGGTGCTGTGGCTGAGTGCGCGGATGGCGTATTCTCCCTGATCGGTGGTGATGGTGCCGGTGAGCTCAGCTTTGTAGAGGTTCAGGCGCAGATTAGTGGAGGTGATTTTGCCTTGGGCGCTGATCTGGAAGCGTCCCAGCGGTAGGCGTCCACGGTAGATCCAGAGGTGGTCATCGCCATCTACCGGCAGGCGGTGGTCATAATAATCGTGACGGCCGAGATGCAGTGAGATGGCGTTAGCGGGGTCACTCTTGTGTTGGTAGAAAAGGAAACCTATGTTGCCGTTGCCTGAGTAGGGGGAGACTTCCCAGCGGTGCGGGGTTTGGTCCCAGATCATGTCATGCTGGCCGAGGAAGCTGGCGTAGTCGATGTTGGCGACAGGGGATTTAGCCTGGGGAGGGGATTTGGCCTGGGGAGGGGATTGGGCAGTAACGCTGCCGAGTAGAATGGGGGCGAGGGTCGCGATCGTGAGGCCTTTGATGGTGTGTGGCAGTGATGACATGGGGGCAATGGAGAATGGAAGGGGGCTATGATGATACGAAGAATGGTGGGTTTGTCTATCACGTGAATAGGGGAGGGCCGCCGCCTGCGGCGGAATGGGGAAAGGTAGCCGCTGCGCGGCTGTTCTTGGTTCTTTGTTCCTTGTTCTTGGTTGAAGCCGCGGCGCGGCTATCGCTCATCCCTCATTAGCTGCGCTTCCTGCGCAGCATCAGCGCAAGGCCGAGCAGGCCGAGCAGAGCTGCTGAGCTAGGCTCGGGCACGAACACGGCGTTGAGGACGACGCGCTCAATAAAAAAGCCCTACGCTGGTGCGTAGGGCCTTTTTAGAAATTGGAGCGGGTGAAGAGATTGACCTCGTTCCACTCGGTCTGTGCTGATGAGCAAGTTTCCTCCTCCGGAAACTTGGGATATTGGATTGCCGTGATGCACGGCACTGCGCTTTGCTTCGTCGTGCGTTCGAACTTCGTTCTCATCTCATCACACGCTCAATAAAAAAGCCCTTCGCTAGGGCGAAAGGCTTTTTTAGAAATTGGAGCGGGTGAAGAGATTCGAACTCTCGACATTCTCGTTGGCAACGAGATGCTCTACCACTGAGCTACAC